>Ga0302320_10020898_pt1 | contig 13019 bp, 12 predicted proteins | sample Bog_T0_3_FD_202130 | JGI IMG/M metagenome (GOLD analysis project Ga0302320, IMG submission 202130) | Peat permafrost microbial communities from Stordalen Mire near Abisko, Sweden - Bog_T0_3 | ecosystem: Environmental > Terrestrial > Soil > Wetlands > Peat | place: Sweden: Abisko, Stordalen Mire...
CGTAACACTGCATTCCCTTCGCCCTCAGAAACGCCATATCTGTGGCGCCGGTCTGCATGAACGGCAGCGTCTCAACACTGTATACTTTCGCAATCGCTTTCTCGATCGCGCGATACGCGTCGGTGTTAATCGGCGAGGGCGCTGCCGGCGGCCGGTTATTCACCGTGATCGGCGTCAGTTCCACCGCCGGATCGTTAATCACGCCCCGCATCAGTTCGTAAAACGCATTCATATCCTCGCCCGGAAACGCCCGGATATCGAGCGTCGCCTCGGCCGATGACGGAATCACGTTCACCTGAAATCCGGCCTGAATCATATTCGGCGAAATCGAAGTATGCAGCATCGAGTAAGACTGCGGATCGTTTTCCGCCAGATACTGGCGAGCCGCCGGCGCTTTCGCCGGATCGAGCAGCGCCTTGAACCGCGCCGCGTCTTCCGGGCTGCTCAGATTGGCCAGCTTTTCAAAATACGTGCGGGTGGTGTCGTTAAACCTTGTCGGAGGCTCCCAACTCGCAACCTTGTCCACCGCGCGCGAAAGGTGAAGCACCGCGTTCGTCTTCAGCGGGACCGAGCCGTGTCCCGCCATGCCTTTCACGGTCAGCTTCATCGGCATCGGCTGTTTCTCGGTGGTTTCGACGGTCGCGTACTGAAGCTTACCGCCTCGCCGAAACACAATGCCCGCTTCCGCCAGACAGATCTCGGCGTCGATGTCCTGCCAGTGTTCGTTCACCAGATACTCGATGCCCGGCCCGGTGGTCGCTTCCTCGCCGCATTCGGACAGGAAAATTACATCGCGGTCCAGCGGCGCATGCGAACGCTTCAGCAGCAGCATCGTCATCAGCGCCGCCACCAGATCGCTCTTGTCGTCTCGGGTGCCGCGTCCGTATACGTACCCGTCGTGATGCTCGGCGCCGAAAGGCGGATAGGTCCACTTCGACACATCCACCTTCACGGTGTCGCTGTGCCCCACGATCAGCAGCGGCCTCTTCGATCCGTTGCCTTTCAGCCGCGCAATGAGATTGGCGCGCGCCGGATCCTGCGCCGCAACAATATAAGGAATGCCTTCGGCGTCGAAAACCTTCCGAAGGTAATCGACTACGCGCGTTTCATTGCCCGGCGGGTCGGTCGAATCGATCCGGACCAGCGCTTCAAAATGCCGCATCGTCTCGGCGTTGGTTTGAATCCAGTCCGGCGCCTGAGCCGCCGCCGATGCGCACAGTGCGCAGAAAATCACTGATAGACGGGCGTTTCTCATCCCGCCCAGTGTAGCGCTTAGCGGTAGCCGTAATCGCGATAGACTTTTTGCTCGCGGAACGCCCGGAAGTCCCGCATGCGGCGGATATCGTCGTCGAGCGCGCCGCGGTCCCTCGCATCGAGCGAGTTGTGATTCAGCACGTTTTGAACCCGGTCGATAGCGCGGTCCAGTTCGTGCTTTTCATACCGCCCCTGATCGAAGCGCGACGCAAAATCGAACACGTCGCGGCGGGCTTCGTCGAACCGTTTCCGGTCCGAGCGCGATTGATAAGGATAAGAAGCGGCCCGGTCGAGGTCCGCTCGAACCCGGCTGAACAGCCCGCGATCCTGGTTGGGATTCTGAAACGCGGGCGATTGATAAAACTGCCCGAAAGAAGCGGCGGGCAGAAAAGCAGCGGCCAAAAGAACTCCGATAGTAAAAAGACGGCGCATAAAATCAATACCTCACGCCGGATAGACGGAGCACGCCCGAACCCCGGTTGCCCCGCTTAATCGAGATTTAATCCAGCCCCATCAGCGCCGCCCGCTTATAAATAATCTGCCCGGCGCGTATCACCAGCTGGACATCGTTGTGGCCGGCGCGCCTCGCCAGTTCCCGGTAATCGCTCACATCCATGACCAGAACGTCGGCTGATTTGCCCGGCTCGAGCGACCCCGTCACATGCGACATGCGCAGGGAACAGGCCGCATTCCACGTCGCCGCGCAAATCGCTTCTTCCTCCGTCATCCCAAATCGCGTGCTGCCCAGGTGCAGCAGGAACTGCGGGTTGAACGACGCAAAGCCCTGCTGCCCGTAGCCGGAACCAAGAGCCACGGCGCCCCCCTCATCGATGATTCCCCGCGTCGAATGTGCCACGTCCTCCGCGTTGTGCAAAGCGTCGTTTTTCAGCACATCGGACGCCGACAGAACGTAGACGCATCCGATCGCCGCAAGCCTTGAGGCAAAGTCCGCCCGCACCGGCGGCGGCGCCACGATCGCAACCGCTCCCCCTTCCACGGCAAGTTCGTAGCCTCCATCGGTCAGTTCCTCATCGGACCGGAGCCGCAGCGAAAATCCGGCGTTCGCTCCCGCCATGGCCACCTGACGAATCTCGCCCGCGCGCGTCGCCGTGAGTTCCAGAATCGAAGCCAGCTTGCGCTTTCTCACCGCCGGAATCCACCTTTCAATTAAGTCACCTGCGGCGGGGCTCTGACGAGGCGAAAGAATGGACCGAATCCGCAGTGGCCGCTTCTGTAGTCCCTGGTGGATCAACAGCGCCTTGATCGTCTCCCGCAAATCGGTCGCGCATCCCGTGTGCGCCCCGACGCTCAGTATGCCGGCTCGCGCCAGGGCCGATGCCGCCGCCGATGCTCCCATCTCAAGCCGCTTGCGCGACAGCACGCTCAATGAAATCTTCGACGACCCGCTCCCTTTCGAGCACGGTGCCGAAACCAGAAGCGCGTTCGGATCGACAAACGCCGGCATCACCACCTTGCCCGCCGCATCGATCTCGCGCGCCGTCCTGGCCTGCTGCAGGTTCTCGATTCGACGCGTAGGACCCGACTCTACAACCAGGCCGTTATGGATCAGCACCGCGCCATCGGGAACCACGCCGATCTCTCGCATCGAGGTCCCGCACCGCGGTCCGCTGGGGCCGTGCAACGTAAGCAGTTGCCTCGCCCGCCGGATCAGCACCCATTCGTCGCGCGGCGCTTCCGGATCAGCCCGTTGATCTGGCAAATTCTATTGTGCCAGATAATCCGGAAAATGATTTAACTAAATAAATAAAGAAATAAGATTTTATTTACGCCGGCTATTCGGTCAGCGTCCGGCCCGCCAGCTTTTCCAGAATCGAGGAGGGCGCAAGATCCTGATCGGCAAGGCTGGTGCGAGAAACAATCACCGTCTGCTCCAGCGCCAGACGTCCGCTCAGAACGGCGTGCGGCACCACGTCCGTAAATACCATCCAGGTCGATCCCGGCGGTAAATCGAAGCGATATTTCGTACATTTCGTTTGATAATCCGCGCTGCTTTTCAGCCAGTCGTGGAAATGCAGCATGAATGCATCGTACGGCGAGCGGTCCACCAGAGGAACCCCAAGTCGCTTCAGGCCCCGCACGGCCGCGCGGCGAATCGCCGTAAGCGCCGAAGAGGCCGACCCTGCGAATCGCGCCAGCCCCGCATTCGCCGCTTCTCGCTCGGCAAGCTGCGCAAAAGGATCCGAAGTCACCCACGAACGCGGCTCCTCGGGATTCACATTGGTGAAGCAGCGCAAAATCAGATCCCCGAAAACCGGGCGCGTCGGGAACGCGTCCACGTGCAACAGGTCGTTCCTCTTGGTTTCAGGAAGATTCCGGCGGCGCTCCTCAATCGAACGGAAACTGGCGTAATCCACCCGCCATGCCCGCGCGTATTCCGGCAGAACGCGCGCCATGAACTCAAGCGCGAGCTTTGAATAGGCCCTCATCGCCCCCAGAGTTTCTTCCGCTTCCGACCGATCCACCAGGCCCGACACGACGTCCAGATGCGGCTTATAGGCGATATTCTTGTGAATCGCCCGCGCGTCCTGAGTCGCTCCCATTAGCGCGGACCGCACCTCGGCGGGGATTTCGAAACCGCCCAGAGGGAAAAACAGGATGTCCCCGCGCTCGAGCACCGCGCGGCAATCGCAATATGAGTCGGCCGGTACCAGGTCCAAACGGACAGTGTATCGTCCGAGCCTCCGAATTCATGCGGCCGTTTGTTCTATAGTGAAACATTGTTCTGAATGTTAGAGGCATACGCACTGACGGACCCCGGCCGTGTCCGTTCTAATAACCAGGATTTCTTCCGGATCGTTCCGGAACTCGGTTTATATCTCCTGGCCGACGGGATGGGCGGCGCCCGCGGCGGCGAACGAGCCTCCCGGCTCGCAGTGGAATCCGTCGCCGAAGCCCTTGCGCTGTCTTCCCATCGCGATGCCGCCGCGCTCCTCAGCGCCGTGGAAGACGCCAACCAGAAGGTTCTCGCCGAGGCCACCCGCGACCCGCGCCTCGAAGGCATGGGAACCACCCTGGTCGCTGTGCTCGAAACCAAACCCAACGACCTCGCCATTGCCAGCGTAGGCGACAGCCGTGCCTACCTGTTCCACAAGGGCGAACTGCGCAGCGTCACCGAGGATCAGACCTGGATCCAGGAGGTGGGCCGCCCGCTCGGCCTTAAAGAGGAGAGCCTCAAGACCCATCCCATGCGGCATGTGCTCACCATGGCGGTCGGCGTCGGCGTGGCCATCCGAATTCGCTACTACGCCATCGAAGTGACCGGCTCGGACATTATGATGCTCTCGAGCGACGGCCTGCATGGCGTAATCGGCGAGAATAGAATGCGCGAAATACTGGAAAATTCCGACAGCCTCGAAAGCAAATGTAAGGAGTTGATCGCGGCCGCCCACGAGAACGGCAGCCCCGACAACATCACCGTCATCCTTATCCGAATCGCTTCCGAAAACGGCTAGCCCTCGGCCTAAGACAGAGCCGCCTGCAGCATCGCTCGCGCATAACCCACGTTATAAGCAATCGCCGTGTACCCGCCGCCGCCCGGATAGCCCCCAATCCGGCCGCGCTCGGAATCGTAATCGAGGCGCCGCGGATGCTCCGGATAAAGCTCGTGGCTGTACTTGTGCTTCACCAGCTCTTTCATAATCGCGAACATATTATTCAAACCTTCGTCGATCCAGACTTCGCGATACCGCTCATAAGGTTTAATCACCAAAACGTTGCGAAAATGCACATGATTAATCCGATCGCGAGAGGCGAAATACCGGCACACCTCCACCGGGTCCTGCCCCATCTCACGGGTCACCCCGCAATCGAAAGTGATCCCGTTCGAAGGGCTGTTGACCAGCGTGATCAGTTTCTTCCAGCCTTCCACAGTCCCCATAATCTGCTGCGAACCTCTGCTAACGGGCGCCGGCGGGTCGTTCGGATGAAGCGCGAGGCGGACGTTCGACTTTTCCGCAGTGGGGATCACGGCCTTCAGGAAATACGTGGCGTTCGCCCACATTTCATCCAGGTTATGCGCGCCTTCTTCAGGCAAAGCAGGCAGGTCTTTAAACTTCATGCCCTTCTCGGCTTCCCGAGTCTGGTACATCCGGGCCGCGGTTTGCGGAAGCTCGTAGTCGAAACCGGTCCAGCCGGAATTGCCCCGCTCCGTGTCGATTTCTTCGAAATAACCTTCCATCGCGCGATGCGCGTAGAAGTTGTATTCGATCACCGGAAGCCCCACCTTACCCGCCGCGACAATCGACTGTTTGATCTTCTCGATGTCTTCATCGCGCTTATTGCCGGGCTTTCCATAGAGGATGTCGTTCGAGAGATTGATCATCAGATTGCCGACCGTGATGCCTTCGGCCTTCCACGGAGCCATCGTCGCAGTGAGCCGTTCCTCGGTCCACGGAGCCTGACCGCCGCCGCCCAGCACCCAGTTGACGCCGAGCTGCTTCACGCGCTGAGGCGCGCTGCTGGTGGTCGCGTTACCACCGGCGGGAGCCGCGCCTGCTCGTCCCCCTCCGAAGATTCCGGCATCGCCGGTCGAGATCGCGATCTTCGGAGTATCCTTGCCCTCCTTCGGCGCCGGCAAAACCTGCGCGGCGTCTCCTTCCATTGCGGCGGAAGGCAGCAGCGCGGCAGTGCCGGCGATCTGCATGGCGGTACGGCGGGAGAATTTCATGGGGTGGTCTCGTCGCCGAGTATATACCAAACGTGCTAACTTCAAAGCAGCGGTAATGCGGGCCTTCCTTCGACTCACGCTGGTTTTGGCGATCTTCTTCGCGGCTCTCTGCCCGGCCTGGTGCCTCATGAGTTCGATCTCGCCGAATCACGGCTGCTGCCATGGCAAAGCGAAGCCCTGCGGCCAGATGAATGCCGGACCGCAGACGCTGCCTCAGGCTTCCATCGCCCCGGCGGTCCCTGCCCTCGTCCCTTCGCAAGCGCAGGTAACTGTCGGTCCGCCTCGGACCGAGGCCACAGCGTTCACCACGATCAATTCCGCTTCGCCTCCACTACATCGCAGCCCAGCCATTCTCAGAATCTGATCCTCCCTCGCTTCGTCATCGCTTTTTACGAAGATCAGGAGGATAGTAGTGCGTTTCAGCTTTTTATTTCTAACGACAGCTTCAGTTTTGCTGGCTCAACATGACATGAGCCAGATGGCCGGCATGGCCGGCATGCCCGATATGCCAGGCATGTCGCACGATCCTGCGCCGTCGGAGCCCATGCAGGCTTCCGGCACGAGCGTCAATCCCGCCGCGTCTCCCATGGAGATGGTGCACCTCAGCGCCGGGAGCTGGAGTTTCATGCTGCACGGGCTCGCGTTCATCACCGATATCCAGCAAACGGGACCTCGCGGCGCCGATAAGTTCGCTTCGATGAACTGGTTCATGGGTCAGGCCTCGCATCCGCTGGGCGGCGGAACCTTTATGGTGCGATCGATGCTCAGTCTCGACCCGGCGACCATCACCGGCGAGCGCTATCCCGAACTCTTCCAGACCGGCGAAACAGCCTATGGCAAGCCGATCGTGGACGGGCAGCATCCCCACGATCTCTTCATGGAACTGGCCCTCGAATACTCGCACCCTCTCGGCGAACATTCGCGCTACTGGATCTACGCGGCACCGGTGGGCGACCCGGCATTGGGACCCGTCGCTTATCCGCACCGAGTCTCCGCCGCCGAGTTGCCTCAGGCCACTCTCGGCCATCACCTGGAAGATTCCACTCACGTCTCAAACGAGGTGTTCACGGTCGGTGCATCGCGCGGAATCTTCGGCCTCGAAGCCAGCGGCTTCCATGGCGGCGAACCCAATGAGAACCGCTGGAACATCGATCATGGCGCTGTCGATTCATGGTCCGGCCGCTTTACCATGGCTCCCAACAAATACTGGAGCGCCCAAATTTCCGCCGGACGTTTAACGCATCCCGAGGCAATGGAACCCGGCGATCAGGTTCGCACCACGGCGTCTGTGACGTATGTCCGTCCCTATAAAGACGGCGAGTGGGCTTCAAGCATCATCTGGGGGCGTGTCCACAAGACCTACGCGCAGGACAACCTGAACGGATTCGACTTTGAGTCTGTCGCCCGATTTCGAGCGGCGAACTACGTAACAGGCCGCCTTGAACTGGTCGATAAAGATGAACTCGTAGTTCCGGGCATCTTCAAAATCGGCGCGTTCACAGCCGGCTACACTCGCGACTTCGATTTCATCCCGCATCTCGCCACTGGCATCGGCGCGAATGTGACCGAGTACACAATGGCTGCCCCGGTGCATGCAGTGTATGGTTCCCATCCAGTGGCGGCGCTGGTGTTTCTGCGAATCCGATTGCGCGGGTTCTGACATCATTCAGGTATGGCAAAGACTAAAGTTGAGCTGCGAATCGAGGGCATGACGTGCCAGGGCTGCGTGCGGAGCGTGGAAAAGAAACTCTCTTCGGTCGCGGGCGTGGAATCGGCGCACGTCAGTCTCGAAGCCGGCAAGGCGTCGGTCGAATACGACGATTCTCTGGCCGATCCCGCAAAGCTGGCCGGTGCGGTTGAACAGATCGGCTTCCACGCGTCGCAAGAGCAATGAAGACGGAAGAGATCGAATTGCCGATCGGCGGGATGACCTGCGCGGCCTGCGCCCGCACAGTCGAGAAGCAACTGGGCAGCACGGACGGCGTCGAGAAGGCGAGCGTCAACTTCGCCACGCACACTGCCTCGGTCCGGTTTGACGGCTCAAAAACAGAAGTCGAGAAGCTGATCGCGGCGGTTGAAGATGTCGGCTATGAAGTGCCCGTCGAGCCGCGGGAACTGGTGGAAGCGGCCGAAGCGCGCGATCTTCGGCGGCGCCTTATCGTCGGGCTGATTTTCGCAGCGCCTGTCTTCGCGCTCGGCATGAGCGAGCACGCTCCGTGGGTTCAGTTCGCGCTCACGCTTCCTGTACTGGGCTACTCGGGCTGGCCGTTTTTCCGCGATGCCTTCAGCGCCGCACGCCACGGCTCGGCTAACATGAACACCCTGATAGCGGTCGGAACGGGGGCGGCGTTTCTGTATTCTTCCTGGGTCGTGCTGTCCGGTGGCCAGGAGGTTTATTTCGAAGCGGCGGCCGTGATCACGGTGCTGATCCTTCTGGGGAGAATGCTGGAGGCGCGCGCAAGCGGGCGAGCGTCCGGAGCGATTCGGGCCCTGATCAATCTCCAGCCGCCGACGGCGCGTGTATTGCGCTATGGCAGAGAAATCGAGATTCCCATCGCCGAAGTACGCGCGAAGGACGCGGTGCTGGTGCGGCCGGGCGAGCGGATTCCTGTGGACGGAACGGTCCTCGAAGGCGCAAGCGACATCGATGAATCCATGCTTACCGGAGAAAGTCTCCCGGTAGCCAAACAGAAGGGCTCGACCGTTTACGCGGGGACGATGAATGCCTCCGGGGCCTTCCGCTTCGAAGCGACGAAGGTCGGCAAAGCGACGGCGCTGGCGGGTATCGTGGAACTGGTAAAGAAGGCCCAGGGCTCGAAGGCGCCGGTAGCGCGCATGGCCGATGTCGTCAGCGGTTGGTTCACGCTCGCGGTGCTCTCGATCGCTGCCGTGACTTTCGCGATATGGATCGTCTTCGGTCCCCTCTCGACAGCTCTGGTGCATGCGGTCGCGGTGCTGATCATCGCCTGCCCCTGCGCGCTGGGTTTGGCGACACCGACGGCAATCATGGCCGGGACTGGCCGCGGTGCCCAGCAGGGCATTCTGATACGCGGCGGCGAAGTGCTGGAGCGCGCCGCGGCTATCGATACGGTGGTGCTCGATAAGACCGGCACCCTGACCACCGGCAAAGTAAAAGTGACCGCTGTCCGCGCCGAAGCCAGTGTGGTTCGCCAGGCTGCAGCCGTTGAACGTTGGAGCGAGCACCCGATAGCCCGCGCCATCGTGGCTTATGCAGGTGAGTCGCCGGCAGCGACTGACTTCAAGGCTTTCGCCGGCCGCGGCGCGGAGGGCACGGTCGAAGGCAAGAAGATCTTCGTAGGCCGAGGCGAAGGCGGCGCGATCGGCGTTTCGGTCGATGGCGTGGCCGCCGGCGAATTCGATGTCGCCGACGCCATCCGCCCTGAAGCGCCGGCGGCCATTGGCAAGTTGCACGAGATGGGGATTGCGGTCTGGATGATCACCGGCGACCATCGAACCGTCGCCTTAAAAATCGCGAAAGAAGCCGGCATTGACGAGGCGCGCGTGATTGCCGACACGATGCCCGCCGACAAAGAACGTGAAATCGTCCGCCTGCATGAGGCCGGACATCGCGTAGCCATGGTAGGCGACGGTGTGAACGACGCGCCCGCGCTCGCCCGCGCCGACACCGGCATCGCTATCGGAGCGGGTACTGACGTGGCAATCGAAGCGGGCGGCATCGTCCTGATGCGTGCCGATCTGACGGGGGTTCCCGAAGCACTGCTGCTCGCCCGCCGGACCATGCGCGTCATCCGCCAGAACCTCTTCTGGGCCTTCGGCTATAACATCATCGGGATTCCGATCGCCGCCGGCCTGCTCTATCCCTGGACCGGCTGGACGCTCTCACCCATGATTGCCTCGGCCGCGATGGCCTTATCGAGCGTATCTGTAGTCGCCAATAGTCTACGCTTGCGGAAGGCCTGACGATGACCGACCTCTTCCCTTCCCTCGATCGCGCGCTCGAATCCGGAGGCGCGGCGGGACTCGATTTCCTGATCGAACAGTTTCTGGAATCGAAGGATTATGGCCTCGCCTTCGAGGCCAGGCTGATGAAGAAGCGCTTCGAACTGGGGCTGCCCCTGCTGCAAACCGATGCGCTGGAAGATGCCGCCTATCAGGCAGGCGTAGTCGAAGTGGCTCGCGACACAGGCAACCTGTTTCTGAGCGCGGGTAACATCGAACGGGCCTGGCCCTACTTCCGGGCGATTTCGGAAACCGCTCCCGTAGCCTGCGCCATTCAAGAACTCCAGCCCCGCGAAGACCTCGATGGCGTAATCAACATTGCGTTCCAGGAGGGCGTGCATCCTCTCAAAGGCCTGGAACTGATCATTGCGAATCATGGGATGTGCCGAGCGCTGACTGCATTCGGAATGACGGCGGTCACGAAGGACAGGGATAAGTGCATCGCGTTGCTGACTACGGCGCTGCATCGTGAAGTCGTGCAAAGAATGCGGGGAGTAATCGAAGCGCAGGAAGGCACTGCGCCCGCATCCGACAGCCTGCCCGAGTTGATGGCCGGGCGCGACTGGCTGTTCGGCGAATGGGATTATTACGTCGATACTTCGCACCTGCTGACCATCGTGCCGTATTGCGTGGAGGTGGCCGATCCCACCGTTCTCAAGCTTTTCCATGAGCTCTGCGAATACGGCAAACACCTCTCGCCGCATTTTCAAACGCCGGGAATGCCTCCGTTTGAGAAGCAGTTCGAGGCCTACGGGCACTATGCCGATGCACTGTTGGGTGAGGACGTCGAGCCGCATCTGGAGTATTTCCGAGCGCAGGCAGCAGCGGCGGATCCGGAGACTGTCGGCGATGGGCCGGGCCGGTTTCTGGTGAAGTTGCTGGTGGCGCTGGGACGGCAGCAGGAAGCTTTGGATGGGCTGCTGGAATATGTGTTCGAAGACGCCCCGTATGGGGTTCCCGTACCTTCGGCATTGCAGCTTTGCTATCGGGCGGGCGAGTTTGGCCGTTTGACCGAGATTGCGAAAGAGCGCGGGGATTTGTTGAGTTATGCAGCGGGCAGGATGCTGAGCTAAGCCCTGAGACCTCGGCGCTGCCAGGCGCGCGGACCGGCGAGCAGGAATCCGACAATCAGGGCCATTCCCAGAGACGATGGGACAATCGCAGCCCACGGCATGTACTGCCCGAAAACTGTCCCCGCAAAAGCCGACGTAATTGCGATGTAGGCGCACGTCATTTTCACCAGGTGCTCCTGCACCCAGACCCTTTTGAGCCAGGCGAGCGGCAGGACGTTGCGCAGAAGATCGTAGCCGCTGATAGCTACAAGTCCACCCAGGATAGACCAGGTGAGAACCGGCGACCAGGGCTGATGCAGATAACGCATGATGGAGATGAAAATCCACGGCGTGAGAGCGCCGACCACGCTTGCGATCCGGTCCGGCAGTTGAGGCCTTTTCCCTCGAAGTTGAAGGGCGCGGCAGCCGGTGAAGACGTCGTAAAGGCTCAGCAGAGTCACGACGGCAAGGAAGGATCGAAATTCGAAAACCAGCAGGCCGATTACCGCCGTAGCGACGACCACTCCGTAGACATATATAAATGACCGGCCGGCGCGAATATGGGTCCGGCCGCCTTTGCGGCTCAGGATCGCAATCATGCCGAGGCAAAGCGCCAGGCTTCCGCAGATCACATGAATTGCGATGTTGATCCGATGAGGCACTACAGGCGCGCCGGGAGATGAATTTCTTCCCCGCCTTTCAGAGTGACGTTGTCTTTGGGGTCGGCTTCGTCAAGGAGGGTTCTGATGTCGACAAGTTGCGTGGTCTCTTTGCCGGTGTCGCGGTCACGGCGGATGATTTGGACCTGCCCATTTGAATTCGGCGCGGGACCTCCGGCTTTTGAGAGGGCGATGGCCAGGGTGATCGGTTCGGTAGCCTGAAACTCGTAGGGCGTCACCACCGCTCCGGTAACTCTCACCAGGTAACTGTGATATTCGGCCGGCGTGACGCGGACTATCGGATCGATCAGCAAATGTTCATGCTTGTAGGCGTCGGCGATCGTTTTTTCAATGGCGTCGGGTAAGAGGCCCTCCACCTGCAATCGGTCTTTGAGCATCGGCAGCGCGATTTCGCCTTTACTCGAAATGGTTACGCGTTTTGTGAGGTCGGCCTCGCCTTCGACTTCTACGGCGATTACGTCGCCCTTGCCCAACGGCAGGATCGGCAGATCCTGCGCAGCGAGAAAAAATGCGAATACTAATGCGCGCCGCAGCATCCGATCATAATATACGGCTGAGAGTATGAATATTGGGAAACTGATTGTCGAGCCGGGCCGCAAGTTCAGGCTCAAAGACCGAGGGACCGACGATACGTTCGAGGTTTCGAAGGAGTATGCGGCGGAGGCGCTGGCGCGTCATGTGGATAAGCTTCAGAATCTGCATGAGCTGCTTTATGCCGAGAACAGAAGGTCGCTGCTGATCGTATTACAGGGTATGGACGCGGCGGGCAAGGACGGCACGATCAAGCATGTGATGTCCGGGGTAAATCCGCAGGGGTGTGCGGTGACTTCGTTCAAACAGCCGAGCACGAACGATCTGGCGCATGACTTTTTGTGGCGGATTCATGCGGCGGTGCCGGCGAAGGGGTCGATCGGGATCTTCAACCGGTCGCAGTACGAAGACGTGCTGATCGCTCGGGTGCACAATCTGGTTGAGAAGAAGGTTTGGGGGACCCGTTACGAACAGATTAATGCTTTTGAGAAGGTCTTGACCGAGAATGGTGTCCACATCCTGAAGTTCTTTCTGCATATGAGCAAGGGCGAGCAGAAGAAGCGGTTTGAGGAGCGGCTCAAGGATCCGAATAAGAACTGGAAGGCGTCGTCGGCGGATTTCAGAGAACGGAAGTACTGGGAACAGTATCAGTCGGCCTATGAGGAAGTGCTGCAGCGGTGCTCGACGAAGCATGCCCCGTGGTGGGTGGTCCCGGCGGACCATAAGTGGTTTCGGAATTATGCGGTATCGGACGTGGTGATCCGCACGATGGAAGGCTTGAAAATGAAATTTCCGAAGGCCGATCCCGCGGCATTAGGAGCTACACTCTAAAGG
>Ga0302320_10020900_pt1 | contig 13019 bp, 14 predicted proteins | sample Bog_T0_3_FD_202130 | JGI IMG/M metagenome (GOLD analysis project Ga0302320, IMG submission 202130) | Peat permafrost microbial communities from Stordalen Mire near Abisko, Sweden - Bog_T0_3 | ecosystem: Environmental > Terrestrial > Soil > Wetlands > Peat | place: Sweden: Abisko, Stordalen Mire...
TACCTGAAAACCCGTCACAAGGACTGCCCTGGAACGGAACCCGGAAGCGGCGGCTCAGCCGCGGCACGGTAGCGAGGAGAGTTTCAAGTTGAATAGGTCGTTATTGTTATCGAGTTTGGCCGCGGTTGCGGCCGCGCTGATGCCCCTGGCCGCAGCCGGCCAGGTTTACGAGTCGGGTCCAGCCCACCACGCCGAGGCCGCTTTCAAATACGATGCGTATGTGGGCTTTGCCTACACCAGCCTGAACCAGGTGAACCTGTCGCGTTACGGGCTGATGGGCGGGCAGGTCAGCGTGACCCGCGACTGGGGCCAGTATTTCGGGCTCAGAGGCAGCGCGGAGTACTACAAGCGCCCGTATAGCAGCGCCTTGCCAGGCAACCCCGGCAATCCATCGGTGTACTCGGTGCTTGCCGGTCCGGAGTTCCACATGAAAATTTACGGGAAAGTGGGCGGCCTGGCCTTTGCGGAGCTGGGCGTGGAGCACACTGGCGGCGAAAACATGAGCCCCAACACGTCATTCGCGGGCGGCTATGGCGGCGGCGCGACCTATGATTTCGGCCGGCGCCTGGCCATCGAAGTGACCGGCGACCGCGTCGGAGCCTCATTTTCTCTGATCAACAACACGCCGCAGTTGGCCTTGTCGCCCCACGTGACCTGGAACTCGCGAGCAACCCTTGGCGCGGTATACAGGTTCTGAGCCGAACGGAGCAGCTTGGCCGTTGAACCTGAAGAGGCGGGAGCGATGCTCCCGCCTCTTGCTGTGTGCGTAGAAGATAGAGAATTGTCCGAGCGGGCGACAACGTGGGCTAGTTCTCGACCCGAATTATTGCTGTCCCGGCCAATTTCGAGCACCGTGGTAGATGTGGAGGATATGGATCGCTGCTGCGACGTCATACGCGATGATGTAAGGCGATCGGGAGAGCACCAACTCACGCGTACCAGCGATTCTTCCAAGACGGCCCTTGTATGGGAAGTTGTTGAGGCTGTTGGCGGCATCGAACAGAGCCTTAGCAATGGCGCGCGCGGCGGATGGATTGTCTTTTCGGATGTAGCGGGCGATTTCCTGGAGGTCCTGCGCGGCGGGTGCCGTCCATCGTACCTGTATTGGATCTGGCATCCGGAAATCTCAACGCTGCAATTCGCGCTCCACGTTTGCCCACACTTCGGATTGGGGGACGAATTCGCCCCGTGCAGCAGCCTCTTTTCCGGCCTGGACCGCGGCCTGAAAACGGGCCTCTTCAGTCAAATAGCGGTCCACGGCTTCACGCGCCAATTCATCAACTCTCCGGCCCGCTTGTGCAGCCATGCGGGAGAGCTGGGCTTCCTGGTCCGCGCTGAGTTGCACTTCCATGCTCCGAGATTAGGAGTTTCCCTGGTGGGTGTCAACAATCAGCAGCGGTTTTGCTACCCCTCTTCCGCTTCGCGGAGCTTGGCGATGACGGTGAAGTCTTCGAGGGTGGTTACGTCGCCCTTGATTTCGCCGTGGGTGGCGAGATCGCGGAGCAGACGGCGCATGATTTTGCCGCTGCGGGTTTTGGGCAGGGCCTCAGTGAACCTTATATCGTCGGGCCGGGCCAGCGAGCCGATCTCTTTCGAGACCCACTTGCGCAACTCTTCTTTCAACTCGAACGAGGGCTGGTGGCCTGATTCGAGTGTGACGAAGGCGGCGATGGCCTGGCCCTTGAGATCGTCGGGGCGGCCGACGACGGCGGCCTCGGCCACCCAGGGGTGGGCCACGAGCGCGGACTCGACCTCCATGGTGCCGAGACGGTGGCCGCTGACGTTGATGACGTCGTCGACGCGGCCCATGAGCCAGAAGTAGCCGTCGGCATCCTGGCGCGCTCCATCGCCGGTAAAGTAGCAGCCGGGAACGTCGCTCCAGTAGGTCTTGCGGAAGCGCTCGGGGTCGCCGTAGACGGTGCGGGCCATGGAGGGCCAGGGCTTGCGGATGATGAGCAGGCCGCCGTGGCCAGCAGGAACAGTTTCAAAGTGGCCGTTGGCGTCAGGCTTAGTGACCACGTCCGGCTGGATGCCGAAGAAGGGGCGCGTGGCCGAGCCGGGCTTGGTGGGCACTGCGCCGGGAATGGGCGCGATCATGATGGCGCCGGTCTCGGTCTGCCACCAGGTATCGACGATGGGGCAGCGGTTGTGGCCGATCTTCTCGCGGTACCACATCCATGCCTCAGGGTTGATGGGCTCGCCGACGGTGCCGAGCAGGCGCAGCGAGTCGAGCTTGTGCTTTTCGACATACTCGCTGCCCCACTTGATGAAGGCGCGGATGGCGGTGGGCGCGGTGTAGAAGATGGTGACGCGATGGTCGTCGATGATCTTCCAGAATCTTGAGAAGTCGGGAAAGTTGGGAGCGCCCTCGTAGATGAGGACGGTTGCGCCGTTCTGAAGCGGGCCGTAGACGATGTAGGAGTGGCCGGTGACCCAGCCGATATCGGCCGTGCACCAGTAAATGTCGTCGTCGCGCAGGTCGAAGACGTATTTGGTGGTGAGGTAGGTTTGCACGGAGTAGCCGCCGGTGGTGTGGACGAGGCCCTTGGGCTTGCCGGTGGTGCCGGAGGTGTAGAGGATGTAGAGCGGGTCCTCGGAGTCCATATGCTCGGCGGGGCAGTCGGGCGCGGCTTTGGCGACCAGGTCGTGCCACCAGTGGTCGCGGCCGGCAACCATGGTCACGGGCGAACCGGTGCGGCGGAAAACCACGACATGCTTGACGGTGGGGCAGCCGGGCAGGGCCTCGTCGACGGTCTGCTTGAGCTTGATTTCGTTGCCGCGGCGGTAGCTGCCGTCCTGGGTGAGGATGGCGACACACTCCGAGTCGTTGACGCGGTCGGCGATCGCATTCGCCGCGAACCCACCGAAGATGACCGAGTGGATTGCGCCGATGCGCGCGCAGGCGAGCAGGGCGATGGCCAGCTCCGGGGTCATGCCCATGTAGACGGCCACGCGGTCGCCCTTCTGGATGCCGAGGGCCTTGAGGGCGTTGGCGAACTTTTGCACTTCGGCGTGCAGCTCGGCGTAGGTCAGGCGGCGAATTTCGCCTGGCTCTCCCTCCCAGATGAGGGCGGTTTTCTGGGCGCGCTTGCCACCGGCACGGCTGTCAACATGCCGATCTAGACAATTGAAGCTGAGGTTGAGCTTGCCGCCCACAAACCATTGAGCCGAAGGAAGATTCCATTCGAGGACTTTATCCCAGGGCTTGAACCAGTGCAGGTCCGCGGCCACGCCGGCCCAGAATGTTTCGGGGTCTTCAATGGACTGCTTGTAGAGGGTCTCGTACTCTTCCAGGCTCTGGATGCGGGCCTTGGCGCTGAACTCCGGCGGAGGGGGGAAGACGCGGTTTTCGCGCAGAGTGGAGTCGATATCGCGGTTCGAGACGGCGGCGGCTGGCAGGGAAGACATGCAAATTCCTTTAGGGAAGAAGGTTGGACAGGGTCCGCGGCGCGCCGGGGACTGCGCTCGGCCGCAAAAGGCCCGTGGGTGTCACTTTAACGGGCGGGAGGGGATGGATGCAAGGGAACATGGATCAGGAAACAGGAAACAGTTTTTTCGTGCTAGGGTGTTGGCCAGTCCAGGAAAGTTGCGGGGGTGAGAATGCGGATGCCGTGGAACGGATCGAGAGCGAGCAGGTCCCGATCACCGGTAATGATCGCATCTGCGCGGCCGTGAACGGCAGCTTCAAGAAATTTGTCGTCGCGTGGGTCGCGGCAGATGAGGATGGGATTCGAAATCGAAACCCCAATAGTGTATCGAATGAATTCGGCTGCAGCCCGCTGCCGCATATCGAGTGCAGAGTAGCGGTCGAATCGCACTCGTTCCAAAACTTCGGTCAACTCCTGCCGCATTGCCTCCGAGGCAAGGATGACTCCAGATCGCGCCTTCAAGAGCGCTCTGGTGGGGACGGAGCCGGGGAAAATGATTGCGCTGACAACCACGTTCGTGTCGAGAACCACCTTCCTGATTTGGCTCATCGTTCAGCCAGAATATCGGCAAGGATCTCTTCGGTCAGCCCATTCGCTTTGGCTTGCTCACCAATGATTGCCGATAGCCGGTCGAACTCCTTCCAGCGGTCCTGGACGATGCGGTCGTACTCCTCAACCGAGATGAGAACAGCCATGTCTCGGTCGTGGCGGCGGATTCGAACCGGTTCGCGCTGTGCGGTGTCGATGATCTCAGCGAAATTCTGCTTGGCTTCAGTAGCGGATACCGTCTTCATGGTCCCATATTATCTAAATTGTACAAAAAGTACAAAGTGTACAATTCGTAACATGGGGTCCCCAGTAGAAACGCCCTGCTCGCAAGAGCAGGGCGTTTAATGTGAAGCGGGATGGGCGCGAAGGGGTTAGTGCTTTTCGACTTCGGCGGCGGAGGCGATTTTGGCTTCGGCTTCGGCGATGACGCGGAGGGCATCCGTGTAGGCGTCTTCGCTTTCGCCAGCTTCATTCCACATTTTCTGGCCGCGGTCGAGTTGCTGCTCGGCGCGGGGCACGTCGATCTCCTCGGGCTTGAGCGCGTCGGAGGCGAGGATGGTGACGCGATCCCCCAGAACCTCTACGAATCCCCAGTTGACGTTATAGCGCACGTCGCCCGCGGGGCTGGCGGATTCGGTGGACTGCTCGGCCGTTGACCCGCCATGCACGATCACATCGCCCGCGCCCAGCTCAGCCAGCAGAGGCGCGTGACCGTAGAGAACTTCCATGTACCCGTTCTTTGCGGGCAGCTCCACTGCATCGGCCGGGTGGTCGAAGAGGGTGCGCTCGGGGGTGACGAGGCGGACGCGGAGTTGGTCTGTGTCTTCTGTCATAAATCAGTTCTCAGTTCTCAGTTGTCAGTTCCCAGTAAAGCTGCTGGCAGTGGCACGAGAGAAGCTGACCACTGACCGCTGAAAACTGACAACTGCCTTTTACACCGTCGCCTTCAGTTTCTCGGCGGTTTCCAGCACTTCCTCGATGGCGCCCTTCATGTAGAAGGCCTGCTCGGGAATGTCGTCGTACTTGCCGGCGATGATCTCCTTGAAGCTGCGCACGGTGTCTGCAACCTTCACATAGGCGCCGGGGATGCCGGTGAAGGTCTCGGCCACGTGGAAGGGTTGCGACAGGAACTTCTGCACCTTGCGGGCGCGGGCCACGGTGATCTTGTCTTCCTCCGACAGTTCGTCGATGCCCAGAATGGCGATAATGTCCTGCAGATCCTTGTACCGCTGCAGGATGCGCTTGACGCCCTGTGCTACATCGTAGTGATCCTGGCCCACGATGCGCGCCGAGAGAATGCGCGAGGTGGAGGCCAGCGGATCGACGGCCGGATAAATACCGAGTTCCGACAGCGGGCGGCTCAACACGGTGGTGGCGTCGAGGTGGGCAAAAGTGGTTGCGGGAGCCGGGTCGGTAAGATCGTCGGCGGGGACGTAGACGGCCTGCACCGATGTAACCGATCCCTTGCTGGTGGAGGTGATGCGCTCCTGTAACTCGCCCATCTCGGTGGCCAGGTTGGGTTGGTAGCCCACGGCCGAGGGCATGCGGCCCAGCAGCGTGGAGACCTCGGAGCCGGCCTGCGTGAAGCGGAAGATGTTGTCGATGAAGAGCAGCGTGTCAGAACCCTCGACGTCGCGGAAGTACTCGGCGACGGTGAGCGCGCTCAAGGCCACGCGCAGGCGCGCTCCGGGCGGCTCGGTCATCTGGCCGTATACCAGCGCGCACTTGGAGTTGGCCCAGTCGCCGGGCTTGATGACGCCGGACTCGGTCATCTCAAGCCACAGGTCATTGCCCTCGCGAGTGCGCTCGCCCACGCCGGCAAACACCGAGAAGCCGCCGTGGTTCTTGGCCACGTTATTGATGAGCTCCATGATGACCACGGTCTTGCCCACGCCGGCGCCGCCGAACAGGCCGATCTTGCCGCCCTTGAGGAAGGGCTGAATGAGGTCGATGACCTTGATGCCGGTCTCGAACATCTCCTCGTGGGTGGTCTGCTCGTCAAAGAGCGGAGCTGGCCGATGGATCGGCATGCGGGACTTTTCACCGATAGGGCCGAGCTCGTCGACTGGCTCGCCGACGACGTTGAGGACGCGGCCCAGCGTCTCCTTGCCCACGGGCATGCGGATGGGTCCGCCGAGGTCGATGGCATTCATGCCGCGGACCATGCCGTCGGTGGCTTCCATGGCGACGGTGCGGACGCGGCCCTCGCCCAGATGCTGCTGGACCTCAAGGATCACGCTGATGGGCGTGGGGACGGTGAAGCCGTCGCTGGTGACACGCAGCGCCTGATAGATGGGCGGCATGGTGGCTTCTTCAAATTGAACGTCTACGGCGGGGCCGGAGACCTGGATAACTTTGCCGATGTTCTCTGCCATTCTTTTGCCTCAGGGGCTAAAGCCCCCAGAAATTTCCTGCTATCTGACGTACGGGCTAAAGCCCGTACCCTTCAAAGACCTTATTCGCGATTGGCACGACTGAAGTCGTGCCCTTTCAAAACTTCAATTGCTTCACAGCCGTTTCTTATAGCGCGGCTGCGCCGGAAACGATCTCGATAATCTCCTTGGTGATGGCGGCCTGGCGCACGCGGTTCATGTGCAGCGTAAGCGAGTCGATCATGTCGGAGGCGTTGTTGGTTGCCGAATCCATGGCCGTCATGCGGGCTGCGTGCTCGGCGGCCACCGACTCCGTCATGGCGTGGTAGAGCACGGAAAAAATGTACTGCGGCAGCAGGCCGGCGAAGAGCTGCTCGGCGGGCTGCTCGTAGATGTAATCCACGCTGGCGGTGCCGAACTTCTGGGCTTCTTCCTCGGCCTCGGTGGTGTCGGCGGCTTCAAGCTCGATGCCTGCGGAGAGAGCGGCCTCGGCGGCGCGCTCCTTTTCCTCGGCGGAGGGCTCGACTGCGCCGGTAATCTGCTGGCGGCCGACCTCGATGAGGGGCAGGAGACGCTCGACGACCAGGCGCTGCGAGATGACCGACTTGAACTCGTTGTAGACGATGTAGGCGGCGTCGATCTCCTCGTGCACGTAGCGTGTGATGATGTTCTCAGCCAGCTCGAAGACGCGTCCTGACTCCAGCTTGAGCAACATGCCGGGATGATCGCCGGTGACTTCCACTGGCGCCTTGCGTTCGCGCGATTTGAGGGTGTGGGCGAAGTTGCCGATCTCGTCGGTCTCTGTCTGCTCGGAGTAGACCGCAGCGGGATAATGGCGGCGCATCTGGTCGCGGCCCTTGCGGCCAATTGCCTCGACGTCAATTTGCTTGTCGGGGTTGCCGTTGATGAACTGATATGCGGTCTTGAGGATGTTGGCGTTGAATGCGCCGGCAAAGCCCTTGTCGCCGGAGACGACGATCAGCAGAACGCGCTTCTCGGGCCGGGTGATGAAAAGCGGATGGCAGAGGTTGCCGGTGGTCTCGTCATAGAGGTCGACGCGGCGGACCAGCGACTGGAGCACGCTGGAGATCATGCGGGCGTAAGGCCGGGCCTGGAGCGCCCGCTCCTGCGCGCGGCGCAGCTTGGCCGCCGAGACCATCTTCATGGCCTTGGTGATCTGGCGCGTGTTTTTCACGCTGCGGATGCGACGCCGTAGATCGAGTACGTTTGCCATTGTTCAGTTCCCAGTTCTCAGTTGCCGGTCTCCAGTTGTTCGTGCCCTGCAACCAACGCCAAATCTTTTTGTCGACTACATGTTGTCCAGTATTGCCAAAATCTTGTATGTCTCGGAATCCATCTTGGAGCCGTCAATGCTCACCGACCACTCAAGCTTGGCATTATTGCCTTTGAACTCAACCTGAATGTCGTCCGTAGGCGGTATCCTGCAGCTGCGCTGGGGCTGTGAATTCGAGGCCGACCAGTTGAACTTGCTCACGCAATTGGCCACCGCAATTCTGCCGTCTGGCAACAACAGCGAGAGTGTCGCGCCCGTAACGTTGTAGGAGCCCTGCACAGGCGCCTGGTACTGCGTCTCGGTCGTTGTTGTCCTGGTGCAGTTCACGTCTCTTGAGCCATCCCTGCACTTCACGTGCGTTTGGGTCGTCGTGTCGGTCCGACCCGGTACGGAAAAGTTGTAAGCCGTTTCACCGCTCTGGCGTTGAACGATCTTCACTTTCATAACTTGCCCATAACATGTCGCAACACATACTACGGAAAACAAACCCAATGCAGCTAAACCTTGCAAGCGCAATTTCGTGCCTTTCCGAACTTCATTCTGCAGTCGAGCAAACTTCTTATTCAGGTTCTACCAGCCCCCTGATCTCTGTTCTCTGCTGTTACGCCTTTACCGCGGCTTCAAGCTCCGCCTTGAAGTTTGTCGAATACTCTTTGAGCGCCGCGTGGAGGCGGTTACGGAGGTCGTCGTCAAAGGCCTTTTTGGCGGTCAGGTCGGCGATCAGCGATTGCTGGGCGGCATCGAAGTACTTGTAGAGGCCGTCTTCAAAGGCGCGAATGTCAGAGACCTTGAGGTCGTCAAGATAGCCCTGCGTGCCGGCGAAGAGCACCACCGCCTGCTGCTGCCAGGTGAGGGGGTGGAACTGCGGCTGCTTCAACAATTCAGTCAGGCGCTGGCCGCGGTTCAACTGCTTCTGGGTGAGCGGATCGAGGTCGGAGCCGAATTGCGCGAAGGCCGCCAGCTCACGATACTGCGCCAGGTCGAGCTTGAGAGTGGAGCCGACCTGCTTGACCGCTTTGATGGCCGCCGAGAAGCCGACGCGCGAAACCGAAAGGCCGACGTTGACGGCGGGACGGACGCCGGAGTTGAACAGGTCCGTTTCCAAAAAGATCTGGCCGTCGGTGATGGAGATGACGTTGGTGGGGATGTAGGCCGAGACGTCGCCGGCCTGGGTTTCGATGACCGGAAGGGCGGTGAGCGAGCCGCCGCCGCGCTTGTTGCTCATCTTGGATGAGCGCTCAAGCAGGCGGGAGTGGAGATAGAACACGTCGCCAGGGTACGCCTCGCGGCCCGGCGGGCGGCGGAGCAGCAGCGAGATTTCGCGGTAGGCCATGGCGTGCTTGGAGAGATCGTCGTACATGACCAGCGCGTGCTTGCCGCTGTCGCGGAAGTACTCGCCCATTGAAGTGGCGGAGTAAGGCGCGAGGTAGAGCAAGGGCGCGGGCTCGGAGGCCGAGGCGGCCACGATGATGGTGTGGCCCATGGCGCCGGCTTCAGTCAGCGTCTGGACGACCTGGGCGATGGAGGAACGCTTCTGGCCGATGGCGCAGTAGATGCAGATCAGATCGTTCTTGGCGTTGTTGATGATGGTGTCAAGCAGGACGGCGGTCTTGCCGGTTTGCCTATCTCCAATAATCAGCTCGCGCTGGCCCCGCCCGATGGGGATCATGGCGTCAATGGCCTTGAGGCCGGTGGCCATAGGCTCGCGGACGGGCTGGCGGTCAATGATTCCCGGCGCCAGGCGCTCGACGGGCAGCGTCTCGGTGGTAGCGATGGGGCCCTTATCGTCAATGGGCATGCCCAGCGCGTTGACCACGCGGCCAACCATGGCCGGGCCCACAGGCACGGAGAGAATCTTCCCCGTGCGCTTGACCTCCTGGCCTTCCTTGAGCTCGGTGTAGTCGCCGAGCACCACGCAGCCCACCTGATCTTCTTCGAGACTCAGAGCCAGTCCGGCGATGCCGTGCGGAAAGCTGAGCAACTCGCCGGCCATGACCTTGTCGAGGCCGTGGAGGCGGGCGATGCCGTCGCCGAGCGATGTGATGGTCCCGACCTCGTCAACCTGGACCTTGGAGTCGTAGTTCGCGATCTGCTCGCGAAGGAGCTGCGTAATCTCATCTGCCTTGATCTGAGCCATATTTCAGTGAACAGTGATCAGTGATCAGTTGTCAGCTTCTTTCGTGGGACACGAACTGCCGATCTCGATCCTCTGACTTCCTGCCTCCATTTCGTCCAAAAATTCCAAAAATCGTTCAACCAAAACTTTGCCGATGCTGTTTGCTTCACTGCCGAACAATGGTCGCTGACCGCTGCTCACGGCCAGCTTCAGCCGGCCATCAATGTTTCCTTCAGACGTTCCAACCGTCCGCGCACAGAGCCGTCGTAGACGGTAGAGCCGATGCGCACCACCGTGCCGCCGAGGATGGATTTGTCGAGCTTGAAGCTGGCGTCGATGCGCGCACCGGCCAGCTTGCCGATCTCGGCCAGGAGCGCGGCGCGCTCCTTCTCGTCGAGCTCGCGCGCGGTAACAATCTCTGCCGGGCGGACTCCCGAGCGCTGCTGCAGGATGCCGCGGTAGGCCACGGCCACCTCGCTCACATAACCGATGCGGTCGTTCGAGATGAGCACGGCGAGCAGGTTGCGCAACTGCTTCATCATGCCGAGCTGGGCGTTCAATCTGTCGAGGATCGTAATTTTCTGCGCGGCGGCAACGGCGGGATTCGCGAAAAACTCGCGCAACTCAGCGCTGCCATTCCAGGTGGCAAGAAAGTCGGTCAACTGCCGGTCGATGGCGGCGGTATCAAGCTTGGCGTCCGCGACCACATCGGCAAAGGCAACGGCATAGCGGGCAACGAATGCGGCCATCTAGTTGTTACCTCCCCGGCTTTTCGGTGCACCTTCGCCAGCCACCTGACCGATAAACTCGGCGATCAGGGCGCGATCAGTCTCAGGCGTGAGCGTCAGTTGCTTTTCAGCGTGCTGAATGGCCAGATCGGCGGCGAAGTTGCGCAGCCCGCGGCGGGCCTGGGCGGCAGCGGCGCCAAGCTCCTGCTCGGCGGCTGCTACGATGCGGGCGCTTTCATCTTCGATGGCGGCCTTGATGCGAGCCTGATCTTCCAGGCTCTCCTGCTCCACCTGCGCGCGAATCTTCTGAATCTCCTGGTCAAGCCCGGCCAGCCTGGCCTCGACGGCGCTCAGGCGGATTTTGGCGTCCTCGGTGACCTCGCGCGCGGTTTTGATGCTGTGCTGCAAGGTTTGGGAGCGCTTGCGAATGAGCCCGGGCATGAACTTGCCGAGGGGAATGGTGATGCAGAGAAAGATGATGGTGAAGTTGATGCCGAGAAAGATGCGAGACGTGGTGACCACATCCAGATGCATCAGGTTGCCGATCTTCTGCACGATCGGCGCATGCAGGAAGGCGTTGGCCTGGTCTTCTTCCGATTGCGCCTCAGACCTGGCAGCGCCGGCGGGCTGCGTCGCGGCGGGACTGGCGGAGTCCGGGCCAGCGGGAGCCGGCTGCTGCGCGCTCACGCGAGAGGCCGCGAAGGCAATGCCAACGGTCATGAGCGCCAGGAAAAGAAGGTTGATAACCCGGGAAGAAAGAGAGAAATGCGGAACGGAATATTTCAACGGGACCCCCCGGCAGCCAGGGGCAACACGGCACGGACAGCCTGGCTGGCCAGCTCCGCCGCGGAGGCCAGGATGGTTTGGCGGGCGGCAACGGCCTCTGCTTCGAGATCGGTCTTGGCCTGCGCGAGCTTCCGTCCGGCGGCCTTGCGGGCGGCGTCCAGCGCGGCTTCGCGCTCGTCGTTCCACTGCTTGATGCGCTGTTCGCGAACCCTGTAGACATCGGCCCGCGCCTGACGCAGCCGGGTGGCATATTCAGCAGCCCTGGCCTCGGCCGCGGCGATGGCCTTCTGCGCCTCTTCCAGGGCGCCATCGGTGAGGGCGCGCCGCTGTTTGAGGGTGGCCGTGAGCGGCCCCTGGATCAGAAACTGATAGGCCAAAACCAGCACAATGAAGAGCAGGGCCGTGGGTATGGCGCTTACCAGAAGGGCCGCGAGTTGTTGAAGAATCACTGGCATGGCGCTGGGGATCCGCTCCGGCTTTCAAAGGAGTTTTAACGGGTGGACCATCTTTTTTCTATCAGGGGCGCACTCTGAAGTCAACGCGGATGGGGCCGTTCGCACAGGCTGGTGTGACTGCTGTCACCGGGCGGCAGATTTGTTCAAAAAAAGACTTGATTTCGGCGTCAACAGTTCTAAACTAACCATACCACCTAGACCCGGTCCAGGGTCCAGCGGGCAACCGGTTCCGGGAAACCTTCCACTTCCGAAGCCGGCTGTCCGCTTCTTAGTTTCAGCCCTTAGCTTTCAGCCTCAGCTTTAAGGTCTCGGCTATCTCCTGCTGATTCGAGCTTCGTTGCGCAAGGCTGACTCTTGGTCTGTATGCGTCTGAACGCAGAGCGTTTGCATTGCCTTTGGCGGCGCGAAACTCCGGTGCTTTGGGGCGAGGAACGAAAAGCTGTTAGCTAAAAGAAGCAGGAAGCTGGTCTTTCACGGCTTTGGGCTGGCTGCGCCTACGTCGATCGGCATGAGCCCCGAGGCGCGCAGCCAGGTTTCGAGCAGGCCGGGCACTGATCCAGTTCGGGACTGCCTTTTCCCAGTCCGGTCCTGCCAGAGGCATATGTTCAGAATGCCGAGAAAACGTTTCATTCGGGGCCGCGCTGTCAGTCGCGATGGATTATTGCGGGAGGTTGGGTGGGGTATGCTGACTGCGGAGGCGCTGGGATGAAGCTTGTCTATCTGGGGATTCTGCTTGCGGGAGCTGCATTTGCGATTTGTGTTCCAGCCGGCGGGCAGGGAGCCGGGCAGGTTGCGGGGGCGGATTTTCCGGCATGCCAGCCGATCCGCATTGCGTCGCCTGACCAGCGCTGGGCGCTGACTACCGATTCTCTGGCGCTCAATTGTCCCGGCCAGAGTGCTGGCGGGGCCCAGTCCGCGGAACCTGCCCCGATTCTGCTCTATCTGAGAGACCAGCGAACACACCGCGCGCGGCGCGTGGATGTTGTTGGCTACGGCGGTCATGTGGAGTGGGCGCCGGACAGCGCTGCATTTTTTGTGAACGAGAATGTGGCGAGCAACGAAGGCGAAGCAAGTCTCTACAGGGCGAGTGGGCTGAAGAAGCTGGATCTGCGGGAGGCGATTCTACGCAATGACCGCTCCGCGCAGAGATACATGGACGGCCACTCCTACGTGCGGGCGCGGCAATGGCTCGGCGGTGACATCGCGCTGGTGCAGTTGTGCGGGCATCGCGATGAGGCGCCAGAGGTACAGTTCGACGTTCGCTATCGGGTGAGCTTGGATGGGCATGTTC
>Ga0302320_10020902_pt1 | contig 13018 bp, 10 predicted proteins | sample Bog_T0_3_FD_202130 | JGI IMG/M metagenome (GOLD analysis project Ga0302320, IMG submission 202130) | Peat permafrost microbial communities from Stordalen Mire near Abisko, Sweden - Bog_T0_3 | ecosystem: Environmental > Terrestrial > Soil > Wetlands > Peat | place: Sweden: Abisko, Stordalen Mire...
AGGTCGATGATGGCGACGCCGACGCGGGCACCGCACCAATCGTCACACCGAACGATACGGCACTTAGTACCGTAGTGAACGCAACCAGAGCTTTAATGCGATGTGCCATAACGAGTGGCCTCCTTTATTCCCCCTGAAGGGACACGATTTGCAGACTACTTGTCGAACAACTTGTGCGCACACAATTTCTTCACTCTGAGCTCCACATGTCACTTCGCGTCAAGAGAATGAAGTAATAGTTTAATTACGTCGTGCTCGCACTCGATGAGTTGTCATATGACTTCGCTCGACACCATGAACATGTAGAGAATCTCATCGTCTCGAACGATGCCGATCGAAGGAAAGTTCTCGCCCTGCGCAATTCACCCTTTTGTCACGACGTCGCTATTTAGTGGCAGTACTCCACTGCGCATACGAAATCTTCACCGACCATGTGACGTCCTATTCGAGCCACCGACGAAGGACGTCGGCGAATTCATCAAGTTCATATCGCGTGATTCGTTCGTCGCTGCGGTGTGCGAGGAGAGGATCGCCGGCTCCAAAATTCGTGGCGGCGATACCAAGTTGTGCAAACGTTGCGACATCAGTCCAACCAAGTTTTCCGCGCGGCGCAGCGTTGGTGAACGCCACCAATGAGGCAAGGCGCGGATTTGATAGCTCAGGAGCTGCCGAAGGTGCCCAATCAAGAACCTCTACGATGTCGTGGCTCTCTATAAAGCCATCGAGATACGTAACGAGCCACGCAACCGCTTCTGCTTGACTCCGGTCGGGCGCGACACGGTGATTCAACGTACATCGAGCGATATCGGGCACCACATTGGCAGCCACACCTCCTTCAATCGCGACAGTCTGTAATTGTTCAGTGAACGACACGCCATCAATCTCAACCGTGCGAGGTTCATACTTCGCGACGTGGTCGACGAGTGCGGCCAAGCGATGGATGGCGTTCACCCCAGTGAAAGGACGCGCACTATGAGCTCGTCGTCCCCGCATCGTAATTCCAATCCGCAGGGTTCCCTGGCAACCAGCTTCCACGGCCCCGGATGTTGGCTCAGCCAATATGGCAGCATCAACCTTCAATAAATCGGGTCGCAATTCAGCAATCTCCAACAAACCGGATTCGTTTCGAGCAATCTCCTCACGGGAATAAAAGACCCACGTGACCTCGACCGAGCGTGGGGATGTTTGCGACGCGAGTTCGAGCATCACGGCCAACGATCCTTTCATGTCACACGAACCAACGCCGTGAAGGGTGTCCCCATCGATACGTGCGAGTGATACATCACCCGGCACGGTGTCCAAATGACCAGCCACGAGCAGTCGTGTCGCGTGGTGACCAGTGGTGCGAGCAACGACGTTGTCGCCTATGCGCTCCACCTCGAGTAGTGGATTCTCGCGAAGCCGAGCTTCGACGAGGCGGGCAAGTACCGCTTCATTATGACTGGTCGAATCGATGCGAACAAGTTCGAACGTTTCCTCAAGACGACTCATGTTGAGACGCCGTGATCGCGAAGGGTGGCGTTGAGAGCGGCCTTGTCATGGCGCTCCCCCTCATCGAGACGCTTGATGATCAAGACGCAGGGAAGGAAAAACTCTCCACCCGGATACTCACGACGCCGACTCGCGCTCACCGCGACGCTGTAGTCAGGCACGTAACCTCGTGATACCTCTTCACCAGTTTGCGCATCGATGACGGGTATTGAGGGATTGAGTATCGTTCCCGCTCCAAGCACCGAACCCTTTCCTACTCGTGCCCCTTCGACGATCATGCAGCGACTACCAATAAAGGCGCCGTCCTCGATCACGACGGGTACGGCGTTCGCGGGTTCGAGCACACCTCCAATACCAACGCCACCGGCCAGATGTACATTGGCACCAATTTGCGCGCAACTACCGACGGTCGCCCACGTATCGACCATCGATCCCGGTCCCACCCACGCGCCGATGTTGACGTAACTCGGCATGAGTATGACGCCAGGGCTCAAATAGCTTCCTCGACGCGCAGACGCCCCAGGCACAACGCGGACACCCCGACGGGCGTAATCATGCTTGAGTTCGAGTTTGTCAAGGTATTCGAACGGACCAGCCTCAACCTTCTCGAGGCCGTGGAGACGAAACAACAGAAGTATGGCTTTTTTAATCCACTCGTGCACCAACACATCCCCAGTGTCAAGAACTTCGGCAACTCGTATGTCGCCATCATCGAGTTTCGTGATGACGAGTTCGACGTCGCGCCGTGCCTCGCCATTGTCGGGCGTCATCTCGCCAATGTGCTCGTACCACGCGAGTATTCGAGATTCCAAGTCGCTCATGAATCAATCGTATCGAGGACTATGTGTGCGACGAGAACCTCGACGCACATAACGCGAGCTGTTCATCTGGCTGCACGACAGCAATTCGAACGAATTTCGCCCCCGCGTCGCCGTAGAGTTCGCCGGGACTCGACACGATGCCCGATTGTTCCGCGATCAACTCGGCCAGTTGCCATCCGTCAACTCCCTCCTTGGAGCACCATAAATAAAACGCTCCATCGGGGAACGGTGCCTCAATTCCGTAACCACTCAGCGCGCCGCTCAGCATCACTAAGCGACGGCGATATCGTTCACGCTGCTCGTCGACGTGCACGTCATCGCCGTAGGCACGACTTACGGCCGCTTGCACCGGACCAGGCACCATCAGTCCCGCGTGCTGGCGAACGAGGCGAAGGAACGCCACAATTTCAGGATCACCCGCGTAAAAGCCCGCGCGAACCCCGGCCAAGTTCGACCGCTTCGAAATCGAGTGGAGCGCGAGCACGCCGTCGTGGCCGTGCTCAAGGATTGAACGTGGGCGACCCTTCCACGTGAACTCGGCGTAGCACTCGTCACTCGCGACGAGTACGTCGTGGGAGCGACCCCATGATGCCACCGCCTTGAGATCGTCGAGACCTCCGGTGGGGTTCGAAGGTGAATTGGACCACAAGACGAGAGCACGCTCGACGTCGTTCGCGGCAATTGCCGCAAGGTCAAGTCGACCGTAGTGCATTGGCACCGGCACCGCGCGCAAGCCCGCGAGCGTGGCGCCCATGGCGTAGGTCGGGTAACTGATCTCGGGGAACAGGACAACATCGCGATCAGGGGAACGCAGATGTAAGTACTGGGCGAGCGACGCCACAAACTCCTTAGTCCCGACGCACGCCGCTACTTGATCGATGTCGAGTGTGACCTCGAAACGCCGCTCCATCCAGTGGGCGGCGGCGTAACGGAAGTCGGGCGATCCAATCGACGCCGGATACCCGCGAGCTCCCTCGCCCTTCGCGAGTACCTCCATCGCGCCCGCGAAAGGAGGGTCGATTGGCGTTCCGATCGAACAATCAATCGCACCGCCCTCGTGGCGCTGGGCCAACTTCTTCAATCCGTCGAGGCGTTCGTAGGGGTACGGCGGTGGTACAAAACTCATGCGGAGACCCTCCACTGGTCGAAACGAGACGCTCCAATCTCGTCAAGTACCACGCGCAATACCACCGCATCATCAGTGATGGAAGTATCGAGTACCTCTCCCTCGCGGTGCGCTGCCGCCACCAAATCACCCCGGTCGAGTGGAAGGTAGAGCGTGATGACGCGGTCATTCGTTCGAAGCCGGTCGCCAATCGTCTCTACCACTGCGTCGAGGTTCTCGCCAGTCAACGCCGAAACGAACACGCTGCCTTCGTGCAACTTGGTGAGATCGCGTGCACGCGATCCAGGTACGTCGGCTTTATTGAACACCAAGAGTTCAGGAACGTGGTCGGCGCCAATCTCTTTGAGTACATCGCGTACCGCACTGATCTGTAGTTCGGCATCATCACTGGCGCCGTCGACGACGTGGACGAGCAGGTCGGCGAGCTGGACGGACTTCAACGTGCTCATGAAGGCCTCAACGAGCTCATGTGGCAAATTCGAAATGAACCCAACGGTGTCAGTGAACAGGACGGTCTCGCCACCTGGAAGCTGACGTTGGCGTGTTCGTGGATCGAGGGTAACGAAAAGCCGGTTCTCGGCCACAACGTCGGCGTCCGTGATGGCGTTGAGCATCGATGACTTCCCCGCGTTCGTGTAACCCACCAACGTGACTTCACGATGACGACCACGGTCTCGGCCCTGGCGCTGCACGCCCCGTGTTCGATCGATCTCCTTGAGCTCATTGCGAATATGGTGCATCCGATGGACCAGTCGACGTCGGTCAACTTCCAACTGCGTCTCACCAGGTCCCCTCGTACCAATACCACCCGCCTGCTGGCTGAGCGATCCCCCGGCTCGTCGAAGTCGGGGCAGTCGATACTGCAGGAGCGCCAGCTCTACTTGCGCCTTTCCCTCCGGCGTGCGGGCATTTTGGGCAAATATGTCAAGGATCACTGCCGTCCGATCAATCGCCGTACGCCCAAGTATCTTTTCCAAGTTGCGCTGCTGCGCGGGCGAAAGATTGTGCTCAAACACGACGGTGTCGGAATCAACGGCGAGACAGATATCGCGTAACTCGTCCACCTTGCCCGAGCCCAGGAACGTCGCGGGGTCTGGCGCGTCGCGACGCTGAACCACTCGAGCCACTACGTCCGCTCCGGCGGTGTCGACGAGCAGCGCTAACTCATCGAGTTGGCGCTCTAATTCATCGGGCGTCACTCCGGGAAATTGCACGCCCACGAGAACGATTTTCTCGCGAAACGTGCGATCGATGAGGGTACTTGGTATGTACGTCAAGCTTCGAGCCACTCCACGTCTGCCACAAACTGCACCGGCCCCGCCAACGAAGCACTCTCGGGGTCAATTTTCACCATCAGGTCTCCCCCAGGGTTCTCGACGGTGACCTCTTGGTTCGTGAGACCCTCACGGTGACAGATCGCCGCCGTCGCGACTGACCCGGTACCGCACGCAAGAGTCCAGCCAACACCGCGCTCAATCACACGAATTCGCACTCGGGTCTCGTCAATCACGGTGACGAACTCGACGTTCGCGCCACCCACCTTCGCAGTGAATCCCTCCGCTATCTGTTCGCACCGGGCTGGTGTCCACGTCGCGTCATCGAGTACCACCACGTGAGGGTTACCAACGTTGGCGACGCCAAGGGCTCCTTCGAGAGGATCGAGGAACGCGACGACGCCCATCGACACGCTGGCGAAGCCAGCGTCGTCACTTTGCATTCGAAGACTCACTGCCCGTGAGCCCGCGTCGGTTTCGACGAGTACGTCGTCCCACGCGCCGTTCGTACGTCGACGCACTGCTGCCGCGAGGCAACGTATGCCGTTGCCCGACATCTCAGCGATTGAACCGTCCGCGTTGTACAAGACCATCGACACTCGTTCGCCTATTGAAGCTACGAGCAGTCCGTCGGCGCCCACGCCAAAGGCGCGGTGGCACACCGCCCTCGCACGGGGCGCGTTCCACCACGGAATCGACGGTTCGTCGACGACATCGATCAAGAAGTCATTACCCGCGCCGTGCCATTTTTGGAGTGATCGAAGTGTCATTATTCCCTAGTCTCGCACGAAGCCGTCAGGACCGTTCAGTATGTTGCCAATGCGCGTGGCGGCTTCATCGGGGTCGTCAAACCATTCGATGCGCGGGTCGCGAAGGAACCAGGATCGCTGACGTCGAGCGAGTCGGCGACTCTGGGTTATCGCGTCGTTCACGCAGATTTCGAGGTTCTCGCCCTGTTCGACGTGGCGCAAGAGTTCGCGGTACCCCACTGCCTGACGGGCGCTTCGACTGAGGGTACGGTCGTCCGCGACGAGCGATGCCACTTCATTCAGAAGCCCTTCGTCCATCCATGATCGAAATCGCCGCTCGATACGTCGATCAATCTCTTCGACTTCGACGCGCAAGCCCACTTGGCGAACCCTCGATTCTCCGTAGTGTCCAAGTCCCGGACCGTACGAGGAGAAAGGTCGTCCACTTCCCATCGTCACCTCGAGGGCGCGAACGATGCGACGTTCGTTCGTTGGCTCCATCCGACTCGCCGCGAGAGGGTCGAGGCGAACCAGTTGTTCGTAGGTCGCTGCAAGATTGACGCGAGCCCTCTCCTCCACGTCAGCACGCACTTGGGGATACTGGCGCGGGATGTCCAAATCGTCCAAGATGGCGCGAGCGTGCAGGCCCGTGCCGCCTACATAGAACGCGGCCCCTCCCCGGCGCCAAATTTCTCTCGTTGCGTCTCGCGCGCAGCGTTGGTATTCGAACAAGGTGAAGTCCTCGCTCGGCTCGACGAGATCAAGCAAGTGATAGGAAACCTCCGACCTCTCGCGAGCGCTCGGCTTGGCGGTTCCAATGTCCATGCCGCAATAGACCGTCATGGCGTCGACGGCGACAATCTCCACACCCGGGTGCTCGCGACTGAAGCGATGGGCCAGCGCCGACTTGCCGGACGCCGTCGTACCCACCAACGCGACGGCCGTGCCGCCGTTGTCCTTCACGAGATGAGCAGTGGAATGCGAACCTTGTGACGCGGGGCGCGAAGCACGCTCACCAGGTCACCGAGCAAGAAATACGGCGCGCCGTGGTTAACGCGTACATCGACGAGCGAGCCTGCTCGCACATTGGCGTCAGTCGCGGGAAAGTGAATCAACTTTCCTTGTCGCGTTCTTCCCGACCACATCGCGACGTTACGTCGAGACGGTCCCTCCACGAGTACTTCCTCAACGCGCCCAACCCGGGCCTCGTGCTTCTGAAGCGCGGAGCGATCGAGCACGTGCTTCAAACGGGCGAATCGCTCCTTGATGACGTCGTCACGAATGAACTCGTCATTCATGAGAGCAGCGCGCGTTCCCTCACGCGGTGAGAAGATGAAGGTATAGGCCGAGTCGAAATTCGCCTCACTTATCACTTCGAGTGACGCGTCGAACTCCACGTCGCTCTCGCCGGGGAAGCCCACGATCAAATCGGTCGTCACCGCGAGATCATCTATGGCTTCGCGCGCTCGGGCGAGATTCTCCATGTAACGCTCCGCACTGTAACCACGTCGCATGGAAGTGAGCACCCGATTCGCGCCGTGTTGTAGCGGCAAGTGCAGCTGTGGACAAACGTTGGGGGTTTCTGCCATGGCGCGGATAGTTTCAGGACGCAGGTCTTTGGGATGTGGACTTGTGAAGCGCACACGCTCGATCCCCGACACCTCACCGAGTAATCGCAATAAGTCTGCGAACAGTGGTCCTCGCTTCGTGATATCTCGGCCGTACGAGTTGACGTTCTGGCCGAGCAACGTGACCTCGACAACGCCCGAGTCGGCGAGCATCGTCGCCTCACGCACTAAGTCGTCAAGGGGTCGACTGATTTCACGTCCACGGACAGCGGGAACAATGCAGTAGGCACACGAGTTGTCACACCCCGTTTGAATCGTCATCCACGCGGCAAAGGACGTCTCACGCACTGCGTACAACGCGGGCGCCATGTCGCGATTGGCTTCGGGGTCGGGCGCGTCGAGCACTTCGACGAGGGGTCCTTCGCTGCGTGCTCGACGTAAAAGTGACGGCGCCGCCGCAAGATTGTGCGTGCCGAACACGACGTCGACCCAATTCGCCCGCTCGAGAATCCGACCACGGTCCTTTTGGGCCATGCATCCACCAACGGCAATCTGTAAGTCGGGGCGCTGCTCTTTGAGTGCCTTCAAATACCCGAGGGCACTGTAGAGCTTTAAATCAGCGTTCTCACGGATCGTGCAGGTGTTCAAGACCACGACGTCGGCTTCTTGCTCGCTCGAAGCGCGGGTCATTCCGTCAGCCACCAGCATGCCTGCGAGACGCTCCGAATCGTGTTCGTTCATTTGGCACCCGAAAGTGCGAATGGCGAAGGTTCTCGGGTTTGGCACCCCTCCAGCCTACCGAGCCATTTCGAGTGCTCTTCGAGATTGATCGCGCGTCACGCCGATGCTCGCGAGGATCACGCACACAAGTCCCACGACGTCCCAAGGCGAGATTCGCTCATTTAGCAGCATCCAACCAATGATGAAAGCAATGGCGGGATCGCACGCCACGAGCACACCCACCACCGATGGTGCCAATCGACGCAATGCGCGAATCTCGGCTCCAAAACCAATGACGAGGGCGAGGAAAGCGACGATGGCACATCGCCCAAATAAATACGGGTGCGTGAACACCTCGTGGGATCGACCCAGAGCGAAAGGCAGCGACCAGAGCGCGGCGACGCCCACACCCATCGCCAATGTGTCAAGTCCTCGACTCGCTCCACCGACGCGCTGCATCGCGAAAAGATAGAGGGCCCACCCCACTCCGGCGCCCAACGCGAAAAGCGCGCCATCGAACGTGACTCCCCCGCCCGGGCGCGACAAGGCAAGCACGCCCAAACCCGCGAGCACGACGAACACGAAGTGGCGCCACGTTCTCTTGCCTAACGCCGCTACCAGTAGCGGCCCGAGGAACTCAATCACGACCGCCGTGCCGAGTGGGATCCTCGCAATCGCTTGGTAGAAGCACAGGTTCATGAAGGCCACCGCCGTGCCAAAGATCAGCGCACTGAGCCACTGATTCGTCGTGAATCGCGTGATCCGTGGGCGAGCGATACAGAGCAGCATGACGGCCCCGAGGAGGAACCGCCACGCACTGGACGCCGAGGGACCAAGGGCGAGAAACGCCGGATGCACCAGGGCGGCGGACCACTGAATCGATGCTGCACCGAGCAGCACCAGACCAGCGCCAATCAACGCATTGCGCGACGTCATCGACAACGACTTCAAAGAGTGACCAAGCCGGTGCGGTCCGCCTCCAAAATGAGAACGCGACCGTCGATTGACTCCGCGGACATGAAGTCACGAGCTGCGTGCGCCACCTGTTCAGCGCGATCTTCGAGACAGAGGCCAAGCATCGTCGAGCCGGCACCCGACCAGCACGAACCGCTCGCTCCCGCGTCGAGCAGCGTTTGCAAAAGCGGACGGGCAAATTTCAAAAGTTCCATTCGATAGGGCTGGTGAAGAGCATCTTGCATGAAGGCCGCTTCGAAGAGTTCGTGGTGCGCTAGTCCCGAGATAAGCAGCGCTAGCGAACTCAAATTGAAGACAGCGTCATGGAACGGTACGACACTTGGTAACACGCTTCGCGCGTCGGGCGTCGCGAGTTCTTGGGCCGGGACCACAACGACGAAACGCCACATCGGGTCGAGTTCGAGCCGTCGGGCGACCACGTCACCTTGGCGTACCGTACCGACGACCAGTCCTCCAATCATCGATGCCGCCGCGTTTTCCGCGTGTCCGTCGATCATCGCCGCGACACGAAGCGGGTCTAGTGATCCCGCCGCCGCCGCCGCGCCAAGGGCCAGCGCCGCTGAAGAACCCAGGCCGCGCGACAAAGGTATTGCGGATTTTACGTGCATGGCGAAATGATCGTGGCCAAGCACCGACCGTGCGACCGTTGCTCCGAGGTGGCGGTCATCATCGTGCACGCCCGCTCCGAAGCCCTCACTCGTTATAGAAAACCGCTCAGCCGGCTCGACACTCACTTCGATGTAGAGGTTGAGGGCGACCGCGAGCGCGTCAAAACCGGGACCAAGGTTGGCGGAACTGGCAGGAACACGAACTCGCACTGTTTCAGCGTAGGCGGTGCCACAGCGACAGCGGTGCAAGAGAACGCGTCGTCACCAACGAAATTCGCCGCTGCGAGAATGCGTTCAGATACAGATACCCAACTCGTTGGCCAGCGTGCAGCGAACGAGTGATCTTCTCGATGCGCACCTGTGCCCGGAGTGACCCTTTCGCTGACCACCACGAGAACTGTGCGTTCGCGCTCAGTACCACGTTGGTCGAGTGTCCCCCCCAACGAATACTGCCCACGACGGTGCCTTTTTCGAGATTGACCGGCTCCGGGGATGTGGCCGACTGCGCAAGCGCCAGTGCTGCGTCGCCAGCTGGTCCCAGTTGATCGCCACCTTGCTGACCGAGTACCACGGCATACGCCGTCTCGGTGTGCGTACCATCAAGAAACGTCATCGCCATCACGTCGCATCCACCCGCCAACGCGGTGCGCCCTGACTTCACACCGATCACGTCATCAACTCCGACGTAGGGAGTAAAGGAGCCAACGGTTCCGGCGACAGGCAACGTCACGCTTGATTGATCGACGATGGCGCGCACTAGTGGCGACTTCATGAGAAGAATCGCCAGGCGACCTTGGTCGAGTGCGGTCGAGACCGACTCATTACTGAATCCCGACACGTCGGCGTAGTGAGTACCACCAAGGCCCAACGACGCGGCGGTCTCATTCATTCGAGCGACGAAACTGGTTACGTTGCCCGCGACCATGTCGGCGAGCAGCACGGCGTAGTTACTCGCCGAATGCACCAACAATCCGTTGAGTAGATCGAACTCGCAGATCGATTCCCCACTCGACACCAGCACGCTCGACTGTTCAGTTTCTTTCATGACCTCATACTGTTGGACGTCATTTTCGCTAATCGTGATGCATGGCCCGCTTTGACCGAGCGCGAGCGGCAAGGCCTTCAACACGACGTATGCCGTCATCATCTTGGTTAGTGAGGCGATGGGCACGACGTGAATACGCCAGCTTCGCTCAATGCCGAGCGACGGAATCAGGACTGCGGCACTTCCCTCACTCGGCCAGGTGAGGGGCGACGCGGCCATACCAAGGTCGAGGGATGACGCGTTGATGTCGATGATCGCTGGTTGACCCAGCAAGGGCAGTTGCATCACCACGACCAATCCGAATGACAGCGCTGCTCCGAGTAGCAAACCCAGTAATCGAAACCAGAGGCCGTGCGAGACGGGTTGTGAGAAACGATTGAACGACACTGATTAGAGAGAAGAACGCTGCTGGTAGTCGTCGGGCGGAATTAACACCTTTCGAGCTTTCGAACCATCGCCAGCGGCAACCACACCTTCCTCTTCGAGTTGGTCCATTATACGCCCCGCCCGTGCGAACCCAATTCGCAACTTGCGCTGTAGCATCGACGTCGATCCCGACTGATGCTTGATCACGAGGTCGCGAGCCTGGCGAAGAATTTCGTCGTCGTCATCGTCACTCCCACTCATTGACGTCGACGCTCGACTGTGTGTGACGTCGAGCGCAATCACTGACTCGGGACGTCCACCCTGCGCTCGCCAGCATTCAACAACACGACGCACTTCCTCTTCAGACACCCAGGGCGATTGCAAACGTCGAGCGATGTTGCTCGAAGCAGTGACGAGCAACATGTCACCCTTCCCGATGAGTCGCTCGGCGCCGGCCTGATCCAAGATGACGCGACTATCAGCGAGCGACGAAACGGCAAAAGCCATGCGACTCGGTACGTTGGCTTTGATGACGCCCGTGATGACGTCGACGCTCGGTCGTTGCGTCGCGAGCACGAGGTGGATTCCCACTGCCCGGGCCATTTGGGCAATGCGAACGACGGAATCTTCGACGTCGCGTGCGGCGACCATCATCAAATCGTTCAACTCATCAACAACGATCACAATGTAGGCCAGTTGTTCGGGGGCGGTGATGTCGAGTTCGCTCTCCAAACCGACTGCGCGGTGCAGGGCTTCTGCCACGTCGCGACGTGAATCCGGTGGTGCTTGCACGTCGCCCTTGGCGATCATTTGTTGGTAGCTCGTGATGTCGCGCGCACCACTTTCGGCGAGAAGGTCGTAGCGCCGCTCCATTTCCTTCACGGCCCAATTGAGAATATTGGCGGCCTTCTTAGGATCGACAACCACTGGCGTCAAGAGATGGGGCAAGTCGTTGTACTGACCCATCTCCACTCGCTTGGGATCAACCAGCAACAATCGCACTTCTTCTGGCGTGCTGCGCATCACGAGCGACGTGATCAGCGAGTTGATGCATGAGCTCTTCCCCGCGCCGGTCGCCCCTGAGATAAGTACGTGCGGCATCTCGCCGAGATTGACGACGACGGTTCTTCCAGCGATATCGCGACCGATTGGAACATCCAGGGGATGCGTCGCGGCGAGAGCTTCCTCCGAAGCGAGCAGGTCACCGAGCGCCACCAACGTGCGTTGTCGATTCGGTACTTCAACGCCAATCGCCGAGCGACCGGGAATTGGCGCGAGGATACGTACGTCGGGCGACGCCATCGCGTAGGCGATGTCCTTGTTGAGTGACGTGACTTGCGAGACCTTGACCCCGGGACCGAGCTCGAGCTCGTATCGTGTGACCGTCGGACCGACGGTGTAACCCACCAACGTCGTCTCGACGCCATGTGCGCGCAACGCTTCGACCAACTGTTCGCCCGCTGCGTCGACCGCGACGCGATCTTGACGTTGCTCCTTGGTGCGCTGCAAGAGCGACAACGAAGGGAGTTCCCAATCACTGACGATCTTGGGCTGGGGCAACGCCTCGGACTCGTCGTCGCATTCGACCGGTTCTGGTTCTACGAAGTCTCCCACGTAGTCGTGGCTGACTTCATCGTGCGCTTCGTCAATCTCCACCGACTCAGGCAGCGGGATTGCTTCGAACGGCGGCGCCGCGGTGTCGATCGTTCGCTCGTCGTCATCTTCTGGTTCTGCGTCGTGGTACGCGTCATTGCTCTTCGGTCGCGCTGTCCACCAACGCGCCATTCGTGCACCGAGAGCGCGCAGTATTCGCACGAGGGCGCCGCCGAGAGCTCGCAGTCCAAATCCCGTTATGACCATCGCCGCCACCAAGAGCACGGCAATCAACACGACGAGAGCTCCTCCGAGTCCAATGGTGCGATACAGACCACCACCCACAATGACGCCCAGTCCGCCCCCCGCGTGCCCCAGCGCACTCGTGCCCGCGTGGAACCCAGGGCGTCCACCCGCTAAGTGACCCAGTCCAGAAATGCCCACGAGGCTGAGTCCAATGCCCCAACCGAAACGCGCGCGGTCCGCCGACACTTTGCCCCATACGAGAGCGACCGCCGTCGCCAAGAGAATGACGGGCAGGAACCACCGCCCTACGCCGATTGCCAACTTGAGCGCGTCAAGCACCACGCGACCCGCGGGACCGAGCGCTTTGAAGTCGGCGAGTAGACAGAACAGCCCCGCGACCGCGAGCACGACGATCCAGATATCCCTCTCGTGACGA
>Ga0302320_10020904_pt1 | contig 13017 bp, 13 predicted proteins | sample Bog_T0_3_FD_202130 | JGI IMG/M metagenome (GOLD analysis project Ga0302320, IMG submission 202130) | Peat permafrost microbial communities from Stordalen Mire near Abisko, Sweden - Bog_T0_3 | ecosystem: Environmental > Terrestrial > Soil > Wetlands > Peat | place: Sweden: Abisko, Stordalen Mire...
CCCTAACACCTAACCCCTAACCCCTAACCACTAACCCCTAACCCCTAACCCCTAACCCCTAATCCCTAACCCCTAACCCCTAACCCCTAATCCCTAACCCCTAACCCCCAGTCCCTCGCCTCACCGGTATTTGCGCAGTACGCCCAGGACGCGGCCCTGGATGGCGACATCGGTGGCGCGAATGCGGATGGGACTCATCTCGGCATTGGAGGGTTGCAGGCGTACAACGCTGCCTTCGGTGTAGAAGCGCTTGAGCGTGGTCTCGGAGCCGCGTACCAAGGCCACGACAATCTCTCCCTGGCGGGCGGTGCGCGTCTTTTCGACCAAGACATAATCTCCGCTGATGATGTGCTCGTCGCGCATGGAGTCGCCGCGGACTTCGAGGGCGAAGACGTCGTGGTTGCCCACGACATCGTGCAGCGAGATGCTCTCTTCGGTCTCCATCGCCTCGACCGGCAAGCCGGCGGCGATGCGTCCCATCAATGGCAGACGGTCGCTGGTGCGGGTACGCGATCCCGGCGGCACTACGTCGATGGAGCGGCTGCGGTTATGCACCCGGTCCAACATGCCTTTTTTCTCAAGGTTGGTAATGTGCTTATGCACGGTTGCCAGGCTCTTCAGCCCCATGCCGCGCGCAATCTCCTCAAACGACGGTGAGTAGCCGTTGCGGAGTACGAACGACTCCAGAAAATCGATAATCTCTTTTTGCCTACGTGTGACAGCCATGGGCGCATTATAGCGAATAAAAAGCGAACCGCGCAATATTTATTTTTTTCTTTTTGAATGAGTGGAAAACCTGGGTTAAAGAAATCGCCTACCGAGACCGATAACCAGAGTTGGTGCGTCCGCATTTCCACTGGGCAGATGGTACGCGCACGAAGTTCGATGGCGAGGTCCGATGAGGCGAGGTCCGATGATTTCAATCAAGCAATATCTTGAAGAGGCAGAGCCCGGCTCGAACGAAGAGCTGGATGCGAAGACCCAGGCGCTGCTGTTGGGAATCGTCGCGGCCTACCGCTCGTCGCTGGCCGAGATGGGCAACTGCGGCCAGAGTGCCTGCCCGGCGCTGGGCGAGGAGCTGAAACAGGGACTGGCGCGACTGGGTGAGCGTTTGTGCAGGGAGTTCTCACTTGAAATAGTCGGGAGCACTGAAACCGGTGTGCGGGATCAATTGCAGGGGTGGGGGCAGCGGACGGCGCAGCACTACCGGCAGAAGACGACCGAGGTGAAGGAGATATTGCTGGTGATGGCGCAAACGGCTGAGTCGGTGGGCGAGCGGGATCAGCGCTGCGCGAAGCAGATCACCGACGTGACGGCGCGGCTGCGGGGCATTGCCAATCTGGAGGATTTGACGGAGATTCGCGAGTCGATCAAGAAGAGCGCCTCTGATCTGAAGATCTCGATCGACCGGATGACCGCGGAGGGCCGCGCGGCGATCGACCAATTGAAGGCCAAGGTCAGCAAATATCAAGCGCGCCTGGAAGAGGCCGAGGAGATTGCCTCGCGCGATGCGTTGACGGGGTTGCGCAGCCGGCCGTGGGTGGAGGCGCAGATTGAGCAATCGCTGCGCATCGGAGCGCCATTTTGCGTGGCGATTCTGGATCTGAACGGCTTCAAGCGGGTCAATGACGAGCATGGACATCTGGTGGGCGATGAGCTGCTGAAGAAGTTCTCAGCCAAGATGCGCTCGATCTGCCGCGCGACAGATACGATAGGGCGCTGGGGCGGCGATGAGTTCATTCTGCTCTTTCATTGCGCTTTGGGCGAGGCTCAGGCGCAGACCGACCGGCTGCGGGAGTGGGTCTGCGGCAATTACACGGTGCAGGGCGGCGGGGCGGCTGTGAAGCTGAAGGTCGCGGCCTCGATTGGCCTGGCCGAGCGGCTGGCCGGCGATGGCTTGAAGGAGTTGGTGGACCGGGCGGATGCGGAGATGTATCGCGAGAAGGCGGCATCGCGGGAGAAGGGCGGGGAAGCGAAGGCGTAGGGTCGTGATAAAAAACAAGCGTGGACCGGGAGGTCCACGATACAGCCGGCCGGGAGGCCGGCGCTACGAATTCATCGTCGATATAGACAAGATCATGGGCTCCGCGCTCCCTCTCCATTTTGGGAATTCCCTCCTCCCATACCCGTTTCTGCATTCCCCCTCACACCTTTTTACTTTCCAATCTTGAGTTCGCTTCTCACATGAGGGAAGGTAAAGGGGAGCCGCACGTTAGCACACGCTAAGGCGGCCAGATGGGAACAGAGAGCGGAAGCCGTTGCGGGTAGACGGCAAGGCTCAAGGAGAAGGGCTGCCATGAGGTTATTGATTGCCGAAGACGACAAGGCGCTGGGATTGTTTTTAAGCCGCGGGCTGGAGGCAGACGGGCATAAGGTCCGCTTGACCTCTGATGGCGCGGCCGCGGTGGAGGCATTTCGCCAGGAGCTGCCCGACCTGACGATTCTGGATTTGAACATGCCGATCAAGGACGGCGAGCAGGTTCTGGCCGAGGTGCGGGCGATGGACTCGGACCTGCCGGTGCTGGTGCTGACGGCGCGCCAAGAGGTGGACACGCGGGTACGCTGCCTGGATCTGGGGGCCGACGATCTGATGATCAAGCCCTTCAGCCTGCATGAATTGCGGGCCCGGTGCCGGGCTCTGCTGCGCCGCAAACGCGAGGCGCGGCTGCTGCTGAGGGCTGGCGACCTGGAGCTGGACAGGCTGGACCACACGGCGCGGCGGGCCGGCCAATCGATCCTGCTGACCAACAAGGAATTTGCTCTGCTGGAGCACCTGATGCTCAATCGCGGGCAGTGCGTTTCGCGCGTGGAGCTGCTGGATTCGGTCTGGAATCTGGAGCCGACGCAGACGACCAACATTGTCGATGTTTACGTCAACTATCTGCGCCGCAAGCTCAAGGACCCGCCTCCGGGGCAGATGATTCGCACCGTGCGCGGCCAGGGTTACATGGTGCCGCCGGAGAACGAACTTGCGATTTCAGGGCTTGCCGCGCTGCCCGTGGCGGCGATTCTGCCGCCACCGGCCGCGCCTCAACTTCTTGAAGTCCGCTAATCACTGTCTTGTTTCAACACACTTGGTTTACAGGAGAATTCTCATGGTTTCCATTCCCGTTCCCGTCCTTCCCGTCGCAACCCGCGTCCGCCCGCGCACCGCATTGGTGGCCAGCGCCGATCGCAGCTTCCGTCAACGGCTCTCCGAGACTCTTACCGGCCTGCGCTGGCTGGTGCGCGAGGCCGAGGGCGGCGCCCAGGCCTGGGCCGAGGCCGAGGCCGCGCAGCCGGAGGCGATTATCGTCGACTCCTGGCTGCCGGACCTGGAGCAGGCCGAGTTTCTCAAGGACTTCCGCATCCGCTTTCCCGAGGTGGATCTGGTGACCGCCTCTGGGTCAGCGGCTCACGAGAGCCCGCGTGGACCCTATCGCCAGGAATTGCTCTATGCGCTGCGCCGCACCCAGGACAACGATACGGCGATCTGGAATGCGGCCCCGGCTCTGACCCGGCCCTCGTCCGTGAACTCGCCTGCAAAGCCCGCAACGCAGCACCGGGCCGGGCAGGATCACGGCGGCTCAGTTGCGGAAAGCACGACTGCTTCTGCGACTGTACACCCTTGGCCGACCGCCGCGGTCGTCTCGGCGGCCAAGGCGAACCTGCCTGCCGCGGCTGAGACGACCGCAACGGCCTCAAACGACCGTCTGCCTGAATTGATCGGCTATGCGCCCTGCATGCTGGAGGTCAGCCGCCGCATCCGTCTGGTTGCGCCGCGCTCGACTCCGGTGCTGATCGAGGGGCCGACCGGCTCCGGCAAGGAACTGGTGGCCGAGGGGCTGCATCGGCTTTCGACGCGCAGCCGCAAGCCTTTTGTGGCCATCAACTGCGCGGCGATTCCCGAGGCGCTGCTCGAAGCCGAACTCTTTGGCCACACGCGGGGAGCTTTTACCGGCGCGGTGCAGGGGCGGGTGGGACGGATCGAATCGGCCGACGGCGGGACGCTGTTTTTGGACGAGATTGGCGAGATGCCGCTGGCGCTGCAATCGAAGCTTTTGCGTTTTGTTGAATGCGGCGAGTTGCAGCGCGTCGGAGACAACGAGACGGTGAAGGTGGATGTGCGCATCGTAACCGCGACGCACCAGCCGCTGGCCCAGCAGACGCAAAGCGGGGCCTTCCGCGCGGACCTTTACTATCGGCTGGCCGTCTTTCTTATCCGCACCCCGGCGCTCTCTGAGCACAACGAGGATCTGCCTCTGCTGATCGATCATTTTATGGCGCGGATGGGACGCGAGGCTCCGGTGAAGAAAGTGGCCGCCGAGGCGCTGGCCAAGCTGACGGCTCACGACTGGCCGGGCAACGTGCGCGAACTGGAGCATGTGCTGGAGCGCGCCGCGATTCTGGCCGGCGACGAGTCGGTGCTGACGGCTCGCGAGATCGACTTCGGGCTGGCGGTGAATTAGAAAAGCAGATGACAGATGACAGATGACAGATTACAGATGACAGATGACAGATGACAGCTAAAAGCTGCTGATCGGGTTCGTTGGCATCCCACCTTAGCCGCAAAAACAAATGCGCGGCGAAGGTGGGGCACCCGGCTGAGAACTGAGAACTGACAACTGACAACTGAGAACTGACAGAGGGTAGGCGGATGCAGGTTGAGACACAACTCGGCGACCAGATTGCGCGCTATCTGGATCTGGCCGTCAGCGAGGCCAAGCTGACGGCGGCGAATATGGCGAATGTGGACACGCCCGGCTACAAGGCCCTGGGGATGGACTTTGAGGCGGAGATGCGCGAGGCGATGACGGGCGCGGAATCTGGACGGCCGGCGCGGGCGGTGCGGCTGAAGGCCGTCGATGGGCTGATTGCGCGGCCCGACGGCAACAATGTTTCGATGGACCGCGAGGGGCTGAACCTGGCCGAGGCGCAACTGCGCTTCAAGACCGGCGTGACTCTGCTTCGTGAGGAAAATCAGCGAGTCTTGGACGCCATCCATGCCGACGGCAAGTAGCTTGGCGCGCCACGTGCAGCGGTTTATCCAAAAAGGGAGAAGACGATGAACCTCTTTGCGATGATGGAGACCTCGGGCGGGGCGATGCAGGCCGAGCGGATGCGCGCCGAGGTGGTGGCGACCAACATGGCCAACGCCGAGACGACGCAGACGCCCACCGGCGGCGCCTACCGGCGACAGCATGTGGTTTTCGCGGCCAATCCCGGCGATCCGGAGTTTGCCAATTCGTTGAGCGCGGCCGCAGGGGGTGGGGCGTTTGGAGCATCTGGGAGCGGGGCTTTGGGAGTCTCCGGCGTGGGAACGCTTGCCGCCGGAAGCCAGCCGTCGCTGCTGACGCCTCTTCTTCCGTTCAACCTTGGCAGCACAAATCAGGCTGCGCCGGGTGTGCATATTGCCGGTGTCGTAGAGGACACCTCCGCGCCGCTGAAGCGCTACGATCCGGCCAATCCGGAGGCTGGAACGGACGGGTATGTCTCCTATCCGGACATTAATCCTCTCACAGAGATGGTGGACCTGATGGGGGCGACACGTGCATACGGTCTGAATAGCTCCGCCGTGCAGGCCGAGAAGGGCATGATCTCCTCGGCGCTGGAGATTGCCAAGTCGTAGGCGGCGCAGGGGACGCGAAAAGCGGCCAAGGCCGCGTGGAGAAAACGGAGAGAAGAAATGATAACCGCATTGAATTCGCTCACGGCAGCAACGCAAACACAGGCGCTTTCCGGCGCGGGCATGGGAAGCTCTTCAACTTCGAGTACAGGCTTTGCAGCAGCCTTTACCGGAGCGCTGGGAGCCGGCGGCGCGACGGCCACGGCCTCGCCCTTTGCCGATTTGATGACCGACGCGGTGGGCCAGGTGGACAAGCTTGACACGCAGGCTCATGCGGCGGTGGCGGGATTGATGAGCGGCTCGGGCGTGGACGTTCATACCGCGATGATCGCCACACAGAAGGCGAGCATGGCCTTCGAATTGGCGTTGGCGGTGCGCAACAAGGCGGTGCAGGCTTACCAGTCGGTGATCGGAATGCAGTTTTAAAAACAGTTTTCAGTTTTCAGTCATCAGTTGTCAGTTGCTTTGAGAAGCTGTTTCATAACCTGGTTTTGAAGGGGCATGGGATTTTAAATCCGCTCTGAGGGAAAGCTTGAGTACGATCGGAATTCGGTGAGGGGAAAGCTTCTATGTCTTGTCGGTTACTGACAACTGACGACTGACCACTGACCACTGACAACTGACAACTGAGAACTGAATGGGGAGACCATGGCAACCGGAACACAGTTGGAAAAAAGCGCGCCGGCGACGCCTGGGGTACCCCGGTTGACGGACCGGATCGCCGGACTTTGGGCTCTGGGCCGGGTTCGCTGGGCCGAGATGCAGCCGGCGCAGCGGAGTTGGTCGATGATAGCGGCGGTACTGGCTGTGGCGTTGATCGGCTTTCTTTTCTGGTATGGGATGCGCACCGACTGGCGGACTCTATATGCGGATATGGACCCGGACGACGCGCGCCAGGCCGGGCAGGCTTTAGTGGTGGCGCAGATTCCCTTCGAGCCGACGGCCAATGGGACGGGGATCATGGTTCCGGCCGGGCAACTGGACAAGGCGCGGCTGGTGGCGGCGGCCAAGGGATTGAAGAGCGGGCGGCTGGGCTTTGAGATCTTCGACAAGCCGAACTGGGTGGGCTCGGAGTTCGACGAGCAAGTCAATTATCAAAGAGCGCTTGAAGGCGAACTGGAGCATACCGTCGGTTCGCTCTCAGACGTGGCCTCGGCGCGGGTGCACCTGGTGCTGCCCCACGATTCGCTCTTTCGCGAGTCGGAGCGGCCGGCCAAGGCTTCGGTGGTGATCAAGCTGCGCCATCGCTCGCTGGCCGACGATGAGCCGGATGCGATTCGCAATCTGGTGGCCTCGGCCGTCGATGGACTGACGCCGGATCGCGTGGTGCTGGTCGATGCCGATGGGCATCTGCCGCTGGGTCCGAAGACGGCTGAAGCGATGCAGTTGAGCGCCGAGCAGGCGCTGGAGGAGAAACTTGTCGCGACTCTCGAGCCGGTGACCGGCGCGGGCAATGTGCGGGCCTCGGTGACGCTGGACTACGATCCGGCGGCGACCGAGGAGACCGAGGAGAGCTACGACCCGGATCAGACGGTGACGCTTTCGATGCAGCGCACCGACCAAACTTCAGGCGCGCAGCCGATGGCGGCCGGGGTTCCCGGCACGGCCACGAATGCACCCAATTCGCAGGCGCTGCCGGTCTATCCGCAACTGAGCAGCGCGCCGCAGTCGGCCAAGACCGAGTCGGGAACCTACGCCTCGTCGAAGACGGTTAAACATACCGTCGAATCTCCCGGCAAGATTCGCAGAATGACGGCGGCGATTGTGGTCAATGACCGTCTGGCTCAAGCGGCGACGAAGGGCAAGGCGGCGCAGTGGCAGGCGCGCTCCGCCGATGAGTTGCGCAATCTGACGGCGCTGGCGCAGGCCTCGGTGGGCTTTGAGGCCGGGCGCGGCGACATGCTGACGGTGCAGGATCTGGCCTTTGAAGAAAACCGCTTGCAGGCTCCGGTGACGTTGCAGGCGCAGTTGCTGGCCACGGCGGAGAGTTCGCCGGTGGTGGTGAAATACGCCGCATTGCTGGCCGGTCTGCTGCTGATTGTGGCCTTTGGACTGCGTCCGGCGGTGGCGCGCGCGCGCTCCGGCTCCAAGGGCAAGGAAAAGGAAGCGGCCAAGGGCGAGCTCAAGGAGCTGCCGACTCATGCCGAGACGGCCGAGGCGCGGGCGCTGAAGCCGCCCGAGCCGGTTGAAATGGACCCGGAGCGGATCAGAACGCAGGAGATCTTCGACCAGGTGACAGGGCATTTGAAGCGCGAACCCACGCAAAGTTCACGGCTGCTGCAGAGCTGGATTCACTCGGATTGATTGCGCGGGCAAGAGAGATCGATGAACCGGGAAGATCGGCGAAAGTAAAGCCGGAGCGCAGTAACAGCAGAGAGGATCGGGGCCCTTGGCAGACGATAAACAGAGCGGATCGGCGGGGCGTCGCGCGGCAGCGAATTTGAGCGGGGTGCGCAAGGCGGCCATCTTGCTGGTGGCCGTGGGCGAGGGCCTGGCCAAAGAGGTGCTGCGGGCGCTGCCGGAGGTGGACGTGCAGCGGCTCACCGAGGAGTTGGCCGATCTGCGCGGCATTTCGCCGGAGATGTCGGCAGAGGTTCTGGAGGAGTTCTGGGAGCTGCTGGAGACGCAGAGCTTCATGGTCCATGGGGGCCTCGATTACGCCAGCCGCCTGCTGATTGAGACCTTCGGCAAGGAGCGCGCCGACGATTTGCTGGCCCTGGTGCGCCGTTCGCAGGAGGCCGCGCAGGGCAATCTGGCCAAGCTGCAGCGCACCGATCCGCAGCAGTTGGGCAAGCTGCTCGATGGCGAGCATCCACAGACGATCGCGCTGGTGCTGGCCCATCTGGACCCGCGGCGGGCCTCGATGGTGCTGGACAATCTGAGCGAGGACCACAAGGTTCTTTCCATCCAGCGACTGGCCGAGATGCGCCAGTTCTCGCCGGAGATGGCGCAGAAGGTGGCGCATATTCTGCACCGGCGCCTGGAGAGCGTGGGCGATACGGCGCGGCGCAGCTACTCGGGCTTCAAGGCGGTGGCCGATCTGCTGAACCGGCTCAATGCCGAGGAGTCGAAGAAGATTCTGGAGACCATCGAAGACGGGCAGCCGGAGCTGGCGCTGGCAATTCGCAATCTGATGTTCACCTTTGAAGATCTGGTGACGGTTCCTCCGGCGACGATTCGCGAGATTGTCTCGGGCGTCGACAAGCGGCAACTGGCTCTGGCTCTGCGCGGGGCCAAAGAAGAGTTGCGCGCGCAGATCTTCAAATCGATGAGTTCGCGCGCGGTCGAAATGCTGAAGGAAGACATGGAAGTGCTGGGTCCGGTGCGTTCGCGTGAGGTGGCGCAGGCGCAGCAGGAGATTCTCAACCTGGCGCGCCGGCTGGAGGCCGAGGGCAAGGTGGTTCTGAAGCTGGAGACGGGCGACGAGATGCTGGCGTGATAGGGATTAGGGGTTAGGGGTTAGGGGTTAGACGGACAGTGAGCGCAGATCAAAACCTGGCTTCAGCAGTGTGCGGCTTTTACCGCTGGGGCTGAAGCCCCGCTAATCTGATCGCACACACGGCACGACTAAAGTCGTGCCCTTTCAAAACGCGGTCTTTACCAGGGAGCACTCGTCCGTGTCGCCTAACCCCTAACCCCTAACCCCTAACCCCTAACCCCTAACCCCTAACCCCTAACCCCTAAATGGAAAGGCACACCTTGCAGCAAGCGGCGACGGCAACTCGGAAGAACGGTTTTGGGCGGGTACAACTCTTCGAGTATCCGGCCAGTTCCGAAGCGCCTGCGCTGCCGGAGTGGGGCGGATGGGGGAGCGATGAGGAGGAAGCGCCCTTGCTGCCTGAAGCGCCGGTTGCAGCGGTTGGCGCGTCTGAGATTGAACTCCGGTTGCGCGCTGAATTCGATCGCCGGCTGAATGAGGAGACGCGCCGCTCCTTTGAGGCTGGCCGCGAGAAAGGCCGCGAGGAGGGCCGTCAGGCCGAGCAGGCGACCCATGCCGCCGGGCAGGCCGCGGCGACCGAAGAGCGGAAGCATCATGCAGCGCGGCTGATCGAAATCTTTGCTCAGGAGCGGGAACGCTATCTGCGCGCGGTGGAGCGCGAGGTGGTGCAGTTGGCGCTGGCGGTCTCAGCACGAATCTTGCGGCGCGAGGCGCAGATGGACCCGTTGCTGTTGACCGGTGCGGTACGGGTGGCGCTGGGGCAGCTTTCCGGCTCGACGCAGGTGCGGCTGCTGGTACCGGCCGTCGATCTGGATTTATGGACCGAGGCGATTGCCGCGCTGCCGAATCTGGCTGTAAAGCCATTGGTGGGGGTGGGCGAAGGAATGCGGCTGGGCGAATGTGTGATCGAGACCGAATTGGGTTCGGTGGATCTGGGAATTCGCACCCAATTGAGCGAGATTGAGCGAGGTTTCTTTGACCGCGCCGGCGGTAACCGTACAACGGAAGCCGAACCGGCGATGGCTGGCGGCGGACGGGAGCGGCAGCCATGACGGAGATGCTGGGCCGCTACTTTGGCCGGTTGGAGCGCGGCCAGCCCTGGCGCTGGCGCGGGCAGGTCTTGCAGTCGGTGGGCGGAACGATCGAGTCGGCAGGGCCGCTGGCCTCCGTGGGCGAGTGCTGCGAGATTCAGGATCAGTTTGGCGGGCGGCATCTGGCCGAGGTGATCGGCTTTCGCGGCTCGAATGTGCTGACCATGCCGGTTGAGAGCACCGAAGGCATCCGCTATGGAAATCGCGTGGAGGCGCTGGGCGTTCATCCCGAGATCGAGGTGGGGCCGGCGCTGATGGGCAGAGTTCTGAATGCGCTGGGCGAGCCGATTGACGACGGGCGTCCGCCGGCGGTTTCGCTGTCACTGCCGCTGGATGGAGTGATACGGCGGCCGATGGACAGGGTGCCGATCAAGACGCCGCTGGGCACGGGCATTCGCGTTCTGGACGCGCTTTTGACGGTGGGGCGTGGGCAGCGGGTGGGCATCTTTGGCGGCTCGGGCGTGGGCAAAAGTACGCTGATCGGCATGATGACGCGCAACACCGAGGCCGATGTGACGGTGGTGGGCCTGGTGGGCGAGCGCGGCCGCGAGGTAGTCGAATTTCTAGAAGACTCGCTGGGTGAGCAGGGTCGTGCGCGTTCGGTGGTGGTGGTTTCGACCTCCGACCAATCGCCGCTGCTGCGCATGAGGGCCGCGCTGGCCGCGACGACGATTGCCGAGTACTTTGCCGCGCAGGGCAAGCATGTGCTGCTGGTGCTGGATTCGCTGACGCGCTTTGCGATGGCGGCGCGCGAGATTGGCCTGGCCGCCGGCGAGCCGCCGACCAACAAGGGTTACACGCCTTCGGTTTTTACGCGGCTGGCGCGGCTGGTGGAGCGCACGGGGCAGTTTCGGGTGGGCTCGATTACCGCATTTTATACGGTTTTGATGGAAGGCGACGATCAGCAGGACCCGCTGGTGGATGCGGTGCGTTCGCTGCTGGATGGGCACGTGGTGCTCTCGCGGACGCTGGCGGCCGAGGGCTGGTATCCGCCGATCGAGGTGCTGGATTCTATCAGTAGATTGATGCCGGCCGTGACCGCGCCCGGGCATCGTGAGCAGGCCGCGCTGCTGCGGCGCTTGTTGGCGGTCTACGCGCGCTCGGAAGATTTGGTCCGCATCGGCGCCTACAAGCCGGGCTCGGACCCGGATCTGGATAGAGCGCTGCGGGCTCGCAATGCGATGCGCGCTTTTGTGACCCAGCAGTCGCAGGAGCAGGTCAACTTTGTGGAGTGTACGCGCCGGTTGGCGCAGATTGCGGCGGAGGTGTAACAGATGGCGGTCTCACGGGCGCTGCGGCGGCTGTTGCGCATTCGCGATCTTGAAGAGGAGCAGAGCAAGCTGGCTCTGGAATCGGCTGTGGGCGAGCTGCGCCGCATGGAGCACTCGCTCACGGCGTCTGTGGAGCGGGCGCGCCGAGGCCGACGCCTTGTAGACCAGAGCGCGCGGACGAGCGAACTGCCGGACAGGCTGGCTGGCATGGAGGAGACGCGCTCGGCAATTCTTCATGCCACGGCACTGGTTCCGGGAATCGAATCGATGAAAGAGGATGTGGCGGCTCTGCGCGAGGAATTTTTGGTGAAGAGGGTGGAGCGCCGCCAGGCCGAGACTCTGATCAAGGAGACCGAGGCGCGGGAGGCCATCGACGCCGACCGGCGCAGCCAGCAAGGGCTTGACGATTTGTACAGCTCGCGGCGCTTTCGTGAAGGGAATCGCGTTGAGGCTGTCGCGCCCGCGGCCGATGTGCGCACCTCCCGGTAACTTCGGCGGAGAAAGAAAATTTCAAGCGAGAATGGCCGTATGATCGCGGCGAAATTGTTGCGGCGGAATTGGAACTTAAGTCCTCCGAAGAGAAACAAGCGTGGACTGGGAGGTCCACGCCACAGCCGGCCGGGAGGCCGGCGCTACAGTTTCATGCGCGGCGGGTCGGATATACCGGTGCGAGACCCAAAAAATAGGAAAACAATCTTGGCACACGGATGTAGAATGTTGGCCATCTCACCCTTTGGAGGAATTCCGCTGTGAAATGCAATTTCGGATTTGCACGATCTCCAATTCTGATCTGCCTTCTGCTCAACCTTCTGCTTGCGATTCTATTTGTCCCGCAGGCTCATGCAAGAAGATCGAAGGAGGCGGCAACCAATCCACGCGACCCTTACGCGACTGCCGAAAATGAGGCGCCGCCCGTTGTGCGCGCCGACGATCTGGCTTATCGGGTGGTTCTCTTCGACGACTTTACGATCCCCGCCAAATGGGAGCCGGATGCGCGCAAGCTGACCAACACAACTCTGGATCAAGCGATCAGCCGCCTGATCAACACCGGCGCATTTACAACCGTTGCAAGAAGGCAGGGCATCCAGCCGGATGTGCCGTATTTAGTGGTCAAATGCGCGCTCACCGAGTACCGGATCGTCTCGCAATCGGCGCGTTTCTTTGCCGGGATTGCAGCCGGAACCTCCTACGTGATCTACCAGGTTCAGGTCTTCGACGGCAAGAGCGGAACGCTGCTCTTTGCGCGCGAGGTTTCGACGGAGAACAATGTTTTTTCCGGCACCTTTGGCCGCAATGGGGATGCCGGGCTGCCGCGATTCCTGGGCAATGTGCTGGCCGATTACGTGGGGCTGCGGGCGCGGACCGACAAGGGAATCGATGTGCTGCCATTGGAGCCGTTGGCTCCGAGTGGGGCGGGGAAGGGAAAGTAAGCTCGGCCTGGCAACCCGTGGTGAAAGTCGAGTTTTGAAAGGGCACGACTTCATCGGCTGCTGAAAAAGGGCAGAGATGGGCTGGAAGTCCAGAAAAACATCCCGCAGGGGCTAAAGAGGCTGCGGAAAAACTCGGAAAATCAGGTAAAACTGGCTGAAAGTGTCCCTCCGCGGCTAAAGC
>Ga0302320_10020905_pt1 | contig 13016 bp, 8 predicted proteins | sample Bog_T0_3_FD_202130 | JGI IMG/M metagenome (GOLD analysis project Ga0302320, IMG submission 202130) | Peat permafrost microbial communities from Stordalen Mire near Abisko, Sweden - Bog_T0_3 | ecosystem: Environmental > Terrestrial > Soil > Wetlands > Peat | place: Sweden: Abisko, Stordalen Mire...
TTGAAGCGATTCGCCATAAGATCGCCCCGACACCGCTAACGATTACCGTTTTACCCAGCTGGCTTGGCGAAGCATCCTTTGGTCATCTTGTGGGCAGTACCGATGGCTACGTTCTGCAGGTTCATTCGCTGGCAAAGCCCCGCGACGCAACGGCGCCGTTCACTTTATGCGATCCAATGGAGGCACAACGGGCGGTCGCACGCGCGGGAACTTTTGGCGTGCCGTTTCGGGTCGCCTTGCCCACCTACGGTTACCTTATCGCCTTTGATTCCGGCGGGAAGTTTATTGGTCTCTCGGCGGAAGGGCTAAATAAAAACTGGCCCCCGAACGCCCAATTGCGAGAGGTCCGGGCTGATCCGGTGGAAATGTCGCAACTGGAAAGGTTTTGGGCCACCAATCATCCGGCTTCCTTGTGCGGTGTCATCTGGTATCGGTTTCCCGTGCCGGTGGATAACTTGAACTGGCGCTGGCCTACGCTTGGTGCGATAGTCGCAGGACATGAGCCGCGCGAGCAGTTTCACGCGGCCGTGCGCCGGGTCGAGGCAGGGTTGGTGGAAGTCAGCCTTGTGAACGATGGCGAACTCGACATTTCCTCACGGCTCGCAGTGGAAGTGCGCTGGTCCGACGCTCGTTTAATTGCGGGCGACGGAGCGCGTGACTTTGAATTGGCGGAGCCCAATGCTTCCGCCGCGAGATTCCAAAATCAATCGTCCCACCGGTTGCCGGCTGGCGAAACCCAACCCGTCGGCTGGTTGAGACTCGATCACGATCGTGAGGTGCAAGTTGAAGTTAGAAAGTTTTAGCGCCACGGTAATTGCCGTCGCGGCCATTTTATTAATGACATTGCGCGCCAGCGCCTGCGGACCCTTCTTTCCAAATAACCTGCTGGATGCCGGCGACCAGGGAGTGTTGCAAGCGCCAATAGCCGATTTTCAGCGAGAGTTGACCCGCATGCGATTGGTCGCCGCGACCACCCGCGCCGTTCCACTCAACGAAGGGCAGACTTACTCCGATCAAGCGACGGCTGCAGAAATGTCGGACCTCGCTGCAGCCCTCAAACTTCAGGGAACTTCCCACGATCTGGCCACCGTGATTCTGCAAGCGCACTTGGCGGAAAGGATGAAATTAAATGCTTTTGAGGCCAGCCGGAAGGATTTTGAAAATAATGGTTCATGGATGACGGATACCAATGGACTTCGGGTATTGATCAACGCCAATATCCCGCCAACATTTCCGGCTGTCGCGGTCACGCCCGGCTTGCCGCGCGAATTTGCCGAATATTTTGCCGGCGCCATTGCCGACAAAAACAATAATGCCGATGCATGGGGCGCCGTTGGCAGCTGGCGGCAAGTTTTGAACCTCCCGCCAGCCGAACGGAAATTAAAGTCCACGTGGGCCGCTTTCATGCTCGCAAAAAATGATGCCGACAACACCAACGATTTCAGTGAAAAGGAAGCTTTGAAATATTTTGAGGAAGTCCGGCTGCTGGCCCGCAGCGGCTTTGCCGATTCGCTCGGCCTGGCCGCCGCCAGCATCGGCGAAGAAGCCCGTATCTATTTACGCCGGCAAAATTACGGATCGGCCATCGCCCTTTACCTCGAGCAATTCGCGTCCGGTGATAATAGCGCCATAAATTCACTGCGCTTTACCGCCATGCGAATTTTTGCCACAACCAACTTTAATGCCACTGCATTAACCAACCTCGCCATTAACCCGATCACTCGCCGGGTAATCACGGCCTATTTAATTTCGCGCAACCCTTATACCGACCCTCGCGAAGGCGACAACGATCCTGAGGCTCGCCAATTTTTCGATCGTACTGCTGCGTGGTTGGACGCCGTGGAATCGGCGCAAGTCAAGGACGTGGAGTCGGCAAGCCAGTTTGCGCTTGCGGCTTATCAAGCCGGCCGCATGGATATTGCGCAACGCTGGATTAGCCGCGCCGCGCATGAGCCGGTCGCCCAATGGTTGCAAGCCAAACTCGATCTTCGCGCTGGCAAAATCGCGGAAGCGGCGAGACTGCTGGCCAAACTAAGCCGCCGGTTTCCGCTGGCTGGTCCAGGGACAAATATGTCCTCCGCGTTTGCTGATAGTTTGTACATCAATGTTAACGATTTCTACCCCGATTACGTTTCTGCCGGCCGACAAGCTATGGGTGAGCTTGGCGTCCTGCATCTGGCCCGGCGCGAATACACGGAGGCGCTCGACGCCTTGCTGCGCTCAGGTTACTGGATGGACGCCGCTTACGTGGCCGAACGAGTGCTAAGCACGGAAGAATTGAAAACTTACGTGGACCATACATGGCCCGCCGTGTCATCGGCCCAAATTGCGGATGGGACCTTTGACAGGAATGGCATTGACGCGCGGACGGACAACTTTCCGCAACAAGTTCGCTGGCTGTTGGCGCGGCGATTAGCACGGGATGCTTGTTATGAAGAAGCAGGCAAATACTTTCCCGCCGATCTCCAGCCGCGCTTTAATTCGCTCATCGCTGCCTTGCAGGTTGCGCAAGACCACTCTTTGCCAAAATCGCAGCGAGCGAGTGCATTTTACAGTGCTGCTTGGCTGACGCGTACGAATGGCTTGGAAATATATGGAACCGAGGCCGCCCCGGATTGGTCGGCCAATGACGGCGCTTATGACCGGGGCGGAATCGACGCGGATTCGCGCACCAACGAAGCATTTAGAATACTTGTTCCAACCCAGGATGAATTGGTTCGCGCCCGACAGCATGCGCCTTATCCGGATTTGCGGTTTCACTACCGTTATCTTGCCGCCAGGCTGGCCTGGCAAGCGGGAGAACTGATGCCGGACAATTCCGATGACACCGCCCGCGTCTTGTGCACTGGGGGTTCATGGATCAAATACCTCGATCCGCCGAGGGCGGATCCCATCTATAAGTCACTCGTCCGCCGCTGCCGTCAAACCGCGATCGGCAAGCAGGCCGATGCGATGCGCTGGTTCCCGGTATTGGATTCGTCGGGAAATCCCGTTCCGTATGCGCTTCTGCCCAAAGAACCCGCCGAACCTGATTCGGTCAAATGATGTTAGCTTGACTAAGACGTATACGATGGCTTGAAATTAAGACTCGACTTGGGCAAAACATCTGATAAATGCTCTGATATGACAGACCAAGATGGGAAGGGGTTTTCTGCGATAAATAGGCCGGTCTCGCACTGGGCATTAGGCGCCGTCATAGTTGCCGCGTTCAGTTGCTTGTCAGGGGGTGCGACCGAATTCAACGTGGTGAAGACCACAGACACAACCAACGTGAGCAGTCTTCGCGGTGCGATTATCGCCGCCAATGCCGCTGGAGGCGTCAACACAATAATCCTAACGCAACCTATTTACCTGCTGACACTTTCTGGTGCTGATGAAGATGCAGCCCAAACCGGGGATCTGGATGTGACCAACGGGTATCTTACGATTATCGGAGCGGGCAATTCGAACGTGGTAATTTCTGCCACGAATCTAGGCGACCGTGTTTTTCAGGTGATGTCAAATGCTCAATTGACGTTGGTGAATTTAACCATCACGGGCGGGGTTGCCCCGGGTGGTGTTTACGGAACTCTTTTGCCCGGCGAATCTGGCGGAGCGATTTATAATTCGGGAACGTTGATTGCGGAAAATTGCGTTTTTGTCGGCAACGCGAGTGGACTCGGCAACATCGCTTTGGGAGACGCTTCCGGTAACGGACCAGGGGACGGAGGCGCAATTTACATCACGGGGTTCGCCTACCTTACTGGCTGCGCGATATCCGGGAACAACGCCGGCGATGGCGCCGATAGCCCGCCTGGGAACGGCGGAGGTGTTTTTAACAGCGGGACCTGCCTTTTAAGTGACTGCCTGATAAACAACAATCGTGGTGGCGCAGTTTATGGTGGTGGAAGTGGCGGCGGCGGAATTTACAACGTGGGCGAAATGGTGGCCAGCTCATGCAATATCTTATCCAATGTTTGCCTGTCGGGTGTTGACGGGGGGATCGGATACGGAGTAATGGGTGACTTTGGTCTTCCGGGCGGTTCGGGAGGCAGTGGCGGGGGAATTTTTAACCTGGGAAATTTGACCCTGGACGATTGCACATTCAGCATGAATGTCACCGGAAACGGCGGCAACGGCCATCCCGGTTACGTAGGAGGTTCTGGCGGGAATGGGGGAAATGGGGGAAATGGGGGCGGTCTTTGCAACGCGGGAGGAAGCGTGAACATGACACAATGTACGATCGGGGGCAATTCTTGTGGAAATGGCGGCACTGCGGACCAAGGATTTCCGAGTCCTGACGCTGGCATTGTCGGGGCGTGGGGTGGGAGCGGCGGCAGTGGCGCCGGCATTTACAACAGTGGTGAGGTAGAGTTGGTCGCCTGCACGATTGCCAACAATACGGGAGGGGCTGGCGGCGCTGGCGCAGACGGTCACGCGGGCGGCTTTTATTTTTTCGAGTTCAATACCAATAATGGAATTGTTTCGACTAATATTGTCGGCAGAGTTTTTGCCGGAGCGGGAGGCGTTGGTGGAAATGGCGGGACAGGTGGCATTTTCAATTCGGCCAGTAACACTTCGATTGTGACGTTACGGAACGTCCTCGTGGCGAAAAATGTGGGCATGCCGGGCGGTGCCGGAGGCCATGGCCAGGATACCAATCTGGTGGTTTACCCAATGCCGCCCGGTACGGATGGTTCTTCTGATTTGATGGGATCTTTCGTTTCGTTCGGCTATAACTTGGCTGGCGTGGCGGTAGGCAGCAACGGGCTCTCAAACAGCTTGCACGATTTAAGTGGAATTGCCCAGCATCCACTTGACCCACTACTGGGCCCGCTGGCTGACAATGGCAATAATATTCCGACTTATGATCTTTGTTTTGGAAGCCCCGCAATCGATAGGGGGGACGAGTCGCTCCTTTTTTCGCCGTATTCTTTAGATGTGGATGAACGCGGAGCCTCGCGTGGGTTTGGCGTTAGCGTTGACATCGGCGCGGTTGAATACAACGGATTAAATAATGGTATCATTCAGTCACCTTTATTGATTCCAACCATTGTTTTGGGCGGCAGCGAATTCCAAATCTCATTTATTGCAGCCGCGGGACAATCCTACAACCTTCTCGTGTCCACGAATCTGTCAGATTGGTCCAGTCTTGGTTTCGTCAGTGAAAGCACACTTGGTTTTTATCTATTTCAAGATGGGCCTTTCCCTTCGACCGCCAATCGCTTTTACCGAGTTGTCCTGCACTAGCGCACAGTGCGGCTGGACATCTAACACTGGCGGAAAGCTGGCTCGATTGATACGGTCAGTACTGTTTTATCTTGACCTTCGCCCGGGCGGGGGCAGTGGACTCGAAAAGGGAAAAATGGGGTGACCGACGGGACTCGAACCCGCAACATCCAGAACCACAATCTGGGGCTCTACCATTGAGCTACGATCACCAGCCGAACAGTTAGAATAATTTTTTGGTCGTGCCGGAGCAAGGAAGAAATCGGGCACGCCGAGATGGTCTGGTATTAAATCGTATCTGCCGCAGACTGGGCGCTCAGGCCTTTTCTTCGATGAATTCCCGGCGCGCTCCGCCCAACAGGTGTTCGACAAAGCCGGTGGAATACACCCCGCGACGGAAATTCGGATCTTGCATGATCGCTTGCTGGAACGAGATCGTGGTTTTTACCCCGGAAATCATGAATTCAGACAGCGCACGATTCATCCGGTCGATCGTCTCGCGCCGGTCCTTGCCCGTGACAATCAATTTGCCGATCATGGAATCGTAGGTGGGCGGGATGGCATAGCCAGCGTAAGCGTGAGTATCCACGCGGACACCACGGCCGCCCGGTTGATAATACATTTCGATCCGTCCGGGGCTGGGCCGGAAATCGCCGAAGGGATCTTCCGCATTAATCCGGCATTCGATGGCATGTCCCTTGATCTCGATGTCACCTTGGGAATGTTGCAACGGTTCGCCCATGGCGAGCAGAATCTGGTAGCGGACCAAGTCGATCCCGGTCACTTCTTCGGTCACCGGGTGCTCAACCTGAATCCGCTTGTTGACCTCCAGAAAATAGTAGTTTCCATGGTCATCGACGATAAACTCCACCGTCCCGGCATTCGTGTAGCGAGCTGCTTCGGCGATGCGAACGGCCGCCTTGCCAATTTTGTCCCGCAATTTCTTGAATTTGTTATCCAAGAACGGGGATGGCGCTTCTTCAATCAATTTCTGGTTCCGGCGCTGAATGGAACAATCCCGCTCACCCAAATGGATGATCCGGCCCTTCATATCCCCAAGGATTTGAATCTCAATATGATGCGGGTTTTCGATGTATTTCTCGATGTAAACCCCGGAGTTGCCGAACGCTTTTTCGGCTTCGGTGCGTGCCGTGTGGTAGCCCTTAACTAAAGATATGTCGTTGTGGGCAATGCGCATGCCGCGACCGCCGCCACCAGCGACGGCCTTGATCATGACTGGGTAACCGATCCGTTTGGCAACCACCAGAGCATCCTTTTCATTTTCAACGATGCCGTCGGATCCAGGGGGTATTTCCACGCCCGCCTTTTTCGCCAAGGCGCGGCTAACGGCCTTGTCTTCCAATGCGGACATCGCTCGGGGCTGGGGGCCGATGAACCGGATATTGCAGCTTTCGCAAACCTCGGCAAAATGGGCGTTTTCGGAGAGAAAACCGTAACCCGGGTGGATGGCATCCACATCGGCGATTTCTGCGGCGCTGATGATGCGGTCAATCCGTAAATAACTCTCGGACGAAGCTGCTTTGCCAATACAAATGGCCTCGTCGGCCATCTGCACGTGCATGGAATTTGCGTCAATCTCGGAATAGACTGCCACCGAGCGTATATTCAATTCCTTACACGCACGAATAATGCGGACGGCGATTTCACCACGGTTGGCTACCAGGATTTTTTCAAACATGGGCTTTCAGGGAAAGCAAACGACTCTTGCCAGCTTACGTCGGACGCACCTTGAACAGAGGTTGACCAAACTCTACCGGCTTGGCGTTTTCGACCAATATCTGGGTGATGACCCCCCTTACCTCCGACTTGATCTCATTCATGACTTTCATAGCCTCAATGATGCTGACGACCGTTTCCGGCGAAACCTCCGTACCGACTTCGACGTAGGAACCGGCTTCCGGTGACGGAGCCCTGTAAAATGTGCCAATCATCGGAGATTTAATCTCGATTTCCCCGGTCGGATTCCCCGGAGCGGGTACCGCGGCAGCCAAGTTAGATGCTGTCGCCGGAGCCGGAGTTAAAGCTGCGGGACCATCATCCGATGGTGAACCAGCCGCTCCACCATTTAACCCCCGCTTAAGGCGAATCTTGGAGTCCTGCCGTTCCAATTCAAACTCCGTAATGGAGTTCTTCTTCATCAAATCGATGATTGCCTTAATATCTTTTAGATCCACAGCTAATTTCCGTTAAAGTTCGTTGAAATTAATTATATAATACACTTTTAAGTGAAAAACCCCTCAGAATCTCACTTCGTTTCTTAGATGAAACAAAGTGTACTCGATAGGCAAAACGAGTCAAGTCACAATCCTGTTAAGAATATAACCCTCAAAAAACGCCTTAAAGTGGCTATTATTTAGTCACTTTAACGTAAAAGCATGCTTCGAGTGCCAAAATGTAGGATTTGTCGCCAAAACCGGCGATTTGACCGCAACATACTGGGGCAATCAAGGACTTGTGCCGGAATTCTTCCCGAGCATGAACGTTCGAAAGATGGATCTCGATGGTGGGAATCGCAATGGCTGTGATGGCGTCCCGCAAAGCGACGCTAGTATGTGTATATCCGGCCGCGTTGATGACAATCGCGTCAAACTTCCCTTTCGCTTCCTGAACCCAGCCGACTAATTCTCCTTCCGAGTTACTCTGGCGAAAGTCGATTTCCGTTTTGGTCACGGCCGCTCGTTGCCGCACCTGACTTTCAATATCCGACAAAGTCGTCCGGCCATAGATTTCCGGTTCCCGGCTCCCCAACAGGTTCAGGTTTGGTCCATTGAGAAACAAAATCTTCATCGGAAGGATCTTAAACTATTGCCATTTTTCTGTCGAATTGATTCGTAATTGGCCAATTAAGACTCCCAATAACGTAAAAGCGACCCAAGCGGTCGCTGGTATGAATAGGCTGAATTCGCCGACTCCCTGCAAATACCAACCCAACAACCCAACGAAAATTCCAAACAATATCAGGTCCTTGGAACCCCAAATTCGCCTGCCCGCCGCCCATAAACAGAGTGAGATCCAGAGGCAGTAAAAAACGCCTCCCGGCAGGCCTGAATCGGAAAACTGCTCCAAATAATCGTTGTGCGCCAACCGCGCCATCTCCGCCTCGGGCGACTTCCAAGATTCATATGGCCGTTGAAACGTACCGGGACCGGTGCCCGAAAGCGGATAGGTGGCGGTCGTCTTCACCGCCGCCCGCCAATAATCGAACCGGGCTCCCATGCTCGTTGCGCCTTTGGCAAAATAGCTATGGAACCGCAAACCAAAAACACCCAAGCCTATAAGGAAAACCAGCGCCACGGCGATTATTTTCAGTCGAACCGACCATCCTAAATTCAATAAGTAAATTCCGACTAGTACGATCGCTAATAGCCAGCCTAACTTCGAGCCCGTCCAAATGAAGCTCAAGAGCCCCATGCCGGAAACTACGATGAGCGCCAGCCAACGAATGGCCGGGCGAAGTCGTTGGCCTTTTTGAATCGCCACCGTCAATCCCAAAGGAAAAAGCATTAAGATTAATCCCGCCAAAGCGTTCGGATAAACCAAGGTGCCATAAACCCGTCCTTTAGCCATTTTGGTTAGAATTACGGGATTTGCGATATCCACTCCGTTGGTGGTAATAATGATCTGTTCCTGCTTCATCTCAGCAACCGCTGCGGGTGGCATATTCGTCCAGCCGGACTGTTCCCCTTCGACCAAGACTTCATGGTTCGTGGGAAACTCATACACCCGCTGTTCCATGGCCCGCACCAAACAATAGGCGGAAGTCGCCAGAATCCCCACGAGAAGCAAGTTGAGAGTATTTTTTTGGCTAAAAAGCAGCGCCCCCGTGAAATAGCAGACCAGACAACCTGCGTACTGCCACAGAGTTGCCGAGGTAAGATCGGCGGCTACCGTAGTCTTTGATGAAAAAAGTTGCCAGCCAAACCAAGCCAAAGGCAATACCCAATACCATCGCGGTAAGCCAAGGAACGGTCCTTTGAGAATGAAGAAAATACTCACCATCAGCAAAGGAACAATAAAATAAGGGGTCCAATGCGTTGGCCAGCCGTCGTTCCAAGCATCCGCAAGTGACTGAGGGGTAAGAATCTTGTGATCCAGGATTACCGGATTGCCAAATTTAATGATGCATAGGCCGAGGAATAGTCCAAAAACCAGGGCAAAAATCTCAACCGGGGCGATTTTGGAGGCGGACTTCATTTTCTAGGGGGAGGTTACTAAACCTGAATTCCGAAGTAAAACATCCACGCGCTGCAGCAGGGCGCGTCACTCCGTGGGCGCTGCTGAAGCGACCCGCTCAATCTCGCTAAAAATTGAGTTTGAGCAGCCCGACTTCCAATGCAAGTGCTTCCTGTACATTGGTATGAAGAATCCGCTGAGTCTGCTCCAAAGTCTGGAGGTTCTCCAAAGCCTGCTTCGAGTTGATCCGCCGGGCAACAATGTTCGCTCCTGGAATCTCTGGAAAATTCAGCAGGTCGCCCCCCGCGTTTACCGAGAGCAACCAGACATCGCGCAACCACCACTGCACGAGCAACAACAGTTCAGCTCGCTGACGCCGATATTCCGCTTCGATTCCGGCCGTCAATTCGGTTTCCCACTTCTCCCGCAAGTCTTTTTCCGCTTCCTCGTATTTCTCCAGGGGGGATTTTGCGGTTAGGGTCTCTTCAACCTTGGTTTTTATTTCGGTCAGTCTCTGCAGCAGAACATCCAGCAAACGGTATCGACCGAGCAGGCTTTTCTGTTCATCCGCCGCCATGGCACTGAATTGGCTCAGCCAGCCGGTTTGATCACTCGCGAACGCCCGACGACCTTCTCCGGAAAAATTCAGGCGAAGACAGCGGGAAAGAATAGTTTCCAGTATCCGGGAAGGCTCGGTGGAAAGCAGCACCAAAACCGTTCGATTGGGAGGCTCCTCCAAAGTCTTCAAGAAGGCGTTGGCCGCCTGGACGTTGAGGCGATCGGCCGCCGTGATCACTGCGATCTTAAATCCTGCTTCCGAAGCTTTTAATTGAATCTCCCCCATCAAATCACGCATTTGCTCGATCTTGATAATGCGGGATTTGGACTCGGGCCGCGCCCAATGGACGTCCGAATGGCTGTCGTCGTCGATTTTTCGGCAATTGACGCATTGATCGCAACAATCCGTGGCATCGGCACCCGTTTTTTCGGGATTCAGGCAGTTCAAGGTTTTCGCCAGCGTGCGGGCAACAAGTTCCAACTCCGCCAATTGGTGGCCCGTGAAAAGATAGGCGTGCCCCAAGCGTCCGCGTGCGAGCGAACGTTGTAGCAATTGCACGCCCTGTGTTTGTTCTGGAAAATCTTTAAATGCCATGACTCTGCAAATCGAATCGCACTTTATTCCCATCTAATAACGATTGGGTGAGGCTGTCTCGATTCATTTTCAGAGACAAAGGCTTCCAACACGGCGGCTTCCGGTCAATGTTAAACTGCGGACCTGAACCTGAAACAGCAGATGGGCCGAAGGTGTGGGGTGTTCACCCCATTTACCAATTCAAACAATCAGCCCATGCTTAATCTGGGTTGTCAGTCAGTGGAAAGTCAATCGTCCCCAAAGTGGTGTGGAGCCCGACTTGCAAGCCAAAAAGAAAAATAGGAAAAAATTGGGAGAAAAAAATATGACTGATACGTATAAAATTCACGCCGTGACGAAACGAATGAAAAAGTTTCTGACAGGTCTGGCACTGGCGGCTGCCCTAATGAGTCCGTTTGGCGCGGTTTCGGCCTTGCAAGCACCGGTGGACCTGGGAACCGCCGGCAATTTTGTGATTCTGGCAAAATCAGGCATTTCGACGGTGCCACCCTCCGCCGTTACCGGGGATATTGGGGTGAGCCCCATCAACGCGACGGCCATCACTGGGTTCGCCTTGAGCCTTTCCGCCAATAGTCCATTTGCGACTTCCGCCCAGATTACCGGAAAAGTTTATGCTCCCGACTATGCGGCGCCTACTCCAGCCAATCTCACCAGGGCCATCGGCGATATGCAAACTGCGGATACCGACGCCGCGGGTCGAACCACCCCAGACTTCACCGAACTGGGAGCAGGGCAGATTGGCGGGCTGACTTTAGTTCCCGGGCTTTATAAATGGAGCACGGATGTTTTGATCTCGTCGGATGTCACTCTCAACGGCGGCCCGAATGCAGTATGGGTTTTCCAGGTTGCGGGAAAGATCACGCAGGCGAACAGCACCAAGGTTCATCTGGTGGGCGGCGCCTTGGCTGCGAACATCTTTTGGCAGTCCTTTGGTGACGTGTCGCTGGGAACTGAGACTCATTTTGAGGGAGTAATCATGGCGCAAACCGCGATCAACCTGGGGACAGGCGCGTCAATTAACGGCCGCTTGCTGGCGCAGACGGCCGTCACGCTGGCTGCAAATGCGGTCACGGCTCCAGCGTCGGCGTCGGCGCTTACCTTGACTTCAGCGGAAAGGATTTCGGGTCCGTATCTGGACGCCGTCGGACAGTCGGTCAATCTGGTGAACAAAACCATTACGGTTCCACTTTCCGGGGGCACACAATTCTATCGTATCCGATCCAAGTCCGTGGTCACCATTGCCAGCATTCTCATTTCGGGCGTCAACGTAGTGATTGTTTATAAATAACATCCTCCTGACAAACCAAGTTTTTTGCTATTTTATAGTGGCTAAGAAGCGGGTTGTCGCGGAGCGACCTTGGAAATTAGCCAGACACGCAGTGTCTGGTCAACCGGTCTACACTGGTTTAGTCCGGGAGGGACGATGGATTTTTAATTTTCACCCGGAGCGAATTTATTGATTTAATTTTTACCTCGGCATTGGAAATGCCTTTTGACTGGGGGTCGAGCCGGAACTGGATGATGCTTCCCGTGAAATTGGGGCAGGCAGCCAATGGAATGGAATAGTCGCGGAATTTTCCGTCGGGGATGACATGAAACTGGCTGAACTGGTTCACCGGGAATTCATTTTGTTTTAGTTTGCGCCAAAACAGGGTGGCATTCGTGTTGCCGGTCAAAAACGCGGCCTGCAATCGCAGTTCCTTTATTTGGGCGGCCGAATGGAAAAATTCCGGACTTAAAATGTGCGGCTGGCGTCCGGTGAGCTGGATATTGAGTTCATCCTTAATGGGCCAGCCAGTGTCCGCGGCATCGACGTAGGACCAACTGTCGCGGCTGTTTTTGAAATCCCAGTGTAAACCGGTTTCCACCGGCTCTTGATAGACGTGGGCGCGAATCTGCGAAAGGGTGCCCAGAATCAATTCGTAGCGATATTCGAAGACGATGTTATGGTCCAGGATTTCATTCTGGTTGGGCGCAATGTATCCGGTTGGGGCATCCGTCGGACCGCCAACGCCGGGTTCCGACGAGAATCCGCCGGAGAACTGCAAAGCGGTGGGACTCCAAACGCCCAGTCCCCAATCGTAGTCATCAACCTGTGCGGCCCAATGCTCCGTGGCAGTCCAGGAATCCCAACGACCGTCTTTATCGAGTCTGTCATTTATCTGGCTCAGAGAGTCGCTCGTAAAGGGATTATCGCCGCGATACGTGAGCAATCGGTGATAAGGTGCGTTGACGTACACGGCGGGAAGCTCCTGGGTCCGGGCGGGATATTGGGTGAAATCAGCACGGTGATTGGAAAGGCGGCAGCGGGCTTTCACCACCGGGCCGTCGAGCTCGAGCCAGACTTCACCCTCGCTTTCGGCGGGAACGTTATCGAGCGGCCATTGCATGGGCACGCATTTCACATACAGGAGATTATCTTTGCGCGAATATTTTATGACTTTGGAGGGATGTCCGTAAC
>Ga0302320_10020908_pt1 | contig 13014 bp, 11 predicted proteins | sample Bog_T0_3_FD_202130 | JGI IMG/M metagenome (GOLD analysis project Ga0302320, IMG submission 202130) | Peat permafrost microbial communities from Stordalen Mire near Abisko, Sweden - Bog_T0_3 | ecosystem: Environmental > Terrestrial > Soil > Wetlands > Peat | place: Sweden: Abisko, Stordalen Mire...
AAATAGCCGCCGTAGACGTGGTCGTTCATCATCGGTCCTTGCAGATGATGTTCGCGAACAAAGGCCAGCGCCTTCACCGGACTGCCATCTTCCACCTGCTGTTGCAGATTGCTCTTGCTCGGGAAGCCAAGATAGGCAACCACGAGCGCCATGGCCATGAAGGCGGCGTTGAGCCTAGGGCGATCAGCTGCGGGATCATAGGCGTCCCACTGCGATGCGAGCTGGCGCGACAGCACCGGCGCAGCCAGAATGCCGAAAACGAAAAGCATCCGCATATGGCTCACCGCCATCCAGGTGCCGATGACCAGAAAGATCAGTTCGTCCCAGTACATGGTCGATTTGCGCGCAGCCAGCAGCAGAAAGCTGATCAGCAGGATGGCCAACAGCCCAATGCCGCGGCCCTCGGTCATGTTGAGCGGCGCGTATTCGGCCACGTTGCCCACCAGCAGCGGCATGTGCAGCAGCGTGTCCACGGGATAGAGAATCTGCTGGATTCCTACAGGATTGATGAACAGCGCCGCGCCGGAGAGCGCCAGCGCGATGAGCAGGCTGCGCCGGCTTTTCGGCTCCCAACGCGATGGCAGCAGTGCGCCCGCTGCGAAGTGCACAAACGACGTGGCCCACAGCACGCCGCCAATCACCAGTCCCAGGATGAACGACGCGTGGCAGTTGATCCAGACGGCAAACAGTGCCGGAAGCCAATAGAACCAGCGCGGGGTGCGCGTGCGGCCGAGCTGGATGATCAGCAACTCAACGACAAAAAAGATGTAGCCGATTAGCTGCGCGCGAATGGAGAGGCCGACCGTAGCGAACATCCACAGGATGAGCGCGCCCACAAAGCCAACCTTGGAGTTGCCGGAATAAAGCGTGCACAGCAGGTAGCCGGCCCAGAGCAGGATGGCGGTCAGCGCACAGAGCAGAAACGCGAGACCGGAGTAGCCGCCGAACTTGTACGCGCCGTAGATGACCAGCTGTGCCAGCCACTCGTGCGGAACCCACGCGTGGTGGTTGGTCGAGTAAGAAAACAGATCGGTGACAGGGATTGAGTGCGTGGTCCAGATGACCTCGCCTGTCTTCAGGTTCCACCACAGGTCCGGATCGTCGAAGCGGCCGCGCACGGTGAGAACCGCGAGAATGAGCAGCACGCTGGCCAGCATGCCCTGAAAGGAGAAAATCCTGCGCAGCAGGCTGGGCGATGGAGCGCTGAGCGAGTTTTCCAAGGGATGCGGTCTTTCTGGCATTGAGCAACGCGGCTCTTGCTTCTGCGCATCGGCAATCCTCAGCCGCTGGCAAACCCGAAGCAAGGGACCCGTTGGGCCGGTGGTTTCCCTCTACAGTAACCGCCGACCCCGCTAGTCCCAACTCTGTTTGTGGTTGGCCCGGACCTTAAGCGTTAACCGTTTCCTGCAACTCGAACAGTGGCTCCGGATCGGCCAGGCGGATCAGGCGATGCAGATACGCACGCGAAATAGACAGCTTGCGCGCGGCCAGGGTCTTGTTGCCGTTGTTCTCACGCACGGCGGTGACGGCGAGCTTGATCTTGTAGTCGCGCAGTTGGCGCTCGAACGAGCCTGCCGGATGGTAGTCGGCAATGTCGACCACGTCTTCGTTGTCGACGCCCTCTTCCTCCACACTCGTGAGGTTGAGGTCCTCGACGCGCACCGTCATGCCGGGAGCCAGCACGATGGCGCGCTGCATCACGTTCTCCAACTCGCGTACATTCCCCGGCCACGCGTAGCCCTGCAGCATGTTGATCGCTTCGGAGCTGATGTTTTCCATCGGCTTCTGGAAGGCCTGCGCGTAGTGGCGCAGGAAGTGGTCAGCGATCTGCGGAATGTCTTCCGGATGCTCCTGCAGCGACGGCGACTCGATACGCATGACGTTGATGCGGTAGTAGAGATCCTGGCGGAACTTGCCCTCGGCAACCAGCTGGGCCAGGTCGCGATGGGTGGCGAAGATAAGCCGCGCCCTGAGTGGGGTAAGCTTGCTGCTGCCCAGGCGGCTGAACTCCATCTGCTGCAGTACGCGCAGCAGCTTGACCTGGGTAAACAGGCTCAGGTCGCCGATTTCGTCCAGGAAGAGCGTACCGTCGCCGGCCTGCTCAAAGTAGCCTTCGCGCGCGCCCACGGTGCCGGTGAAGGCGCCCTTCTCGTGGCCGAACAGCTCGGCTTCAATGAGGGTTTCAGGAATGGCGCCGCAGGAGACGGCCACAAACGGCTTCTTGGCGCGAGCGCCCATGTTGTGGATGGCGCGGGCAATCAGCTCCTTGCCGGTGCCGCTCTCGCCGGTGACAAGGACGGCGGCGTTGAGATTGGTGACGCGATGCACCATCTGGTAGACCTGGCGCATCTGCGGGCTCGATCCAATCAGCCGGTCGCAGGTCTCGGGTTCTTCCATGCGCTGCTGGACGGTTTCCAGGCGCCGCTTCAGCAGAGACGTCTCATAGGCACGGCTGAGCATCGTCTTCAGATCGCGGATGGAGGGCGGACGGCGGCAGTAGCCGAAGGCGCCAGTGCGGACCAGTTCGAATGCAGTCGAACGCAGGCCATCGTCGGCCATTACCACGGCCGGAACCTTGGCCGAGATCAGACGGCGTGAAAACCCGATGCGCTCCTGGAGCGACTCGTGATTGGAGTTCAAATCCAGAATCACGACATCGCATTCCCCGGCAAGCACCAGGTCATTCATCTCTTCCTGATCCGACTTCAAATGGAGCTGGAATTCCTTACCCAAGGCAGACGACAGCAAAGGGTGCAGCGTGCGATCTTCAGAGTACAGACCAATCTTAATCATGAATGGGCGACCTTTCCCACTTGTTGCCACGAAGCCTCACCAACGAAGTATCGGCTGCGTGTCCTCATAATCCTTAATCGGCAGCGGATCCGCCAATGCCTGTTTTAGGTCAGCTTTATGCAACCTTGGTAATGCAGGTCACGCACCGTGCGGTACTTTGTGTAGCGAAATGAAACATTCTTGCGGCTGATAACCGGTTTTGTCCCTCCGTGATCAGGACGAAATCTGTGCATGGGCGGCAACTTCGGCGGCCACGCAGGATTGGCGCTGCGGCCAACCCAGCAAGGGCCGCCGGAGCGCATGGCTATTGGGAGAAAGCGGTCCGATGCGGAAGCTCGCGCGCTGCTCCGGGCCCTGCGGTTTCCTGCCGCATGTGCCTGGGCTGCGGAGGACTCATCCGGGGCGGGATCGGAGAATATCTCCAGCCGGCCACAGCAGCAGAGCGCGGCCGCCTGATACCACTTTCGTGTTACTGGGCTTGGACAGGTAACTATCCGGGCTATCTCTTCCGCTATTCGAGCAAGCTTGCCGGTCGCACTGGTCCGGCAGTTGCTAGAGTGCAAATGTGACCTTTCGGCCAAAACTGGAGTTGTGTCTGCTGGCCGGAGCCGTTGCCTTGAGCCGTTTTGCCTTCCGCAGCCGGGACCTCTACGACCTGGACTCAGTCAATTTTGCGCTGGCCATCAACCGCTTCGACCCGCGCGTCCATCAGCCGCATCCCCCGGGCTATTTCCTCTACATCTGCCTCGGACGCCTCTTGAATTTCTTGGTCCACGACGCCAATCTGGCGCTGGTTCTGGTCAGCCTGCTGGCCAGCGTGGCCACAGTGGTCCTGGTCTACATGCTGGCCCTGGAGTGGTTCGGCCCCCGTGCGGCCACCTTTGCCGGACTGCTCTATCTCTTCTCGCCGCTGGCCTGGTTTCACGGCACCGTGGCCCTCACCTACAGCGTGGAAGCCGCCGCTTCGGCGCTGATGGGCCTGCTCTGCTGGCGCATCGACCGCGGCCGGACCGGCTTCATTGTTCCCACAGCGATCCTGCTGGGCGTCACGGCGGGCATCCGTCCATCATCCATCCTGTTTCTCGGTCCGCTGTTCCTGTTCTCGCTGCGCCGGGCGCCGATCGCGAAGATTCTCGCCGGCCTTCTCGCCCTCGGCCTGACCCTGATTGCGTGGTTTGTTCCCATGATCCATGCCAGCGGCGGCCTCGCGGCCTACTTCGGCGCGCTGCGCTCGCTATGGCTCATGGTGCCCTCCAAAGGCACCGTTTTCAACTCCTCGCCGATCACCTCCGTGGCTCGCGCCATGACCATCGTCTTCATTTATTTTCTATGCTTTGGGGCGGCAGTACTGGCGCCTCTCGGAGCCGCGTCCAGCCCGGCGCCGACCGACCGGAATAAGAAAATCTTCACCGCCGTCTGGATCGTTCCGGCTCTCTGCTTCTTCACCTTCATCTTCCTCAAGCTGGTCAACAGCGGCTACCTGCTGCTGGTGGCTGCTCCGGCGAGCGTCTGGCTTGGCGCATGGCTTGCGGCCTGGTACAACCACGCCCCCTGGCCCAAGCTGCTCAAGCAGCTCACGCTCATCGCCGGCGCTGCGGTCAACGTGCTCATTTTCCTCGCCTTTCCCGCGTATTGCTCGTATCGCTCGGTGCGCCATTTCGAAGCTGAACTCGATCAGGTCCAAACCGCCATCCCCCAGCTGGGAACGCCCGATGACCTGCTCATCGTCTCCTTCGACAACCACTTCCTCGGCTATCGCCACGCCGGCTACTACCTGCCCGGCTACCTGACCATCGAGTATCCCGAGGCCCGCCTGCTCGAGGGCCCGCGCATCTTTGCGATGCACAACCGCGACTCATTCCTGCTCTCCGGCTTGCCCTCGACCACCTGCTCACGATTCGTACTTTTCCCCCTCCCCAACGGCAATCCTGATTTCGTCGCCTATCTCCAGAAAGTCGAGAAACTACTGCCTGCCAAGGACTTGACGACGGTCGAGCTCGAAGGGCACCAGTTTGTGACTGCGCCCATTACGGATCTGACCCTTTTGTACCCAAAATCAGTGGTTACGCCCCCTTTGCACGTAAAGGGCCAAGTGTATACGCCGCGCACCACCACCGCACCCCAGACGTAAACAACCGTGTACACCCCTCCGGCGCCGCTCTTCTAATTAACTGAATCAAAACAGTTTAATTCCAAAACAATTTGGTTGGGCAATTGCTCTAATCCCGGTGTTCCCTGATGAACCAGTGGGATAAGAGGAGCTCGACCTATGCACTCGTTTGCCTGGTGGCCAACCCTGATTGTTCTTGCCGTGGCGACCTTCACGGACTTGCGCAATCGGCGGATTCCCAACTGGCTCGTGGTTCCTTTCCTGGTCATCGGGCTGGTGGTTTCCGCATGGCAGCAGGGCTGGCATGGCCTGGGCCACAGCCTGGCAGGGCTGGGACTGGGACTTCTGATCTACGGATTCTTGTTCTGGATGGGTGGCATGGGCGCTGGGGACGTAAAGCTGGCCGCAGCCATCGGGGCCTGGATCGGCCCCAACCAGCTGTTCATCGCCCTGGTGGTGACGGCCATGGCCGGCGGCGTCATGGTGCTTGGCTGGGCCCTGTTCGGCGGCTTCATGAAAGACCTGTTCAAGGGCGCGGGCGACCACTTGAAACGCAAGATGCCCTACGCACCGGCAATCGCAATCGGCACGCTGATTTCATTTTTCGCACAACACTAAGGACGGGAATTGATCCATGGCTGAATCGACCTCAACCTATCAGTTCCTGTCCACCTCCAACGGGACGGCGCACGCAGCAGGGAGCAGCACGCAGATGAATCCGACCAACACGACGTTCATCGACCCGTCCGCACCCGAGTCCATCGGGTCAGACGTCTTGTCGATTGCACTGATCGGTCCCGACGAAGCGCGCCGCAAGGAAGCAGCCAGCGCCCTGCTGGCCTGCGACGGCACCGAAGTTCGCGAGTACTCCGCCTATCCCCCCAGCCTGGACGATGTGCCGCGGCTCGTCGATCAGCGCAACGACGTGATCCTCATTGACCTGGACAGCAACCCCGAGTACGCACTGGAACTGGTGGAAAGCCTCTGCGCCAACGGCTCGGCAACGGTGATGGTGTATTCCTCCAAGCCCGATCCGGAGCTGCTGGTGCGCTGCATGCGGGCCGGCGCTCGCGAGTTCCTGACCCCGCCGTTCGTGCACAGCACCATGGCTGAAGCGCTGGTGCGCGCCACCGCCCGCCGCTCCGCAACCCGGCTCCCCCGCAAGACCGGCGGCAGGCTGCTGGTGTTTCTGGGCGCCAAGGGCGGCGCCGGCGTCACCACGCTGGCCTGCAACTTTGCCGTCTCGCTGGCGCAAGAGTCGGGCCAGAGCACACTCTTGATCGATCTCGACCTGCCTCTGGGCGATGCCGCCCTCAACCTGGGGATTGTGACCGAATACTCAACCGTGAATGCACTCCAGGACGTCGACCGCCTGGATGGAGCCTTCCTGAACAAGCTCCTGATCAAGCACAGCTCGGGAGTTTCCGTGCTGGCCGCGCCGGGCAAGTTTCCTCAGTTCCACGCCACCAACGAGGCGATTGGAAAACTGATTGCCGTCGCGCGCTCTGAGTTCGACAACGTTGTGGTGGATGTGGGAGCCCGGCTCGACCTGACCGATTCAGCGCTCTTCAACGACGCATTCACCATTTACCTCGTCACGCAGGCCGGCATTCCGGAACTGCGCAACTCCAACCGTCTCATCAGCCAGTTCTTTGCAGTCGGCGGCCCCAAACTCGAAATCGTCATTAACCGCTACGAACCGCGGGCCCTGGGCGTCTCCGACGAGACCATCACCAAGGCGCTCACCCGTCCGGCAAACTGGAAGATTCCCAACGATTATGCAGCGGTGCGGCAGATGCAGAACACGGCCACGCCCCTGGCTCTCGGCGACTCCCCAGTTGCGCGGCTCATCCGTCAAATGGCGACCTCCATTTGCGGCCAGCGCGCCACGCAACCCAAGAAGAAAGGCTTCAGACTGTTCGGATGACGCGCCCTGATGAGGACCGCTCCGATTGGATGAAAGGTGCACCGTGGAACTTCTGAATCTGGAAAACTACAAAGCGGAGATTCACCGCACGCTGATCTCGAAGCTCGATCTTGAGAAGCTGTCGCGCGTCAACTCGACCCAGGCGCGCCAGGCTGTTTCCGGCATCGTGAAAGAGATCATTGCCGACCAGCGTGTGCCGCTCAATTTCGACGAGCAGGAAAAGATTCAGGCTGATCTTCTGGACGAAGTCTTCGGCCTTGGGCCCCTGGAGCCGCTGCTCCGCGACCCCAAGATCTCCGACATCCTGGTCAACGACAAGGACCACGTCTTTATTGAAAAGGGCGGCCTGCTGCAAAGGACCAACACCAGCTTCCGCGACGACCGTCACCTGCTGCAGATCATCGACCGCATCGTCAGCCGCGTGGGCCGGCGTGTGGACGAGTCCTCGCCCATGGTCGACGCCCGCCTGCCCGACGGATCGCGCGTCAACGCCATCATCCCCCCGCTCGCCCTCGACGGGCCTTCGCTCTCCATCCGCCGCTTCGGCACCGGCCCCCTGGCCGCCAACTCGCTGGTCGAGTTGAAGTCGATCTCGGCCGAGATGATGGAACTGCTGGCTTCGGCCGTCAAGGCGCGCATCAGCATCGTGATCTCTGGCGGCACCGGCTCCGGTAAAACCACACTGCTCAACATTCTGTCGCAGTACATTCCCAACAACGAGCGCCTGGTCACCATTGAGGACGCCGCCGAACTCCGTCTGGCCCAGGAAAACATCGTGCGGCTGGAAACCCGCCCGCCCAACATTGAAGGCAACGGCGCCATCAAACAGCGGCAGTTGCTCATCAACTGCCTGCGCATGCGCCCCGACCGCATCATCATGGGCGAAATCAGAGGCGAGGAAGCCTTCGACATGCTCCAGGCCATGAACACCGGCCACGAAGGCTCGATGACCACCATCCACGCAAACACCCCGCGCGACGCCATCTCCAGACTTGAGTCGATGGTGGCCATGGGCATGAATCTGCCGGAAAAATCGGTCCGCCAGCAGATCGCCTCGGCCATCACCATCGTCGTCCAGGCCACGCGCATGAGCGACGGCTCACGTAAAGTGACCAGCGTCTCGGAGATCACCGGCATGGAAGAAAGCATCATTAGCATGCAGGAGATTTTCACCTTCAACAAAAAGGGCATTGGGCCCGACGGCAAAGTGATTGGCGCCTTCCAGCCCACCCGCATTCGTCCCAAATTTTTGGAGAGGCTGCGCATCTCGGGAATCATTCTGCCGCCCAGCCTGTTTGAGAAAGAGACGCCGGTCAACTACTAAGACCAGGCGGAAAGGAGGTCAACCATCATGGGTTCGATCGTATTTCTGATTTTTATCGGTGTGTTCTCGGTCGCCGCGCTGCTGATCTACGCAGGCAGCTCGGGCTCGGCAGAAAAGGCCAAGCAGGTGCAGGCCACGCTCGACTCCGCCCTGGCGACAGAAAGCCAGGAGATGCGCGACCAGATCGTCAACCTGCGCAAGAGCGAGCAGTTCAGCGCCATTCCCTGGCTCAATACCAGGCTCAGCAAGCTCGAACTCGGGCCGCAGTTGCAGGCGCTCATCCATCAGGCCAACCTCAAGTGGTCTGCCGGCAGCCTGCTTTCGATGTGCGGCGCATGCTTTGCGGCGCCGGCCTTTGTGATTCACTGGAAGACCGGCTCCACGCTGATTGCCGTCATCGTTGGCCTGGTTGTCTCCTTCGCGCCGTTCGGGTTCGTGCTCTTCAAGCGCAGCAAGCGCTTCAATGAATTTCAAAAGGGACTGCCCGAGGCCTGCGACATGATGGTCAGCGCGCTGCGCGCCGGACAAAGCCTCATCGCCGCCATGGGCATGGTGGCCCGCGAGTGCACCGACCCCATCGGCATCGAGTTCCGCACCTGCTTTGAAGAGCAGAACTTCGGCCTGGATCTGAAGGTGGCCATCGAAAACCTGCTCCATCGCGTGCCGCTGCAAGATCTGCGCATTGTTTGCACGGCCATTCTCATTCAGAAGGAGAGCGGCGGCAACCTCGCCGAAGTGCTCGACAAGACCGCGCACGTAATTCGCGAGCGGTTCCGCCTGCGCCGCGAAGTAGCCACGCGCACCGCGCAGGGACGCATGACCGGCTGGGTGCTTACGCTGCTCCCCGTCGTTCTGGCCGGCGCGCTCTACACCGTCAACCCCGACATGATGAGCCTGCTGTGGAAGCGGGAGATCGGGATCAAGCTGCTCTACGCAGCCTCCGCAATGATCGTCATCGGCGGTTTGATCATTCGGAAAATCGTCAACATGGACATCTGAGGACCTTATGGGAATCGCATTTTTTGCCTTCTTAGTCATATTCCTGTTGATCGCCAGCGGCGGCCTGCTCCTGTTCTATCGCGAAGCCATGCTGCAGCGCATCTCGGATGTGATCAACCCGAACGCCAAGCCCAAGACCCTGCTCAGCTCGCTGCAGGAGTCTGGCTTCTCGATCGGCGACGTGGTTACGCACTTCGACAGCGTGATACCCAAGAGCCAGCAGGAAGTCTCGGTCGTCAAGCAGCGCCTCATCCGTGCCGGCTACCGCAAGGAGTCCACGGTCAAGATCTTCAACGGCTCCAAGGTTCTGGTCCCACTGGCGCTGTGCATCGTGGCACTGGTCACCGGCCTCGGCGCGCTGAGCCCGTTCTTCATCTACGCCGTGTGCCTCGGCCTCGGATTCATCGCACCCGACTTCTGGCTGGGCCGCCAGATCAAGAAGCGCCAGAGCAAGATTCGCCGCGGCCTGCCCGACGTTCTCGACCTGCTGGTGATCTGCATCGAAGCCGGACTCAGCCTGGACCAGGCCACCGTGCGCGCATCGACGGAGCTGGCCCACGCCCAGCCTGAGCTGTGCGACGAACTGCACGTCGTGGTGCTCGAGCAGCGCGCCGGACGCCCTCGCCAGGACACCTGGAAGCACCTCGCCGACCGCACCGACGTCGACTGTGTCCGCGCCCTGGTCAACATGATGGTTCAAGCCGAGCAGTTTGGCACCAGCATCGGCAAAACATTGCGCACGCACTCCGATACGTTGAGGACGCAGCGCATTCAGCAGGTGGAAGAGCAGGCCGCAAAGACGACCATCAAGCTCATCTTCCCGCTCGTGTTCTTCATCTTTCCATCGCTGTTCCTGGTCGTTCTGGGACCGGCAGTCATCATCATGATGGATTCGTTCAAAACGTTGTTTAACCAATAGGGAAAGGAGGATCTGTATGGACAGTGTCACGATTATCCGGATTGCGTCCGGCGTTCTGTTCGCCGTCGTGCTCGGCATCCTGGTTCAGCGCCGCCGTTCGCGCGTCAGCTAACCCGAGAGTCTGTGCGGATCCCCTGGCGGGGCCTTCTTACGCTCCGCCGGCCCAACCACACGCTCCTCGAATCAGCCAATCCACGCCGCTCAGCCAAGAGCTTGATATAAGCCACCAGCCGCTAGAGGCACCAACCAAAACGGTTCCACTCACACCTCGACTCACACCAGGAGATCTGACATGGATACACCCACAATCATTCGCGTAGTTTCCGGCGTTCTGTTCGCCGTCGTGCTCGGCATTCTGGTTCAGCGCCGCCGCACCAAGGTCCGCTAGTCCTCACGCACGTTTAACCCGGCGGCTCGATCGGTATCGTGTCTGACCGGCATGCAACACAGCCCGAGGAGAGGGAGATGCGCCGATCAGGCAGCACCCGCCACGGGGGAAGTTCAGAGCAGTTGCACATAGCAGTGAAAAGGGAGATTGAACATGGACAGTCCTACGATTATCCGAATTGTTGCAGGCGCGTTTTTTGTGCTTGTGCTGGTCATCTTAATCCAGCGGCGCCGCACCCGGGTCAAGTAGTTCGGGCCTCACAGAGTGGCCCGCAGTTCCGCAGCATTCAGGCGGCTGCCGGCCAGCAGGATTGTCCCGCTCGCCAGGGGACGTCGCCTTTCGGGGTGATGGGTGTCAATTGGTCTCACGGCGAGTCGGGGAACGGTGGAGTGTGCCCTTCAGCGGAGTGCCGCGGGGTCTCTCTCAGACCGGCCAGGCTGGGTAAGTGGATCACCCGGCGAACGCTGGGGAAGGACTCGAAGTATGCGCGACACCGAACAATTCGAAGTGTCCACCGGAACAGTGGACAAACATCAGGCCGCCGGCGGAATGCATAAGGCGGGAGGCAACATGGAATCACGGAAACTGTGCGCGTACAACCAGACTCGCGAATGCTTCCTCGGGCTTGAGGTAGAGGGTGCGGATCTTTCCCTCGCCAAGCTCAAGGACAGGATTGCTTCGCTTGCTCTCAAGTCGGGCGAGGGTCTCTGGCTGGCGCCATTCAGGGGGTTGCCCGAGTGGGGCATTCGCGTCCCGCTCGATCTGCTCTACCTGGACCAGGATTCCCGCGTCATCGACGTGGTCGAATCGTATCCCGTGTTTCGGGCCAGCGCATCCACCCCCCAGCCGGCAACGGTTCTGGCACTGCCCACGCACTCGATTTACTCGTCCCAGACGCAGACCGGCGACCAGTTGGTTCTGTGTGCGGCCGAGGAGATGCAGCAGCGGCTGGAGCGGTTCACCGGCGTAGCGGCCGGCACGGTTCCCGCGCTCAGGCCGGTCCCGGTTCCCATGCCCGTCAAGCGCGCTGCCGTGGTCACGGCTCCCGTCGATATCGAGGAGGCGCCGCGGCGTATGGCACCAGGCCCCACCGCGGTTGTGCAGAGCGCGGTGCTGCTGCGCGAGAAGCCTCTGTGGAGTGGCGGACCAGGATTGCTCGAGCTTGAGAATCGCGCTGAAGAAAACGCGCCCGCGGAAAGCGAGACGCATGTGATGGGGTTGATTCAGCCGGACATGGAAAGTGTCAGGCCGCCCCGCGGATGGCTGGAGCGGTGGTGGTCGCCCGATCCGCGCAAGGCGCCGCGTGATCCCGCGCCCGGTCTTGCCGCCTATTACTGGACCGGCGGCCCGTCAACCGCGCACGAGATCCGCGACATCAGCGCCACGGGCCTATACGTCGTGACCGAGGAGCGCTGGTACCCGGGAACCCTGGTTCTGATGACGCTGCAGAACACGGCGTTCGGCGAACAAGTGGCGGAGCGCACCATCTGCGTCCACTCCCGCGCCGTGCGCTGGGGCAAGGACGGCGTGGGACTGCAGTTTGTTTTGCAAAAGAGCGACGACCCCAGCATGGGCGCCGCTGATCGAAAGGCCCTGGACAGGTTCCTGCAACGGCTCCGGAAGAGCCAGCGCTAGGCACCCACAGCGGCCGAAGCAATGAATTGGTGAAGAAGACACTGTTAGGTAATCAGATGGCTCTTAACAGTGCGAGGAGGAAGAAAATGAAGACAACGATTGATTTCACCCAAATCGCAAAGGTATTGAAGCTCACGGTGACTCGTGCCACCGTATCGCCGCAAGCACAGGTCGGTACACGCCGGCGCGGGATTGGCGCTCTGCTGCGCAACGGCGAGCAGGGACAGGCATTGGTCGAGATCGCCCTCGTCATGCCCGCGATCCTTGCCTTGTTAACAGGCATCCTCACATTTGCGGTGGGTTTCAACAACCAGCTGACCTTGACAAATGCCACCGGCGCGGGAGCACAATACCTCGCTCTGATCCGGACCAGCACCACTGACCCATGCGCAGACACCCTTACGGCAATGCAGCAAGCCGCGCCGAGCCTCACCGCTTCCAGCATCCAGATCTCGGTCACCATGGATGGCGTGACCCCGACACAAACCGGGAATTCATGTCCCGGCGCGCAATCCGACCTGGTGGCCGGGCAACCTGTATCGGTAACGGCCACATATCCCTGCACGCTGCTCGTCTACGGCTCCCAATTTCTGTCTTCTTGCCAGCTGCATGCAAAGGCGACCGAATATGAATACTGATCGAATTTCAAGAAAGGTGAATCCGATGAAGAAGGCCACATTATCATTTGTTCGCAGAGCGATAACCGACCAGGGCGGACAGACACTGCCCTTCGTGGCGCTCATGATGACCGCTCTGCTTGGCGTCGCCGGGCTGGTGGTCGACGTGGGTCATGCCTATGTCATTCGCGGCCAACTCCAGAACGCGGCGAATGCCTCGGCCCTGGCTGCCGCGGGCTATGTCTACTACTCCAGTTCCGCAACCGTGAATTCGGCCACCGAGGCCGATCTGTACGGCGGCG
>Ga0302320_10020911_pt1 | contig 13013 bp, 10 predicted proteins | sample Bog_T0_3_FD_202130 | JGI IMG/M metagenome (GOLD analysis project Ga0302320, IMG submission 202130) | Peat permafrost microbial communities from Stordalen Mire near Abisko, Sweden - Bog_T0_3 | ecosystem: Environmental > Terrestrial > Soil > Wetlands > Peat | place: Sweden: Abisko, Stordalen Mire...
TGGATCGAGTGAACTCCAGCCGGGCCGAACACATTATCACGATTGAAGATCCGATCGAATTTCTACATCGCGACAAGAAGGGGTACGTGAACCAGCGCGAGATCGGCGTGGATACGCCGTCGTTCAGCGCAGCCTTGCGAGCTTCTCTCCGTCAGGATCCCGACGTGATCCTGGTCGGCGAAATGCGAGACTTGGAAACGATACAGACGGCGCTGCACGCGGCGGAAACCGGCCACATGGTTTTCTCGACGTTGCACACTCTGGACGCGGTGGAAACGGTGAACCGCATCATTTCTATTTTTCCGCCGCCGGAGCAAAAGCAGATTCGTCTGCAGTTGGCGGCAGTTCTCAGAGCGATCGTCAGTCAGCGACTGGTGCGGCGTTGCGATACCGATGGGCGAGTGCCCGCGGTTGAGGTGATGATTAATACGGCTTTCATCCGGGAATGCGTTCTGGTGCCGGAAAAGACGCGATCCATTCGCGACGCGATTGCGGCTGGTACGTCGCAATACGGTATGCAGACGTTTGACCAATCGTTGTGGGATCTGTTCCAGGCCGGGCTGGTGAATTACGAAACCGCGCTGGAAAACGCTTCCAACGCCGACGACTTCAAGCTGCGCATGCAGGGCATCGCTTCGACGGCCGATATTTCACGGCAGTCGATGCAGTCTGCTGGATTTGGTGGACGGTAGAGACACGGGCTTCGGCCTACAGGCTTCGGGCTTTGGCTCCCCGAGGCCTGACTTTCCTTTGCCGGATTTTCCCTTTTTCTGCATCCTGAAGCCCGAAAGCTGAAGCCCGAAGCCCGAATTTGCGCTATCGTTAGCGCATGCCTTTCCCGCGCCCCAAGAAAAGGTTTTACTCCGAAGATGAGTTGTACGAATACGCCGTGGGAGCGCTGGGCCGGCGCATGCGGACGGTCGCGGAACTGAAGCGGCTATTCCGCGCCCGGGTAGAAGAGCCAGAATCCGAGTATGGACAGACGCTGATCGAGTTAGTGATCCGGCGACTCAAGGACCGGGGCTACCTGAACGATTCGCACTATGCCGCGTATTTTTCTTCCCTGCGGCGGGACAACCAAAAGTTCGGCCGGCAGCGCGTGGTCACCGACCTGAAAATAAAGGGCGTGCACGGCGACGTGATCGAGAAGGCTGTGGACGCGGCTTTCGAAGGCGTAAGCGAGGAGAAGCAGGCTCGCGAATTTCTGCGCAAGAAGCGACTGGTGAAACCCAAAGACCAGAAAGAGGCGGCGCGCATCTTCCGGCAACTGGCGCGGGGTGGATTTGGTCCGAAGACCATCTTCGCGATCTTGAAGCACTGGAATGTGGATGAGGAAACTTTGACCGAGTTGGAGAGTGAGAGCGCTTGACGGCTTAGGAATGAGACGTCCCTAGCAGGCCTCTCCGGCAGGGTTCGGAGCATCCAAGAAAAATGAAGATGCACTTGGCAAGAAGCTTTGCGATGTTGCATACTCCAAACCGAATTCCCAAACCGCTTCTGAGGAGGACATTATGAGTTTCCGTTGGAAAGCAATTCTCGCGGCAGTACTGTTCAGCGCCGTACCGATTGCGCTGGCCCAGGACGCGGCGACAGATGTGAAGAAGGGCGCCGAGGACACGGGATCAGCCACCAAGAAAGTTGCCACCAAGACTGCGCACGGCACCGAGAAGGCCGCCGACAAAACCGGTGAGGCGACCGAGAAGGGTGCGAAGGCGACCGGACACGCAACCAAAGTCGCGGCGAAAGACACCGCAAAGGGTACCGAGAAGGTTGCGGACAAGACTGCACACGGAACCAAGGTGGCGGCCAAGGACACTGCGAAAGGCACCGAGAAGGTTGCCAAAAAGACCGGGAGCGCCGTAAAGACGGGCGCCAAGGACACCGGGCACGAGATGAAGAAAGCCGGAGAGAAGACCGAAGACGCGGTGAAGTAGGGGCGGCGGTACAGTTCAGGTATTCAGGGGCCACGCGGGAATTCTGCGCGGCCTTTTTTGCGAAGCGAAACTGCTGCGCAACCTGTGGTCATTAGTGATCCTCTGCGTTACCCGTGGTTTCGTTTAGAATTAACCTTCCATGCTGACGGGATCTGAAATTCGCCGGAAGTTTCTCGACTTTTTTGTCCAGAAGGGGCACAAGGAGGTGCATTCGTCGTCGCTGGTGCCGGCGAACGATCCTACGCTGCTGTTTACTAACGCGGGCATGAACCAGTTCAAAGACGTGTTTCTCGGCCTCGAGAAGCGGGACTACTCCCGCGCCACCACGTCGCAAAAGTGCGTGCGCGCCGGCGGTAAGCATAACGATTTGGAGAACGTTGGGTTCACCAACCGGCATCACACGTTTTTCGAAATGCTGGGGAATTTTTCGTTTGGCGATTACTTCAAGAAGGATGCGATCGCTTACGCGTGGGAGTTGATCACTTCGAAGGAGTGGTTTGGGATCGATAAAGAGAAGCTGTACGTGACGATCTTTGAGGGACTTGGTAACGTTCCGCGTGATGACGAAGCTGAGAAGCTGTGGCTTGGGGTTGGCGTGCCCGCGAGCCGTATCTTCGCTCTGGGGATGAAGGATAATTTCTGGCAGATGGGTGATACGGGGCCCTGCGGGCCGTGCAGCGAGATTCACTACGACATGGGTCCGGCCGCGTCCGAGCAGGGTCACGCAGATTGTGCATTCCCGTGCGATTGTGGCAGATATGTTGAGATTTGGAATCTCGTTTTTATGCAGTACAACCGTGAGGTAGCTGCGTTCAATCTGCTACCCAAGCCATCAATTGACACGGGCATGGGGTTGGAGCGTGTGACGGCGGTACTGCAGGGAGTGGTCTCAAATTATGAGACGGATTTGTTTGTGCCGCTGATCAAGCGTGCTGCAGCGCTGACTGGAACATCGCTCACGAAGGAACTGGAGAAAGAAGTCAAGGCGAAGTCGGCGGCTTCTCTGCGGGTAATCGCCGACCACTCGCGGGCAGCGACGTTTCTAATTTCGGATGGAGTGTTGCCGTCGAATGAGGGGCGCGGGTATGTGTTGCGCAAAATCATCCGGCGGGCGATTACTCACGGACGATTGCTGGGGCAGACGAAACCGTTCCTGTACGAGATGGTTTTCGCGGTGCGTGATTTGATGAACGATGCATATCCGGAATTGACCGGAGAGGCGGAGCGAATATCGAAGGCGGTGCTGGCAGAAGAGACGCGCTTTGCACACACGCTCGGCCTGGGGCTCCAGAAGCTTGAACAGGACTTGCTGGACGCCCAGCTGGTTTACGAGCAATTGAAGGAGATAGCCGCAGATCCGAAAAAGGCAAAAGCCGCGGGGGAGAACCCTGATGATTTCCCCATGCTTAAGCAGGAAGTGGAGCTTGGCCCTCGCTACAATGGCGCGAACGCATTCAAGCTTTACGACACTTTTGGTTTGCCTCTGGATTTCATGATCGACGCCACTCGAGATCGAGGCCTCGAGTTCGATCACTTAGGGTTTGAGCACGCAATGAATCAGCAGCGCGAGCGTGCTCGCGCTTCCTGGAGGGGTGCGGCCAAACAGACTGCAAATCCTGCGTATCAGCAGCTTCCAAAATCAATCTTTGAAGGTTATCGGCAGACTCGTTCCGATGGCTGCGAAGTGCTGGCCATCATCCAAAATGGGCAGGGTGCGCGGGAGCTCAAGGCTGGCGAATCGGGCGAGGTGATTCTTGATCACACACCGTTCTATGCCGAATCTGGCGGGCAGGTTGGTGACAAGGGATGGTTTTACTCGGACGATCACAATACTGTCGTCGCCGACGTGACGGGATGCTATGCGCCGATTCAGGGGGTGCGGGCGCACCAGGTTGTTGCTAAACAGGCGCTGCGCGTGGGTGATCGAGTCGATGCTGTCGTGAATGGTGACGTTCGCAAATCGACCATGCGCAATCACACGGCTACGCATTTGCTTCATGCCGGGTTGCGCGAAGTTTTGGGGAAGCATGTGAAGCAGGCGGGGTCGTTGGTGGCGCCGAATCATTTGCGTTTTGATTTTTCGCACTTCACCGCGGTGGAAGACGAAGAGTTGCAGGATATTGAGGACATCATCAACAAGGAAGTACTGCGCAACCAGATCGTTGAGACCATCACCGACGTGCCCATCGATGAGGCGATCAGCCAGTATCACGCGATGGCGCTGTTCGGCGAGAAGTATGGCGACAAGGTGCGGGTGGTGCGGATTGGAGATTTCTCGACCGAGCTTTGCGGCGGCACGCACACCGGGGCGACCGGCGAAATTGGGCTGATCAAGATTTTGAAGGAAGGCAGCGTGTCGTCGGGCGTGCGGAGGGTGGAAGCGATCACGGGCTTGGGGTCGCTGGCGCATTTTCGCAAGGATCACGAGTTGGAAGAGGTGGTGTCAACGTTCGTGGTTCCCACTCTTGCGCACAAACCGCGCAAGAATGGGGCACCCTCTGCCGATGAGGGATCGACGCACGCGGAAACGGTTTCACCCGCCGAGGCTTTGAAAGCTGAACTGGAGAAGAAAGACACCGAGATCAAGCGGCTTACGCGTGAACTGGATCAGGTGCGGATGAAGTCGGCTTCGTCTAGCACGGCGAACATCGGCGATCAAATTAAAGATGTGAAAGGTGTGAAGGTTCTGGCGCATCGCGTGGATAATCTGGAACGAGCGCAACTGCGTACGCTAGTCGATCAACTTCGCGAGAAGATTGGCTCGGGCGTCGTGGTTCTGGGATCGGCGTCGAATGGAAGCGTTTCGCTGATTGTGGGCGTCACGAAAGATTTGACCAGCCGGGTGCAGGCGGGGAAAGTGATTGGCCCGGTGGCGCAGAAAGTTGGCGGCAAAGGCGGAGGCCGTCCGGATCTGGCTGAGGCGGGAGGAAAAGACGCGGGCGCGCTGGATGCCGCGCTGGACACCGCTTACGCGGTAGTGGAGTCGCTGTTGACATGATCCCGGACAACGATCCCCAACCCGAGCGCTTGCGATTCATCAAGCATAAAGGGCACGTCATCTACTCGATTGACTTCACGCAGTGCACGGCGAAGGAGTTATTGTTGCTGCTGGAGCAGGTCCGGTCAGATATCGCGCGACACGCGCCGGGATCCGTGCTTGCGCTGACCGACATCACGGGCGCGCAAATCGATAAGAAAGTCGCTACACGCATGAAGGAAGTTCTGGTGCTCGATCGTCCTTACGTGAAGCGCTCGGCTTGGGTGGGGACGGAGAGCCTGCCGCACGTGTTCTATGAGCACTTCAAAAGCTTCTCGCAGCGCGACCTGCCGGTCTTCAAGACGCGGGAGGAAGCGATGGAGTGGCTGGTGCAGGACTAGCCGGCTGCTGTAAGCTGTGCTCTCTACAGGTATCAACCCGACCAAGAAAAGTCGAGCTTCGCTCGACGGACAGCCGAGGGCGGCTGTCCCCACATAAGTTCCTCGAGGAGGCGTCCAATGGGCCAACTACTCGATCCGAAACAAGCGTTCTTCTATGGCCAGTTCGTGCAGGCCGCTTACACCATGTTCAGACGCGATCCCTCGCAGCTCACGCCAGAGCCCCAGGCACACGACATCCCCGATGGGTGGGAACTTGGGGCGTGGATCCATATGTCGGATTTCATCCTCAACCTTAAGGAGCCGGAATTCTACGGGATCGTCTGCCGCAAGATCGACGAGCCGGACTCGCGCATCATCGCGATTCGGGGCACCGAAGGCGCCATCGAATGGATCGATGACGCGGCCGCGCTGCCCACTCCCTTCCGACAGGTGCCGAACACGGGGCGCGTGGCCAGCGGCTTCGACAAAATCTACAGCACGTTGAAGGTGGTGAAGCGCAAGCTGGCCGAGGACCGCGCTGCGGCGGCAGCGGCCCCGGGGCTTGCAGCTCCACCTGACACCTTCGACGGCTCCTTCGGCGATCAGCTCGATCAACTGGCCACCAGTCGCGAGGTCGCGCGCAAGGTAAGGCGCTCGGCGGCTGAAGCGCGTCCACAGCGGCCGATGGTGGTCACCGGCCATAGCCTGGGATCCGCGCTGGCTACGCTGTTCGTGATGGAGAACGCCACTAAAAAAAGGTTCGACATCACTACATCGTGCACGTTTGCCTCACCGCGCGTGGGTACCCTGGAGTTTGCCAGGGCCTTCGATCAATTGCCCATCAATTCGTGGCGCATCGTGAACACGCTGGACGTGGTGCCGAAACTCCCGCCGCATATTCCGTTGCTGCTGGAATACGATCACGTCGACACCCCGTATCCGTTCACTTCCTCAGACTTCGCGAAGAACAGTCTGGTCTGCTGGCATGCGATGGAGACGTATATGCACTGGCTGGAAGCGAATTATGCGCTGCGGCCGGAGTGCGTGCCTTAAGAGGACGCGGGGGAGTCAGTCTGACCCGCCTCAGCTTCTCCACTTCAGCGTGACCGGCCCGGACATGGGATGCTTCATCGCGTTGCCGGTGCGTTTGGCTTCGAGATAGGCGGCCTTCAACTGGAAATACCATTTAGCGGGACGGTCGGCGTCGTCGATCAGCATGAGATGCGGGTTGTACTTCAGGCCTTCGGCTTGCAGTTCCATGGTGCGGCGGTCCTGTTCGACGAACTTGGCAAAGACAAACTTCAGCAATTCCGGGCCCAGCGGCATCCAGCGGAAGATGTTCCAGGCGGCGACCACGTCGATGCGGCATTGATTGCGCGTGATGGGCGTCACGGTAGTGAGCGACGAAAACCAATACTTCCCCGCCCGGATGGTTTCCCGGCGCAGGTTGGGCAGAGCGAAGTCGATGGTGGTGGTGATGGAATCGGCAGCGGCATAGAGGCGCAGAAGCTTGTAGGGCGCGGAGTTTGAGCTGGGCGTATGCGCGCTCATGCGGAAGCCGTTTGGAATCGGTTCGAAGTTCTTGTGCTTCTCGTGGATACTGTGGCGGCTGCGCCACCACCAGGCCTGATGCACAAACGGTCCGTGCGCCGGGTCCATGAGGCCAATGATGCCGTGGTCGATGCTGACCGGCATGTCGGCGGTGAGGTAGGCGAGCTTGTACTTGTCTTTTCCCGACAGCCCGAACTTTTCGATCTGCGGGGCGGCATCGGGAGCTTCTTCGGGTTCGGTGAATCCCGCGCCCAGCGGGCCGGGATCGGGCACGTAGACCCAGATAAAACCATCCTGCTCTTCGCAGGGATAGCTGCCGGCGTAGATACGCTCTACTTTCAGGTTCTGATCGGCGGTGAGTGACGGGATGAGCTGGCACTGGCCGTTGTGGGCGTCGAAGGTCCAGCCATGGTAGGGGCATTCGAGGTTCTCTCCGTCGAACTTGCCGGGGTTGAGGGGCATGCCGCGGTGGGGACAGGCGTCTCGCAGCGCAAAGGGATGGCCTACACGATCGCGTCCGACAACGAGTGGAATCTCAAGCAACATGGCTTTGTGGAGTTGATTGCGATGGACACGGTCGGCGGGCAGCGCGCGATACCAGAAGCCGGTGAGCATGAGCGAGTCAGGCGCCTGGCGTTGGGGAGAATCGAGTTCGGGCATGGCAGAAGAAGCTAATTGTCGATGATCGATTACGGATTGAAAGTCTTATGTTAGCATTCGCAGGACTTGCCGGGAGCGCATCGAATTGAGCTCGTCAGCCGACCTGCTGCGCGCTCAACGCTCGCTGCCACAAGAGTGCAACGTCGCGGGCCAGCAGGTTTGGGTTTGGGCTAACGGGTGAGCGCGGCTTCTGCCGCTGCCTGGCCGGCCTCGAAGGCGCGCTCTTTCTCGCCCACTTCGTCCAGTTGAAGATTTTTTGTCTCCGGAGAGTACAGCAGGCTGACGAAGGTCATGATGGCGCCGACGGTCAGGATCACGGCTGGCGACAACCACAGATCCTGCTTCTCAATCGCGGCGATGAACGGAATTTTGTGAGCCCACCATACGTAAACGCTAAACCAGGCGCCCAACAGCGCGCCCGAGGAGTAGCCGAAACCCACACCCGCGGCGCGACGCCGAGTGGGGAAGCGTTCGCAGAGATAGGCGGGCACAACTCCCCACGCCAGCTTGAGCATGGCTGCCATTACGCAGCCTAGGACCGCCATCCAGAGATTGTGCGCAATGGCTGCGTGATAAAGAACGTAGAAGACGGGAATTCCAAACAGCACCAGAAAGCCGCAATACCACTGCGTCAGGATCTTTCTGCCGGTCTTATCCGAGAGCCAGCCGTAGAAGTTGTAGCCCAGGAACGCCATGAACAAAGCGAAGCCGTAAATCAAGCTGTAAGTCGTGGTGTCGAAGCCTCGTCCCTTCAGGGTCAGGATGTTGGGGAGGAATCCATAGACCGAGTAATCGGTGAGAAACAGGCCGGTCATGAAGAAGAAGACCTGGAGAAAGTCAAAGAGTTGCGGTGGTTTAAAGAGGCTCAGGAAGGGAGACTTTTCGATTTTGCCGCGAGCCTTGGCCTTTTCGAATTCCGGCGACTCATGGAGATTGTTCCGAATGTAAAGCGCCAGGAATACTGGAATGACGCCGGTCATGAAAACGATGCGCCAGCCATAGGAGATCATCGTTTCTTTCGTGGTCAGGAAAGAAACCAGGGCAAATACGAGCGAGCCGAGCACATAGCCCAGGGGGAAGCCCGATTGAATGAAGCCACCAATCATTCCGCGCCTCTTTTGCGGAGCGTATTCAATGGCGAAGGTGTGACCCACGGCATATTCGCCGCCGAAGAAGATGCCCATCAGCAAGCGGAGCGAGCAGAACACGACATACGACCAGACCCCGATCTGGGCGTATGTGGGCAAGAAGCCACCGAGGAGGGACATCAGGCCCACGCCTCCGATGGTCAGGACGAGCAGGAAGCGGCGGCCAATCTTGTCGGCATAGCGTCCAAACAACGCCGAACCGATCGGCCTCGCCGCCATGGTGATGGAGTAGGTAAACACAATGACGATGTACTGCCAGGCGGCGCTGCCCTTCGGTGAAATGAAGACTTTGACGAGAATCGGAGCCATGACGAGAACCAACGCCATGTCATAGGCGTCAAGCATGAACCCCAGGAACTGGGATATCATGGCCATCTTTGCATCTTTTGACAAGAGTTGTGGCTCGGACATGGAGCCTCCTGGTGGACAACTGGACCACGACGCGGGCCTATATATAGCACGGCGACGACTGTAAGTTAGCGATTTAAGTCACGCGTGGTTGTGATCTGTAACCAGACAGGTTGTGATCTGTAACCCAAGGAAAAGCTGGTCCGCTCGCAACTGGGGATCGAAAACGCGGAGGAATCTCAGTGGAGTTTCTCGGCCACTTTCGCAGGCTTACACCGGTGCAAAGGAACACTTTTGCCGCTTGTTTTCTCGGCTGGTCGCTCGACGCTTTCGACTTTTTCATTCTTGTCTTCTGTGTAAGCGCGCTGGCGGCGCAGTTTCATATGAAGCCGTCTGAGATTCTGGAGGCGAACTTTCTCACGCTGGCGATGCGTCCGGTGGGCGCGTTTCTGTTTGGAATGATGGCAGACCGTTTCGGGCGACGGCCCACGTTGATGGTCGATATTATCGCGTATTCGGTTTTTGAGCTGGGCTCGGCGTTCGCTCCATCCTTCAAAGTCTTTCTCCTGATGCGGGCTCTGTTCGGAATCGCGATGGGTGGGGAATGGGGCGTGGGCGCGGCTCTGGCTTTTGAAACGCTGCCCGCGGAAGGGCGTGGATTTTTTTCGGGATTGCTGCAGGAAGGTTACGCCACGGGATATTTGTTTGCGTCGCTCATCTACTTCAGCGTCTTCAGCTATGTCGGTTGGCGGGGGATGTTCGTAATCGGAGCTTTGCCCGCGTTTCTCGTCATCTACATTCGGACAAAGGTGGAGGAGTCGCCGGCGTGGCTGCAAGGAAAAGTAGCGCGGGATGCGGAGAGCCGGCTATGGCGGGATATCAAGTCGAATATGGGGCTGTTTCTTTTTGTGGTCGTGCTGATGTTCGCGTTTAATTCTTTCAGCCACGGTACGCAGGATATTTATCCGACGTTCCTGCAGAAGAATTTGCATTTCACGCCGAAGACCACTGGACTGATTGCGATCGTATATAACATGGGAGCGCTGCTGGGCGGGATTCTGTTTGGCACGTGGTCGGAGAAAATTGGGCGACGCCGCGCGATTGTGATCGCGGCATTGCTTTCGATTCCCGCGATTCCGCTCTTCGCGTTCTCTCATACCGCGCCGATGCTGGCGCTGGGGGCGTTCCTCATGCAGTTTATGGTGCAGGGCGCGTGGGGAGTGATTCCGGCGCACTTGAACGAACTCTCTCCGCCTGCCGTGCGCGGGACATTGCCGGGGTTCGCTTATCAGGTGGGGAATTTGCTTTCGTCGCGGAATTCGGTGATTCAGGCGAAGGTGGCGGAAGGCCGCTACGGTGGCAGTTTTGCGCCGGTGCTGGCGTGGACGGTTCTGATTGTTGCTGCGCTGGTGGCGCTGGTCACCGGAGTGGGGCGCGAGCGTCGGGGTGCGGACTTGTCTAACACAAACTGAGCCGATCCGGCGGAACGGGGCTGATAGGTGCAAGATTTGGCACACCACCATTGAGTAACCCCCACCTGCACGATAGCGGCATTGTCATAGGGAGATTCCTGTGGTACGGTAAGTTAAATTTTCACGCCTTCGTAAATACTTTTAAGGGCTCATCGACGTTGTGGTTTGCGCGAACGCGTGTGCAGGAGTAGCGCCACTATGAAGGAAACAATGGACTCGACTCCGGCCCAGCAGTCGGGGGACGAGGAAAATTTCGCCAACCGGAAGCTGATCCGTCCGGCACTGCCGCGCCCGGACCATAATCAGGGTAATCACAACTCCAACCATAATCCCAACCACTTGCAGGTGGCGGAGCGCCGCGACCGGCACGACCGCCCGGAACGTGGCGCGGATCGCGGGCAGGATCGCGGATATGACCGTGGGGACCGTTCCGCAGGTGCGGGGGGTGGGCGAAAGGCAGCGCCGCCGGAGCAGACCAACGCCGAGAATTTTTATTATCAGAAACAGATGCAGTCGAAGACGCCGATGGTCATCGTCCTGCAGGACGGCGAGGAAGTGCACGGCATCATCGAGTGGTACGACAAGACCTGCATCAAGGTGATCCGCGAAAACGGTGCGCCCAACCTGATGATTTACAAGCCTGCCATTAAGTACATGTTCAAGGAAGACGAGAACGGCAGGAATTGAGTCATTGAGTGATTGAGTCATTGAAAAACCTTAAGGACGTCTTGAAGTCGATTTTCAATCACCCAATCGCCCGCTCACGCAATCGCTCGCTGGTTTACGGTACTGATGCTCCCGTTGACAATCTCCCTTATCTCCCATAGCATCAATCACTTGAGGGATCGTCCAGATACCGCACCCGGGAGCCGTTCGTGATCAAGCTCGACATTATCAACGAAGTAGTGGCCAGAACCGGTATCACCAAGACCAAGGCCGAGCTGGCGGTGGAAACCGTCTTTGAAAGCATGAAAAAGGCGCTGGCCCACGGCAATCGCATCGAGCTGCGCGGATTTGGCGTGTTCAACGTGCGCCCGCGCAAGACCGGCATCGGGCGCAACCCCCGAACCGGGGCCGAGGTATCGATCCCTCCCGGCAAGGCAGTGCGCTTCAAACCTGGCAAAGAACTGCAGTCGATTGATTGAAACAGCAGTTTCTGCCTCGTCGCTCCTGACCTCTAGCCTCTAACCGCCATAAAGACATACCAAGAGTGCTCCGCCACACTGCCCTGGCATCAGCTCACCGCGGGGCGCAGTTTCGACGGCTTAGTCGTGATGGTAAGAGACGCATTCTCCAGCTCATGGGAAGCCGCCTCGATTGTCAGCGAGCCAGGATTCTTCGAAGCCTGCAGAATCGCCTGGGCTAGACCGCTGAACAAGCTTCTCTCGTTTCCTTTATCGGACTCCAGGCAATTCGGATCGCCGTTGCCAAGACCTATCAGCGCGCCTTCGCCTGAGACTTTGAAACTGATTTTGTTATCCGCGGTGGGAACGAAGCGCCCATGGCTGTCGACGGTTTCCACGCGCACAATCGCCACATCTTCTCCGTCCGCGGCGAGTTCGGCGCGGTCGGCGGTAAGGCGAATCTTCGCTGGCGATCCGGTGGTTTCGTTCTTCGCGACGAGCACAACTTTGGAGCCCTTATTGCCACGGGCCTCGATGTAGCCCGGAGCATACTTAACCTTCCACTCCAGATGATGGAGCGGCTCGACCTTCTTCGAGCCGAGGCTCTGGCCGTTGCACAACAACTCCACGCTTTCCAGGTTGGAATGCACCCAGACGGAAATTTCCTCGCCCTCTTTGCCTGCCCAATTCCAGTGGGGGAAAAGATGCAGCAGCGGTTCCTTGCCCCACCAAGCTTTGTAATAGAAGAAGTTATCCTTGGGGAAACCGCAAGTGTCGACGATGCCGAATTGTGAATTGATGCTGGGCCATGAGTAAGGTGTGGGCTCGCCGCGGTAATCGAACCCCGTCCAGGCAAATCCCCCCGAAAGCCAGGGACGGGCGGCATAGTAGGGCCACCACTCCTCGGCGAGTTGTGCCCACTCTGGGTGATTCGCGTCATAGGCGCTTTCCCAATTGCGCAGCTTGTCAGTGCTATAAACGCCGCGCGTCGCGACGGTGCTGGCAGTCTCGGTGCCAATGAGAGGCTGGTGCGGATGATCGGCATGATATTTCTCCGCAAGCGCCGTTTCGTAATTGAAGCCCATCACATCCAGCGCAGAGGCGAGCGGCTTGTCATACGAGCCGTTCACCGCCGCGGTGCACAGGCGCGTCGGATCCAGCTCATGCGCGCGTTCCTGCATGGTTCGAACGACCCGCGGGCCGATGTCATTGCCTTGCAGCACATCCTCTTCGTTGCCTATGGACCAAAGGAAAACCGCGGGATTATTGCGATAGCGCTTGATCATTTTTTCGAGCTGCGCCAGGCCTTCTTCATTCGACGACATCAGACGCGTCTCGCAGAGCATCAAGAGTCCTGCGCGCGCGCAAGCTTCCACCCACTCCGGAGTGGGCATATTGTGCGACGTGCGCACGGCATTG
>Ga0302320_10020914_pt1 | contig 13012 bp, 12 predicted proteins | sample Bog_T0_3_FD_202130 | JGI IMG/M metagenome (GOLD analysis project Ga0302320, IMG submission 202130) | Peat permafrost microbial communities from Stordalen Mire near Abisko, Sweden - Bog_T0_3 | ecosystem: Environmental > Terrestrial > Soil > Wetlands > Peat | place: Sweden: Abisko, Stordalen Mire...
TGGGCGTCGATCGCCCGGAACGCGGTCGCGACGCTTTCCTCGCTGGCGACGTCCGTTTCGAGATAGGTTACGCCTTCGCGCCATTGCTCGGGGGCGGCCTTGTCCAACGCGAACACACGCGCTCCGTCCGCCACCAGACGCATGCCGATCCCGTCGCCGATCCCGCGCGCTCCGCCGGTCACGACGGCCACTTTGCCAGACAAGGAAGCCATGGGCCTATGTCCTTTTCAATAAGCGAAGTATCTGTTCGATCACTGGGCTTGATCCTCGCTTCGCGCGGGTTGGAAAAGCTCCAGCGTGACGCCGTCGTGGATGCGCAGGTAGCCCGACTTGGATCCCACATTCGGGCCGGCGTCGATTTCGACAGGGCCATCGCCGCTCACGGAACGCGCTCCGCAGGCGAGAGCGCGCCTCCACACGCCTTCCGCGTCGGTGACGGCTAGACACAGATGGACATTGCCGGGATTGGCGGTCGCTTCGGAATTGGCGATGCGGTCGCCGGTCCGATGATAGTCCAGAAGCTCGACCACGCCGCCCCCCGGCAGATCGACGAATGCGGCCCTTATGGAGACGCTGGGATAGCCGACGACGCGGCTGAGGTAGGGACGGTCCAGCGTGGTGGTCCAGCGCGCTGGTCGCCCCAGGAACGTCTCCCAGAACACGAGCGCCGCCTCGAGGCTCGCAACGCTGATTCCGATGTGATGCACGCCGGTCAAAGCGGCGACGGGATTTGAGTGTGTCGTCTCCGCCAAGGCGGGCCTCCCTCAGGTCCGGAAATCGAGCGCAACGGCGCCGGAAATCACGGCGCCTCGGGCGCCTTTCGGCGTCCCTGGCTTGCCGCTTTCCCCGGCCGCTGCGAGTCTGGACGCCGCCATGCGCTTCCGCCCCTTATCCGCGTCTCGAGAGGACGCGTGATTGCAATAATATCGTTTCCATTCCATATCAGCGGCCCCGCCGCATTTCAAGCCGACGCGGCCCAGAGGCGACGATGCGCTGGATAATGCGGACCCCGTGCAAATGTGCGACGGCGACGACGCGGGAGACTCCGCGAGCATCACGGGTTCAGTCGGGCGCGCGCATCGGCAGAACCGCGGGATTCCAGCTCTGGCCAGGTCAATTTGCTCAGAAATTGGCGTACAGTCTGAATTTTCGCGGGGTTTCCCTCCGGATCTTCGCGGGCGCTTTCCAACTGGCGTCAGCGACTCCCCGTTGCAGGGGAGGGAAGCGTCAAGGAAGCCGTCCGCCGGCCGCCGTCGACACAAATTGCCGCGCTGTGCCTTCGATCTAGAATCGGCAAACAAATCGCTTGCGTGTCTCGGTAACGTTTCAATATAGTTCTCAAAAGCGACCGCGGAAGGAGCCGATGGCGTCGATTGAGGAGGAGACGTTGAGGAGACCGATTGTAGTGCGCGCCACGGGCCTCGGCCATCCCGAAGGTCCCTATGAGCTTGACGACGGACGAGTCATCTTCGCCAACAGTTACGCCAGCGAAATTGGCTGTTGGGATCCCCGGACCAACGCCAAGAGCACCTATGCGATGGTGGGCGGCGGCCCCAACGCCTGCATGCTCGGCTCCGACGGCGCTGTCTATTCCACCCAGACCCCCAATGTCGGGACATGGATCGCGCCGATCCACCGGCCGCCCTCGATCCAGAAGACGACGGCGGCCGGCAAAGTGGAGGCGCTCGTCACGGAGGCCGACGGCAAGAAATTCGACGGCCCCAACGACCTCGCCTTTGGGCCGGATGGCAGGCTCTACTTCACCGATTCCGGAGATTGGAACCCAGCGGAAAAACCGCATCCCGGCCGTATCGTCGTCGTCGAGAACAACGGCGTCGCGAAGATCCTGGAGGAACTCGACCACACCTATCCCAACGGCATCGTCGTGGAACCCGACGGCTCATTGGTCTGGGTGGAATCCTATACCCTCAACGTCATCCGGCGCAGGCCGGACGGCCGCAAGTCCGTGCTGTGCAAAATGCCCGAAGGACATATTCCCGACGGGCTGAAGATCGACGCGGCGGGCGATTTCTGGATCACCGCGGTCGCCGCTGGCGGCGTCGACCACTTTTCCAACGACGGCCGTCACATCGAATTCCTCGAGACCGGCGGCACGATCCTGAATTGTTGTTTTGGCAAGGGCGGAAAGCTGTTCTGCTGCGACATGGGGCCGTTCGACACGACCGGCGCGGCGATGACGGGCCGGCTGATCGAGGTCGACCTCGGCGTCGAAGGCATGCCGCTGTTCCGCGGCGCCATCGGGTAGGAACATCCATGAAAATCGCCAAAATCGAACCCATTCCGGTCAGCTATCCCGAACCCAACGACTTCGACGCTCTGAGACATCTCTGCCTGGTCAAAATCACGGCGGACGATGGGCAAGTCGGCTGGGGCGAGTCGATCACGCAATTCCCAGAAGCCAGTTTCGCCGCCAAGGCGATCATCGAAGGCATGGCGCCCAATCTGATCGGCAAAGATCCCGTCCAGACCGAGACGCTTTGGCGACAAAACAAGCAGCAGGCCTGGTGGTACGGTTATCACGGCGGCATCGCCTCCTACGCCACCGCGGCCATAGACATCGCGCTTTGGGATCTCAAAGGCAAAGCGCTCGGCAAAAGCGTGCTCGATCTGCTCGGCGGCCCCGCGCATGAGCGGCTGCCGGCGATCGCCTCCTGCCACGGCCATTACGAATCCATCGCCGACATGGCCGACGAGACCGCACAATGGCTGTCGAGCGGGTTGCAAGGGTTGAAGACCGGCTTCGGCAAGCGCGGCAAGGCCAATCTCGGTTACGATCACGATCGCGACGTCGCCTATGTGAAGGCCATGCGCGAGGTGATCGGACCCAAAGGCATGCTGATGATCGACAACGGCATCGCCATCAAATGGGACGTCACCGACGCGGTGCGGCGGGCGAGGGCGATGGAGGAATTCAATCTCACCTGGATCGAGGAACCGCTCGGCGCATGGGACCCGGAAGGCTACGCCAACCTGCGCGCCAAGACCACGACGCGCATCGCTTACGGCGAGCGCGAATGGACGCTGGAACAGTTCGAGCGCGTGCTGGCGACCGGCACCGTCGACGTGATCGGCGTCGATCCCGGCCGAGCCGAAGGCATCACCGGCTTCAAGAAGATCGCCGAGCGCTGCGAATTCTATCGCCGTCAGGCCAACGCCCACGCCTGGTCGTCGTCGATCGTGACTGCGGCCAGCCTCGCCATTTCCTTCAACTCGCCGGCCTGCAAGCTGTTCGAGCTGAAACCGCTGCGGAACCCGATGCAGCACGATCTGGTGACCGATCCGTTCGGCCATGTCGAGGGCTGGATGTATCCGCCAACCGGTCCCGGACTTGGAATCGAGGTCATCGAGGACGTCGTCAACCGCTACCGCAGCGAGAAAATTCTGGGTTAGCGCATGTTCGCGCCATTAACCCAGAGACACGTCGGTAACGAACTTTTCAACGAGCGGGAGGATCCAATGAAAGCTTCAGTCGCATGTTTGTTTGCTTTGTCCGTGGGTTGCGGCGCGGCAACCGCCACGGGGTCCGCCTTTGCGCAGACGCCGAGCGAAAGTCAAATTCCGACGAGCGGCGAAAAGGTCGAGGGCGCGCCGAATACAGTCAAGCGTGATTGGGGCGAATTCAAGCTGGCCGACCGTATCGCGGACAAGATCAAGAAGGGCGAACCGATCAACTACGTCTTTTCCTATCAGGCGTCCGGAATCCCGCTGTTTTCGCCGCAATACAAGGCCGGTTCCGAAATGGGCTGCAAGGTCGGCAACTCGATCTATCCGCTGAACTGCGCGGCGATCGCGCCGGTCCAGAACGATCCGAACCTGCAAGTCAGCCAGATCGAGGCCAAGCTTGCGTCCGGCGAGATCGACTGCGTCGGAATTGAGCCGGTCAGTTCGGACGCCATGACGGCGATCACCAACAAATTGATGGACCAGGGCATCCCCGTGTTCACCGCGGGCGTCTCCTCCCGCGGCCACGAGTTCACGAATTTCACCCAAATCCCCGATAAAGAAGGAAAGTACGCGGCCGAAACCGTGCTCAAGTGGATCAAGGACAACAACAAGACCGATATCAAGGTATTTGCCGTTTCCGGCGGCGATCCCACACAATTCTGGGCGCAGGGCCGGATGAAGGGCTTCGAGGACGCGATCAAGGCGGCCATTCCGGACGCGAAATTCGTCACCGCAGCCGCAAACGGTCTCAACACCAGCTACGAGCCCGGCAAGGCCTATGACGTCTATCGGGCCTTCCTGGCCGCGAATCCGGACGTCCAGTTCATTCAGAACGTCGACATCGGCGCGGAGCACGCCGATCGCGCGATCAAGAGCCTGGGGCTGACAGGCAAGGTCTTCACCATCGGCTGGAACTCCTCCAAGGGTCAATTGAACGCGATCGAAGAGGGCACGCAGGTCGCAGAGTTGGACCAGCGCTGGCCCGATCAGGCCGCCTTCGGCGCCGTGGCTTGCGCCCAATTCCTCAAGAACGGCGTCATCCTGCCCAACACGCAGACGCTCAAGGCCGTCCTAAAGCCTGACGTCAACGAGGCGCGCGCCGAGTTGGATCGCACGATGAAGCAATAATTGAAGTCGCGCGTTTCTGACAAGGCGGCGCAAGGGCCCCGCCTTGTCTCTTTTCAAGGCAGCCGATGAGCAGTGATTTGACACAAACGCCAAACTTCGCCAAGTTTGGCAGGGCGACCGTTGATATCGCGGCTCGCATCGGCGGTCTGTTTGCCGCCGTGATCGTCGTGGCGGGCGTCTTTCTGCTGATCAACCCGCATTTCGCCAACCTCAATCTCGCCGTGTCGATCCTGCGCACCATGAGTTCGGTGGCGATCATGGCGATGGGACTGACGCTCGTCATTGTCGTGGGCGAGATCGATCTGTCTTTCGGCGCCATGTATGGACTGGCGGCGAACGTGTTGGCGGTGATGTGGGTCGTGCATGGCGTGCCGGTCTATGTCGCGATCCCGCTCACGCTGGTCATTGCCGCCTTGGTTGGATCGTTCAACGGATTTCTGGCCACGAGTTGGAAGATACCTTCGTTCATCGTCACGCTCGGCAGCTACAATCTCCTTTATGGTCTGTCGCTTTGGGTCAGCAATTCGGGCACTTTCAACCCGAACTATCCGCCCTCGGGAACGGATCTGCCGCAAGGCCAACTCGACTTCTTCATCGGCCTGACCGCGAGTTTCGGCAAATATCAGCTTTCCGCCGAAGTGTTCTGGATGCTGGGCATCGCATTGGTCGTCGGCTTTCTGCTGCACCGGTCGCTGTTTGGCTTCCGGCTGATGGCGATCGGCGGCAACACGGAAGCGGCAAGGCTCGCCCGCTTGCCGGTCCGACGCTACAAGATATCCGCCTTCATTGTTTGCTCGATACTGGCGGGGATGGCGGGAATTCTCGATTTTTCGTTCATTCAGACGAGCCAGCCCGATATCGGACTTTCCCAGACCTTTCCGGTTTTCGCGGCCGTCATCATCGGGGGCGCGAGCCTGAATGGCGGCAAGGGCACGATCATCGGAACGATCGGCGGCGCGTTGCTGCTTGCCGAGCTTCAGCTGGGACTGGCGCTGTTGTCGCCCGGGCCTCATGTCCAGCAAATATTCCTCGGCGCCGTCACCATCGTCGCGGTCGGACTGGACCTTTTTCTCGCCAAACTGCGCAAGAGCCTGAAATGACCGAGGCCTCGAGCGCAGGGATTCAAATCCGTGGCTTGACGAAGCGTTATGGGAGCACATTGGCGCTCAATGGGCTCGACCTGGATATCCAACCCGGCGAGATCTTCGGCGTGGCGGGCCCCAACGGCGCGGGCAAGTCGACGCTCGTACGCATGATCGGCGGCGAGGAGAGCCCAACATCGGGCAGCCTCACTCTCGACGGGCAGGCATGGTCGCCGACGGACGCCTGGGACGCGGTCTCCATCGTCCATCAGGAGCCGCAACTTTTTCCCAATCTCACGGTAGCGGAGAATATGGTCGCCGGACGCGAAGGCGCCGGCGCGGGTTGGCCGAAACCGGGTGACGCCGATCTTCAGATCATGGACGCGATGGGCCTGCATGCGGTGCGGGACTTGCCGCTGGGCGAATGCTCGCTCGCCATGCAGCAGCGCACGGAGATCGCCCGCGCCGTCGCGCGCCAGGCGCGGATATTCCTGTTCGACGAGCCGAATTCCGCATTGACGCAAGCGGAATCCGACGAATTGTTTCGCGAGATGCGCAAACTCGCGGAATCGGGGCGCATCGTCCTGCTGATCACGCATCGACTCGGCGACCTCGTCAGGAATTGCGCTCGTGTGGCCGTGGTGCGGGACGGGCGGGTTCGCGGCGTGCTTTCCGGCGAGGCGCTGACTGAGGAAGGGCTTGCGCGCCAATTGGTGACCGAGGCGGCAGCGGTGGCGCCCCCGGCTCTGCGGGCTTCCTTCCGAGCGTCCGAAGCGGCGCCGAGGTTCAAGGTTCAGGGTTGGTCGAGCCCGAACGCATTTCGCGGCGTCGATTTTTCCGCCGGCCTCGGCGAGATCGTCGCGCTGATCGGCGTCGAAGGCTCGGGCGCGCGCGAACTTTTGCGCTCTTTTGGCGGTCTCGAACCTTGCACGGGAGAAATCTCGGTTACGGGCGCGACGGACGTCGATTGGGATCGATTTCGTTGCTACGTGCCCGCCACGCGCGCGCTGAGCCTCTATTCGAATTTTACCGTCGGCGAAAATCTTTTGGCGCGGCTCGGCGTTCCGGAGATCGCCAATTGGCTGCTTGCGTTGAAGAAGGGCCAAATGGCGGCGCTCGTCGAGCGATCCATTCGCCGCTTCCTCGTCAAGACCCCGAAGGCCTCCGTCCCGATCCGCTCGCTCTCTGGAGGCAATCAACAGAAGGTGGCGATCGCCCAGGCGTTGAATCGCGCGCCCGAGCTTTTGCTGCTCGAGGAGCCGACGCGCGGCGTCGATATCCATTCGAAGAACGAGATCTATCATCTGCTGCGCGACTATGCGGCGACCGGCAAGGTCGTGATCGTTTTCTGCACGGAAGTGCTCGAGGTTTTCGAAGTCGCCGATTGCGCCTATGTCGTTGGGCAAGGCCAGCTGTCAACGAGATTGACGCTTTCGGACTACGAGCACGTCGAGGTGCTGGCGACGGACATCGCCCGCCTCGAGCAAGGGGCGGACGCCAAAGTCGGCGCCTGAATTACGCGCGACTCACGCGCGATATTTCGCGATCGTCGCCTCGTCGAGCACCAACCCGAAGCCCGGCCCTTGAGGCACCGCATAATAACCGTTGTCGAACTTCGATCGGTTGGCGACTAGCGCATAAAAAAGCGGATCCCGATCCGGGTGAAACGTTTCCAGATACGTGCCATTTGCGACCGACGCCAAAAGATGCGCGGCGATCTGCGGTTCCTCGTGATGGCCCATCTCGACAGCGAAGCAGGCGGCGAGAGCCGCCACGCGCCGCCACTCCGTGGGACCGCCGCCCCAACTCGCGTCGAAGTTGCAGACGTCGATGGCTCCGGACATCATGAGGTCCCGACAGCCGGATCGGCTTATTTCGCTTTGCCCGGCGCAAATCGGAATTCGGCATTGATTTCGCGCCGCCGCCATGTCGAGACGGTCATTGGGCCAATGAACCGGCTCCTCGAACCAACGGACGCCGAGACCGGCGACTTCGCGCGAAAAATCCACTGCCTCGCGCAGGCTCCAACCCTGATTGGCGTCCACCGTCAGGATGAAGTCGTCGCCCGCCGCCTTACGGGCGACGCGGACGCGTTCGGCGTCGTCGCGCGGCGTGCGGCCGCCGACCTTGAACTTGCACCCGCCATAGCCGCTGGCGCGAATTTGCTCCAATTCACGGCCGAAATCGGCCAAGGTCTTGTTCGCCTCGTAATAACCAGCGATGCACACGACGGGAAGCCGCTCGGCGTAGCCGCCCCACAGTTTGTACAGCGGCGTGTCGAGCGCCTTGCCCAGCGCGTCCCACAGCGCGCTGTCGACGCAAGCCTGCGCGCACATCGCGAGCTTCCGGTCGCGCAGAATGTTGTTGCTGGGCGCGCGCATCGCCTGCCAGCAGCCCTCGATGTTGAAGGCGTCCTTGCCGAGCAGTCGCGGCTGGATTTCGTCGAGAATGATCTTGACCACCTCCGCCTGCGTCTCGAACTCGTCGCCGTTGTAGATCTCGCCGACGACGCCTTCCTCAGTATAGACGCGCGTGATGATTGTGCAGCGATGGGTCATGAAATAGCTGCTGCCGCGAAAAGTTCGCGGCAGCGGCATGCAGAGGGGGATGCACTCGACCCGTTGAATGGTTAGCCGTCGCGACATGGCGCACCCGCCTTGACTTTGGAATCGAAACGTTTCCAATTTTAGGCCGTCCGTTGCAACCCGGTCAAGCTCCCTGCTATCCGCCCGCGGCGGAGTGTGGTGAAAAGGCTCTGATTGACGTATCGCCGTGGAAATTTGAATTCGCTCAATTCGTAAAAGGGGCCCGCTTGAAGTCTGTCGAGGGCAAGACCATCACGATCCGCGACGTAGCGCGACTGTCCGGCGTCTCGGTCGGAACGGTTTCCCGCAGCCTCAACGCGCCCGACACGGTGCGGCCGGGGACGCTGGGCAAGGTGCGCGCCGCGATCAAGTCCCTCGGCTTCCAGCCGGATTCGAGAGCGCAGACCATGCGCCGGCGAACCACGATGACGGTCGGATTCGTCATCGACGACATCGCCAATCCCTGGCACGCGAGCTGTTTCAAAGCGGTCGACAGCGAGATTCGCGCCCACGGTTATTCGCTCTATCTCATGAGCACCAACGGACAGGCGAGCCAGGAAGCGGCGGCGATCGACATGTTGCAGCATGGCCGGGCCGACGGCGTCATTCTCACGGTCAACAATGAACAGGAAACCCGCACCATCGCGCGACTCCGGGAGTTGCGCATCCCATCCGTGCTGCTCGATCGCGAATTGCCGTTGGACATCGACGCGGTCCTGACGGACCACGCCAGCGGTCTGCGGCAGGCGACCGGCTATCTCATCGGGCTCGGACATCGCCGGATCGCCCTCATCACCGCCGGGTTGGACATTCGTCCGGGACGCGAGCGGGTACGGGGATTCCTGGAAGCTTTCGAGAAGAGCGGCCTGCCGCCGCCTCGGGATCTCATCCGCGCACAGAGCTTGTCGGTCGACTTTGGCTTTCGCGAAGCGAGCGCGCTGCTACAGATGCCGGAACGACCCACGGCGATCATAGCCGCGGGCAACCGAATCCTCGTGGGCGTGCTGCGCGCGATTCAGCAACACAACGTGTCGATTCCCGGCGACCTTTCCCTCATCGCTTGTGATCGCTCAGATATCGCGCTGCTCTACCCCGGACAGATCACCTTGATCGATCGCGCCGTCGAGGAGATCGGACGCACGGCCGCTCAGTTGCTGCTGGAAAGGTTGATGGGACAAAGCCACCGACCCGCGCAAAGGATTACTTTTCCGACCCATCTGATCCTTGGCGGGACGTGCCTTCCGGCAAGATGAGTAGCCGCTTACGCCGCCGTCACGGTCGTGCGCAGCTTCAGCGGCGCGTCGATCTTGGATAGGGTCTCGAAGCTGCTGCCGGTGCCGCGGATGGTAATGTTGCCGTAGTTGAACAGGCGTCCGACCAGCGTCTGATCGACGTCGACGCTTTCCACTTTCTGCATGTTCATTTCGACGGTGTGCCGGCGAATCAGTCCGCGCTTGAGGATGATGCGGCGGTCGGTGACCACGATCTCCGTCGTGAAGCGGCGAAACCACGCGGGCAGGAAGGACACGATCGCCGCCAGGGCGAAGAAGACCGCGGCAAAGGCCCCGATGCCCGCCAGCGGCGCCGAAGTCTCGGCGACGATCAGCGATGCAACAGCGCAAAGCGCCAGCAGAAGGGACGGCCCATAGACGGTCCAGGTCACCGTGGTGCGATAGCGGATTTCCTCGCCAGGTTCGAGGATGTTGTCGATATAGCTCATGGCGGAATCTTTTTGCCCGACGAAGACGATTGTTTGCGGTGATACCGCATTTTTCCTCGACAGGCCAACGGCCGTTCCGCGCGGCTCACGCTTCGGGCCGTAGACTCGCATCGACTGCGTGATCGCAACGTCGTCGCCCGCACGCCCTTGGTTGATATCGCACCTCTGGAGCTTGACCGCGCCAACCAAGGTTTCGATCGCCTTTGGCCGGCGCCGCCATGCCGTCGTGGGCCGCCTTGCCTCGAATGGCTTGCTCCGAGCGAGGTTTGCTGCGCGGCGTTAGACAGATTACCATGATCACGGGCAACGCGCGACGTCACGTCCGGATTTGGCGGCGGCGTTGATTGGCTTACAAGCAGGAGTGAACCCATGTCAGGTCTGGCGGAGGTCGATCAATCTCGCGCGCGCCGCATCGCGGAGCGACTTGTCGCGCGGTCCGAGACTATCGCGGTATCGGAATCCGCCGCAGGCGGATTGATCTCGGCAGCGCTGCTGTCTGTGCCCGGAGCCTCGGCTTATTTTCTCGGCGGGGGCGTGATCTACACTCGCAAGGCTATGGCGGCCCTATTCGAATTGACGCCGAGCCAATTGGACGGCATCCGCTCGGCCACGCAGCCGATGGCGTTCCTGCTCGCCCAAACCGTAAAGACTCGCCTCGGCGCCCATTGGGGGCTGGCGGAAACAGGGGCGAGTGGCCCGACAGGCAACAGATACGGAGACGCCGCTGGGCACGTTTGCCTCGCGATCTGCGGCCCGGAGAAAGCGGGCCGGGTTCTGGAGACCGGGTCGCGCGACAGGGTCGCCAACATGGCGGCGTTCGCGAACGCGGCGCTCGAGTTGCTGGAGGATGCTCTCGGTCGAAGCCAATAGCGTTGGAGATGGGTCAGGAGGGGCGGGTTCCCAGCAGCCCGGCGCCCGCCGACCCTGAATTTCACGCGGCGCGAAGAAAGTGAGCGGATTGGGCAAAGTCCGCGCGGCGGCGTTGGAATGTTCTGAACCAATGCAGGGCCTCGCGGTAGTTCGGTTGTGTGGCGAGGAGCGCTCTGCAGAGGCGGTCCGCTCGGTCGAATTTGCCCTCGCTATGGAGTTCCAACACCCGCTGGAAAGCCAGAGCGAGGGTTTCCTTGGTTTTTCGAATGGGAGGCAGTGGTCTTGTCAATCTCGGCGCCCTCGAATGAAACTTAACGGATAGTGCGAGCCGGTCGTTGCCGACCGCATGACATCGAATAACCGATGAGCCTTTCGTGGGGCCATCGTATCCGGGAAACCGTAAAAATGTGCTCGCCGACACGCCTCTCGGCTTGCCGAGGGCGAGAGGCACGCGCGCCGCGTTCGCTTTTTGGACCGAACGTCATTGCAGAAGCGGTCGGTGCCGGGCGCGAGCGCCGGGCCTGGGCGGAACAAAATCCATACCCCGCGTAAGCGCGACCGGCCGCAGGGTTGCGCTGCCAGGGCGATTGATATGTCGCAACTCGCCATCATGTGAAAGTGATACCGGAAAGATGGGAGTGGTATCTCACAACCTCGCAGACGACGGCCCGGCCGTCAGGAAGCTGAGGATAAAATGTCCGTCGCGGTAAAAGTCACGGATTCGAGTTTCGAGGCCGATGTCCTCAATTCGAGTGAACCTGTAGTTGTCGATTTCTGGGCGGAGTGGTGCGGCCCTTGCCGGCGTATCTCGGCGGCAGTCGATGAGATCGCTTCAGACCTCCAGGATCAAGTGAAGGTCGGCAAGCTCAACGTCGATGAAAATCCCGCGATAACACGAAAGTACGGGGTTCGCTCGATTCCGGCTTTGATGATTTTCAAGGGCGGACAGCACGTCGCGACCAAGGTCGGCGCGGCGACGAAGGCCGATTTGTCCAGTTGGATCCGCGCCTCGGTCTGAAACGCAAGTGAGGCGGGGGCCGAGGTGGCCGTGAAACCAAACGCTGCTTCGGAGTGTGGGGGAAGCCGCGCTGCCGAGCGTCAGCCAGGGCGAACAGTCCGCTGACGCCATGAGCGTGGGCGACGTGTCGCCAGCCTTGACGACATTCGTCGCTTTGCCGGCCAGCCGCCGCGCGAGCCAACTGCAATCGAATTGCGAAAGCGCGTCCGTCAGGGAGATGACTCATGCAGAGCGTCGCCACGCAACGCAAACAGGACTTCGACCCGGCCTTCGTCGATGCTGTCATCGCCGAGCGCATGGGCCGGCCCGGCGCCCTGTTGGGGCATCCTGCAGAAAGTCCAGGCGCACAATCCCAACCAATATCTGCCGGAGGCGGTTCTCGAATATATCGCGGCGAAGGCGGCGGTCCCTCTGTCCCAAGTGTTCAGCGTCGTCACTTTCTATGCGCTGTTCAGCTTGACGCCGCAGGGGCGCAACACCGTCTGCATCTGCCGCGGCACCGCCTGTCACACTCGGGGTTCGCGCGACCTGTTGGAGGCCGCGACGATGAGCCTGGGGCTGCACACGGGCGAAGACGGCGAGTTGGAGAGCCTGTCGGTCACCACGCCCGACGGCGGCGCCACGCTGCGCACGGTCGCCTGCTTCGGCCAATGCGCGCTCGCGCCGGTGGTCGAAATCAACCACGCCATTTTCGGACACATGAACGAGCGTTCGCTGATCAAGGAACTCGACGCTCTCGATCTCAGAGGTTCGCTGAAATGACCGCCATCCGTGATCTCGCCAGTTTCAACGCCGTCCATGGCGCCGGCCTCGCCAAGCTGTTGCCGCGCCGGCCGCGCATCGCCGTCGGCATGGGCACCTGCGGGACGGGCAACGGCGCCGAAGCGGTCATGCTTGCATTCGCCGAGGCGATCGAGCAGCGCGGCCTGGACGTCGATCTGGTGCGCACCGGCTGTTTCGGCTTCTGCGCCGAGGAACCGCTGGTCAACGTCCGCCTGCCGGGTCAACCGCTGGTCATCCTGCGTCAGGTCAGGGTCAACAACGTCGAACGCATCCTCGACCATATTGCGTCGAAGACGGTTCCGACCGAACTGGCTTTGTGCCGGATCGAGGAATGGAACCATTTTACCTCGCATGTCCGCTA
>Ga0302320_10020915_pt1 | contig 13012 bp, 8 predicted proteins | sample Bog_T0_3_FD_202130 | JGI IMG/M metagenome (GOLD analysis project Ga0302320, IMG submission 202130) | Peat permafrost microbial communities from Stordalen Mire near Abisko, Sweden - Bog_T0_3 | ecosystem: Environmental > Terrestrial > Soil > Wetlands > Peat | place: Sweden: Abisko, Stordalen Mire...
TGCGCAACGCGGTTTCCATCATGCCAAGCCGGTCTGCCCCGGACAGCGCGGCCGAGATCGCGGCGGAGAAGGCGGCACAGGCCGCTCGGCAAACCGGATGCGGATGCGACAACGAAGAATCTTCGTCCGCGACCCGGGCGGCCTCATCCGGATCAGCGGCCCACACCCCGATCGGCGCGATCCGCATCAGCGACCCGTTGCTCTGGCTGCCGCGGTCCGCACTGTTCCGTGCGATGCGGCCCTTGTGTGCCAGAGCCTTCGCCGCGGGCGCGAATGCCAGCCGGGTCGAATGGCCACAGTCGAACGGCTCGCTCGCATACCATTGCCCGTACGCTGAAGCGGCGTCTTCCATATCGTAACGCCCAGTCCGCACCAGACTCCGCGCCAGGGTCAGTCCCAGTTCCGAGTCATCGGTCGGCTGACCCGCCAGCGTCTTCCACACCGGACTGTCGCCCAGATCGCGTACGCCGCCGGGATAGGCCGCTCGGATTGTCTCAGCGCTCTGGAATTCAACCCGGGATCCCAGACTGTCGCCGATAACCATCCCCAGCATACACCCCAGCGCCCGGTCGAAGCGCTGACCCTCTGCCACGCGTGGCCAGGTCAGCACAACCTTTGGCTCCCGCCGAGGCTCGCTGCTGCCACGCCATTGCCGAGCCCGCAGTGTGGCGACTGCCGCCGGCGCCCCGCCGAAGCAGGCGAACGGCCGGCAGGCCCCCTGCTCGCCATAGGTCACCGGCACACCGTCCTCGGCCACGAGAACGCCGCCCGCGGCGGTCAGCAGCGCGTGCCCGGCCGCAATATCGTGCGCATGGACCGGGCGCAGCGTCACCGTGCCGATGCCATCCCCCACCGCCACCCGGGCCAGCCGGTACGCGATCGAGGGCAGCGGCATGAACCGCGCCGGTGCGCACGCGGTGCCGCTCCAGACAGGTCGCTGCCCCGCGCCGTGGTTCAGGAACACCACGTCGGTTTCGGTCAGATCCCGGTGGCTCAGGTCGATCGAAACCGCCGCGCCGTTGCGGGTGATGCCGGTCCCCTCGGCCCAGGCGATCAGATCGGGACCACGGTCCGGGCTTGTCGGCGCATAGACCACGCCCAGCACCGGCATCCCCACCCGCAGCAGCGCAACCGAGACCGCACTGCCCCGCCGCCCCTCCAGAAAGGCCCGCGTGCCGTCATGCGGATCGACCACCCAGCAATAGCCGTTCGCCTCCGCCGCCAGCACGCCTTCCTCCTCCCCGACGAACCGGGCCGGCAGCAGCGTCGTCAGCCGCGCGCGGAGAAACAGCTCGATCTCGGTGTCGATCGGCGAGGTGTCGGTGTCGCTGGAGCGCGGGCCGTCCGACCGGCTGAACTCGGCGGCAAGCCAGGTTCCGGCCTCCGTGACAAGCCCGATCACGGCCGGGAGAATCGAAGCCGGGGTTACCATCGTCATGTTGCCAAAGACTCTAGGCGTTCAAGGCGGGACACGCTATCTCCACGATCGCTCGCCATGGATACTCCGACGCCAGGATTGAAGCAGACCGGTCCGCTGCCGGTCTATCAGGACATGATCGCCAGCGGCTCGCTCGCGCCCGACCCGGCGCAGGCGATGGCGGTCGCTCGCCTTCAGGACCTTTGGGAGCGGTTGCGCGGTTACGACCCCGAACCAGCGCCGCCCGCCGGCGCCGGTTTCCTGGCCCGCCTGATGCACCGGCGACATTCCGAGGAATACATCCCCACTGGCCTTTACCTCGTCGGCGAGGTCGGGCGCGGCAAATCCATGCTGATGGACATGTTCTTCGAAACCGCCGACGTGCCGCGCAAGCAGCGCATCCATTTCCATCGCTTCATCCAGACCGTCCATGCCCGCATCCACGCCGCGAAGAAGGCCCGCCCCGACCTGTCCGACCCGATCCCGCCGCTGGCCGATCAGATCGCCGCCGAATCGGCGTTGCTGTGCTTCGACGAATTCCAGGTCAACGACATCGCCGACGCGATGATCCTGGGCCGCCTGTTCCAGGCCCTGTTCGACCGCGGCGTCGTCGTGGTGACCACCTCCAACGTCGCACCGGACGATCTGTTCAAGGGCCAGCCGGGCCGCGACGCGTTCCTGCCGTTCATCGCACTGATCAAGCAGCGTCTCGAATTACTGGTGATGCAGGCGGGGCGCGACTACCGGCGGGAGCGGATGCGCGGCCTGCGCACCTGGCTGGTGCCGGCCGATGCGATGTCCCGCCGGGAACTCGACAAGGCGTTCCTGCGACTGACCGCAGGGTCGGCCGTCAGGCCCGTGACCCTGACGGTGATGGGCCGCGAACTGGTCGTTCCCCAGGCGTCCGACGGCGTCGCCCGCTTCGACTTCGACCGCCTGTGCAACACCGCGCTGGGCGCGGGCGACTACCTGGCGATCGCAACGCATTTCCATACCCTGGTGCTGGACTGCATTCCGCGGCTGTCACCCGAAAACTACGACCAGGCGCGGCGCTTCATCGTGCTGGTGGACACGCTCTACGATCAGCGGGTGAAACTGATCGCGTCAGCCGATGCCACGCCGGATCAGTTGTATCAGCGCGGCGAGAACGCGAAGATGTTCGAACGGACCGCGTCACGGCTCGATGAAATGCAGAGCGAGCATTGGCTGGGGCTGGTACACCTCAAGTGACGGGCGATGCGCGTCAAGTGGTGCCAAGTGACGGGCGATGTGCGTCAGCCGACGGGCGATGCACGATGACACCGACTCTGTGTCGGCAACACTCTGGTCGGCGCTTCCCGTCATGCCGGCGGAGGTCGGCATCCACGCCTTTCCGGCAGATCAAAACATATGAACATATGGCTGTTATCGCGGGACTTGTTGCTGCCGAAATCCTCGGACAAATTCTGTTTGACGGCTTGAGTCGCGCACTCGTTCGCATACACTGACCGGGCAGCGGCTGCAACCGCAGGTTTTGCAACCGCAAATGAACGCGGATGCACGCAAATCGACCACGCTGCGCCAGACTGACCGGTCGCCGCAGTGTCCCAGTCAGGCTCTGGCCCGTCGGGCCAGGTCCATCAGCGTGCATCCGCGTTCACCTGCGGTTCCAAAATGCTTGCCTTAGCTGCCCGGTGCCAAAGACTGTCCGTTGATTGGCACTCCGTTTCGGAATGCAATGTTGGAATTTCCATTACCAACAGGCCAGCCGACAAGAGCCAAACATATCGATGGCGAGCCCGATCCCGCTATGACGATGAAAGGAAGGACTAAGAAGCCTCGACCACCGGTGCCGATGGGTCAATTCCAAGCGCGGCCAGTCCCACCTCCCCGCACTGCTGCGCTCGGCCTCCGGCTGTGCATGCCCTGCCCGAAACAATCCTTCGGGCAGCCGCAGCATTCCGGCCCTGAATCCGACACCTTCGCTAGACCGGCTCACGGGTAATTGGCCGCAGCCGGACCGCGATCCGTGTTGTTATGTTCGCCGGTCCTCCGAAGAGAGGACGCCTTTCGCCAATAACGAATAAGCGGGGAAACGTCGAAATGAGCAAGGCCCATAAGCTGTTGCAAGCAGCTGCCGTCGCACTGTCAGGGATCGTCGCCGCAACCGCCGCCGAACCGGTCCACGGTGTCACCGACACCGAAATCACCATCGGCACGGTCACCGACCTGTCCGGCGTCACGGCCATCCAGGGCGTGAACAATGCCGACGCCATCCGCATGTTGTTCGATGAAGCCAACGCCAAGGGCGGCATCAACGGCCGGACCATCCGCTACATCGTCGAGGACAGCCAGTATCAGATCCCGCGCGCCGTGCAGGCCATGAACAAGCTGCTGAACAACGACAAGGTGTTCATGACCTTGCAGGACGGCGGCACGCCGATGAACAACGCCACCTGGCCGATGGCAATCGAGAAGGACACCCCAAAGCTCCTGCCGCTGACAGCGGCGCGATCCATGTACGAGCCCTTTCACCGGCTGAAGTTCAGCCAGACCTCGTCTTACGTCGACCAGATGCGGGCCGGCATCAGATACTTCGTCGAGCAGCGCGGCAAGAAAGCCCTCTGCGCGATCTATCAGGACACCGACTTCGGCAAGGACGTCCTCGCCGGGGTGACGCTACAGGCCGAAGCCGAGAACATGAAGGTCGTGGCGACAACCGCCCATAAGCCGACCGACACCGATTTTTCCGCGGCCGTCACCAAATTGCGCGAGGCGAAATGCGACCTCGTCGCGATGGGCACGATCGTTCGCGACACCACGATCATTATTGCGACCGTCAAGAAGGCCGGCTGGGACGTCGATCTGCTGGGGCAGGCGGCTTCCTACGACACGGCGGTCGCGACAGCGCCGGGCGGCACGGGTGAGGGTTTCTATTCCATGACACCCACCCTCTACGTTTACCCCGACGATCCCCGGCCCGAAATTCGCGATCTCATGGCCCGGTTTCGCGCCCGGTACGGTTTCGATATCAACTACATCGGCCAGACCGGCGTGTCCGTCGCCGAAATCGCGCTGGAGGCACTGAGGCGAGCCGGCCGCGACCTCACCGTCGACAGTCTGGTCACGGCGATGGAGAGCCTCCACGAATTCACCGACATCTACGGCAACACCTATTCGTTCGGTCCGAACCAACACCATGGTTCAACCAAAGCCTTCCTGGCCGTAGTGAAAGATGGCCGCTGGGTGCCGGTCGTGGAGCAGCCGCTGGCCTACTAAACCCGCGTGCTGCACCCAGCCTTGCTTTGCCGCACCGTCTTGCCGGGACTCCCGCGATAGGCTAGCAAGCGCCCGACCTTCCGGGTAGCCATTCCCGGCCCCAGTCCTGGGTGACGCCGCGGCAGGCTCCGTTTTTCATTCCATCCGGCGCCGCGCAGGCGCCCTCGGAGACACTCGCCCATGGCCCGCAACAAGATTGCCCTGATCGGCGCCGGCAACATCGGCGGCACGCTCGCCCACCTGATCGGCCTGAAGGAACTCGGCGACGTCGTCCTGTTCGACGTGTTCGGCGGCGTCGCGGCAGGCAAGGCCCTGGATATCATGCAGTCCGGCCCGGTCGACGGCTTCGACGCCGCCATGTCCGGCGGCTCCGACTACGCCGCCATCAAGGACGCCGACGTGGTCATCGTCACCGCCGGCTTTCCCCGCACCCCCGGGATGTCGCGCGACGACCTGATCGGCAAGAACGCCGGCGTCATCGCCCAGGTCGCCGAGGGCATCAAGACCAACTGCCCCAATGCCTTCGTCATCTGCATCACCAACCCCCTCGATGCCATGGTCTGGGTGATGCAGCAGAAGTCCGGCCTCCCCGCCAACAAGGTCGTCGGCATGGCCGGCGTGCTCGACAGCTCCCGCTTCCAGCTCTTCCTCGCCCAGGAATTCGGCGTGTCGGTCCAGGACGTGACCGCCTTCGTGCTTGGCGGCCACGGTGACACGATGGTCCCGCTCACCCGCTACTCGACGGTCGCCGGCATCCCGGTGCCGGACCTGATCAAGATGGGCTGGAGCACCCAGGCGAAGATCGACGCCATCTGCGACCGCACCGCCAACGGCGGCGGCGAAATCGTCAAGCTGCTGGAACGCGGCAGTGCCTTCTACGCCCCCGCCGCTTCCGCCATCGCAATGGCCGAGGCCTACCTCAAGGACAAGAAGCGCGTCCTCCCCTGTGCCGCCTACCTGACCGGCCAGTATGGCATCAAGGACATGTATGTCGGCGTCCCTGTCGTCATCGGTGCCGGCGGCGTGGAACGGATCGTCGAGATCGAACTCAACCCCACCGAAAAAGCAATGTTCGAAAAATCCTGCGGTGCGGTGCGGGAACTGATCGAGGCCTCCCGCAAGCTGATCGGTTAAGGAGCCCCGCCATGAACATCCACGAATACCAGGGCAAGGAACTGTTGAAACGCTACGGCGTCGCGGTTCTGGACGGCCATGTCGCCTGGACGCCCGAAGAAGCCGAGGCAGCAGCCGCCAAACTTCCTGGCCCGGTCTACGTGGTCAAATCGCAGATCCATGCAGGCGGCCGCGGCGCCGGCCACTTCGCCGATGACCCGAACGGCAAGGGCGGCGTCCGGATTGCCCGTTCGCCCGCCGAAGTCCGCGCCGCGGCGGACGCCATGATCGGCCACACCCTGATCACCAAGCAGACCGGCGCGCACGGCCGCCCGGTGCGGCGCGTCTACGTCGAGGCCGGCTGCGACATCGCCCGCGAACTGTATCTCTCGCTTCTCGTCGACCGCCTCAGCGGCCGGATCACCATCGTCGCGTCCACCGAAGGCGGGATGGAGATCGAGGAAGTCAGCATCAAGCATCCGGAAAAGATCCTGCGCGTCGGCGTCGATCCGGCCTCCGGCATTTCCGGTTTTCACGGCCGCCGCCTCGCCGCCGGCCTCGGCCTCAGCGGCAAGCAGGCATCCGCATTCGGCAAGTTCGTCACCGGCATCTACACGGCCTTCGTCGCTCTGGACTGCGCGATCATCGAGATCAATCCGCTGGTCGTGACGACAACCGGCGAAGTCATCGCCCTGGATGCCAAGGTCAGCTTCGATGACAACGCCCTGTTCCGCCATCCCGACCTGGAAAAGCTGCGAGATGAGGGCGAGGAAGACCCCAAGGAACTGGAAGCCGCCAAGTTCGAGCTGAACTACGTGGCCCTCGACGGCAACATCGGCTGCATGGTCAACGGCGCCGGCCTCGCCATGGCGACGATGGACATCATCAAGCTGTATGGCATGTCTCCCGCCAACTTCCTCGACGTCGGCGGCAGCGCCACCAAGGAGCGCGTGACCGCCGCCTTCAAGATCATCCTGTCCGACCCCAACGTCGAAGGGATATTGGTGAACATCTTCGGCGGCATCATGCGCTGCGACATCATCGCCGACGGCGTCGTCTCCGCCGCCCGCGAGGTGCAGCTTTCGGTCCCCCTCGTGGTCCGCCTTGCCGGCACCAATGTCGATCTGGGCAAGGAAATCCTCGCCCGGTCAAACCTGCCGATCGTCGCCGCCGACAACCTCGCGGACGCCGCCGAGAAAATCGTCAAAGCGGTCAAGGAGGCTGCATAGATGGCCGTTCTTGTGAACGCGAACACCAAGGTCATCTGCCAGGGTTTTACCGGCGCCCAGGGCACCTACCACTCCGAACAGGCGATCGCCTACGGCACCAAAATGGTTGGCGGCGTGACCCCGGGCAAGGGCGGCACCACACACCTCAACCTGCCGGTGTTCGACACAGTCTGGGAGTGCCGCGAAAAAACCGGCGCCGACGCCACCGTCATCTACGTGCCGCCGCCCTTCGCCGCCGACGCGATCCTGGAGGCGATCGACGCTGAATTCCCGCTGATCGTCTGCATCACCGAAGGCATTCCCGTGCTCGACATGGTCCGCGTGAAGCGCGCCCTGAGCGGATCGAAGTCTCGCCTCATCGGCCCCAACTGCCCCGGCGTCATCACCCCGGACGAATGCAAGATCGGCATCATGCCCGGCCACATCCACAAGCGCGGCACCGTCGGGATCGTGTCCCGCTCCGGCACACTGACCTACGAAGCGGTCGCCCAGACCACCGCCACCGGCCTCGGCCAGACCACGTGCGTTGGCATCGGCGGCGACCCGGTCAAAGGCACCGATTTCATCGAAGTCCTGGAGATGTTCCTCGCCGACCCCGAGACCAAACAGATCGTCATGATCGGCGAGATCGGCGGCAGCAGCGAAACCGACGCCGCCGATTTCCTGGCCCACAACAAGGTCAAGAAACCAACTGTAGGTTTCATCGCCGGCGCGACGGCCCCGCCCGGTCGGCGCATGGGCCACGCCGGCGCCGTCATCAGCGGCGGCAAGGACACCGCGGCGGCAAAAATGGAAGCGATGCGCAGCGCCGGCATCCACGTCGCCGACAGCCCCGCCGCGCTCGGCAGCACGATGGTCGAGGTCCTGAAGGGATAGGCCGAACAGCGTCATGCCGGCAAAGAGCCTGCCTCGAGCGAAGGCCCGGGCCAGCGGCGCTCGGTGATGTGTACCAACCGGCGACGGCACCGGCTCTCCGCCGGCGTCTACCCGTCATGCCGACGACGGTCAGCATCCACGCCTTTCTCGCAAACTGATCAAAGGCACGGATGGCCAGCCCGCGCCTGCGAGGACCATGATCCGCGAGCTCACCCCGCCCTCGTGGCGTCTGACAGCGCGGCCGAAACGTCCTGCTTCAGCTGCGGGAAGTCCACCGGTTTCGTCATGAACTTACTGGCACCCCGCTCCAACGCTGCGGCGACGGTAGCACTGTCACCATACGCCGATAACATGAACACCGGCAGACGGGGGTATTGCGCCTTGACCGCCGGCAGTAGTTCAAGACCGCTCATTCCGGGCATGTTGATGTCAGAGACCAGCAGTATGATCTCCCGCCCAACGCATCCGGCAAGCTTCTCGAGCGCCGCCTTGCCGGACAAAGCGAAGTCAAGCGTGTAAAGGCCTTGACGCACCTCCGGCCTGAACTGCTGTCGGAACAAAGTCTCCACATCCGGCTCGTCGTCCACGACCAGCACTATGGCGTTCATGCGGGGTTCCTGTCAGAGGCCATCTCGCGCGGCAGGGTTACGACGAACTCGGTAAAGCAATCGATCTGACTGTCCACGGACAGGTCGCCGCCATGCTGTTTGACGACGATGTCGTGACTGAGCGACAGACCGAGCCCAGTGCCCTCGCCGGCAGGTTTGGTGGTGAAGAATGGATCAAAGATCTTGTTGCGTAAATCTAATGGAATACCAGCCCCGTTGTCGCGCACACGAATTTCCACCCGATCACCGAGATCGCGCGTGGTCGTTCGCAAGGTCGGCTCAAACCCTGGTTCCGCGGTCTGCTCGGCCCGCTGGCTCGCGGCGTAGAACCCGTTGCCAACCAGGTTGAGGATCACCCGGGTGAATTCTTGCGGATATAAATCGACCATACCGGCGTTCGGATCGAGCTCTGTTTGCATCGTGACGTTGAACCCCGGCTTGCCCGCTCGGGCGCCATGAAACGCCAGGCCCAAAGCTTCCTGGACGGTCGCGTTGAGATCGATCGCCCGGTGTTCGCTGGCACCGGAGCGCGAATGCAGCAGCATATTCTTGACTATGTTGTCGGCCCGCCTGCCATGCTGCGCGATCTTTTCCAGGTTACTTTTCAGCGTGGCTGTCAGATCGTCGACTTCTGCTCGCACGTCAGGCGTCAGCTCGATCATATCAGGCCCGACGGCCTGATGCAGTTCATCGAGCAGATCGACGGACAAATCAGAGAAGTTGTTTACGAAGTTAAGCGGATTTTTTATCTCGTGCGCGATCCCCGCGGTCAGCTGGCCCAACGAAGCCATCTTCTCCACCTGGATCAGTTTGGTCTGAGCGGCTTTCAGGGCGTGATACGCCGACTCGGCCTCCAGCTTGGCGGTTTGCAGGTCCGCCGTCCGCTCCGCGACCTCACGCTCCAGCACCATCGTGCTGAACAGGAAACGCTCCTGCCGCTTCCCCGCAAGCCAGCCGAAAATCGCCACGGCAGCGGCGACCCCGATCGCGATCAACACGAACCAGCGGCCGATCTCTTGCGTCGAGGCGCCGGCCTCCTTGCTGAGCTGGCGAGCATCCGCAACCGTGGTGTCCGTCATGCCTTGCAGTAGGGTCGTCAGATTATCAAACAGGCTGTTGAATGGCCGGATGAACGTTACCGCACTGGCGAAATCCAGATCCAACATCGATCCGACGAACTCCAGGGCTTGCCTGTAGCTGCCAAGTTGCTCGATGGCCTGGGTGATGGCGCCGGCCTGACTGGCGCTGGCGCGTTCGTCGCGAAACGCGCGCAGGTCGGCGACAAGTTGATCCACCTGCGAGCCGATTCGGGCCAGATCGCCATTGACGTCCAGGCCATCGACATTGGCCGCGCGAAGGGTCGCGAGCCGGTAGAAATCGCCATTGAGTTCCCGTGCGCGCGCCGAGATTTCAGAGATCCGGACAGTATTCTGCAAGTTCCGGTCAACGATCAGCTGCGCCTGTCGAGAGACCCGATCGAGTGCGTTCAAACCCAGATAGGCGAACAGGCCCATGACCAGCAAGCCGATCACCGCCGGCAGAATCGGCATCAGGCGCCGAAGAATTTGTCCCTTGCCCGTCGTGCGCAATACCGAAAACATGTCGACCCAGGTGGTCCTAGTCGCGTGTTGGGCGTTGCCGTCCACTGTCGCGCCTTCCTTAACCGCGGACGATCCTGCCCCGTTAGATGGTGTAAGAATGCCAGTCCTCATTTCGATCGGGGCCTGATCAGGCTGTCACGCCCGGCAGTCTCACGCGTGGATTGTTGCTGACCGGTGAGAGGCTTTCAAGGCCTGCATGGCGGCGGCGCCCGTCCACCCGTCGTTTGTTTCGAGCATCAGCGTCCCGGCCAGGCGAATGGCAGCCTGCCGGCGACGTCAGCCGAACGTTTGCTTTCACCCGTCAGGCGTTGGCGCACATGGCCGGTCCAATCGTGATTTAAATGCCACGGGACATCAGCGCGTTGCCGTTGACGACCGAGCCGGAACTGATATGGTTGGGAGACCAGTTGTCGAATGATTTTTGTTTATGCAGACTGCAATCTTTGGACGCTGAAGCGGCCGTATCGAACCGCTGTTTTGGAGCACTCGCCATTTACAAGCTGCTTCCTGTAAGTCTTGTGCTCCTGGCCTTTTACGCCATCGCTGCCCAAGCGGAAATGACCCCGAAGGACCTCCAGGTCGCGACGCGGTCACTCGCCTTTCTGACCGGACGAGACGTCAGCCACCTCCGAATCGCGATCCTGTACGCGCCGGATGTCCCCGCTTCAAAGGCCGAAGCGGACGGGCTGTCGGCGGCTGTTGGCGGGTCGCTGTCGGCTTCGCGCGTCACCCTGGTCCCGGTCTCCCCGCTGCTGCTGTCGGTCGGCAACCTGCCAGGGCTTGAGGGCCGCGACGTTGCATTCGTCACCAGCGGGCTCGAACCCTATCAGTCGGCGATCGCCCAGGCCGCGGCCGCGCGCAAGATCGTCACTATCACAGCCGACTTTGCCTGCGTCACCAGCGGCAACTGCGTCTTGGGTGTGCATTCGGAACCGCGCGTCCAGTTGCTGATCAGCCGCTCGGCGGCGCAGGCAACCGCGACCGAATTCGCACCGGGGTTCCGCCTGCTCGTAAACGAGCTATGAACCGGGCACACCACGTTGCGTGGCTTGTTGCGTCCGCCGTGCTGGCAGTGCTGCCACACGCCGCCTGGCCACAGAGCATCAACTACGGCGAGTACGAACAACTGTTCGGTGAGCCGGTCACCACAAGCGCCACAGGCTCCCCGGTTCGCCAGTCCGAGGCCCCGGTGACGATGGACATCATCAGCTCCGAGGAAATTCGCCGTTCTGGCGCACGCACGATCCCGGAACTGCTGGAGCGGGTAAGCGGTATCGACGTGTTCACCTGGTCCAATACCGGCGGCGATGTCGCGGTGCGCGGCCTGAACCAGGGGACGTCAGGCCGCCTGCTGCTGCTGATCAACGGGCGGGAGCAGTTCACCGACGCCCTCAGTACGGTGGTCTGGCAGCTGTTGCCGGTACGGATGGACGAGATCCGGCAGATCGAGGTCATCAAGGGACCTAACAGCGCACTGTACGGGTTCAACGCCGCCGCCGGCGTCATCAATATCATCACGTTCAGCCCGCGCTATGACACCATCAACGTCGAGCGCCTGTCCGGTGGAGCGCAAGGCTACGGCGCAGCCTCAATCGTTCGAAGCCAGGCCTGGGAAAGCGGTGGCCTGCGGTTGTCGGGCGGTTACAGTCAAATTGGCGAGAGCACATATTCTCCATTGTCGATGCCCGACCTCACCGACAAAACGGATCCGTCCATCGTGCGCAATTTCAGTGTCGACCTGCAGCAGCAGTTTGGCGATTCGACCGAAATGCGGCTGCAGGCGGGCATTGCCAGTGCGAGCCTGCGCGGCCAGGCGCAGGTCCCGTTTCACATGGGCGGGCTTCTCGCGACCGGATCGCTGACCGTCACATCCGACACCAGGGCCGGCATGCTCGAAGGTAGTATCAACTTTAACCACTTCGATTTGCGCGATCTTGTCTCCACCTCGGGCGCAGGCGGGCCGATCAATGACGTAACCGTCGGCAAGTTGCAGGATCTTTTCAAGGTTGGAGCCGACGATACAATTCGCATTGGGCTCGAGTTCCGGCACGACACGATGTCGACCTATCCCGCGCCGGGCGGTGATCTTGCCTCAGATGATGTCGCGGTCAGCGCAACCTGGATCCATGCCTTCACGCCGGACCTCAGTTTGCTCAACGCGGTGCGGGGCGACCATTACCAGCTTTCCCGCAGCGGAACGTTTGTGCCAGGCTCGCCATACACCAACGATGCTTTTGATCGCGCGATCACCGATGGCAGTTTCAACTCGGCCCTCACCTGGCGGCCGACGCAACTCGACTCCATCAAGGTGTCCGTAGCGCGTGGCCTGCAGATCCCCAGCCTGAGCGAGTTTGGCATCCAGGGCAGCCAGACTGTGCCCTTTCTGCCCCCATTTCTGCCGACCGCGCAGGCGAACTTTCTTGGCAATCCGACCCTGCCGCCCAGCACCGTCATGCACTACGAACTTTCGTATGAGCGCGAGTTCAAGCCGATGGACCTGACGGCCCGGATCGCTGCTTACCATCAGGACGTCAGGGAGCTGCGCGATGTGCCGCCGTTTTCACTGGTGCCCAGTTCGCTGGCGCCAGGGTCGCTGACACCCTTGGTGCAGTCAGTATTCGTGGTGCTTGGAAATGCAACGATCGATGGCTTCGAACTTGACGTCAAGGGCGGCTCTGGTTCGGGTTGGCGCTGGTCAGCCAACTACAGCTATGAGACGATCTCGAGCAACGCGCCGGTGTTCACCCGCGACTACGCAGGGTCAGGTCCCCGCAACAAGGCGAATCTGCAGCTTGGCTATACGGTCGGCGACTGGGAAGTGGATGGTTACCTGCGTTACGTCGGTCAGGTCTTCGTGCCGGAGCAGGTAGGGTCGGATGGGTTCCAGGCGACGCGCGTGCCCAATTTCGT
>Ga0302320_10020918_pt1 | contig 13011 bp, 8 predicted proteins | sample Bog_T0_3_FD_202130 | JGI IMG/M metagenome (GOLD analysis project Ga0302320, IMG submission 202130) | Peat permafrost microbial communities from Stordalen Mire near Abisko, Sweden - Bog_T0_3 | ecosystem: Environmental > Terrestrial > Soil > Wetlands > Peat | place: Sweden: Abisko, Stordalen Mire...
AACATAGGTAATCGCAAGCAATGAGAAAACGGCCGTGACCAATGCGAGGACAAGCAACTGCCTTGGTTCCCACAAAACAGTTTCCTCAATTTGGCCGGATGGATCGTGCTTGATGCGGAACGGAAGGTTGCCCTGATTTAAGGGAACAAAGCATACATAAATGAAAAAGCTGAAAACCAGTACCTCGACCACCCGCTCAAAGTCCGACTGCGAACGGCGGGTGGCCAGGGCTTGCACGAAATAGGCGGCCGAAAAACCGGGAAGCAGAATCAGGAAAACTTGCAAAGCGAGAAGCGTTACGGGCATCCCGAACTGCTCCTTTCACGCCTTTACTGCTTAGCTGCACTCGTCTGGCCGGGTGGCGGCGGAACTTTGACTGGTGGCGGGAGCCTGACTGGAACCCGAAAAGCAGTCTTATGCCCCTGCTCCTCTGTTCCTGGGCCTCGATACCGGGAACTTCCGATCGGACCTACATACCCCATATCATCCTCCACCACCCACTATCTTCTGATCGCCACCCGAAGTCTACAAATTTACTCCGCCGGGTCGTCGGCGGTAAACGGCGAGCAGCAGGGCTTTTCGCTGGCGTGGAAGTTCATCAGTTCTAGGCGAATGCCGTCCGGATCGTACATGTTGAACTGGCCCTTGCCATCTTTGCCAATCTGCGTGTGTCCATCGTTGACCGTGCCTTCCAACCGTCCACTGTCTTTGAGAGTCTTGTAGGCCGCATCAACTGAGACTTCACCGACTGAGAGATGGTCCAGCACGCCGAGGTCGTGCTGATTGATGTCTGCCGCAATCCCCGAACCATCGGGCCGTGATCCCTTGCCCGCGCTCAGCATGTACTCCATCCAGTCGTGGCCGTCCGGCGTCTGTTGGCTCACCCAGTCCAGCCTGCCTTCCGTCATACCGCCAAACCAGTAAGGCCGGAAGCCCAGCAGATCCTTATAGAACGTATCCTCCACCGCGCGGTCGTGCACCAGCATCCCCAGGTGAATGATGTGGTGGCCGATGACATTGGGAGCGGCGACATCTTTCGGCAAATGCGGCGGCTGCACAAACTCCACTTTGTTGCCCTCTGGATCCAGCACCGCAAACCACTGGCTTCCATCGCTACCCTTCTCCACCTTGGCCGGAGTCTTCCACGCCTTGGCCGCCAGATACCTGCGCAGCCCTTCGGCGCTCTCAGTGTTATAGGCCGTATGATCCAGGCGATTGATGCCGGCGTTCGCAGGCAGGGGCAGAACCTCAATGAACTGCGTAGAACTGAGGGCGTACTTCACCCCTTGCGGATTCTCAGGATCGGGAAGCTTGGCCGCGCCGATCACTTCGCGGTAATAGTGATCCGTTGCCGCCGGGTTGGATGTGTAAACCGCCAGATGAGAGATTCCGGTGATCTTCGGGCGAACCGAAGCGCTTTGCGCGTTGGATGTGACGGTGAAAGCAAGAAGAGAAAAAGCAGCGAGAGACTTCCAGATCATTCAACACCTCGAGAATGCAGCGAGTCAAAGATAAATCGATTGCGCGGGACGCGCAACCTACCGCCGCGAAGCCCCTAATTCTTGATTAGGTTGTTTATCTTAGGCGTAACGACCATTGGGTGCCCATGGTCTCGATTTTGAGACCAGGGAAAGTACAAATCCACGCTGTCACGGTACTAATTCTCGAACGGGATAGATTCGTGCTTTCCCATGTCCCGAAACCGGGGACATGGAGCACCCATACTTTGTGGGCGACAATTTCAAATCATCCGTTCGCGGGACGAGATCTCTGACCGGAGGAAGAAGTCCCATTGAGTTCCTACTTTCCCTGGTCTCAAAATCGAGACCAGGGGCACCCAACAGGAGTATAAGATCAAGCGGTCAGTGGTCTAGTCCCTCGTCGCTGGCCCCTCTACTCCAAACACGACGACACAACCGCCAACGTGGCAATGGCCGCCGTCTCGGCACGCAGGATGCGAGGGCCGAGCGAAACGGCACGCCATCCATTGGCATCAAAGAGTGCTTCTTCCTCGGGAGCCCAGCCGCCTTCCGGACCAATCGCGATTTCCAACGTCGGCATCTCCGACGCTGCCGCGGCGATCGCTTCATCCACGGCATTGCGAAGGGTGGTGGTGCGCTCTTGCTCAGCCAACACGATGCGCGTCGCTTCGGACGCACTACGGACACGCTCGGCCAGGACTATCGGATCGTGGATGAAGGGCACGTCGCAGCGACGCGATTGCTGTGCGGCTTCGTGCGCGATGCGACGCCATCGTTCGACACGCTTGGCCGCGGCTTGCGCAAGATGCTTTTCAGTGCGCCGCGCCAGCACCGGCACAATCGCCGCAACACCCAACTCCGTGGCCTTCTCGATGGCCCATTCCATCCGGTCAAATTTATACACGGACACCACCAGGGTCACCGGCAAAGCAGGATCGGCCTCAAGTTCGGCAATCAAATTGAAACGGACTTCGCTCTCCTCGACGGCAGCCACCACGGCATGAAAAACTCGTCCTCCCGCAACCACATCGGCTTCCGTTCCCGGTTGAGCGCGCAATACGCGGGCCATGTGTTCGGCCTGCGCTCCGGTTAGAGTTGCAGTGGCTTCATCCCAATGCTCCGTGATCCAGCGGCGGCGTGTCATCGAACGTTCTCCCTTGCTTTTTCTTGCTCCGTTGCAAGTCTAATCCTTTCTCAATGGCAGGTGGCCAGAAACAGGATCGCGCAGCGGGAGAGCGATCGCGGGACGCCAAACACAAGTAAGGGGGAACGCTGAATGCGTTCCCCCTCGCCTGTTGCCTTTTGGTTGGAAAGCCCCGCTACTTTTTCTTTGCCGCCTTTTTGGCGGCCTTCTTCGCGGGGGCCTTTGTAGCTGCTTTCTTGGTTGCCATTTTTGCCTATTCTCCCTGTCGATGATTCACCATCGAAGCTACAACGCGAATTGCAGTTGAAGAATGTATAGATTCACCGCTCGACAGTGTCAAGAGAAAAACGAAGCGATGGTGGAAAAAGAGGACACATCTTTTCGGAATTGAATCAGCAGCCGCACTCGCGCCGCTGCTTTTCAGCACTCAATGATGTTCAGCGCGAGCCCTGCGAGGCTGGTTTCCTTGTACCGCGATTGCATATCGAGCCCGGTCAGATACATGGTGCGGATGACCTGATCGAGCGAAACCTTGTGTGCTTCCGATTCATTCATCGCGATCCTTGCGGCGTGCACGGCCTTCGACGCGCCCATCGCGTTGCGCTCAATGCACGGAATCTGCACCAGTCCGCCGATCGGATCGCAGGTCATTCCCAGATTGTGTTCCATGGCAATCTCAGCAGCGTGTTCGATTTGTCCATTGGTGCCTCCGAGCGCGGCGGCCAAACCTCCTGCCGCCATGGAGCAGGCAACACCCACTTCGCCCTGGCAACCGACTTCGGCGCCACTGATTGACGCATTCTCCTTATAGAGGATGCCGATCGCGGCGGAAGTCAGGAAGAAGCGAAAGATGCCTTCCTGGTCGGCATCGGGAATGAAGCGCTCATAATAGCAGGCAACCGCGGGCACCACACCGGCAGCACCGTTGGTGGGTGCGGTCACCACGCGGCCGCCCGCAGCATTTTCCTCGTTCACAGCCATCGCATACACCGTGAGCCAGTCAAGCGGAGCCAACGGATCAAAGTTGAGGCCCTCCGCTTCTTTCGCGCGCAAGCGCTCCGCAAGTTGGTGAGCGCGCCGCTTCACGTGCAGGCCACCGGGAAGAATGCCTTCGGTCGCGATGCCCCGGTCAACGCAAGCGCGCATCGTTCTCCAAATGTGTTCGATCCTATCGCGCACCACTTCTACCGGAGCTCGCTCCGGATCCGGCAGAAGGAGCGCGCATTCATTCTCAAGCATGAGCTGGCTGATACTGAGTTCATTGGCATGAGCGGTAGAGAGCAACTCCGCAGCGCTGTGAAACGGGAATGGAAGGTGTGTCTGTCGCTTCTGGTTCTGCGCCTCGACACCGTCTTCGGTAATGAATCCGCCGCCGATGGAGAAGAATGTCCGCTGACTCAAGACCTTTCCCACCTCATCCAAGGCAGCAAGCGTTAGTCCATTGGGATGCTGTGTCTGCGCGTCAGGCGGATACAGAATATCCTTGTGGAAGATCAGGTCGCGGTCCTCATCCCACGCGATCCAATGCCCACCCGCCAGTTTGAGGCGGTGCGCATTGCGAATGCCTTCGACAACGGAGTCAATTGCCGCAGGCTCGACCTTGGCGGGCTCATAACCGGCAAGCCCCAGCAGTACGGCGCGGTCCGTTGCGTGTCCATGCCCCGTGAGTGCCAACGAGCCGAATAGATCCACTTGGACACGGTGAACTCGCGCGACTTGCGCCCCGAGCTCGCGAGCAAAGCGACAGGCCGCCACCATCGGCCCCATGGTGTGCGAACTGGAGGGCCCCACACCGATCTTGAAAAGGTCAAATAGGCTCGTGTTCACAGATGCGATTCTAGGCGCGCAGGGAGGAAAAGGAAATCCTGGGCAGTTGGCTTCTTGTTGTCGCAAAATCAGACAGACTCCAAAAGCCTGGGCGGTGATCAAAAGGACACACACGCCGGAATGCAGGGCATATAGCCTTTCGCTCAGTTGCTGTATGCTGAAGAGTCCCCAGACAAAAGGAGAACGAACGTAATGAAATTGATCCGGTTCACAGTACCGGCACTTGCACTCATATTTGGCGCAGCAAATTTCGCGTCCATTCCCGCTCAGGCCGTGCCGGCAGTCCCGTCTCAAGGCTTTGGCCAAGACCATGACAATTGGGATGCGCCTCCTCGGGAGTTCCAGGAGATTCAGCGTCGGGGCTTCCGCGATGGCATAGCAGGCGCGCACAGGGATTTCGACAATCATCGCCGTCCAGACGTAAATAACCGCGATGAGTACCGCGACGCGGAGGGCCCGCGCGAAGTGCGAGAAGCGTATCGTGAAGGCTTTCGCCGCGGCTATGACGTCGCAATGGCCCACTTGATGGGAATGCCCGGTCACCCCATGCCAGAGCCTGATCACGCCATGCCGCCTCAACAGATGGGTGATCGCGATCACTGGGATGCGCCACCGCCGGAATTTCGCGAGATCCAAATGCGCGGCTATCGGGATGGAATTGAAGGGGCACGCAAGGACTATGACAACAACCGGCGTCCCGACCCCAACAATCGCGATGAGTACCGCAATCCGAATGTGCCACGGGATTTGGCAGAACAATATCGCGATGCATTTCGTCGCGGGTATGATCGCGCCACCGCGCACCTGCGCGAAGACCACGACCGTCGCTGAGTTTTGCGGGTAGGCCTTTACTTGCAACAATTCCGGCTCTGCGGCGGTGAGACCTGGTCGCCGCGGAGCCGTTATCCCCCCTTATAAATCTCGATAGTTGTTCGATACAGGTAGAGAATCCAACCATTCCAACCGAGAAGTTCGGACCCCCTGCAAGATGAAAATCACGTGAATTCGTTAAATATTCATCAAACTTTGCGAGGCTAGTATCTATCCAACGTCGCTGGGCTAGTGTTCGAAAGCGACTGAGGAATCATGCGTTTGCTCAGTTGCCAAGGTTCCTGCATTCGAGGAGCTGTTCATCTTCCGGCAGAGATGATGTTGAACGCTTTTATAGATCAGTTCGAAGTTGAACATGCAAACGCGATTTCGCGCGGATAACAAGCTCCGCCAAGTGCTAAACAGATCAAGAGGAAATGAGAGGCCAAATGAACTTCAAGTTAAAGATTGCAGCCGCTGGAATGCTGGCGGCAAGTCTGGTCGCATCGTACGGTTCTTCGCAAGAACCGGCTGCGCACGCAAAGAAGCAGATAGCGACCAAGAAGGCAAAAGCTCCAGCGCCTCCCACGGTGGCCGAGCAAATTCAAAGCTTGCGTCAGGAATTTAACACCCAGATTGAGGGTCTGAAGAACAGCCTGGCTGAAAAGGATGCGGAATTGAAAAAGGCTCAGCAGGCCGCCGCAGACGCTCAGGCAACCGCCGACAAGGCGCAGGCCGCAGCTTCGACCCAGCAAGAAGCGGTTACCGCCAACGCAGCCGGCGTTAGCACGCTGCAAAGCACCGTCAACGACATGAAGGTAGCCAATGCCTCGGCGGTTTCATCGCTTTCGGACGATTCGGCTGCGATCAAGAAGTCGATTGCATCTCCCGGTGTGATTCACTACAAGGGCATCGGCCTCACTCCAGGCGGCTTCGTGGCGGCAGAAACCGTGTACCGCTCCAAGGCAACCGGCGGCGACATTCCGACGGCCTTCAGCTCCATTCCTTACGAGGGCGCCGACGCTTACCAGTTGAGCGAGTTCTACGGAAGCGGACGCCAGTCGCGTCTCTCCTTGCAGGCAGATGGCAAAACGGAGTGGGGCACAGTCCGTGGCTACTACGAAGCTGACTTCCTGGGTACCGGCATCACTTCGAACAACAACCAGTCCAACAGCTACGTTTTCCGCCAGCGTGTCCTCTATGCCCAGGCCGAGACCAACAGCCATTGGACATTCGTCGGCGGCCAGCTGTGGTCCCTGGCGGCGGAAAGCAAGAAGGGCATCACCAGCGCACCCGGCGACATTGCGACGCCACAGACGATAGACCCGAACTACGTTCCGGGCTTCGTATGGACGCGCCAGTATGGCTTCCGCGTCGTCAAGAGCTTCGCTCATTCGGCTTTCGGCATCTCGGCTGAAAACCCCCAGTTGCTTTACTCGGCAGCGATTGGCAACAGCACTCCATACGCGGTGTTGGGCAGCGCCGGCGCCAACGGCGGCAACTACAACGCGGCCATTTCCGCCCTCGCCCTGACCACCTACGTCCAGTCGTACTCCAATGTCAAGGGCACCGACGCCACCTCCGGCGCCACGGTCAACAGCTACATTCCGGTTTACAACACGGTCACAGCCAACACCAACATCACCAACATCTCCTTCAACCAGGCTCCGGACATCATCGTCAAGGCGGCTTTCGATCCGGGTTGGGGACACTATGAATTGATCGGCATCGCGGGCTTTGCCCATCAGACGGTCTATCCCGGCGTGACCACGAACTCCGTCAAGTTCGGTGGCGTTGTCGACAACTTCGGCTTTAGCGGCGCGACCCCTGGCGCGAAGATCGCGGCTTCGACGACTGCCGGCTTCTTCACCAACAGCATCGCACTGGGCGGTTTCGGTGGCAGCGCACGCGTTCCCGTCATCAAGGACAAGCTGACCGTCGGCGCCAAGGCACTTTACGGCACCGGCACGGGCCGCTACGGTAACTCGACCCTGTCGGATGTCACCAACAACGCCTGGGGCGGTCTGGCTCCCATTCACAACCTGAACGGCCTGCTGACGGTGGAAGTGAACCCGACGCCACGCCTCATGATCTATGCCAACTACGGCGGCGACTATGCGGCGCGTGCCGACTACGCGTCGCTTGCAACCACTCTTGCTCCCTCGGCCAGCTTCTGCCCGGCCGGGTCTGCCGCCACCGTCTGCACATCCCCTGGCACCTGGGGTACGCACTTCGCCACCCCGACTCCGGCCATGACCGCCATCGGTTACGGATCGAAGTACGCCAGCGTTTCTGCTACCTGCGCGACAGTGGCGAACCCTGGATACAACTCCGGATCCGCCACCGGCTACCAGCCGGGCGGCTCGGGCTGCGGAAACAATACCCGCAGCGTTCAGGAAGCCACCCTCGGCTACTGGTATGACTTCTACAAGGGCGACAAGGGCCGTTTCCGTCAGGGCATTCAGTATGGTTATGCCGTTCGCGAAGGCTGGTCGGGCACCGGTACTGCCGGTTCACTCTCCCCGATTCTGAATGGCGCCAAGGGCATCGACAACATGGTCTGGACCACGTTCCGTTACTACTTGCCGTAAACTGCTTCCCGCTTCACCAAAAAAAAGGACCCGCTACGGCGGGTCCTTTTTTGTCTGCCCGACGCCGACTTCCTGCGAGGCCAGTTATGGCGGCGTGCGCACAGTAGGAGCTTTGCTTGATTCTCGGCATAGCGCCCGACAAAGGCCGCTTCCGCAGGAATTCCCGGGCGGCTGAGAGTCGATGGACCTTCTCCGCAGTTCCCTTCTGCATCTGTCTGGAACAAAATATCTGGGCAATCGCATGAACGTTTTTGATTTACAAACCCAGTTTTGGAAGGGCACGACTTCAGTCGTACCGCTCACAGTGACCGTTCTACTTCGGCTTTACAGGTTGCGGAAAAAGGGCTGTATTTCGCCAGAGATCCTGAAATGCGTCCCTCGGCGGCTAAAGCCAACGCTGATTTGATTGACCTTATCGGCACGGCTAAAGCCGTGCCCCTTCAAAACTAATGGCAAGATCGAGTTTTTCCGCAGCATGTTCAGGCGCAGAGGGAAGGCTCGGAAGCGTTAAAACCTTCCCTCAGGGGCTGAAGCCCGAGACTTTTGCGGCGAATCTGCGGCACGACTGAAGTCGTGCCCTTTCAAGACCATTTCTACGCCTGCTACCCATGCTTCCTGCGTTTGCTCTGAACAAACTACAGACCCTGTCTCCCCGACTTCGAACTCATGCTACACTCGCTGCAAACAATTGCCATGCTCTTCAAAGCACTCAGCGCGGCAGTCTACGGTATCGACGCCCACCTCATCGATGTGGAGGTAGACTACAGCGGCGTGGTTACCGAGCTGGACCACTTTCACACGGTGGGCCTGCCCGACGCAGCTGTGCGCGAAAGCCGGGACCGGGTGCGCGCGGCCATCAAGAACTCCGGCTTCATGATCCCTCCCTGTTTCATCACCATCAACTTGGCTCCGGCGGACCTGAAGAAAGAGGGTGCGGGGTTCGATCTGCCCATGGCGGTGGGCATCCTCGGCGCTTATAACGCGTTGAGGGTAAGCGACCTGAGCCGCTTCCTGCTGGTGGGCGAATTGGGTCTGGACGGCAGTGTTCGCGCCATCCCCGGTGCGTTGCCGGTCGCGATTCTGGCTCGCGAAAAGGGTATTCCCAACCTCATTTTGCCTGCGGCCAACGCTCTGGAGGCAGCGGTCGTGGAAGGCGTCAACGTCTACCCGGTCACTTCGCTTCTGGACGTGCTGGACTTGATCAACCGCACGGTGGTCGGCACCTTGCAGCGGGAGCCATTTCATGCGTCGACCGAGACTCTTTTAGGCGAATTGCAGCATTTCGACCACGACTTCAGCGACGTGCGCGGACAGCAGACCGCCAAGCGCGCGCTGGAAGTGGCTGCAGCCGGGAGCCATAACATCTTGATGATCGGCCCCCCGGGATCCGGCAAAACCATGCTGGCCAAGCGGCTGCCGTCGATTCTTGCGCCGCTCACCTTTGAAGAGGCTCTGGAGACGACCAAAATCCATTCCGTGGCCGGAGTGCTGGACGCCAGTGCCGGCCTGGTGACCAGTCGTCCATTCCGCTCGCCGCACCACAGCATCTCCGATGCGGGCCTGATTGGCGGCGGCGCCGTCCCCCGGCCGGGAGAAGTCTCGCTGGCGCACAACGGCTTGCTGTTCCTCGACGAACTGCCGGAGTTTCCCCGCAATGTTCTGGAGGTGATGCGTCAGCCGCTGGAAGATCACACCGTGACCATCTCCCGCGCCTCGATGTCTCTGACGTTCCCATCCCGCTTCATGTTGGCTGCGGCCATGAATCCTTGTCCCTGCGGCAATTTCAATAACAAGGCGAGAGAGTGCCTCTGCACTCCTCCCATGATCCAACGCTATGTGGCAAAGATCTCCGGCCCCTTGCTGGACCGCATTGATATCCACATCGAGGTTCCGGCCGTGCAGTACAAGGAGCTGAGAGGCAAGGCGGCGGCCGAAGGGTCCACCGAGATTCGCACTCGCGTGCTTGCAGCCCGTGAACGCCAGCAGCAGCGGTTTCATCAATCGGGCGAACATATCTTTTCCAATGCTCAGATGTCGACTCGGCAGATCCGCGTGCACTGCCAGTTGAGCGCCGACGCTGAGCGCCTGCTGGAGCGCGCCATGCAGCAACAGGGATTAACGGCACGCGCACATGACCGCATTCTCAAAGTTGCGCGCACCATTGCCGATCTGGAAGCTGCCGAACATCTCTCGGTGTCGCACCTGGCCGAAGCGATTCAGTACCGCACTCTCGATCGGACTTACTGGTCGTGAACCCGCTCCCAAAGCCGTCGCTGAGCGGAGTTTGAAGAGCTTTTTGCGGCAAACTCAGTCGAAAGCCTGCCCTGAGCGAAGTCGAAGGGGACCTGCGGTTGCTCTTCGGTATGTGACGGGTTCCGCCGGTCCCTCGCTTTTGGGGACCGAGGACAAAAGTCCCACCTTTTACTGCTGGCCGATTCACATTCGGAACATCTTCGTCGTACAGGAAAGAAGATGTGCTACTGGCAACTCGACGCCTCTTCCCCGGTCCCCAAAAGCGAGAGACCGGGGGCACCCTCAACTGATTGAGTGGATGTATGAGACCGAGGCCACTCGCCACTACAAAAACTTCCGCTTCACTTCTCCCAGCGCCCCTTCATAGCCATCGATGAGCTTGTCCCAAGCTGCATCCATTTCGGTATCGATCAGCTTCCGCCGCGGGTCCGCATCGAACCAGTCGACCGTTCTCTGAATCCCTTGCGCAAACGGAACCTTCGCGCAAAACCCCGGCACGAATCTCTTGATCTTGGTGTTGTCAAAAACCACGCTGCTGGCCTTGTCTCCGAGAAGGCTGCCGACTTCATCCGACATGCAGGCACCTAAGAAGTCCGACGCGATGTGGACAATTTGCGGCTCCACGCCCGCGGCCCGCGCGGTGATCGTATAAAACTGATCCCAGGTCAGGACTTCGTCGGTGGTGATGTGAAAGGCATGGCCGATGGCTTGGCGATGCCCGAGCAGACCCACCAACCCGTGCGCAAAATCGCTGTTGTGAGTGATGACCCACAGGGACGATCCATCCCCTGGCACAATGACTTTTTTGCCGCGGCGCATCCTGTCCACTACAGTCCATGATTTCTGCCAACTGTTCACCGCGAGCGGGATCTGCGTCTCACCAAAGGTCAGGGAAGGGCGAACGATGGTAATCGGAAACCCCTCTTCTCGATAGGCCCGCAGGAGCCGATCTTCGCAGGCAATCTTGTCGCGGGAGTACTGCCAGAAGGGATTGGCCAGCGGCGTCGACTCCGTGACCAGATAGTGCCCCACCGGCCTTTGGTAAGCGCTTGCGGAACTGATGAAAAGGAATTGTCTGGTCCGTCCCTGAAACAAGCGGATATCCCGTTCGATGTCGGAAGGGGTGAAGGCTACCCAGTCCACAACCGCGTCGAACGATTCCTTGCCCAGCGCCTGTCGGACGGCCGCCTCATCTGATCCATCTGCCACAAGGGTGCTGACATTCGCCGGCAGATCGGCGGCGTGCTGCCCTCGCCGGAGCAGCGTCAATTCGATCCCCTGTTCCGCTGCCAGCTTCGTGGATGCCGAACTGATGATTCCGGTACCGCCGATAAAAAGGACTTTCATACTCTCTCCACAGTGCGCGATTTTCCTTCGATTTTATGCTTCCCGCGAACCGGTCACGGTATCTGTGGAAAATTTCACGGCTGCCCCCCGCGCACGCAGAGAACTTCCATGAACAAATCGGCATAATGGCATTCGAGCACCCCTCGGCAAGAGACGGAGTGTAGCGTATTTAGCCAGACAAGCGACGAGCCTGCCGCGGAATGGTGACTTTCGATTTTAAGGATTTTCCAATGCACGTCCGATAAGGATATCGAATGCACAAAAAGTCTTGTGCAAGACGTTCAAGGTGTTGGAGACCACAATGCAGGATGCTGCTCTTCATTCCGGTTGGGACACGGCCCTGGTGGCGGTTCCCTTTTTGATCATGTTGGCCGTTGGCTTTTTTCATCTCGACGAGGTGATCTATGCCCCCAAAAAACGTATGCAGGAGCGACGCCCGGCATCTGGGACCGACCCGGACGGTGTGCCAATCCTCTGTGACCCGGATGGCCGGCGCTGGCGGTCGACTCACGGTCGCAAATAGCTGGACCGAAAGGCGCCGAACGCTCCAATTCCGGTATCAGACTGCGTAGCGCTCCTATTTTGAGGCAGTTGGGCCGGAATTGAGACACGGTCGCATCATAAAAGCAAAAAAAGTATTGACCTGAAAGCAGCTTCGGTTTAAATTCGGAAGTGCCATCCATCAGGGCAGAGTGTTGAATGCGATGATTCGCGTCCATCTGGCCTTTCCCGCATCAGTTTTGAGCGACGGCTCATCGGTTGATGCACCGGTGTGTTTTTCTTTCACCGGGCGGGAAAAGCCAGGGGATCCGGTCCCGTTTTGGCAATTGTCTTCCTGCTTGGCAGGAATCCTGTTTCATTGCGCGGTCCGATGCGTCAGAATTTTCGAACTTGATGCTTGGATCATGCGTCTAACAGTTCAGGCTCGGTATTTTGGGTTGCCTTGCTTTGCATCGGCTTCCCTGCTGCAGCGGCGGAGGTTGGAAGGCCGGCCGGCAGTGATTTCTTCAAGGAGAAACTGGTAATGCGTTCCGATTTGGTTTTTGGGGCACTCTCTCATGTGTCCAATCGCTACCAATTGTGCCAATTGGCCAGCAAGGCTACCCGTAAGCTGCACAAGCCGAATACACGGCTGCAGGACACCACCAATGAAGTTCTCGACCGTTTTCACGGTACCAATCCAGGTTCGGCCGCACCGTTTGCGGCAGAAACTGCCCAGCAAGTTGAATCTCGTCGCGCGGCATAATTGCTTTGCCCGGGCCCAAAGTTGAGTCGAGCCAGAGGCGGCTCCCTGTCGCAGGCAGCCGTTCCTCTCCGGTATTTCATTTATTCGCTTAAGTTTGGGAGATGCATGGAGCTGCGGCCAGATCCGCGGCTAGACCGAATCCCCTTCTGACAGGCTCCTTGGACTATTTTCTGGTGATTCAGGATCTGTGGTTTAGGATCTCTGTTATTTAGGATCAAGGAGCAATTCCTCCTCGCGTGGCGGGGGGGGGGGCCCCCCCCGCGCCGGCCGCCGGGGGGGGGGGGGGGGGGGGCCGGGGGGGGCGCAAAAGAA
>Ga0302320_10020919_pt1 | contig 13011 bp, 8 predicted proteins | sample Bog_T0_3_FD_202130 | JGI IMG/M metagenome (GOLD analysis project Ga0302320, IMG submission 202130) | Peat permafrost microbial communities from Stordalen Mire near Abisko, Sweden - Bog_T0_3 | ecosystem: Environmental > Terrestrial > Soil > Wetlands > Peat | place: Sweden: Abisko, Stordalen Mire...
GCCAGCCGGTCGGGGACGCCGCGACCTGGTGGCAGCGCCGGCGGCCGGAAATCCTCGGTGACTTTCTGAGCGAGATTTATGGGCGGATTCCCGCCGGCACCCCTGCCGTTGCCTGGAGCGCGGCCTCGGTCGTCGCGAGCAACGGGGTCAAGACCAAGACGATCGTCGGCCGGATCGACAACTCGGCGTTCCCGGCGGCGACCCCCGCCATCAAACTGTCGCTGGCTCTTCCCGCCGGCGCCTCCGGCCCGGTGCCGGTGATGGTAGTCGTTTCCCGCGGAGGCGAAGGGGGCCCGCCGCCCGGCGCGGCGCCGGGCCGCGCCCCGACCGGCCCCACGCCACAGCAGCAGGTGCTCGCCCGCGGCTGGGGCTACGCCGTGTTCGACGCGACCAGCCTGCAGGCGGACAATACCCCCGGCCTGACCCGCGGCATCATCGGGCTCGTGAGCCGAGGCCAGCCGAGGGGCCCGGAGGATTGGGGCACCCTGACGGCCTGGGCCTGGGGCCTCAGCCGAATCATCGATTACCTCGAAACCGATCCGGACGTGGATGCGCGGCGGCTCGGGGTGGAAGGCCATTCCCGCTGGGGCAAGACGGCGCTCTGGGCCGCCGCCTTGGACCAGCGCTGGGCCATCGTCTACGCGAGCTGTTCGGGCGAAGGGGGCGCCAAGCTGCTGCGGCGCAACTACGGCGAGACGCCAGACAACCTGGTGGACTCTTTTTCCCATTGGATGGCCGCTAGTTTTCGCAAATACGGCGGCCACTGGGGCGACCTGCCCGTCGATGCGCATGAGCTGATCGCGCTGGTCGCCCCGCGTCCGGTCTTCGTCACAGGCGGCACGCAGGACCGGCTGGCGGACCCGCACGGCGAGTTTCTCGCGGAGCTCGGGGCGGGGCCGGTCTATCGATTGCTCGGGGCGAAGGATCTTGGCTCCGACCAGATGCCCGCGCCGAACCAAGCGCTGGTCTCGGGCGAGGTCGCCTTTCGCGAGCACATCGGGCCCCACACCGACGAGCTCGACTGGCCGGTCTTCCTCGCGTACGCCGCGCGCTACTTCCAGGTTCCGGCGCCGCGGCCTTGAGATCCGCGCCCGGCCCGGGACGGGGGCCCTTAGGGCGCCCCGGCGCGGATCTGCCAGTTGACCCGGCCGGGGAGCGGATCCTGCACGAGCTGGAAGGTGCCGTGGTCCTGGGTCAGCGCGAGGCGGTGGATTGCCGCGTCGCCTGGGAGGAAGACGGCCCCTGCGGCAGTCGCCGCCGTCTTGGCGAAGACGGCTAACTCAAGGGTCGACCAGTCCAGCTGGGCCGTGGATTGCGCGAGCGCGATCCGGGGAATCACCGTGCCATCGCGCACGAGGATGATCTCCGGGATCGGGCCGGCGGCGATTTGGTTCCAGCCGCCCGAGTAGGACTGGCCGGTTTGGTAGTCGATCCACGTTCCGGGCGGCAAGTAGACCGCGCGCGCGGTCTGGTGCGAGTGCAGAAGCGGCGCAACCAGCAGGCTGTCCCCATATAGATATTCGTCGTCCACGAGCCAGGAGCCCGGATCGTCGGGGAACTCCAGGAACAGCGCCCGCAGCATCGGCAGCCCGCGTTCGGAACTGTCCTTCGCCTGGGCGTACACGTACGGCATCAGCCGGTACTTCAGCTCGTCGATCGTCCGAAACTTGTCCATGAACGCCTGGCCGTAGAGCCAAGGCTCCTTCGGGGCGTCGCCATGGCAGCGGCTGTGCGAACTTAGCATCCCGAAGGCCAGCCAGCGCGCGAAGAGGTCCGGATCCATCCCCGCCACGGAGTTCGCGGTGAAGCCGCCGACGTCGTGGCTCCAGAAGGAAAAGCCGGACAGGCCGAAGGACAGGCCGCCGCGCAGCTCGGCCGCCATGCCCTGGTTGGTGCTTTCCGCATCGCCGCCCCAGTGGAGGGGATAGCGCTGGCTGCCGGCCCACGCGCTGCGGGCCCAGATGATGTTGTCGCCGGTGAGCTGGCGGGTGATGTCGGCGACCGCCTTGTTGTAGCGCAGCGGATAGAGGTTGTGCTCGTAAAAGCCGGTGCGCCCATCGGCGTAGAGGCCGCTGTTGGGCGCGGCCTCGCCGAAGTCGACCTTGATCGCGCTGACGCCGAGCTTGAGGAGGCCCGCGAGCTTGCCTTGGTACCAGGCGACCGCGGCCGGATTGGAGAAGTCGAGGACCGCGTCCTCGTACGGCAGGTTGCCCTTCCCATCGCGCACGACGAGCCCCCGGGCGACCAGCTCCGGGAACAGCTTGTTCTTCGGCACAAAGTACGGCAGCTGCCAGCAGGAGACGCGGAAGCCGTCGCGCCGCAGATCCGCCAGCATTTTTCCGGGCGTCGGAAAGCGCGTAGGCGAGAACTCGTAGTCGCACTGCCAGTCGGTCTCAAACCAGCCGGTGTCCAGGTGCAGCACATCGCAGGGGATCCGGTTGGCGCGCAGCTGGGCCGCGATCCCGGTCACCTGGGCCTCCGAATTGTAGGTGCACCGGCTCATCCAGAGGCCGAACGACCACAAGGGCGGCAGGGGCGAGCGGCCGGTGAGGCGGGTGTATTCGCCGAGGATTTCCTTGGGCGAGCCGAGGAAGACGAACAGGTCGAGCTCGTCGTCGCCCACCATCAGGGAGTTCACCCCGCTGAAGGTGCAGCCGAAGTCGCAGGTGATCGGCGCCGAGGTGTGCAGGAACATGCCGTAGCCGCGGTTGCTCAGGAAAAACGGGATCGGCTTGTACATCCCGGGGTTTTCCACCCCGTTCGCGTCGTCCGTCCACAGGACGACCTTCTGCCCGCGCTTGTCGAGGCCGGTGAACGATTCGCCGCAGCCAAAGATCTTTTCCCCGGGCTCCAGGGTGAACGCGGCGTTGACGCTGCGCGAATAATCCACCGCCCGGCGCACGAAGGCGAACGGGAGGACCGGCGTGAAGGAGGAGCGGTTGTCCACCGAATGGTCCGTCTTCGTCAGCAGCTTGCCCTGGGCGTCGCGAAGCTCGAGATGCCACGGGTTCTCAAGGATTGTGACTGAGCCGCAGGCGCTCGTGTAGCGGTGGCCCCCCGGAACCCGCTCGTACCGCCACGAATCGTCGCGGGGCACGGGGCCGGCGAGCATCAGCTCCTCGGTCGGCGGGTGGACCTGCGGCCCGCTGGTCAGGCGGATCCGGAGCGTGCGCGGCGAGACAAAATCGATCGAGAAGGGCAGCGCGGGATTGGCGGCGTACTGGTCGGAGGGAAATTCGTTCGGGCCCGACGGCCGGAGCGACGCCAGATCGTTGTCGAAGGCATGGCGCACCGCGTATTGCGCGCGCTGCCAGACCAGCTGGCCGGAGTGGGTGGCCGGATCAAAGCCCGCGAGGTGGTCGGCCAAGTAGTAGAAGTTCGTGAAATCGCGGAAGTCGCCGCTGACGTCGATCGGATCGTTGAGGAGCGGCAGCTGGGGATTGACGGCGGCGGCGGCTCCCGCCGCCGCGAACCACAGGGCGAAGGCCAAAGTTCGGGAGGTTTTCATGATCGCGGCAAAGGGGCTTGACGGGGCGCAGAAGCGGCTCGGCCGGCAGGGGCGCGGCGCACGGGGACGTTCGTTATGCGACCCGCGCCGATTCGAATCAAATCGATTCGGCCGCGGCCGGCCGGACCCCCGCCGCTCAGCGCGGCAGGGCGCGCAGCTGACCGAGCAGCTCGCGCGCGGCCGCGTCGGCGGGGTCGAGTTGGAGCGCGCGCTCGAGCTGGGCGATGGCATCGTCGAGCCGCCCCGACCGTCCGTAGGCCAGCGCCAGCCGGACGTGGGCCGCGGGAAAATCCGGCCGCAGCCGCAGGGCGGCTTCGTACTGCATGATGGCCGCCGGCAACCGGGCGGGGTCCTGCACCAGCTGGTTGGCCAGGTTGAAATGCAGATCCGCATCGTTCGGACTCAGGCGCAGCGCCCGTTCGAAATGGCCCAGGGCCTCGTCCGCCCGGCCGGGCAGTTTGGCGAGCGCGACCGCCAGGTTGTTTTCGGTGTCCGCATCGTCGGGATCGATCCGCAGCGCCGCTTCGTACTGGGCCACCGCCTCGGGCAGGCGGCCGGGAAGTTTCGCCAGTTCCATGGCCAGGCTGACGCGGGCGGCGGCGAAATCCGGGTCCAGTTCCACCGCCTGCTGATAGTGCTCCAGCGCCTCGGGCAGGCGGCCGGGAAGCTGCGCCAGCACCAGGGCCAGGTTGTAGTGGGCCGGCGCCAGGCCGGGGTTGATCCGCAGCGCCGCCTCGAATTGTTCGACTGCGGCGAGTTCCTCTCCGGGGGTCCTGGCCAGCGCCAGCCCGAAATTGTTGCGGGCTTCGGCGAAGCCGGGATCGAGGCGGACAGCCTGCGCATAGTGGGCGAGCGCCTCGGGCAGGCGGCCGGGGATCTTCGCCAGCTCGTTGGCGAGGTTGTCGTGCGCCTGGGCGTAACTCGGCTTGAGCCGGATCGCCTCGGAAAACTCGGCGATGGCCGCGGGCCCCTGGCCGGGAAGCTTTGCCAATTCGAGCCCGAGATTGTTGTGGGCTTCCGGATAGTCGGGCTTGAGCCGGAGCGCCTGCTCGTATTCGCCGCGCGCCGCCGGAGCCTGGCCGGGCAGGCCGTCGAGGAGCTGGCCCAAATTGTTGTGGGCCAGCCAGGAGCCGGGGTTTTCCGCCAGGATGGTGCGATAGAGGGTGAAACCGTCGCGGTACATTCGATTTTGCCGCCAGGTGAGTCCGGCCAGAGCCGCAACGGCCAGCGCGGCCAGCGCCGCGAGCGCCAGCCGGGCCCCGGGACCGGCCCCCTGGCGCAGGCGGGCTCCGGCCGCTCCGACCCAGGCCGCCACCCCGATGAGGGCCAGGTGGGCATAGTGGTCGGCCACCAGCGAGAACTTCATGAAATAGACGTCCGTGAGGCCGAGCACGGGCCCGAGCGAAACGCCGAAGTAAAGCCAGGCGTAGAGCGACCCGCGGCTCCAGGCGGCGCGCGCTCCGCCGGCCCCGGCCCCTGGCCCGGGCGGCCGGCGGCTTTCCCGCCGCGCCCGCCGCCAGAGCAGGGCAGTCACGCCGAGGGCTCCCAGCAGCGGCAGCCACCAGCGCCAGTCGGCCGGTTCGATCCGCCATTGGGGGTAGACAAAGATCAGGCGGACCGGCCAGAGCGCCTTGAAGAGATAAAACCAGACCACGGCGCCGGCCCCCAGGAGGCGCTCCAAAAATCCGGCCGAGCGGATGACTTCCGGCATGCCATGCCGCTGGAACCACACGTCGACCGCCGCCAGCGCCGCCGCGACCGCAAAGAAGGGCGCCAGCCGGAGGAGATCGGTCCGGGTCAAGCGGCGGCGCCAGGCGACAATCCCCGCCAGGACCAGCGGCAGCGTCGCGACCGAGCCCTTGCTGAGCATCGCCAGGACGAAGGCGAACAGGCTGAGCCCGTACCAGCGGCGGGAATGCGCCGGCCGTTCGCCTGGGTCCGCGGCGGCCCCGGTCCCGGTCTCCAGGAACCAGCGGACGGACAGGAGATAAAACAGCATGGCCAGCAGATTCTTCCGCTCGGCGATCCAGGTGACCGATTCCACATTGAGCGGATGGACCGCGAAGAGCAGGGCCGCCAGCCAGGCCCCGGGCACCCGCAGGCGGCGGAGCACCGACCACAGCAGCAGCACCTCGGCCAGATGCAGGGCGAGGTTGGTCAGGTGGTAGCCGAGCGGATGCAGGCCCCAAAGGCGCCATTCGAACCAGAGGGTGGTCGAAGTCACGGGCCAATAATCGATGGCATTGCGGGTGCACCAAAATTGAAACAGGCCGTCGCTGGCGCGGATCAGGGGGTTGGCGGTCAGCATGCTGTCGTCGTCCCAGATGAACCCGGCCTTCCACAGCGGCCCATAGGCGATCAGCCCAAGCGCGAGCAGCAGCCCAACCCGCCAAGTCCACCCTCCCGACGCCGGCTTGGGGAGGTGCGGGGCGCCCGCCACCGCGGCCGCCGGCGTTGATCTGCGTTTAGGCATTGGGAGCCGGGGAAGATCTCAAGAGGCGGCCGCCCGAGTCAATGGCCCGCAGCCGCCGGCTGGCGGCGGTCGGCGGAGGATCCCGGGGAAGCTCCACACGCCGTCGGCTCTCCGCTAGGGATAGTAAAAACTCAGCGTCATCTCCTGCTCGGGTCCCAGCGTCGCCACCATTTCGTCCGTCCAGTCGCCATAGGGCGAGTGGGCGGTGATCGCCGCCACGCAGGTGCGGCCGGCGGCGTCCGGGGTTCCCGGAGAGGAGTCGACGTTGACGATGCGGGTCACCGAGCCTTTCGAATCCAGGACGAATTTCACCGTCACCTGGGTGCCAGACCGGGGATAGACCTTGTTGGCGATCCGGATGTGGTCCCACTCGGCCTGCACGGCGGTCATCATCTTGTTCAGGTACCCGCTGAAGCCGTTCCAGCGGGCATCGAAGGGGGTGGTGCCGACGTTGGCGGAGGCCGAATTGGTTTCCGCCATGATCGCCGGCTGGGGTCCCTTGGGCTTGGGCTCCGGCTGGGTATGGGAAATCGTCGTCTCCTGCCATTCGGCATGGGCGGGTTCCTGGGGCACGAGGCGCGGGGTGATGATGGCCGCCAGGACGATCTTGCCGTCCTGGATCACATAGCGCTCGCGCCAGACTGCCGCCGGGTGGGCCGCGGCCTTCGGCTGGCTGCACTCGATCAGCACCCCCGTGCTCGAGATCAGGATCACCCGGGAGGTCACGTCCGGCTCGTGCGCGAAGTTTCCGGCGTCATCGAGGACCGGCTGCGGGGGGAGGGGCGCCTGGGCCCGGCCCGCGGCGAGCGCGCCGGCCACGGCGGCTAAGGTGAAGACTTCCCGAAATTTCATTTGGATGGATCAGCCCCCGGGCGCTGGCTTTCTATGGGATAGGCCGGAGGGCGGCGCAAGAGCGAAGAAGGTCGGAGCCGCGCGCCGTGGGACGGCGGCTCCGCACATTGGGATTGCCTCCGCCCGGAATCCGCGTTTTTCCCCAAGGCCCGGGCCGCGCAGACGCCGCGGCCCTAAAATTGGTCCGGCCGCGCGAATCCTCGCCGGGGACCCCTGCGTCTGCCCGCCATGAGCAACTCCTCCGTGAATCCCAACTTCTCTTTTCCGCGATTGGGCCGGGCTCGCACCGAGTCCGCCTGGGCACGGTCCGAATTCGGGCCGGCCCGCCGGCTTGCCTTCCTGGCGGCGGCAGCCGCGCTGCCGTTCGCCGGCGCCCGGGCGCAGCCTGCTCCGGTTCGCTTTGTCTTTGGCTCGGGGCCCGCGCCGGCCGGCTGGACCCTGGTCACCCCGGATTCCGCTTACTCCGGCGCCCGGGGTTATGGCTTTGATCGGGATTCGGACGTGCGCGCGGCGGCCGGCGGCCCCGAGGGCTGCACCAGCGACCGGCCATTCTTCTTTTCGGTCCGCCTCCCGGAGGGCAATTACCGCGTGACGGTGCGCCTGGGCGACCCGGCCGCCGCATCGGACACCACCGTGAAGGCCGAGTCGCGGCGCCTGATGCTCGAGCGGGTGCGGACGGCGGCCGGCGCCTTTGCGACCCGCACCTTCATCGTCAACGTCCGCACGCCGGCGCTGCCGCCCTCGGGCGAACTCCCGACCGGAAGCGTGCTGCTCCACCCCCGCGAGCAGGGCGTGCTGGATTGGGACGACAAATTGACCCTCGAATTCAGCAACACGCATCCGTGCCTGGACCGGCTCGAAATCACGCCGGCTCCGCAGGTCCTCACCGTTTTCCTGGTCGGCGACTCCACGGTCACGGACCAGCCGTTGGAGCCCTGGAACAGCTGGGGCCAGATGCTGCCGCGGTTCTTCCAGCCGGACGTCGCCGTCGCCAACAACGCGGAGTCGGGCGAGACCCTGAAGGCGTTCGTGATCGAGCGGCGGCTCGAGAAGGTCCTCAGCCAGATCAAGGCCGGCGATTATCTTTTCATGCAATTTGGCCACAACGACATGAAGCGGAACTGGCCGGCGACCTACGCCGATGCGTTCACGACCTATAAGGCCTACCTGAAGCTGTTCATCGCGGAGGCCCGCCTGCGCGGCGCCATTCCCGTGCTGGTGACCCCGGTGAACCGCCGGACCTTCAACAGCGCCGGGGTGATCACCAACTCCCTCGGCAACTACCCCGAGGCGGTCCGGCAGGCGGCGGCGGAGGAAAAGGTGGCGCTGATCGACCTAAACCGGATGAGCAAGATATTCTATGAGGCGCTCGGTCCCGACGCCGCAAAGCGTGCTTTTGTCGACGGGACGCACCACGACAATTACGGCAGCTACGAAATAGCGCGCTGCGTGGTCGAGGGGATCAAGGCGGCGAAGCTGGGCCTGGCCGGTGAGCTCGCGCCCGACGCGGGCGACTTCGATCCGGCCCATCCGGATCCGCTCGCGGGCTTCGACGTCCCGCCGAGCCCCGGCCGGGATGCGCAGAAGCCCCTGGGCAATTAGCATGGCCCGGCTCCCAGGCCGGGAGCCGGGCCGCCCCTAGAATCGTTTGCGCAGGCATTCGAAGGTCAGAAACCCGATCAGCGCCGACGAAACGGCGATGGCCAGATTGGCCTCGGTGAAGACGTTTCGCGCCGCGTGGAGCAGTCCTAGGCTCGGTCCGGGCCCCGCGACTACATATTGTCCCATCAGGAGATTCGAGTAGAACAGGAAAACGATGAAGCCGACCTCGATCAGGATTCTCGAGATCGGAGCGAGTTTCCGCGGACTTTCCCGCTCGGGTGGAGGATTTGCGGCCATCGGGAGCTTCGACTCGGAATCATATAGCCGCGTGGGCCGGCACCTGCCAAGCCAACACGGCGAGAATCGCTTCGCCCGCCCGGCCCGCAACTTTCGGGCGGCGTTCGCGTCTTAGTTCACCGCATGCCTGCTGCTTACCCTGGCTCCGAACCGATCGCGGCGCCGCGCCGACCTGTCGACGATTTTGTCACTCTGATCCTGATCGGGGGCGCAAGTTATGTCGCCGCGGCGGTCGCGCACGAAACCATCGGGCACGGGCTCGCCACCGTGCTGACCGGCGGCAAAGTCCTGCTCTTTTCGTCGGTCCATATCCTGACCGGCCGCTCGACCCGGTTCATCGACATCGCCGGCCCCACCAACAATCTGATCGCCGGCGCGCTCTTCTGGGTGCTGCTGCGGCGGCTGCGCCAGGCGTCGGCGGCGAGCCGGCTGTTTCTCTGGCTGGCGATGGCCCGCAACCTCTTTTGGGGCACCGGCTATATGCTTTATTCGGGCGTCCTCGGGGCAGGCGACTGGCTGTCCCTGATCAAGGGCCTGCAGCCCGGCTGGCTTTGGGTGCTCCTCCTCGAATTGACCGGCGCCGTCACTTACGGGCTGGCGGCGCTGCTGGCGGCGCGGGAGGCCCGGTGCTTTGCGATGTCCACCCCGCGCCTCTGGCGGGTGATCGCGGTGACCTATCTGGCGGGCGGCGCCGTCGCGTGCGCCGCCGCCGCCCTCGATCCGAATGGCGCCGCCTGGGCGATCCTGGACAACGCCGCGCCGGCGTCCCTCCTCGCGGGGGTCGGCTTCTTCGCCGTGCCCTGGCTGCGTCTCCGGCTGGCCGGCGATGTCCGGGCTGCCGACACCGACGAGGTGAAGGCGTCCGTCGGCTGGATCCTGGTGGGCGTGGCGGCGATCATCGGCTTTGTCTCCATCCTGGGACCGGGCCTGGTCCCGTAGACGGCCGCCGCCGGGTCGCGGCTCCCGGATCCGGACAAATCGTCCCGGGGGCCCTGCTGTTGGCTTGGAACGCGGCGGCCAAGCCGCTGTACTGCCGCGCATGCTCCCGCCGGCCGGGCCCGAAGATGACCGCGCTCCGGACGAGTCGGCAACGCTCGTCGTCGCGGGCACGTATTCGAGCCTGGCCGAAGGCTTTGAGCACGGCCTGGTGATCCTCGCGATGGGCCGGTCGTACTGGTTGATTCCCGCCGAGCGGGGCTATCGGCTGATGGTGGAACCGCCGGATCTTGGCCTCGCGCGCGCGGAGCTGGACCAGTTCGACCGCGAGAGCGCGGGCTGGCCACCGCCGCCGCCGCCTGTCCGCAGGATGGCCGCGCCGCGCGCAGCCCTGTTCGTCTCCCTGTGCTGGGCGGCGGCGGAGGTGGCGGCGTTCGGCGCGCAGCTCGCCTGGCCGGGGCGCCTGGAAGCGGCGGGCGCCCTCGACTCCCGCGCGGTCCTCGCCGGCGGCGAATGGTGGCGGCCGCTCACGGCGCTTTTCCTGCACGCGGACGCGGGGCACCTCCTCTCCAACCTGATCAGCGGCTTCTTCGTCCTCTTCGCCGTGCTCGCCTCGCTCGGCCTGCTGCGCGGCGCGCTCCTGCTCGGCGCCGCCGCCGCCGGCGGCAATCTCGCGGTCGCGGCGGCGTATTATCCGGATGCCTACCAAGCCCTGGGCGCCTCGACCGGAATCTTTGCCGGGCTGGGCTTGCTCACCGGGCGGGCGCTGCGCGCCGTCCTCCGCCCGGGCCACCCCCTCCGCTGGCAGGCGATCCTGCTGCCGCTTGGCTCGGGCCTGACCGTGCTGGGCCTCTATGGCGCCGGGGAGGCGCGCGTCGACGTGGCGGCGCACGCGGCCGGATTTCTCTGCGGCCTCATCCTGGGCTTCGCGGCCGGCCTGGCCCGCGAGGGCGGACCGGAGTTCCCGCCGCCCGCCGCGCCGCCGTAGCCGCGCCGCTACAGCTGGGGGAAGATCCAGGAGGCGACGAGCACCTCGACCAGCCCCGCGACCGAGACCAGGCTGATCGCCACCGACCAGCTGCGCAGCAGCTCGTTCTGGCTGATCTCGCTCACTTGGGATATGATCCAGAAGCCGGCGTCGTTCATCCACGAGGCGAACTTCGCCCCGTAGCCGATCGCCAGGAAGATATAGAGCGGATGGACGCCGAAACCCTGCGGACCGGCGACCGAGACCATGATTCCGGCGGCGGTGATCGTCGCGACTGTGGAGGAGCCCTGGGCGGCCCGCACGACGGCGGCGAGCACCCAGGCCAGCAGCACGTAATTGAGCACATGGTGGCCCGCGAGGTGGACGATCGTGTCGCCGATTCCCGCATCCTTGATCATCCCGCCATAGGCGCCGCCGGCCGAGATCACCAGGATGATGACGCCAGCCGACTCGAGCGGCGGCCCGAGGGCCTTGCCGGCGGACCGCCAGCCGACCTTCAGCTGCCGGACGTAAATCGCCAGCGCGGCCGCCGCGCCGATCAGAAGCGCAATGTTCTTGTCACCCAGAAACCCGAGGACCAGCTGCGCCCGCGGGGAGACCTGGAGCTCGGGGAAGGCCATGCAGGCCGCGGCCCCGATCAGGAGTGCCGGCGTCAGCACTGGCGCGATCGCGGTCCAGAAGCCGGGCAGTTCGGCGTCGCTCCGGGCGGTCTCGGCCTTGAGCATTTCGATCGTCGAACCCATCGGGGCCCGCACGGCGACCGGCATCCGCAGGTCGAACCGGCGGGCCAGCCACAAGCCGAACAGCGCCGGCAGCAGGCCGAAGGCCGAGCCCACGAGGATGACGAGGCCGAGGCCGACATGGAGCTTCTCGGCCACGAACAGGGGCCCGGGCGCCGGCGGCATGGTCCCATTGGCGATCGCGCCGCCAATGCAGATGGCGATCACATAGAGCAGGTAGTTCTTGCCGGTGCGCACGCTCAGGCTGCGGGCCAGGGGCAGGAGGAGCAGCATGACAGTGTCGAAGAAGACGGGGGCGGACAGGAGGAAGCCGCTGCCGAGCAGCGCGAGCGCGGCGCGCTTCTCCCCGGTGATGCCGATGAACTTGCGCACGATCTTCTCGGCCCCGCCGCTGCCGATCAGGCACCGGCCGATGACGGCGGCCGCCGCGATCGGCACCCCCAGCTTGCCCGCGGTCGAGCCGAACTCCGTCATCACCGCGGCGATCGCCAGGGCGAAACGCTGATCGCCGGTCTTGGTCGCGGCCGTCAGCAGCGCCACCAGGATCGCGGTCAGGATCAGCGCGAAAAAGGCGCCGAGGCGCAGGCCGGCGATCAGCACGACGATGAACAGGATGCTGAGCGCAAGAATCCCGAGCGGCCCGAGCAGGGTGGACTCCAGCGAATTGATCATGGATGGGGTGGGGAATTTGGGGTGGCGGATGCAGCCCGGGGCAAGTAAATACGGAGTCGCCGCCGCTCCGGCGCCATCTTTTTCCCCGCCGCCCATGAATGTTTCGGCCGACTGTATCCGCCAGCAAATCAGCGTCCTGCTCACCGCCTGGGGGCTGGATCCGGAAGGGGTGCGGGTCACCGCCGAGGTCATGGTCGAGACCGATCTGGCCGGCATCGACTCGCATGGCATCTCGATGCTGATGCAGTACGACGACCTGCGCCGGCGGGGGCAGTTGCGGGTCGGCGCCGCGCCGCGGCTGGTGCGGGAGAACGCCGTCACCGCGCTGATCGACGCGGACACCGGACTCGGTCACCCGGCCGCCGTGCAGGGCATGCGCCTGGCGATCACGAAAGCGCAGGCGGCGGGGATCGGCGCGGTCGCGGTCATCAATTCGGCCCATTTCGGCGCAGCCGGGTATTATGCCGCGCTCGCCGCCCAGCAGGGCCTGATCGGCCTGGCGATGAGCACGACCCGGATGGTCGGGGTGCTGCCGACCCGCGCGTCGGCGCCGGTGCTCGGAACCAACCCGATCGCCTTCGCCGCCCCCGCCGGTCGCCACCGGCCCTTCCTGCTCGACATGTCGACCAGCACCGCGGCGATCAACAAGGTGAAGGTCTATGACCTCAAAGGCCTGCCGCTGCCTTCCGGCTGGGCCTTGGACGAGTCCGGCCGCCCGATCGTCGACTCGGCCGTGGCGATGAACTACCTGTTTCACCGGGGCGTCGGCGGGATGACCGCGCTCGGGGCCACTGAGGAGATGGGCAGCCACAAGGGCTACGGCTTGGCGATGATGGTGCAGATCCTGGCGGGGACCCTGGGCGGGGCTTCGTTTTCGCCGCTGCGCAACCGCACCCAGAAGCCGGGGGAGCCGGACAACATCGGGCACTTTTTCCTCGCCCTG
>Ga0302320_10020920_pt1 | contig 13011 bp, 9 predicted proteins | sample Bog_T0_3_FD_202130 | JGI IMG/M metagenome (GOLD analysis project Ga0302320, IMG submission 202130) | Peat permafrost microbial communities from Stordalen Mire near Abisko, Sweden - Bog_T0_3 | ecosystem: Environmental > Terrestrial > Soil > Wetlands > Peat | place: Sweden: Abisko, Stordalen Mire...
CAAAACTTCTTCTTCACTAGTTTTTCAGTGGGATTCATTCCGTAATTCCGTTATTCCGTCAAAAATCAGCGACGGTCATAGATGGAAGCTATCCCGCCATCTCCTTTCCTAAGTCTCTACAGAATAGCGTCTTCTCACATAAGAGACAAGCGTAATTCTTGTGAATTTAGGTGAAAAAAGAACCTTGTTGCTACGCATTTGAGAGGAAACCTGCTACGCACAGCAATGCGTGAGTTCTTGGATTAGCGCGGAAGAAGGAAAAGGCCGTCACGCAGAAAATCTCTCTCCTTCTGCGCGCCCGAAAGGGAAACCGCGAAGGAACCAATCCGACCGAAATTACCTCCAATCCTAAAAGCCCAAAATTTCAGATAGCGTTTCATGTGATTTGTTGATTCCCACGCTTTGGTCGTAAAAGGAAGCGGTATATTCCCAAACTGACATTGTAAGGAGGCAGGGAGAAGACAGCCTTAATTTGGGAATGAGGTGGCGGTCAGAATGCGCTTTTCTGGATAAGCAATGGTGTCCAGAACAGGCCGCATGTCATCTTCTTCGACAGTATATCTCAACGATGCGGCGGCGCTGGAAGTCTTTCACCACAACCTTAAACTGCGGGCTTGTCCCGCTTGCGCTCAAACGGGCCATCTGATCTTTCATGGGACGTTGGTTGGGTATGGTTGCCATGGATCGGAGCGGCAGAAGCGAGGCCAGCGTGTCTTTTGTTCCAATCGGTTCCGCAAGCGAGGTTGCGGCAAGACTTTCTCCGTGTTGTTTTCCCTGTTGCTTAAAGCGCGGATGATTCCGGCGGCGTTGGTGGTGAGCTTCCTTTCCACGGTTCTGGCCGGAACCTGTCGCCAGTCGGCTTGGCTTTCGTTACGTCACGGCTTTTCTTTGGAAAGCGGTTACCGGCTTTGGCGCGATTGGATGGCGAGCCAATCCTATTTGCGAAGCTGGCTCTGTCGTAAAATTCCGCCTCCACGCCCCGAATGCGTCGGCGATGGCCTGGCTCAAACCTGGGATCATCTGCGTAGCGCGTTCGCCGGACGGCCGTGTCCCGTGGCCGCTTTTCAGGAACATTTTCAGCAACCGTTTTTTCCAAATTGAGAGCGTAAGGTTCGCGGTGGATTTGGACGCTTTTGCGCGACAACACCGGATGGCGATTCCCGGCCTTGCGATTCTTTTGGCAATTTCCCCGGCCATGAAACGAATCAGCACCTATTTGAAGATGCGGGTTCTCGGCGCGATTGATTTCGCCGAGGGCGCGTCCATCCAGCAGCGCATCAAAACCGTCAGCGCCATGACCTTTCACGATGAGGATCATGTGCCCCATCGGTTCACCTGGAGAACGATCCAAACCTGGCTCACCCGCTATAAAAAGCACGGCCTGACCGAACTCAAGTCGCGCCGACGCAGCGATACGGGCAAACCGCGCAAGGTCAGTCCCGAACAACTCCTGGAAGCCATCGAAACGGTCAAGCCGCTCTTCCGCGAAAAGAGCCTGCTGCCCCGGCTCGTCTACAAAGCGTGCGTGGAAAAAGGGCTGCTTCGCCCGGAGGAAGTTTCCCAAACGTCTTTCTACCGCATTACCAAGGAGTTTGATTTGCTCGTCGCCGAAGGCCAGACCGACCGGAAAAAGCGACTGGCCTTTGCCAAGGCCCATGCCAACGACATGTGGCAGGCCGACACTCTCTGCGGCCCCATGGTCAAAACCAAAGACGGCATCGTCATGGCTCGGCTTATCGCGTTTATCGACGACGCCTCCCGCGTCGTGGCCCACGGCCAATTCTTCGCGGCGGAAAATGTCGATACCCTCATTCAGGCTTTCCGCACCGCCCTCTACAAACGGGGTATCCCGCAGCAACTTTACGTCGATAATGGCTCGGTCTATGCCTCCAAGGAAATGGCCCTCATTTGCTCCCGGCTCGGCATCCTGCTTTCCCACACGCCGGTGCGCGACGGCGCGGCGAAGGGCAAGATCGAACGGCTTTTTAGAACCGTGCGGGAATGCTTTTTATCCCGGCAACTCGATCTTTCCTCCCTCGAAGCTCTCAACCGTCAATTCATCGAATGGCTTGAACACGACTATAACGGCCATGCTCACAGCTCTCTCGGCATGAAGCCGATTGATCGCTTCGGGCTCGATCTCAAACGCATCCGCTTTTTGCCGCCCGATCCCGTCAACGACGAACTCTTCTTTCTCGAAGAAGACCGCCGCGTTTCCAAGACCAACACGTTTCAATTGCACCGCATTCTTTTTGAAGCCCCCGCCGATGTGCGCGGTCATCAAGTCCAAGTCCGTTTTGATCGCCTGAACTTCGATCACTTTCACGTCGTGGTTTATTTCAAAAACGAGCGCCTCGGCCTGGCCACCCCGCTCGATCTCGTTTCCAACGACCGCCCGCCCCGGTCCACCGCCCGCTATTTCGCCGAATAACTTCCACCAAAACTTTTATGCTCCGCTCTTATTTCGGTCTTTCAAAAAATCCCTTCGACCTGACCCGCTTCACCCTGCTGGCCCATCAGCAGGACATCTTCGACACCCTCGGGGTCCATTGCCAGCAGGGCGGTTTTTGCCTCCTGCTCGGACAGCCCGGCACCGGCAAATCGGTCATCAAATCGACCCTCCTGGAGTGCGATCCCAAACGCTATATGATCGCCCCCGTCGCCCGCACTCTCCATTCCTATTCCAACACTCTGCGCATCCTCTGCGCCGCCTTCCAAACCGACACCGACGGCGGGGATTTTAAATGCGAAAAGCGGCTTCTGGCCCAGGTGCATAAGCTCAACCAAAACGGCAAGATGATCGTGCCGTTGATTGATGACGCCCATCTCATGAACACCGATTGCCTGCGCAAATTGCGGCTCCTCTTCGAGGATTTTCCCAAAAATCACAACCTCATCCTCATTGGCCTACCTTCCCTCGTTTCCACCCTCAACCTCGCCGTCAACGAGGAAATCAAGTCCCGCGTGACCTATTCGGTTTCGCTCCCGCGCCTCAACCCCGAACAAATCCACGATTTTATCCTCGCCCAACTCGACCTGTGCGGCCTGGCTCATCGCACCTTTTCCGCCGAGGCGCTCGATCTCCTCATCCGCTCCGCCGACGGCTTCCTGCGTCGTACGCGCAACCTGTGCGTCGCCTCGCTGCTGGAAGCCGTCCGCGACAATACCAAAACCGTCGAGTTGCCCCACGTCAACCGCGTCCTGCTCCAGCCCCACTGGCGGCGTGAAACCGACTTTATGCATCCCGCTCAGACCCACTCCTCCACGGCGTAAAAAGCACTTTGGGGGAAACGGAGGCCGGGCTCTGCCGGGAGGCAACCCAAGCCAAGGGATACCCCAAAAACAAGGAAACGACCACGAGGTCCGACCCAAACCGAACAGGGGTTCTCTCACGAGAACCCCTGTTCCCGTTTCCAAGGCCGTCACCACCTTACGATGGCAAAGTGGAAATCGAGCGATCCCCTCCGGCGGCCTCCCGTCGTTTCCTGTTACCATGCCTCAAAAAAATCCTGGGGGTGCGGGGGCAAAGCCCCCGTTGCCACTTTCTCATCGTAAATCCGCCCCCTCGTCCAACTTTACGATGACAGCGTGGAAATCGGCCTCTTTTCCTTACGACGTCAGTTTGGAAATTGCTTACGATGTCAATTTGGAAAACAACAGCTACGTGGCCGCGTCGTAGCCCCTCGCGTCCTCACTTGCAACAGGTGGCCAGTGCTCTGTTGGGATTTACCCGCCTTGACCCGCAGAGGCCATCCTGACGCGTTTATGGGTATCGGGCCTGATCCATGCGCCTAAAAACCCGTTAGGGACATGTCTGAACGGTGATTTCAGGGCGCGGGTTCCAAACACCGTTCATGCCAGATGCCCGGCATCATCATGTCGCGGGATTAGAGAGGTTTCAAATCCACGTGAAAACCCAAAATTTGCCACGAGTCGTTGTCGCGGATTAGCTTGATTTGGATTTCTGCCTTCCCGTTTTGGAACGTAGCATTTGCAACGTACGAAGCGGTAGTAGTCTGCCCATCTTTAGAGGTAAAACTCATGTTCGATTGGCCCTTGGCACCATCATAACTTTGGAAAGTGCCGAGCTTGTTGGACAGGGAATTGAACAACAGGCCAACCTGAACGTCAGAGGTCACTTGACGAAGCTGCGAGTTGGCCCGCTTGATGAGTTCGTCCTTCGACCATGTGGAGACGATCGCAGGGACGCTTTCGTCCACATATGCCTTGCTAGATGCGTCCAACTTATTGCCGGTATAGGCAACATATCCAATAGCAGCGGCTACGATGAAGATGAGGACAAGAAAAACGACTCCCAAGATGGTCAGGATTTTCTTCATGGGCTTTAGAGGACAGCTAGCAAAGCTTCAGTGTGGAGAGATTTTTCATAGCTTCCAAAAAATCGATTGACTCTAGAAGTGATGATTTATCAACGCGATAACAAGAAATATTAAAAACAGAATCACGGGCAGGCCGAAGGGGCCCCGAAAAAATCTTCTGAGTGGGCTTGCGTCACTCAATCTAGTTTCGAGGTCGGCTTTTCGCCTCTGCCCTATCACGACCACGAAGAGAAGAATGCTTACAACTAAAACAATTGGAAAAAAATTGAGTAAAATGGAAGTCATGGAAATAAGAACCGGCAGCTATGTAAAGCCTCACTTCATCTGGGACATGTATTTTTAAGATTTGCTGCAGGTTTTTTTAGGAGGAGGAGGTTCTTTATGGCCTCCAAAGTTTATATTCAACTTGGCCCCAGCGAACGCCCCCTCTCCAACGTTAGCCGAAGTGCTAAAGTCGGTTATAGGTGTGACTACCCCGGTAGCTGCATTGCTTTCATAACCAAGTGTTCCGGACACCTGATCATCCACTCCCTTAACAGGCCCTCCTATGGTTGATACGCTGCCAGTGACCGAAGCACCGTAGATTCCCTGTACACCATCAGAGGTAAGGGCACTCTTTGCTTCTACCTCTCCTCCAAGTGATTCAGCTTTTCCAACTCCTTCCTCAACTGAACCAGTGACCCCAAGGCTGGTGGGTTGTTCTGAGGTTGCGCCACTATAGCTAACGTCAGCGCCTTCGCCGAGTCCTGCAGCCACACCCAGGTTAAAGTTTCCATCATTGACCCCAAAATTAACCTGCCCAGCGTAACCCCATCCAACGGTAATGGTAACCTCCCACATGCCAGTCGGGTCAGAGGCATTCAAGAAGTTATTCCTGCAATATGCATATAAATTTGTCCCCTGGCTAAACTCCGCGCCGGACAACGGATCGCGGGATATGAACCGGCCCAATTCAGGATTGTAATACCGGGCGCGGTAGAAGTAGTTGCCGGTTTCGTAATCGTAATTGCGCCCCGTATAGAGAAGGTCGTTGGCGATGGCCGTGCCGGAACTTGTAATGTCGGTGCCGCTAGCATTGAAGATGTGGAACTGGCCCTGGGCATTGTATTCGTATTGTTCCAGGACATTGCCCGAATTGTCCGCCACCGCCGAGGTGCTGCCGTGTCCATCCCTGTAGTACCATTGCTTGGCGCTGCCGCTGTCGCGCATGACGACTTGGTCGAGGCCGAGGCCCAAATAATAGGTCCAAGTGGTCGAGGGCTGGTACTCGACGGCGACCTCGCTGCCGTCATAGTGATAGCTGAACGTCGAAAGAGGCTGGCCGCTCGCATTCGCATCGACCTTCTTCACCCGGCGTCCGAGCGGATCGTAACTGAAGAGGGTCTTGCCGCCGGAATAATCGACCTCGGTCAGGCGCTGGAGCGCGTCATAGACGTAGGTGTTGCCCGCGAACGTATGCAGCCCGCCGTCGGTATTCCAAGTGGGAGCGGTCTGTCCGCTTACCGTGGAATATTGATTGAGATTATTGACGGCATATGTGGTCAGGCCCTCTGCCACTCCAAGCCCGGGAATGCTTGATCCTAGGCTCCAACTGGAACGGTTGAACCCGGCATCGTAGGTAAACGCCTGGTCGGCAAACGGCGAGCCGGTCGGTTCGGCGATACTGTTGACTTCGTTGCGGTTGGTATAGCCGCTGGTAATGGTTCCCCGCGGTTCAGTCGTCTGGACGACCCGGCTGGCGTTGTCATAGACGTAGCTGTAGTTGCGGTTGCCTGAGCCGAGGGCGTTATTCACATAGCTGAGCCGGTTGACGAGATCGTACCCGTAGATCACCGAGGTGCCGTTGGCCAAGGTCACTCCCGTCACCCGGTCGAGGATGTCATAGCTGTAAGTGGCCATGGTGTTGTTTCCACCGTCCTTAAGGGTTGTAAGCCGGCTGGAGGCGTCGTAACCCCGCTGAACGGTAATGGCCGTAGGATACGTCGTGCTGGTGCGATGGCCATCCAAATCGTACGCGTAAGTGCTGGTGCGTCCCGCCTGGTCGGTGAAGCTGGTGGTGCGTCCAAGATTGTCGTAACCGTAGGTTAGCGACGCGCCGCCTTCGGTGGTCGTCAGCACCCGCCCCACAATGTCGTAGACGTTGGTGATGGTGGAGGGCCCAGTGGACGCCGCATAGCTCTGCGTGAGCATCCGGTTGCGCGTGTCGTAGGTCTGGGCAATCGTGTTTCCGGCGGTGGTGAGCAGGCCGGTGATGTTGCCGGTCGCGTCATACGTCCATGTCTGATAGCTGCCATCCGGGAAGGTCTTTTGCTCAAGCCGGTCCAGCCCATCGAAGGCATATGTGGTAACGTGGCCCAGTTCGTCGGTCAGCGTGGTTGTGTTGCCGTTGGGGTCGAAATCATAGTGGGTGGTGTTACCCAGTTCGTCGGTCACGAGGTAAGGCTTATTCCGTTCGTCATACGCCGTCGTGACGGTATGGCCCAAGGGATCGGTCACCGTGCCGTTGTTATCGTCCGTGGTCGCGGTATGGCCCAAGGGATCGGTCACCGTGGTTCGGTTGCCGTTGTTATCGTAAGTGTAGGTCGTGGCCAATTTATCCGTAGAGTCGGTGTAGCGGTCGGTTTCCGTCAACTGCTCGTAATTGTTATAGATATTGACCGTCTTCTGCCATGCGCCACCCGGAGCCTGCTTTTGATCGACGATCAAATTTCCATTGCCATCGTAGTTGCGCTTTTCCACCTCACCGGAGGCCCCGTCGGTTTCTACCAACTGGTCCTGGGCATTGTAGATGAAGTTTGTAGTGTTGAGGTTGGGGTCCTGGATGCTGGCCACGTTGCCGTAGGCATCATAGGCGTACTTCGTCGTGGCGTTGAGGTGGCCTGAACCTGTGCTGTAATCCTTGACCGTTTGCAGCAAGTAGCCATTCGTCAGGCCACCTGTTGTATCGTAGGTATTCTGTGTGACGGTCCCGTCCGGAGCCGTGTCGGTCAAAACCTGGCCCGCGCTGTTATAGGTGAACGTTTCCTGGGCCGTTCCCGCCGCCGTAGGCGGATACGTGATTGTGAGCAAATTACCATTACCATCATACGCGTAAGTTGTTTTGTTGCCGTTGGAGTCGGTCATCGAAGCAACCTTGTTATGCACCTGCTCGTAGGTATAGGTGGTCGTTGAGCTGGCTACTTGCGTTCCCTTGCTGCCGTCAAGCAGGCCTCCAGGGTTTGAAAACTTCGTCGCCGTCAGGATGTTGCCGTACTGGTCATACGTCCAGGAAGTTCCATTGCCATTGGGATCGGTTTCCTTGGTTTTGTAACAATTATTGGGCTGAAGAGTAGTATCCGGTGGGGGTCCATCTGTACCCGTTCCCGTGCCATAGACATAATCAGTCTCGTAGATCGTTGTCGAGGGTACTCCGGGATGAAGTCCTTTTGTATGCACACGTTGCGCGAGGATGTTTCTGTTCCCATCGTCATAATAATCTGTCACATTACCGTTATAGTCCGTCCAACTAATTAATTTTTGAGAATCGTCAAACAACAGAGTGGCCGTATGACCGTTAACCGTTTGCTCGATCACCCTGTCCGGTTTTCCTCCTCCCTGTGGGTCATAAATGTTGGACACAATCACGTTACCATTGCCGTCCGTAATTGAGTATAGATCCACACCAGTCCTCACAACATATCCATATGTCTCGCTCGTTCCCTCCGGAGAATCAGGCGTTCCCGGCAAAGTTACCTTATTCAACGCCGCTCCCCCCCCCCATAAACTGCAATCATAGCCATACTCAACAGTTCTACCAGCTGAATCCGTTATAGATGTAATGCACCCCATGCCGATAGGGTCGTAGCTAAAAGATATATAGCGACCGCTTGCGGGATCCTCTACTTTAAGAAGATTGCCGAAATAAAATGAGTCTGAGTCATAAGTATAGTCAAGTTCATTGCCATTGCGATCCACAGCCTTTGTGATATAGGCTATGTTAAAGTTGTTTGTAGTGTAGTATTCCGTATTGCCAAACCGGTCGCTTAGAACGAAATTTTCACGGATGTTCCTATCCTGCTTTACGGTATAGTAGGGTTGCTGCTTGGAGGCCGATACTAACTCGCCATTTATGTTATTGGTATAATACAGCGGGATGCTGACTCCATCCCCCCGGTTATACCCCATCCCTTGACCTCCAAATGTTAAAGTTTTATGACAATTATCGCTCCAGTAGGAACCTAATCCTCCTCCCATTATCCCCGTGTCATTTGGCGCGACACTCGCAGAATTATAGCTTCGTGTAAACGAAATCGGCATGGGACCTGGAAGCGTCAAATCCGTCCGCGTTACCGTAAAGCCACCCGTTGCCATGTCAATCGGATCACTGTCTCCAGATGTAGTATTTGTGGGGCCATTAGTTAGAAGCGGTGGACTTGCGTTGCTTGGGCAGTCTCCCAAAGTTATCTCCAAACTTGCAAAGATCAAAGTGCCGCAAATTAAAATTGTCTGTAGGCTGGTTTTCATTCTTTTCTCCTTATTTCTACACTTGTTATTCTATTTGCTGCATCAGAGTCACTTTTTTCTGGTAGTCGGATGGCGTCAGGGTCTTGATTTTAGTCACGATACCTCCGGTCTTTTCAATCGACTCTTTGATCTCTCCTCCCGGCAATGGATCAAACGCCAGCGTGACTCCCAAATTGGGCAAATCCCGCTCCTTCAATTGGCCTGTGATCGGGTCATAGACGTTCTTCCACATTTCCTTCCCGTTCCAGAGATACGAAACAATTCGTCCGGTATCATCATAAGCGTATTGCTTCACCAGTTCCTTGCCACCGGCCAAGCCCGTAGCTTCCAGCAATAAATGACCTGCATCGTCAAAAGAACGGCGCAGCACGGTTTGTGTCTTGCCATTTTTTGTTTCCTGAACAAGCCTAGTCATGTGATAAGTGGGGCCCGGTGATTGAATCACTTCTGTATGACATATCGTTCCATCAGCCATAGTTATATCCGTTGTGCCACGCTTTTCATTATAGAAATAACTTTCCATTTTCCCGGTAAATTTGTTTATCCGGGACATCTTCGGGTAAGTTTCGTCGTCCGACACCTCGGTTATCCGGTAAGTGTACCGATCGTCGCTGATAATCTTTCCCGTGTGAACGTCCCAACTGACCGTAATGGGAGGCCGTTTTGTATCGGTCAAGGAAAGCACCGGATTGAGGGATTTATCTCGCGTACGAGTAAAAACAATGGTGCGTCCTTCCGGATAAACAATTTTACCGATACCGGCATAGATTAGGTCCACATCAAAATGGCAAACTGCTTTTGCAACTCCCAGACTGTCGGGGTTATATAAGATTTGATGGGCAAAGCCGAGCTTATCATACGTTAGCTCTATGGCCGGAGATTTACCGCTTTCGTTCAGGGAAACGAGCTTGTCTCCCAAACGGTTCCATAAAATGGTTCGACCATCCGGCATTATGAGCGAACTAATCAATCCTTTATTGAATGTGAACTTAACTCCTGACTGGTAGGTAAGTTCAAAATCGTCTCCTTTAGCCACTCCTTTCCACGAGTCGGAAAAGTAATGTTTCCACGTATCAGTCCTCTGATTATAGACGAGATAAATTCTTCTCCCGCCCAGCAATTCAACCTGTTTAAGGTCTTTTTGAACGTCATATATCTTCGATTCGAAAAGCGGACATTCCCATCCCTGCCCAAATTCGGGCGAAGGAGGGCGCACTGTCGAAGAAAAATTGAGCGTGAGCGGAAGAGTCAATCCCTCACCGAAAGCAATGTTTCCCAGCCCAATGACGGGATTGACGTAACCATCATTGTCCACGTACGGGGCAATTGAACTACTAAGGGCGCAATCAGGTATTCCGACATTCCCGGCCTTGAGAGCCGTTATCATCATCACTATTCCCATCATTGCCAACGAAATCCGTTTCATAGCGTTACACCTCAATAAAACGGCTATTCCCCACCATTAGGCGGAGGCGGCGGATCGTTAGGGTCGCAAGCCAGTAGATTCCAGTCGATAACCTGGCCGTGGGCGACAGTATAAACCTCCACCACTTTGACGGAAACCATCGCAGCTACAACCAGCGCGCAAGCCAGAATAAGAACGGTTTCTTTTTTCATAATATGGCAATCTATACGTGATAACCCCACATTTAAGCAATATTTGTTTTGGCATTTTGATTTTTAGAAGTGCGTCTAATTTTCGCGATTCCACTGCTTATAAATAAACATCTCCATAGCTATGACTTTTATGTGACAATATGTAGACTAGTTCCGACACATCGCCGGAAGAGTTTGGTTATGAACACTCAGCAAATGCTATTATCATGTATACAACCTGTAACACAACAAACCTTACAACACGCTTGTTTCAACGCTGTGAAGAGGGTGAATGCCTCACAATTCAAAGGGTATTTGGTAAAAACGCCCAAAAAGTAACTCCGAGCTGCCCCTGCTTGCATTCTTGATTGATTTTAAAAAAACCAAGACTTATAAAGTCATCATGTGGAGAAAAAAGATTTCGCGCGATATTCTCGCGCTTCCACTGCTCTTTGCAGGGTGTCTTGTCTTAGGATTGATCGTCAATAAAAGTCGAAAGTCTCCATTGCCTCTGGCTTACTTGAGTCCTGCATCTCGTATGAATACTGCGGTCGCGAATATAGGTGCTCCGACTTTATCAGGGGTTGCCTTGAGTGCCGACGTAAGTAAAAAGGAAATGCGTAAGATCAGCACTGATGAGTCGGCCCTGATCCTTGATGCAAGGCCTCAAACCTTTTTTAAACTAGGACATATTCCTTCGGCCTTGAGTTTGCCGCGAGATGATTTTTCAGCAGGTTATCAAGGTCTGCAAAAAACATTGTCTTCCTATCGAAACAAAACCATCGTGGTTTATTGTTCTGACAGTGGTTGTCCTGACAGTCGATTGGTGGGAGAATCTCTCCGTAAACTTGGTTATCAGGATGTGCGATTATTCCGAGGAGGATGGGATGAGTGGGTTGGCGCCAACTTGCCAACTCAGCAAGGTTGTGGCTGTGGTGACTAGCCCCTACTGCTGCCAAAAAAACGTATCATGAAAAACTTTTTTATCCGTCATTGTGACTGGCATTTCATTGCCCGGTTGATTTTGGGAAGCATTTTCATCTATGCGGGCGTGTTGAAGATGTATTCGCCGCTTGAATTTGCCGATAATATCGCAGCCTATCAGCTTTTGCCGGCCAGCATGATTAATCCCTTAGCTCTCAGCCTTCCGTTTTTTGAAGTGATCTGCGGCTTATTGGTCCTGACAGGATTTCATATCAGGATCGGCGCGATGGGAATTTTCATTATGCTTCTCGTGTTTATGGGAGCCATCGCAACAGCCATTAAAAAAGGCCTGCTTATCGACTGCGGTTGTTTTGGAGGACATTCTTGGTTTGAATCCAATCTTTGGGTAGCTCTGGTGCGTAACGGAATGCTTTTGCTCTTAGCCGTGGTCATTTGCCGACACAGCCTGCTCAACGAACCAGAACAACTCCAAGCCATAAGTGCTTAATCGGACAGGCTTGAGCGGTAACAACCGAAAAATGCTATCAACAACCACACGAACGCCTGGAAAGTCAGAATAATCACGCAAAGCATCCATGTGTCCAGCGTTGTGGAACCGGTAAATGTGAAAAGATCGTAAAGTCTTGTCTCTTTGAGCGTTTGCAGATAGCCCGACCAGCTCCAGTAAGCAGCAATGAAAGGTCGCGTTATCGTCGCCAGCCAATCGGGTAATGCGAGAACGGCGCCTGAAAGCGGTAGTTGAAAACCGACGATATAGAGAGCAATAAGCGAAGCCTGCTCTGCTGTTTTCGACCAGGACGAAATTGCCAAGCTTAAAGAAGTCAGAGAGAGATTGACCAAACCAAGCACGACGAATTGCTCTCCGAAGTTCCCCGGCAAATTACATATTGCCTTTACCAAGACCGTCATCCAGAGCGACTGAGCGATGACCAGAAGCGCAAGAAAAAGAATTTTGCTCATCAGGTAGGCCGTGGGGCTTAGACCGGACAGTTTTTCCTTCTCGAAAATGCCTCGCTCCGCCGCGATCTCGCGAGCCGCATTGTTGGCTCCCATCAAGGCCAGGAGAATGACCTGAAACATGGCAAGACCGGAAACCAACCGCCCCACCCGGCTTACTTGGGAAGAATAGTCGAGAGTTTCCTTGAGCATATGAGCCGGGTTCGTCTCCATGTTGAGACTCATGTTTTGAATTTCAGGAAGACCTTTGAGCGCAAACAACACCACGATGGCCGGAAAAACAAAGAGGAGAAGAAGCTGAAGAAAAATCTGCGCCTTATTACGAACAAAAATTCGGAAGCGGCGGCGGGTCAGACAGAAAAATTGAGCCATCCATCGGGAAAGACCACGCTGTTTGGCTAAACTCTCAGGATGAGAAGTTTTTTCACTCTCGGCTGAAAGCTGATGCCTCCGCGAAAAATCCCGCCATAAAGTTCCCCACTTTTCCTCTGAAATCTCGCTTAACCGCTGAAAAATCTCTTCTGGGTCGCTTGTCCGGAAATAAGACGCCATTTCAGCGGGAGTGCCCTGGAAGGCGACGATTCCTCCGGTTAAAACCACGACGGCATCGTAACGGTCGAGATGTTTAAGTTCATGGGTCACATGGAGCACAATTTTCTTCTTCTCGGTC
>Ga0302320_10020922_pt1 | contig 13010 bp, 8 predicted proteins | sample Bog_T0_3_FD_202130 | JGI IMG/M metagenome (GOLD analysis project Ga0302320, IMG submission 202130) | Peat permafrost microbial communities from Stordalen Mire near Abisko, Sweden - Bog_T0_3 | ecosystem: Environmental > Terrestrial > Soil > Wetlands > Peat | place: Sweden: Abisko, Stordalen Mire...
GGCGCGACTCAGAAGGAAAGGGACGATGAGTAAGAGGAAAAGCGATTTCAGGATTCGGGCCATAAAAGCCTCCGTAGAACGTAATTTTGACCAATGGGGATCGCAGCGCTAAGGAGCTTTGTCTGCACCCAGCGTCGCTACTGCTAAGTTTGCCAACTCGACATCTTCCAGCGAGGACAGGCCGCTGACCCCCACCGCGCCAGCGACCGCTCCGTCTTTCCACACAGGAATGCCACCGCCCCAGCCAACATATCTGGCGTCGCCGAAATAGGCGATGTCGTGTCCCTTTCCTGGATTGCGCACTTTATCTCCGATGTCTTTCGTGGGCTTACGTTCGCGAGCGGACGTGTAGGCTTTGTTGGCAGCGATGCGAATCGAAGAGACTGGCGCGCCGTCCATACGCGCGAATGCGATCAGCTCACCGTGCGAGTCGGCGACCGCGACTACCGCGGCCTTTCCTCTCCGCTGCGCCTCCGCAACGATGGTATCAACGGCTTTCTTGGCGTCGGAGTATTCGATGACTGGGACCGTTTTCATGCGGGTCGAGGCGCGTCCTGGAGCTTTGCGCAAAGAAAAAGCCGGACTGGGTGGCTTACCCAGCCCGGCTACCTCTTGATCAAGTTAGAACACGAACTTCAGAGCGAACTGAATCAGGCGCGGGTTGTTGATGGTATCGGTAACTTGCCCGAATCCATTATTGCCCGAGCCCGTGTAGGTGCCGTTGAAGCCGGTTCCCGGAGGTCCGAATTGCGGGTGGTTGAACAAGTCGAAGAACTCTGTTCGGAACTCCAAGCCGAATCGCTCGTGGAACGTCGTCCGCTTGAAGATGGCGAAGTCGAAGTTGTTGATGCCATCCTGACGGAGGGACGAATCGACGCGCGATTCAGTTCCAAAACCCCATGCCGGCGGCGCCGAGAAGCAGTTGACGTTGAACCATTCGCTAAGCGAACGCGGGCCGCCCTTGTCGCAACCCGCAACCACATCGGGTCGAACGTTGGAGATACCGAGGCCAGCGCCCTCCAGCGGAGTGGAGGTACCAGCCCAGTTGATCTTGAGCGGGAAGCCACGCTGGAATGTCGTGATGCCATCCACGCCCCAACCAGAGACAATCTTGTCGGTAACGCCGCTGGCAGAGTTCAAGAACATTTTGCCGTGCCCGAAGGGCAAATCCAGCACATAGCTGATAACCAGGCGTTGCGATACGTCTTGAGAGGACAGCGAACGTTCACCCGCGAGGTTGTTGTAATCCTGCACCGATCCGACGCCGCCTGTGTTGCCTTCCAGCCAGCTTGTCAGAGTATCCGTATTGCTCATCAGCTTTGAGTTGGTGTACGCAACCGTCATCTCACCGCCGCCGGCAAAGCGGCGCTTCAGGGTAGCCTGCAACGAGTTATAGCTGCTGGTGCAACATCCGTATCCAGCGAGGCTCAGCCCGTTGTACTGGGGATAGGGTCGGTCAAGCTGTCCCGCTAGAATCGTCGGGTTGCTCGTAGGGTTCAGGTTGCTGTTGGGGCTGTTGAGAGGGTTTGCGATAGGCTGGTCGATCGCGACTGGCTGTCCCGCAGCGAACTGCGACGCAGCTTGCGCGATGTACGAATCTGGAATTTGGTTGATGTTGGTGCTGTACTGTTCCAGATGCACGCCATGCGAACCGGCGTAAGCCACATCGGCGAAGAAGCCGTAACCCAGCTGACGCTGTATGTCGAGGTTATATTGCTCAACATATCCAGGCTTCGGGTCATTGTAAGGAGCTAACGTGGGGCTGCCGTTCGTCGCTACGAAGTTCGAAAGATTTCCGCTTCGCCCCGGGGGCGCCAAAAGCCCAGTCTGATACGGTCCGGCAACCGCACAGGTAAAGCTGGCGAACGTAGTACCGGCCAGCGTACAGTCGCTGTTGTCCAACGTCGCCGTCGGGTATAGACCATGATTGGCTCCGGAAGAAAAGTTCGTCGTCGCCAAGTTAATGATGTCGTTGTCCGGGTTGAGGGCGAACGAGATATAGTTGGGGATCCAGAATACTCCGAATCCGCCACGGATAACGGTCTTTTGATCCCAGCTATAGGCAAATCCGACTCGGGGCGAAAACTCATGTTCATCCAGAGGGATATTATTCCGCGTGTTGTTGATGCTGTTTCCGACAAGGGACGCATCGCCTATGCAAGGCGAGCCAGGAGTGCCGTTGCACCCAGTCACGGTTGCGTTGGTGATAGTCGGATTAAAGTAGCTCAGGCGGTTATACCGTTCGTCCCACGTTCCGGCGAGTTCGTAGCGAAGTCCGGCATTGATGGTCAACTTGGGAGTAGCGTGCCATGTATCGTTGCCATAAAAAGCGCGGTAGGTTTGACGGCCCTGGGTTAATGCGGGAACCTGGGCCGCACCTTCCGTCTGATTGACGAAGGTAGAAGGCCCGGGTTGCGCCAGACCCAAGAGGAAGTCTGCGAACGGGAAGCCGGCCGTGCAATTGTTGGCAGCGCTGCAATTTGGGCCGCCGATGTTCGCAGTCCAGCCGCCGGAGAACCCGAATCCGCCGGTACCGATGTTCGTTTGGTAGTAGTTATCCAAACCAAGCTCATACTGACCGCCGAACTCGAACGTATGCTTGCCGTGGATGTAGGTCAACGATGGCGAGATGTTGTACTGCGTGTTGTGATCGCCGATAGCGCTGCCAGCTCCTTGGCTCTTGCCGATGTCGCCGGGGAACGGGAACGCCGGAGTCGGAGGCGTACGGAAAGCATCGGGGACTATGCTGTTGTAACTCGCGGGCCATCCCAGCGCCGTCAGATCGTAATCGGAGTTGATCGGAGCACGCAGGTAGATGAAGCGGCTGCCTGACAGGTTCAAGTCGCCGATCAGCGTCGGGCTGAACACATGGTTGATGTCGATGGCAAGCGCCTTGGTGTGGTAATCCTCAGCGCAACGGTCAGCGCACAGGCCAGTACCGAGCGGATCGCTCGGAAGATCGAGCAAACCGTTGTAGCTGAAGCGTCCGAATACTCGCGTCGAAGAATTAATGTTTTCGTCGACACGGGTTACGAACTGGTTCGTGTTTCCACCGCTGCTGCTTGCGGTGGTGAAGTTGCTGGTCGAGAAAGTCGCCCCCCCGGGAGCCACCGGGGTGTAGAACTTATCCCAAAGAGTCGTCGCAGCTTTGCTCCACTCCGCCTGCGGAATTTGGTTGCCCGCGTAAGCTTGGCGCACGCCGGTCGTCTGGTTCACGGTGTAAGGATCGTAGAGCTGAGTGCTGATCGACGAGAAATCGCCTTGCCGGAATGCCTGTATCGGAACGGTCGTTGTCGTGACCGAACCGGTGCGCAACCTAAACTGCTCCCAGTTCACAAAGAAGAACGTCTTATCCTTAATGATCGGACCGCCGAAGTTGAAGCCGTACTGATTCTGCACGTACGGTGGAGGCGTATTGTCTTGGCCGTTCGCAATCTGGCTCTGCTTGTAGAAGTATTCATTCGAGTTCAGCGCTTTGTTGCGCAGATACTCGTAAGCCTCGCCGTGGAAGGCATTGGTGCCAGACTTGGTGCTGAAGTTCAAAATACTGCCGGAGAACTTACCAAACTCAGCGCCGAGGTTGTTGTATTGAACCTTGAATTCACCGATGGAGTCAGTAATCGGAATCAGGACGGGAAGATTGATGTAGCCGATGTTCAGCGGCTGGCCGTCAAGATACTCGGCGCTTTGATTGGCGAACGATCCGCCAACCTGATAGTTGCCCCAGCTAAACGGGTTCTGGCCGACTGGCGTTCCGCCCGATCCGCCCTGCGCGACCGCCGCCGGCGAAACCGTGATCAGGTTAAAGATGTTGCGGCCATTCAAAGGCAATTCGTTCGCCGGGCGAGTCTCGATGACCTGGCCCAACGAGGATGTTTCGGCTTGCAGGAGCGGAGTCTCCGAAGTGACTTCGACGCTCTCTGTAACTTGGCCGACGGGCAGAGCCGCGTCGATGTGCGTATCCTGGTTGACCTGCACCGTGACGTTCTGGCGCGTGATGTGCTTGAAGCCTTCCTTCTCGAATTCAAGCACGTAGTCGCCAGGCGCGACGTTAACAAACTGATAGAGACCTTCGCCTCCCGTCGTCTGGGAGCGCTTTTCCTGCGTACCCGCGTTGGTGAGTGTCACCTTCGCGCCGGCGATGGCAGCTCCGGAGGGATCTTGCACGGCGCCGTCCACGGTGCCGAACGTGCTTTGTGCTTGCATCAAAATGGGCAACGAGAGAATTGCGCCCAGCATTACTAACGACAACAGCGTTTTACGTGACGGCATCATGGCCTCCGAAGATTTTTGCTGGGAGCGCTTCCCCACGAAACGTTAGCCAGCATGTGTACACCGTAGTACTTTTCAGCTACACGGCTACGACTGGGCAGATTGCATCGGATGAGTCTTGTTTGTCAAGACAAAAATAACGATTTTCTAATAAAAATTTACGAAAGTCCTTCCCGCCAATGAAATCGCGTGCTTTAATGGCAAGGCGACAAGAGGCGGAACGCCCCATGACGGGCGGTTCGCTGATTACTGTTTTGGTTACCCAAACATGCCGCCCTGTCCGCGGTTAGGTGGATTCGAATGAAGTTCGGCGAAACCGAAGGCCAAGCCTCGCGGAATCGAATCACGTTGAAGTCCGTCGCCGAGCGCGTCGGCCTGACCGCCAGCACTGTTTCCGCCGTTCTGAACGATTCCCCGGCCGCATCCTCGGTTCCGCAGCACACCAAGAATCGGATCCTCGCTGCCGCCCGCGAACTTAACTATCGGCCGAATTTCTTCGCCCGCTCGCTGCGCGTCCAGCGAACTTACACTGTCGGTGTCATCGCACAGATCGGTGACCCTTACGATTCCATGGTGATCGGAGGCATCGAAGAACATCTACGTCAACACGGATTTTTCTTTCTCACGGCGGCCCACCGGCATAGCCCCGAAGCGCTCGAAAAATACGCGCACCTGCTCGTGCAGAGAGGTGTCGAGGGCTTTATCACGGTTGACGCTCCCGTCACTCAGGCGTTGCCGCTTCCCACGGTCGCCGTTGCCGGACATCTCCAGCTCGCCACCGTCACGAACATCGCGCTCGATCATCGCAAGGCAGCGGCGCTGGCTCTCAAACATCTCGCCGATCTCGGCCATACTGAGATCGCCTTCATGAAAGGACCGCCCGACAGCTCCGATTCCGCAGAGCGCTGGAAGGCCGTGCAATTGGTCTCCGGCGAACTGGGCATCCGCGTGAAGCCTGAGTTATCGGTCGAGTTGCAAGGAGACTGCAGCACTCCGGAGGTCGGCTATCCGTTTACCAAAGAGTTGCTGGGACGCAATCGGCGCTTCACTGCGCTGTTTGCCTTCAACGACAATTCCGCGATCGGTGCAATTAGCGCGATCCATGAGGCGGGCCTGCTCGTACCCGAGGACATCTCTGTAGTCGGTTTCGATGATATTCAGGCCGCGGCCTACAGCAGTCCAAGCTTGACTACGGTTCGTCAGCCATTACGCAAGATGGGCGAGATTGCCGCCCGCACGCTTCTGAGCCGGATCGAGAGCCCTGAATGGTCGATGGCCGAAATTTTGATCGAGCCCGAGTTGGTAGTGCGAAATTCGACAGCCCGCGTCTGCCAGCGCATTGGCTGAGCCTGGCATCATGTTTTCAAGTATGCTGATGCTCAGAGTGCAATGACGAATTTCCGCCGGCCAAAATTCTTGAAGACCATAGTTTCCGTTCTGCTCCTCACCATTTCCAGTGCTGCTATCGACTCTCCGGTATTCCACGCAGCGACGCCAAAGGGACTCGATTTCACACTCCGAAACTCTCCCACCTCGAAAAAATACCTGATAGAAACCATGCCCGGAGGGGTCGCGCTGCTCGATTACAACAACGACGGCTTGCTAGATATTTTCCTGGTCAATGGCGGCCGCATCGAAGGCTCAGTTTCAGTCACCGAGAACTTCTATCGCAGCGACCCTCGTTATTGGAATCGCCTCTACCGTCAAAATAAAGACCGCAGCTTCACCGACGTCACCAAAGACGCCGGGCTGGAAAATGCAGGTGATGGTAACTACGGCATGGGCGTAGCCGTCGGCGACTACGACAACGACGGCTATCCCGATATCTTCGTCACCAGCTACGGAAAGAACATTCTGTATCACAACAATGGGAATGGAACCTTTACAGATGTCACCGCCAAGGCCGGAGTCGGCGGCGGCGGATGGTCGGTCTCCGCCGGATTCTTCGATTATGACAACGATGGCAAACTTGACTTATTCGTGACGCGCTACATGGAGTGGGATACAAAACACAGCAAAGACTGCGGCGGAAATTATCATACTTATTGTCCGCCAGAAGAATTCCCGGCGACAACCAGCATTCTCTATCACAATAACGGCGATGGAACGTTTACTGACGTGAGTGTGAAGTCGGGCATCGCGGCGAAAAAAGGTCGTGCGCTGGGAGTTGCTTTCGCCGATTACGACGGCGACGGCTTCACTGACATCTATGTCGCCAATGACGGCATGCAGCAATATCTCTATCACAACAACGGCAACGGTACCTTCAAAGAAGTCGGACTCGAAGCCGGTGCGGCGCTCTCCGAAGGCGGCCGAAGGTTATCCGGCATGGGCGTCGTCTTCCAGGACTACGATAACGACGGCTGGCCCGACGTCATGGTGACAGAATTACCTCGCGAAATTTACGGTGTCTATCACAATGACGGCAACGGCACGTTCAGCTATCAAAGTCTGGAAACCGGCTTGGGGATTCTTTCCAGCGGAAGTTCGGGCTGGGGCGTCGGCCTCGAAGATTTCGATAATGATGGCTGGAAAGATTTGTTCGTCGCGCAGGGTCACGTGCTGGATAACGTCGAAGATATCGATCCTTCACTGCATTATTTAGAACTGCCGCTGCTGGCGATCAATCACAACGGCCGCTTCGAGCGCGTCGAATCGGGAGCAATCAAAGCCGCGGGACGCGGGGCCGCCTTTGGTGATCTTAATGATGACGGATGGCAAGACGTTGTGACCACTAGCCTCGGCGGTCCTCCGCAGGTGCTCGTCAATAACGGCGGCAAATCTCACTGGCTGACCATCACCTTGCGCGGCACCCGCAGCAACCGCGATGGCTTCGGCGCCAAAGTGAAAGTCAACAACCAAACGCGCTTCGCCACTTCCGCCGGAAGTTATTGCTCATCGAGTGACAAGCGCCTGCACTTCGGACTGGGAACTGCCGAGACTGCGAAGGTTGAAATTCTCTGGCCCTCAGGAACGCATCAAGTTCTGAATGATGTTCACGGCGACCAATTCCTCGAAGTGCGTGAGCCGGAGAAACCGTGATTCGCGCACTCTTCTTAATCTGGTTCGTATGGCAGAGCTTGACACCCGAAGCTGCCCAACATATGCAGGTCGGCATCGCCGCGGAGAAACAGCAGCAGTTCGATACCGCCATTTCCGAATTCAAGCAAGTTACCACGCTCGCACCCAGTGCTCCCGATGGCTTCATCAGTTTAGGTCAAGCCGAATTGGAAGCTGGGAATTATGGCGCTGCAATCACGCCGCTGAAACGCGCGCTTGAGTTAAATCCCGACGCCATCCCCGCTCACGAATTACTGGGATACGCCTTGCTGGCACAAGGCTTCGCCGCAGAAGCAATCCCTCATCTTGCGAAAGCACAGGATATCGGTGCTCAAGGCATCGCGGAAATCCAAACCGGACAGTTATCCGACGCTGTCACTCATTTGCAGGCCGCTTACGCGGCTCATCCCAATGACACCGACCTCCTTTATTATTTAGGCCGTGCCAGCGGATTGCTCTCCAAACAATCCATCGACACGCTGCTCGCCGCTGCGCCGGACAATGCTCGCGCCCATCAGGCCATGGCGGAAAATTATTTTGTTTTGCGGCGCATGCCCGACGCGGAGAAAGAATTGCAAGAGGCGCTAAAGCTGCGCCCTCATCTTCCCGAAGCGCATTTGGAACTCGGCGAAGTGTACGCCGGATCGTTTCAGTGGGCGAAAGCGGAAGACGAATTCCGCGCTCAGACCAAACTTCAGCCCGGCAACGCCGAGGCCGCCTATCGTCTCGGTGACGCCCTTCTTCAGCAAGGCAAAGCCAAAGAAGCCAGCGTCGAACTGGCCCGCGCCAATCGCCTGCTACCCGACATGCCCGAAACACTTTATGCCATTGGAAAAGCCGCTTCGCTACAGGGCGATGCCACCGCTGCGGAGAAAAACTGGAAGCGGCTGCTGACTCTCGAAAAGGACAGCAATCTCGCGGCCCAGGCGCATTTCGGATTGGCCAGCCTCTACCGCAAACAAGGCAAAACGGCAGCAGCGGATCACGAGATGCAGGAGTTTCAGAAATTGCAAGGCGCTCCCACTCAGCCCTAAACTTGCGCCGCACGATGAAAGCAGACTGTGTATACTGTGCGAGGTTTTGAATCCGTCATGGGCGCAGCAGACCGGAACTCCGACGCGAACTTTGAGGGCCGCGCGTGAACGTCATCAGCATCGGTGAGGTGCTTTGGGACATTGTCGGGGACGACGAACACCTTGGAGGCGCCACTTTCAACTTCTCCGCACATCTCAGCAGGCTCGGTGACGAGGTGTCTTTCGTGAGCGCAGTTGGGGCCGACGAACGCGGCGACAGGATTATCAAAAACATGCGCCAGCTGGGTCTTACCAGCGAGTATGTTCGTATCGACCCAGACCACGCCACCGGAGCCGTGACAGTTGCTCTAGCCAGCGACGGCCAGCCAAAATTCATTCTTCATCGTCCCGCCGCCTATGATTTTCCCGAGCTCGCCGACGCTCAATACCACAAACTATTTTCACGACCGGTAGACTGGATTTACTTCGGCACGCTGCATCAGATTTTCCCGCAGCCGCACCACGTAACCTCCGAAATACTCGGTCACGCTTCCGGCGCACGCCGTTTTTACGATGTAAATCTGCGTGCTGATGCGTTCTCGCCGGCGCTGATTCAAGAGCTCATGTCGCAAGCCTCTGTCGTCAAGCTAAATCATGAAGAGGTGGAAGCCATCGCGCGCATGTTCGGTTCCCCTTATCGCTCGCTGGAAGATTTCTGCCGCACTTACGCTGCCCTATATAAATGGGAGGGGGTTTGTGTGACACGTGGACCACAAGGCTGCGCAGTTCTACTTAACGGTCAGTTCATCGAAGCACCGGGCTATTCCGTGCAAGTAGTCGATACAGTCGGCGCAGGCGATGCTTTCGCGGCCGCGTTCCTCCATGGCTTAGGCAGTGGATGGGCCGCCGTTGAGATTGCCGACTTCGCCAATCGCGTCGGAGCCTTAGTGGCCAGCCGCCGCGGCGCAATTCCTGAGTGGACGATCGCGGAAGCCAAGGCGCTGTCGCCAAGAATCCGCGAATCCGAAACGCGCGAATCCGCACCACAACGACGGGAGACGGCATGAAATTGAACTCGGTCTTGCTCAAGAGCACCGGAGTCGCCGCCCTCGGCGGACTTCTTTTCGGCTTCGATACTGCCGTCATTTCCGGCACCACCGGCGCTCTCACCCAACTCTACGGATTGTCCTCAAAGTCGCTCGGCATCACTGTCTCCATTGCGATTTGGGGTACGGTGATCGGCGCGCTCTTCGCTGGTTTTCCCGGCGAAAAGTTCGGCCGCCGCGACAGCCTCCGCGGACTCGCGATTTTCTACTTCATCTCCGCCATGGGTTGCGCCTTCGCCTGGAGTTGGCCGTCATTACTGGTCTTCCGCTTCATCGGAGGCCTCGGCATCGGCGGATCGTCGGTGCTTGGGCCCATGTACATCGCTGAAATTGCTCCCGCAAAATCACGCGGAAAATTAGTTGGTGTCTTCCAGTTCAACGTAGTCTTCGGCATATTGCTCGCTTATTTTTCGAACTACATTCTCTCCGTCCTTCATTTGGGTGACGTCGAATGGCGCTGGGACCTTGGCGTCGCCGCACTCCCCGCGGCGATATTTCTCGTGCTGCTGTTTACCATCCCGCGAAGTCCGCGATGGCTGGTCAAGAAAGGCCGCATCGACGAAGCCCGATCCGTTCTGAAAATTACAGGAGACGAAAATTACGAGCGCGACTTACAGGAGATTGTCGACTCCATCGACGTCGAACAAAAACAAGCCGCCGAGAAATTGCTTTCCAGGAAATATGCGTTCCCTATTTTCTTGGCGGTAAGCATCGGCTTGTTCAATCAGCTCTCCGGCATTAACGCCATCCTTTATTATCTGAACGACATTTTTGCCAAGGCGGGATTCAGCCGCGTCTCCGGCAACCTGCAAGCTGTCGCCATCGGAGCCACCAACCTCGCGTTCACCATGATCGCGATGACGGTCATCGACAAACTTGGCCGCAAGAAGCTGCTGCTCGTCGGTTCCGTCGGAACCGCAGCCTGCCTCGCTGGCGTCGCCGCCATCTTCTTTATGCACAGCCACGAAGGACTTCTGGTCTGGCTACTCGTCGGCTACATCGCTTTCTTCGCCTTCTCGCAAGGCGCAGTCATCTGGGTGTACATCTCGGAGGTCTTTCCCAACTCGGTGCGCGGAAAAGGCCAGAGTTTAGGCAGCGCGACCCATTGGTTCATGAATGCTTTGATCTCTGGAATTTTTCCGCTGATGGCCGCGAACTCAGGCGGTTATCCCTTCGCATTTTTCGCCGCGATGATGGTGCTGCAATTCTTCGTCGTACTATTCGTGTATCCCGAAACCAAGGGTTTGACCCTTGAAGAAATGCAAAAGGAATTGACGTCATAGATTAACGAACTGACGACAAAATCTCTGCACTAGCGAGAGGCGCTTCGATTTCGATGACAACTTCCGGCTCCAAAAATCCGGCCACGACACAAGCACCATCCACGAATTACACCAGCGCGCTGGTCGTGGTCACTACCCTATTCTTCATGTGGGGATTCCTCACCGCGCTCAACGATATCCTCGTCCCGCACCTGAAGTCGATCTTCGATCTGACCTACGCCAAGGTCATGCTCATTCAGTTCGCCTTCTTTTCGGCATATTTTGTCTTCTCGATTCCCTCCGGAAAAGTGGTGGATGCGATCGGCTATAAACGCACGATGGTCCTGGGCTTGCTCGTGATGGCATTGGGTGCGATCTTGTTCGTGCCCGCCGCGAGCGTTCCATCGTTCCCGCTTTTTCTCGGTGCGTTGATCGTATTGGCCGCAGGCATCACTGCACTGCAAGTCGCTGCAAATCCTTACGTGGCAGTGCTAGGCCCTCCTCAAACCGCGTCCAGCCGTCTGAATTTGACCCAAGCATTCAACTCCCTGGGAACGACAATCGCTCCCGCTCTGGGGGGACTTTTCATCCTGAGCGCAGCTCCGAAGACAATGGACGAGATGCACCAACTCTCGGCGGCAGCGCTGCAAACCTACAAAGTGCATGAGGCGTCCTCCGTAAAGCTGCCTTACCTTGGACTCTCTCTTGCCCTCGTTGCCCTCGCGCTCGTCATCGCGAAATTCAATCTGCCAACCATCCCCGCAGTGGAGCACAAAGCAGGGGCTCCAGCGACCGACGTGCTGAAGTATCGCCATCTCGTTCTTGGCGCAGTTGGAATTTTTGTGTATGTCGGGGCGGAAGTTGCCATCGGCAGCTTCCTTATCAGCTATCTGACCCAGCCTGACATTGGAAACATCTCGCAACAAAAAGCCGCTACGCTGGTTGGACTATTCTACTGGGGCGGCGCGATGGTCGGGCGTTTCATCGGATCGGCCATCTTGCAAAAAGTGCGCACCGGCTTGGTGCTCGGCGTCGCCGCCATGACAGCAACGTTGCTGGTCCTGATCTCGATGGCTTCCACCGGGCACGTCGCTATGTGGAGCATTATTCTCGTCGGCCTCTTCAACTCGATCATGTTTCCCAGCATCTTCACTCTCGGCATCGCCGAACTCGGCCCGCTCACAGGCGACGGCTCGGGTGTGCTCATCATGGCGATCGTAGGCGGCGCGATCATTCCCGTCCTCGAAGGCTCTCTCGCCGACCACATCGGCCTACACCACGCGTTTATTCTGCCCGTGATCTGCTACCTCTATATCGTTTACTACGGATTCAGCGGCTCGAAACCGGTTCACGCTGGATGAAACGCACTAGGACTTTCGGAGATTTTGCGTGACGACCGGCAACACGACGCAAGACAGACTTTTCATCGGCGTGGATATCGGCGGTACCAAAGTCGCCGTCGGCTTGGTTGACTTACAGGGCAACATCAAGTCCCGTGAGCGCGCCGCCATGCCCGCGAGCGGCAGCGCCAAAGAGGGCTTGGAGGCCGTCGTCGCCGCCATCGATTCCCTCTTCGTGCATGACCCCAAATTGCGTGATGCAGTTGCCGGAGTTGGCGTCTGCGCTCCCGGCCCGCTCGATCCCAACGTGGGCGTCATTCTAAATCCGCCGAATCTCAAATGTTGGCACAATTTTCACCTCGCCGACGAGATGCGAAAGATCTATGGCGTCAACGTCAAAGTGGACAACGACGGCAACGCCGCCGGATTAGCCGAAGCTCGATGGGGTGCTGGGCGCGGCTTTCGCAGAGTCTTCTCCACCGGAATCGGCACCGGAATCGGCACCGGAATCATTTTCGACGGCCAACTCTACCACGGCCGCACCGGAGCCGCTGGCGAAGGCGGTCACATGAGCATCGACTACAAAGGCCCGCCCTGTGGCTGCGGCAAGCCCGGATGCATCGAAATTCTAGCTGCCGGTCCGGCCATCGCGAGAAGAGCTCGCGCCAAGCTAAGCGCTGCGAATGCTTCATCCGAAATGTTGAATCTCGCTCACGGCGACGTTTCCGCAGTGACCAGCGAAATCGTCGGGAAAGCGTTCGTCGCCGGTGACCCGCTCGCCAAAGAAGTCTTGGTCGAAACCGTAGAACTGCTCGCTCTATGGTTAAGCAACATCGTCGATCTGCTGGACATAGACGTAATCGTCTTCGGGGGCGGCGCAGGTGCGATGCTGCTTCCATTGCTCGATCTCTTGCATAAGCGCATGGATTTTTACTGCGTCAATCCGCGCTCATCTGA
>Ga0302320_10020924_pt1 | contig 13010 bp, 11 predicted proteins | sample Bog_T0_3_FD_202130 | JGI IMG/M metagenome (GOLD analysis project Ga0302320, IMG submission 202130) | Peat permafrost microbial communities from Stordalen Mire near Abisko, Sweden - Bog_T0_3 | ecosystem: Environmental > Terrestrial > Soil > Wetlands > Peat | place: Sweden: Abisko, Stordalen Mire...
CAACGGCAAAAATCTTGACGGCTGGAAGCACGTAGGTCACGGCGGTATGACCGTCGAAAACGGTCTCATCCACACCCACGGCGGCATGGGCCTTCTCTATTGGAGCGAATCCAAACTTGGCGATTGCGTCATCCGTGTCGTCTACAAAATGCGCGACGAAAACGACAACTCCGGCGTCTTCATCCGCATCCCCATCGCGCCCACCGAACCCTGGATGCCCGTCAACTACGGCTACGAAGTCCAAATCGATAACAAACCGGAAACCAGCAACGAGGACGAATACCACGTCTCCGGCACTCTCTATTCGCTCACCAAACCTCTCGCCAAAGCCGGCAAACCTGGCCCCGAGTGGAACACCATGGAGATCACTCTCGACGGCCCCCGCACCATTGTCACCCTAAACGATGTCAAGGTTACCGATTACACCGAAGGCGAGCCGGTCCCGGAGAAGAAATTCGATTTCGAACCCCAGCGCGGCCCGCGCCCCAATTACGGCTACATCGGCTTGCAAAACCATAGCGATAACGACATCGTCTTCTTCAAGGAAGTAGCGGTCCGTCCGCTGCGCGTTTCCTCCGCCAAGTGATCAACGGCAGCGCCGGCCTCAAGCGGGGCATGAGTTTCTTCCCCGCCCTCACCTCCAACATGTTGAACATGGTGGGAATCGGCCTGTTCACCACCATTCCTCTCATCCTCACAGCCATGGGAGGTCCGCAAGCCTTACTGGGCTGGATCTGCGGCGCGGTCATCGCCCTCGCCGACGGCTTGGTTTGGGCCGAACTCGGCGCCGCTATGCCCGATACCGGTGGATCATATGAATATCTGCAAAAAGCGTTTGGCCCCAGCGGTTACGGCCGGCTCATGGGCTTTCTATTTCTTTGGCAAGTGATGTTGGGCGCTCCACTCACGGCGGCATCAGGCGGCGTCGGCTTCGCCAACTATCTGAGCTTCCTCTTCCCGTCCCTAACTCACACTGGTGTCGTCCTGGTTGCCATGAGTGTTTGCGCGGGTGCTACTTTTCTCCTCTACCGCGACATCAAATCCATCGCCACCATTGCCAATATCCTTTGGGCCGGCCTCGTTTTGGCTATAGGCATCATCTTGTGGGGTGGCGCTTGGCACTTCAACCCTACGCTCGCCTTCAGCTTCCCCGCACATGCCTTCAAACCCGGTTGGGCTTTCTTCTCCGGCCTGGGCGGCGCGGCGCTTCTCGCCATGTACGATTACAGCGGCTATTTCAACGTCTGCCTCATCGGCGGCGAAATTGAAAAACCGGCCCGCAACATTCCGCGCGTCGTCCTCTGGTCCGTCGCCATTCTCGCGGTGCTGTATATGCTCATGAGTGTTTCAATCATCGGCGTCGTCCCGTGGCAACAAGCCATGCACTCGCGCGCAATCGTCTCCGATTACATACAGCACCTCTATGGCAAACCCGCCGCCTCACTCATGACCGTGCTCATTCTTTGGGTCGGCTTCGCCTCTGTCTTTTGCGTTCTCTTGGGCTACACTCGCGTTCCTTACGCGGCCGCCGTGGAAGGCCACTTCTTCTCCAGCTTCGCCAAACTCCATCCCACCCGCAACTTCCCTTCGTTCTCCGTCTTGTTCTTCGGCGTCGCTTCGGCCGCCATGTGCATCTTCCCCCTCGACGTTCTCATTCAAGGCCTCTTAATGATCCAGATCGTCACTTGGTTCATCGCCCAATGCATTGGAGTCATTCTGCTCCGCCGCAGGATTGACCAGGCCCCGCGACCTTTCTCGATGCCCTGCTACCCCTGGCCCGTCATCATCGCCATCGCTGGCTGGACGTTCATCTTCGTCATGAACGGCTGGCAATATATGGTGAGCGCCATCGTGCTGGTCATTATCGGTGTCATCGCGTGGTGTGTTTTCACTGCGCCTGCGCGCGTGTCCGCTGAAAAAGCCCGCTAGTCCAACTGGGCTTCCCGGAGCCACGCGACCTGCGCGCCAAGCCACGCCGCCTAGAAACTGCCCCTGCATTTCGAAGACTTGATATTTACGCAATATGCGTATATACGCGCCGCCGGCGGATCTTGCGCTGCCACTGCGAGGCGCCAGGGAATTACTTGGCAGGGATATTAATCCGACTGTTTACACGCCCGCTGAGTTCAAGAAAAAGAGAACGGCCCAAGACCCTTTCCTGAAGCAAGTGTTGGACAAGCAAAAGCTCTTCGTGTTGGGAAACAAGGATGAGCTGGACAAACTTGCTGGCATCTAACCGCGTTACCGCGCTACCGCCGAGCAAGGCGGAACTCGAAAATCTGCGCTCAATTGCCGGCCGAAGCCTGAAAGATGCGGTGGCGGCGGGGTTATCTGCTGACGGTCGCTTTACCATGGCTTACGACGCCGCCCGGACATCATCGTTGCTGGTAGTGCGGGCGGCGGGTCACCGCCCGCGCACCGTGGGCGCGCGATGCGGAAGCATGCACTCGCCCCGCGCGTGTGTCCGCTGAAAAAGCCCGCCTAGTCCAACTGGGCTTCCCGGAGCCACGCGACCAGCGCGGCGGGCCACGCCGCCGATGTCTTACCACTCTGAATCATTCCGAACCCATGCCCGCCCGACGAGTAGATATGCAGTTCCGCTGGAACTTTGGCCGCTTTTAAAGCCGCATAGAAACGGCCTGCATTGTCGGCCGCATTGACAGTCGTGTCGTCATCGGCGGCCACCAGAAATGTTCGTGGCGTCGCGGCCGTCACCTCCAGACCCTTGGGAATGGCCGGGTATCCCAGCACCAGGAAATCAGGGCGGCTGTCCGGCGGCGCAATCATTCCCATCATGGCTGCCAGATGCCCGCCCGCCGAAAATCCCATCATGCCCACAGCGTTCGGCTTAAGATTCCATTGCGCCGCATGTTCGCGCGTCAGCCGCATGGCTGCCTCCGCGTCATCAAGCGCGACGTGAATTTTGTCGGCCACCTGATGGAGGTCCGCCTGCGAGGCCCCGCTCATGCTGCCAGGCAATCGGTACTTCAGAACAATGCCCGCCACGCCGATGCCGTTCAGCCAGCGCGCGATATCGTGACCCTCTTTGTCGATCGCCAGATGCTGATAACCGCCGCCTGGGCAGATCACAATGGCGGTGCCCATCGCTTTCTCTTTTGGCGGAAGATAAACGGTCACCGTCGGCTGTGAGACGTTTGAGATCGCTCGGTCAACCACGCCGCCCTTGCCGCGTTCCTCAATGCGCTCTGCCGGAGCTGACGGATCCGGTTTACCGGCGGTGCTCAGCACAATCGTTTCTTGCGCCAACAGCGGCAGCGTGACGAACAACGCGCACAACAGTCTCATACGTTACAGCATACTGCTAGGTCCAGCGCTAAAGTCAGCCAAGCTTTTCGGCAAGCACACTCGGCAGCTCCGGGTCGGGCAGCCCGCCCAAAAGCGTTAGCGCGTGCTTTGCCAATTCCCTTGGCACATGGCCCGTTAGGTGCTTAAATCGGCCGCCTTGATCGGGAAATGTGTCGAAGATCCCATATTCGCCGGTGGCGAGATGGATCGCAAACCAGGCCTTTGTATCAATCTCTTCGACAACCACAGGCTGCATAGACTCTAGAAACTCCTCAACGCCTTTCTCATTGCCTTCTTTCGCGGCAAAAGTGAGAAGCAAAGCCTTAGTGTCGGGCGTACTCAAAGGACCGTCGGGAAGCTTATGAGCAAGCACGTCCAGTTTCAGTATCTGCGGCGCTTCCGTGAATAGTTCAGAGCTTCGCCCGATCAGAGCCTTCGCAACCGCTCCCGTTAAATGCGCGTCGCGGCCGGCATCGTCGGCAAACACATCAAAAATGCCATATTCCCACTTGCCGAAGCGAATCGCAAACCAAGCCACCGTTGCCGGTTCGCTCTCAACCAATGGCAGAGCTGATCGGAGAAACTCCTCCACTTCCGAATCCTTATCGTGCCGGCATTGCAGGCGAACTAACAGCCCTCGCGTGATCATGTAAGCTCCAGTGAGTTGATGGTAACTCATTTTGTTTTTAGCCTCACGATTGTGGCTCGGACAAGTGGGCATCTCTCTCATCTGCAACGCTTTGCGTGAACGCAACGGGCCTTCGGAAATCTCGTCGATACTTGGGCAACGCTTTGGCCGTTCTCACCATAGGATTTTTGAGAGCTTGTCCGACAAGAGCACAGGATATTTGTGGAATGAAATGAGTGTTTTCCGGACCGGACTTAGGGCGCTTACGCTTCCGGCTCGGTTTCGGAGTTAGTCGTCGGTCAGACAATGTAGGAACTCCAGTGGCCGCAGGCCTATGGACACTCGTTCAATCCGCGATTCCATTCAAGCGCCAGTTAGTTTATGGCAAGTTATCTTGGTTCAGTTACAGCGCTCTCAAAACGCGCTGCCCAAGCATCGAAGGCGGGAGTGAACCCGTTCCAACGTAGCTGCTCAACGTCTTCAAAAAGGGCAATATCCGTGCGAAGCGTGGCAAGCGTACGAAACAGCAGCGCGCGGTCGCGCTGATCGGAAAGGGTTTGTGCCAAGGCACTCGCACTGTAAGCGTTCACACGCCACTCGCGCGAGTCGCCGGGGATCAATTCGATATGACCGAACTTGGCGAGTACCGCAGCCGCGGACTTCGCTCCCCACCCCGGCAGCCCAGGATACCCGTCGGCCGCATCGCCAACCAGGGCCAAGTAATCAGGAATAGACGCGGGGGAAACACCGAATTTCTTGACCACTCCCGCCTCATCGCGGACCTCGCGGGTTCGTCGATTCAACTGTACAATTCGCGTACCGCTCACGCATTGAGCCAAGTCTTTATCTGGCGTGCAAATCAATACACGCTCCACTCGTGGATCCCGAGCAGACAAGACCGCGCCCGCAGCGAGGGCATCATCCGCCTCAAACTCGATCATCGGCCAAACGACAATGCCGGCCGCGGAAAGGGCCGCCTCCAAGAGCGGGAACTGAGCCAGCAAGTCGGGTTCGATGCCTTCGCCGGTCTTGTAATCCGGCCACAGATCGTTGCGGAATGATTCGATGACGTGGTCCGTAGCCACGGCGACATGCGACGCTCCGTCGCGGATCATGCCCAGCACCGATGAAACTACGCCTCGGACTGCAGCTACTTCCGCGCCGTCTCTATCCTTCGCCGACGGCAAAGCATGGTAATGCCGAAACAATTCATATGTACCGTCAATGAGATGAACGTCCAAAGCCTAATTAACGCCTGCTATTTCGAATCGAGCGCGAATGCCAAGATGCTATCGTCGGTCACTGGATTGCCGAAGAAACCGCCGCCCGTGGAAGTGATCACGACATACTGCTTTCCGTCGCGGCCTTCGTAGGTCATAGGTGTTGCTTCCGCGGCTCCGTTCAGTTTTACGGTCCATAGCTCTTGGCCGGTTTTCGCGTTGAACGCCCGGAAGCGCGCATCGTCAGTTGCACCCACGAAGACCAGGCCTCCAGCCGTCGTGATAGTGCCGCCATTTCCCGGACGCCCGGTGTTGCGCTTACCCTCGGGCATCCCATCTGTTACGCCCAGCGGTACCTTCCACGCAATCTCACCGGTATTCACGTTGACGGCTGCCAGTTCTCCCCACGGCGGTTGTTGGCAAGGAAGCTGCTGTGTCCCTAGCCCTTTGACGCTGAACCGTCCCCCGCCCGGCATGCCCTCAACGGGGCCATTGGGATCAACGCGGTTGCCTTGCCCGTTTGCCAACGCTGCGCCATTTTTCGGATCGTGTTCCTTGACGCCGGAGATCTGCCCCAATTCGTTGAGGTTCGCGAACAAATAACCAAGCTTGGGGTCGAACGACGTGCCACCCCAATTGACGCCGCCGTGATTACCCGGAAACTGCACACGAAGATGCTTATAACTAACAGGCAAAAAAGGTCCTCCCAATTCCAGGCCCTCCACAAGTTGGCGGCAGGCAGATTCAAGTTCGGGCGTGACGGTGGCGATATCGGCTTTGCTGAACGTCATCCTCACCAAAGGCGGAGGCTTGAGGGGAAACGGCTGTGTCTTCGCGGCGCGTTCGAGCGGAACTTCGCTAACAGAGACGGGACGCTCCTCAACGCCATAAATAGGTTCGCCCGTGACGCGATTCAGCAAAAAAACCATTCCGATCTTATCCATGGCCACCACGGCGGGAATGGTTCGACCGCCTTGCTTTACGTCAATCAGCGCCGGCGCGCCCGTCAGATCGGCATCCCAGATATCGTGATGGACCACCTGAAAGTGCCACAGATATTTTCCGGTGTTGGCATCGGCTGCAACCAGACTTGAGCTGAACAGGTTGTCGCCCACGCGGTCGCCGCCATACTGATCGACCGACGGCGCGCCGAACGGCATATAGACAATACCGCGCTTTTCGTCGAGTGTCAGGAAGCCCCAGACATTCACCCCAGTGCGATTTTTCCAACTGTCTCCCGCCCAGGTGTCATGGTATTTTTCGCCCGGCTGCGGGATTGAGTGGAACGTCCAGACGAGCTTTCCCGTTCGCATGTCCCAAGCTCGGACATCGCCGGCCGGGCCGTGCGGCGGATTTTCCTGCGTTGTGCCACCCGTGATCACCAGATTCTTGTAAACGATGGGCGGCGACGTGAGAGCATTCCGTCCGGGCAAACCGTGCATGATGGCCTCTGTATTTAGATTCACCACGCCGTTATCGCCGAATTCAGGGTTGGGCTTGCCCGTTTTCGCATCAAGCGAATACAACTTTCCGTCGCTCGATCCAAATACGATTTGAGCGGGAGTATGGCCGTCACCCGTCCAAAACTCAAGCCCGCGAGTAGAAGGGTTACCGGAGGAAAGCGCATACGACCAGATTTCTTTACCGTTCACCGGATCGATTGCCACCACGCGCGAGTAAGGAGTGGCCAGGTACATGAGTCCGTGAATGACAAGCGGCGTGTCTTCGCTCGGACGGAAACGACCGCTGAACGGGCTGCGGCCACCGGGAGCTTGCGGTTCGTCGCCAACGGCTCCGCTCGGGCGCTCCGGCAAAGCCGAGCCTTTAAAATCAGGCGGCCGCATGTGATAGACCCACGCTACCTTGAGGCGGCTCACATTTTCCGGCGTGATTTGCTCAAGCGGAGAGAATCGCATGCCTCCCCGATCATGACCATACGTTCGCCATTCTTTGGCCGCATCCACCACCAGGCCGCCGGCGGGAAGACTGTCTTCCTTTTCGTTCCTAGCGGCGGGCGGAAGGGAGACGCCGCCGGCCATTGCAGTATTGCTGTTGGGCTGGGCTTCAGTTGGGGATTCGCTAGCTCCATAGAACTTCACGAGATAGGAGAGTATCCGATCAAAATCGTCAGCGCTTCCTTGCGCACCCAGGTTCATCATCTTCGAAATTGTGCCCGTCCAACCCGCCTGTCCTTGCCGCAACGATATGGCTTGATCGAGTGAGTGGCATTGGGAACAGATCCTAGACGTTTCCGCTTTGCCCGCTCCATCTGGCAGATCGGCCGCAGCCGAAAGGATAGCTGCGAAAAAAAACGGGATTGTCCGCTTCGCCGGCCTGCCAAGACCGAAAATGGCTGTTAGATCTTTGATCAATGTTTTGCGATTTCCTCGAACGGCGCTCATGGGCTTTGGCCAGACCATTTTATCGACTGGCGAATTAGGCGCTCATTGTTCGTGGCATTGTAGAAGATGTGGATAGCACCAACCAAATAGCGTCGAAAAACGCGCCCGTCACCGACGAACTCACGTCCACGCTGGCACTCCCTTGGATTCTGCGGCTGCGCTACGGCCTCGCCGCAACGGAGGCGGCCATTGTCGCCCTGGCCGTGGTCGTCGCCCGTGCGCATGTGCTCCTGATTCCGGCCGCCATCGTCATAGCCGTCACCACGTTCTCCAACACCTTTCAGGGCTCCTTGCAGCGAATCTTGAAGATTCCTGTCGACAAAATGATCGCCGCATTATTTTGCCTCGACATCCTCTGTCTTACAGCGATTTTCATGCTCACCGGCGGCGCCACCAATCCCTTCAGCCTGCTTTATCTGGTGCAAATCACCCTTTCGGCCGCCATCCTAAGAAAGCGCTGGACATGGTTTCTCGGCGTTCTCTCTATTTTCTGTTTCGGCAGTCTGTTCCTGTTTTACTTCCCCATCCCGCTGTTAGAGATGCACCACTATCACGCTGGCCTCGATCTCCATCTGTTGGGAATGTGGATTGGCTTTACGGTGGCCGCGTTTCTCATTGCCCTGTTCAGCGGTAAAATTTCCGAAGCCTTGCGCGAACGCGAAAACCGGCTCCTCTTGTTGCAGCAGCAACTGGCTGCCAAAGAGAAACTGGCGTCGCTCGCCACCCTCGCGGCGGGCGCGGCCCATGAGCTTTCTACCCCGCTTGCCACCATCGCCGTCGTGGCCAAGGAATTGGAGAACTTCGCCACCCGCACTGAATTGAATTCCGCGGTGGCCGAAGACAGCCGTCTGATTCGCTCCGAAGTAGAGCGCTGCCGCCACATTTTACAAGGCATGAGCGCACAGGGCGCGGAATTTCCCGGCGAAAGGCCCGGCGCCATTTCCGTCGCGGAGCTTGTCGGCCGGCTGCGTCAACATCTTCCCGCCGATATCGCCGAAAGGCTCCGGGTCGATTCGCCCGTCGCATCAGCCAGGCTACTGGTACCCGTGCAAGCGCTGCTCCAATCCCTGTCGGCATTGGTCAAGAATGCCGCCGAAGCGGTCGGCGACCCAGTTCCCATCGTCCTGCGCGTAACGGCCATCGCTGACAGCCTCAGTTTCGCGGTTTGCGATCAAGGGCCGGGGATTCCGGAACAATTACTCCGCCGGATCGGCGAGCCGTTCTTTACCACCAAACCGCCGGGCAAGGGCATGGGGTTGGGAACATTCCTCGTACGCGCTTTTGCGGAGGGACTCGGCGGTTCACTCGAATTCGAATCGCAGCCGGGCGAAGGAACCACCGCAACTTTATCTATTCCCGCCAACAGTCTTGAGAGAGTCCCGCTTGCAACCTCAGTCCGTTGAAAAAGTGGTTGTCATTGTTGATGACGACGAGGTCTTCCGCAACCGCCTATGTCGCGCTTTCTCCGAAAGAGCATGGCGGGCCCTCGCGGTCGGCACCGGTGATGAGGCCTTGCCCCTCATCGAAGAACGCGAACCCGACCTCGTTCTGGTTGACCTACGCCTCACCTCCGGCAGCGGACTCGATGTAGTCGCTCAGATCAGACAAAAGGACTCTGCGGCATCGGTCATCATGTTGACCGGCTACGGCAGCATTGCCACGGCATTGAGCGCGACAAAACTGGGGGCCGACGACTATATCAGCAAGCCAGCCGACGTCGACCAGATCTTAGCGGCGTACGAGAAACTCGCACGCGATGACGTGAGCACGCAAAATGACGAACTCACCGCGCCTTCCCTGGCCCGCGTGGAATGGGAACATATCCAGCGTGTCCTGGCCGATTCCGGCGGCAACATCTCCAAGGCCGCCAGGATTTTGGGAATTCATCGCCGTTCCTTGCAGCGCAAACTCGATCGATATCCGCCGAATCGCTAGTGCTAGTGCTTTTAACTTTTACCCCGGTGGGTCTGACTCCCACTGATCATGCTAGTCTTCGCTGGACGCGCACTCTTTCATTCGCTACTCCATGCCGGTTTTATATCGGCGCTTTCACAGGCGAAACCGCCTGCGCCACCAGCTCATATAAGATAGAAGTCAGTTGCATCAATACGACTCCGTTCTTAAGTCGTTGCTAACCGGCTCACAGAATTCTTTCTTGAAACACCTCATCGGCGCCGAGCGCGGCCATTGGCTCAATGTCGAACGGCCCAGAGTGACGCAGCACAGAGTCGATCTGTTATTCGAAGTCATACGGACCCTCGAACTGATCTTGGTTGAGTTGCAGAGCTTTAATGATCCATTGCTGCTCGTTTGTCTCGACATGAGTGTCGAGACGGCGGGCACGAGTGCCCGCGCCACCTGGTGACGCCATGCCTGAGTTGCCGGTTCAAGATCATCGACATTCGCGATTGGGATGCGGAAACTTTGCTCCAAGGTAAGCATCCGGCTGACGCGGTTTTGGCCATCCTGGGGCGTCATTCCGATCGGCCGGAAACGATTCGGCGCATCTTGCAGCGCATTGGTAAAATGAAGGCGGAAGACCGGAACGCTGTCGTAGATGTAGCGGGTGCGCCCAAACGGAATCAGGGATCATGAAGTGTTCGGTCCCGTGATCCGCCAGGAACGCGCGCAAGCGCTGGCGGAAGGCGAAAAGGCGGGCAGACGGCAGGAAGCAGTTTCCCTGCTGCAGCGCTTAATAGCCACGCGATTCGGCGCTATCTCAACCACAACCACAAGGCGCCTGGCTAAACTGACTCTCCCCGAGTTGGAAGATCTCGCCATCCGTTTTGTCACAGCCAAGAACGTGAACGACTTGTTCCGCCGCTAGCTATCTACTGCTCGAAAACCGTCGCTGCTTCCTGATCTCGCCTCAAAAATGTAGAAACTCCAGAGCCGTGCAGTTGCGCGGCCTGGCGTTGTGAACAGGCACATCTCGGGTGCTCGTGCGACAAAACACCGCAGTGACAATGGGGGAAATCTAGAGGAAGATGGGCGTAGAGTCAATTGGCAGGTCTTCTAACCTGCCAATTTCATTTATCTTGCAGGCTACGGCGATTCACCGCTGTAGCCCGCTCCTTTCGGCCCCAAACGCTAGTGATGCCTTTTCGGCGTCAACTTCCTCGAAGCAAACTCCTGAAAGAGATTCGCAATCGCCCGCGCGCCCAAGCCGATGCCCGCATCTTCAAACGTCAACCCGGCCCCATGCCGGTCTGCCGCTGGATAGTACACGTTTGAAATTCCAGCGGCCGCGAGATTACCCAGAATTTCTGAATACCTGGGCCGCCACCGCCCGTTGTCGCCCTTGCAGATGAACGCGTTCGCGGCCGCGTAGCCCATTCGCGAACTGGTAGATCCTGAGCCTTTCACGAAATAACGCGGGTCTTCTTTGAATAAAGAAGGCAACAGCGCCCGGCTAAGCATGTTGCGCGTAAAGAAATCGGCATAGCTGGCGCCAAAGCGTTTAGCGTACCCTTCCGTTCCTTGTCCATAGGCCTTGTAAGAATTGTGATATTGCTCAGCGCCGGCAACCAGGCCGGTAATTCCAAACGAGACCGGATCGAACACCGTTTTCCAAACAAGCTCAAACTTCTGCTTCACATCCAGCGGAACCGCCAGTGGAACATAACTGACCTCGTAGTTCGGCACCATGCCGAGCAGTCGCTGCTCCTCTTCCGATCTGATTTGTTCCTGGGCCAACTCCGTCTGATTGTCGGAAACATCAACACCGGTGGTGACGTGGGCGAGTTCCAGCACAATCTGCGGAAAACTCAAGTTCTCCCCCGCGCGCATGGTGCCCAATAAATGCTGCTCGGCAAAACCTTTTGCCCTCACGATCAAATCCAATTCGCCAACGGGCGGGTTCTGAAAAACGAATTGTCCGCTGCTGTCTGATTCCGTCTCCCGCGCGGGCGAGTGATCTTGCGCGGAAAGTGTGATTTTCGCTCCTACGATCGCGGCGCCCGTAGCGTCAACCAATGAGCCAGCGAGCTTTCCAGGTATTTGCTGCCCGAAAATCGGCAAACAAATAAGGACGGACAGCCAGCTTAGCTGACGGCAGAATAATTTTTTCATAGGGGATGCTAAAGCAGTATCGATCAATTGCCGTTCCTAGTATAGCTACTTACTCCAAAAGCGCTAATAGAAGCACTGATTCAAGCATTCCCTACAAAACCATTAGCGAATTCTCTTCGTACCCCACTGCGCCGTGGTGCCCTTTCGGTACGTCCAAAGAGCAGAGGACAAGGAAGATGGAAAAGTTTAAAAGCTACCAAAAACTCTCGTTGGCTTTCTTAGGAACGGCAGCTTTAAGTTTCAGCCAAGTGGCTGGCTCTCAATATCCACCGGCCTATCCCAACAACGCTAGCCAACAGCCGGCTGCTAACCACGAAATGGCTCAGCCCGGCACGATCAACTACGTCGAAGGACAGGTCTCGCTCAACAACCAAACTCTCGGCTCGCACGGCTCGGCTATGATGCAACCCGGCAACACATTATCGACCGGTAATGGTTTTGCGGAGGTGCTGCTCACACCGGGCGTTTTCTTGCGCGTAGGCAACAACAGCGAAATCCGCCTCGGCAATGCGGGCTTAGCCGGCGCGCAAGTCCAACTCGATCACGGCGTTGCCAACGTTGAAGTAGATCAACTCATCAATGGAACGCATTTGGCGATAAACATGAATGCCGCCACAATCCAAATTGAGAAGAAAGGTCTCTACGATTTCAACGCAGATCAGCAGGCGGTCAAAGTGCTTGACGGCAAATTGAATGTGGAAGCTGCCGCCGGCACAAAGGCGATTGGCAAGGGTGATCAACTTTTACTTGCCAGCGAAAAACCTCTCAAATCTCAAGGCTTCAATATGAAAGCCGAAGAGGCGCAACCCTTATATGTCTGGAGTGAAGCCAGAAGCCGCGATGAATCGCAAGCAAACGTAGCGATCGCTCAGAATGTTGCTGCGTATGGCGGATGGTACGGTTCTGGCTGGTATTGGGATCCGTATTGGAGTTCGTTTGCTTTCCTGCCGGGAAGCGGATTTCTGTATAGCCCGTTCGGTTGGGGTTTTTACTCACCAGCGTTTATTGGCTACTACGGAGTTCCGTACGGCTACGGGCGCTTTGGATATGCGCGTGGGCACGTATATGGAGTTGGCGCTAGCGTTTCCGGCTACCGCAGTGTTGGGGGTGGATTCCATAGTGCGGGCGGCGGCGGTTTCCACGGTGGTGGTGGCGGCGGACGCCGCTAACACGCTTACTGACGAAATTCTTCGCTATACTCATAGGTAGGCCTTCGGTAATCCCTTCATGAACAGCAACTTAAGATGGACGATAGTCGGCAGCTCCACCTGTATTGTGGTCCTGCTCTTGCTCGGTGCTCGCAGCGGCGGCGCCGTAGCGCACGATGATGTTTATGGACATCTTAAGGTTTACACCGAAGTCCTGGAGCGCATAAAACTGGAG
>Ga0302320_10020926_pt1 | contig 13009 bp, 6 predicted proteins | sample Bog_T0_3_FD_202130 | JGI IMG/M metagenome (GOLD analysis project Ga0302320, IMG submission 202130) | Peat permafrost microbial communities from Stordalen Mire near Abisko, Sweden - Bog_T0_3 | ecosystem: Environmental > Terrestrial > Soil > Wetlands > Peat | place: Sweden: Abisko, Stordalen Mire...
CTCGCAGCCCTGGCCCCGACGGCGGGAACCGGCTACGACCAGTTCGTCGGCAGCAACAGCACCTTCGGCGGGGTTGAACTCCAGGCCGGCACCGGAACGAGCTCACTGCTCGACAACGGCAACCTGATCCTCAACCCGAGCTCCCGTGTTGGCGGTCCGACCACCATCACCTCGGCTGGTAATATCACCACCGCGGGAACAGGCGGCAGCAACTTCGCCAATTCGCTCACCCTGGTCGCGTCGGGCAGCATCGTGGTGACCAACGCGATCAACGTCGGTGCCGGCCTCACGGTCGACGCCATCGCTGGTCCGACGAACCTGAGCTTCCTCAGCAAGACGGCCAACCTGAATAGCATCGCGGTGACCAACGCTGGCAACACCAGCAATTACACCGGCCCGAGCCCGTAATTTGATTTCGTTCTAGATTATACGCCACAAAAGAGGCGACCGGAAGCGGTCGCCTCTTTTTTTATTTTGTTGCGGGATCATCCGTGTTATAAGGTAAATAAGAAAGTCCTGTATTAGGCCCATGCCAATGGCGGTCGGTCGGAGTTCCCTTGTTGCCATGCGCCTTTGGCGTCTCGACCCTATCTCCCGTATTACCATGAACACCTTGCTGATTTCCGGTTTGAAGCAGCGGAGCCTGATCGTCTCGGCCCTGCTCGCCAGCGCCTCGTTGGCGTTGCCTCTCACCCTGCATGCCACGTTGCCGAACACAGGCGCGTCCAATTTGACCGTGGTTTCCGGCTCCGCGACTTACCCAACCCTCGCGAACGGCACCACGGGCACGCTGACCATCTCCTCCGGCAGCACCACGGCGGTTTTGGGCTGGGGCAACTTCTCCGATGGTTCGGCGGCGGGCGGCAGCCTTGCGGTCGGCGACACCATCAACTTCGCGATCCCGAGCGGTTCTTCGATTTTGAACCAGGTCTCGGGCGGCTTTGCCACGACGCTTAATGGCGCGATCACCTCGAGCGGGAAGGTGTTCATCGTCAACCCGGCCGGTGTCACGATCGGGGCCACGGCATCGGTCAATGCCGGGGGGTTCTATGTCAGCACCGTGCCCGAGACGAACGCCTACTTCAACCTGAACGGCACCCTGCAGGCTTTCTCCGCGACTCCTCCGGCGACCTCGACCAGCGGCATGGTGGTCGTGAACGCGGGTGCGCAGCTTTCGACCGCCGCGGTGGGCGGCAATGGCACGATTGGCCTGGCGGGCAGCACGGTCACGGTGGCCGGACTTTCCACCACGGTGGCCGGCAATCTCTATATTGAAACCCAGGCGCCGGGCGCCGCGAGCACCACGGTTACACTGGCCAGCACGGCGGCCGCCACGACGATCGGCACGGCGGGGGTCGGCGGCAATCTGACGATCGTCACCAACGGTGGCAGTGTGAATCTGGCCAACGCGGCCAACGTCACGATCACCGGTGCGGCGTCGATCACCACCACCGGCGGCAGCTTCAACGGCGCCGTCACTGATTCCTCCGGCATGCTCTTCTCGGCCGCGGCCACGGGCACGGCCTCGACGATCAAATCCGGAAATGGCGCAGGCACCGTGCTCTTCGGCAACAATGGCGGCTCCGGTTCGGCAGATTTCGCCAGCCTTAGCCTGACGAGCGGAAGCACGACGCTCGTGGACTCGACGGCAAATACCCTGACCCTCGGCGCCTCCACAGTCAGCGGCACGCTCGCAGCCACTTCGGCTGGAGGCAGCATCACTACCACCGGAGCCGTGACCGCGACCGGAAATGTCAGCCTGACAGCCAACACGGCCGGCAAGTCGGTCACATTCACCAGCACGGGCAATGTTTCCTTCGGCGCGATCAGTTCGACGGGCGCCGGCAACAGCGTGACCATCACTGGAACCGGAAACCTCAGCTTTACCTCGGTCACGTCTCCGACGGTGTCAATTACCACGACGGGCGGGACCTATTTGGATTCGGCCGGAATTGCGGCGACCACGAAGGCGACGATCTCAGCGACTGGCAATGCGAGCCTAAATGCTGAGAACACGCCCCTGCTGAGCGTGACCTCCGGCGGAACGATTTTGCAAACTGCGCCGATCACGGCGGCAGCGGCGACATTCAATGCCCCGACGATCACTTTGACGAATGGCGGAAATGCGATCACCTCGGTTGAACTGCTGGGGGGCAGCGGTAGCGGCGCGACGCCCGTGAATTTGATTTCTGGTGTCCCGACCTTGACCATCGCCAATGGCACGAACGTCTCCGGAGGGGCCTCAATCTCGGACGCCACCGGGGTGGTTGCGCTGGGTGCACTTTCGACGGACACCCTGGCTTTCGGCTCGACGCTGACGTTGGTAGGAGGCAATGGAGCCACAGCCATCACAACTATCGCCGGCAACTTCAACGTCACCGGAGCGCTCACGGCAGATTCGACCAATTCGGCGATCACCCTGGGTGCCGCAAGTACGACCAATTCGGGCTTCGGCCAAATCAGCGGCATTTCGGGCACGGGTGCCTTCACGATCAATTCTTCCAAGACGGTGAATCTTGGAACGTTGACCACCACCGGCGGACTTACGGTGAACGCCAATGGCAGCATCCTTAATACCGGCAACCTGGTCGTGACAGCCTCCGGCGGCGTTACCCTGACTGCCGGCACCTCCGGCACACCGGGCAGCATCCAGCTTGGCGCCACCGGCGGGGCCAACAACGCGGTGATTCCGGGCACAATCACGGTGAACACCGCCAGCGGCTTCACCCTGTGGGACACCCCCGGCGCGACCGTCACGGTCGCGACCGGCACCAACGCCCTGCCCAGCGCCACGATCGCCGTGGCCGGCGGCAGCAATCTGGTCGTCGATGCCAACACCAGCGGCAAGGCGCTCGCGGCCCTGAGCTACACCCTGGCCGGCGGCAACGGCAACGCCACGGTCACGGACGCGGGCAGCCTCCTGCTGAGCAACGCGACCAATGTCGGCACCGGGACCACGACGGTGACGGTCAACGGCAACGCCAGCACCTTGACCTTCGGCACGGGAGTCGCCCTGGCCGGCACCGGAGCCGCCTCGTTCTCGACCACCGGCACCGGCACCTTGATCGCCGATTCGGCCGCCAGCCCGGTTTCGATCGCGGGTCCGGTCACCTTCAGCGGCGCCAACATCGCGGTGAACAATAATCTTACCAATAGCTTCGGCAACCTCACGCTGACCTCCGCCGGGAGCGTGGCGGTAACCGAGGGCCCCGCGGTCAATCTCGGCAACGTGACCCTGAGCGGCACGTCCGGGACGTTGTCGGTGACGAGCGTGACGGGCAACATCGCCCAGGTGGCCGCCACCACGATCACGATTCCGACCGGCTACACCGCGGCGAACTTCAGCGCCCCGGCCGGCGGCATTGCGCTCAACACGGCGGCGGGCAATGCGATCAACGGGACGGTCCCGATCGGCCTGTCGGCCGGCACGGGGGCGGTCAACGTGATCAACAACGGGGCGGTCCTCCTCGGCAACGTGCAGGCTCCCCTGGGCACCTTCACGATCTCGACCCTGGCCAGCGGCGGCGGCATTTCGCAGGCGGCCGGCACGAGCCTCTTTGAATACGGCACGGCCACCCTGACCACCCAGGGCGGCGCGATCACGCTGGCCAATTCCGGCAACAACTTTGGCGGCATCTCCGTCGACGCCACCAACGGCGGCGGGGCGGCGGCGGGTGCCAACGTCTCGATCCGCGAGGCTGGCACCAACCACTATATCATCGTCAAGACCGGCTCGGCCGGCAACTTCACCGCGGTCGACGACACTTCCAGCATCATCCAGGATTCCGGCGCCGGCACCGGGCTGTTCATCGGCGGGGCCACGAGCCTCACGGCTGCGAACGGCACGATCACGCTCGGTAACGTGCTGAACAACTTCAACGCGGGCGGCATCCAGGTCGCGACCGGAACCAGCCTGGGCAACGCCAGTATCACCGACGTCAATCCGCTGACGGTGATCGCCACCGGGACGAATGTCGGGGGCAACCTCACGGTCACCAACCTCGGGACCAACGGGGTGGTGCGGGATTCGGGCGCGGCCGCCTCGGTCAAGGTGACGGGCAACTTCGATGTGCTCGCGCCGACGGCCGGCACGGGCTTCGTCCAGTTCACCGGCAGCAGCGACTCCTTTGGCGGCCTGCAGATCACGGCCGGCTTGGGGACGACCAACATCCTCGACAACTCCTCCCTTGTGCTCCTGGCCGGCACGAACGTCGCCGGCGGCGCGGCGCTCACCTCCTCGGGCAACATCACGACCAGCGCCGTCGGCACCACGACCTTCGGCAGCTCGCTGACGCTCGTGGCCACCGGCAAGATCGTGATTACGAATCGGATCAACGTCGCGGCGGGTCTGACGGTCGATTCCCTGTCCGGGCCGACCGACCTCAGCCTCCTCAGCCTCGCCGGCAACCTGGGCGGCATCGCGGTGGTCAACCTCGGAAACGCCACCAATTATTTCGGGCCGGCGCCATAACGGCGGCCGGCGGCGGCGAAGTTGCGGGCAGGGGCCGCCCGCGGGCGCTCCTGCTTTTTAATTTCCCGCTTGGCGGCGCATCGTGATACAACCTGGGAATGGGATCGGAATCGGAACCAGCCCCGGTGATCGCGGTGGAGAAGCTGTCCAAGCTTTACCGGCGGGACGTGCCGCTGCGCACGTGGCTGAAGTGGGGCTTGGGGATCGGCAGCGACCGGGTGGAGCCGGCGGCGGACGGGGACCAGGTGGTGCGCGCCGTGCAGGATGTCTCGTTCACCGTCCAGCGGGGCGAGGCGTTCGGGATCATCGGCCGTAACGGGGCCGGCAAGAGCACCCTGCTGCAGATCCTGGCCGGGACGCTGCAGCCGACGGCCGGCCGCTTCCGGGTCGCCGGGCGGGTGAGCGCGCTCCTGGAACTGGGGTCGGGCTTCAATCCGGAGTTCACCGGCCGGGAGAACATCTACCTCGCCGGGTCGATCCTGGGGATCCCGCGCGAGGAAATGGACCGCAAGCTCGGCGAGATCGAGGCTTTCGCCGAGATCGGCAGCTTCATCGAGCAGCCGGTGAAGACCTACTCGACCGGCATGCTGATGCGCGTCGCCTTCTCCGTCGCGGTGGCCGTCGAGCCGGAAGTGCTCATCATCGACGAGGCCCTGAGCGTGGGGGACATCCTCTTCCAGCAGAAGTGCAACCGCCGGATGCGCGAACTGATGGCCCGGGGAGTGACCCTCCTGGTGGTGACCCACGACACCGCCTTTGTCCTGAACCTGTGCCGGCGGGCCATCTGGCTCGACCGGGGCCGGGTGGCGTACCTGGGCGAGGCCGCCGCCTGCGTCCGCGAATATCTGGCGGCCATGGGGGCCGAGGCGGGCAATGAGGTCCGCGCGAGCGCCGTGTCCGGCGAGCAGCCGCTCGCCTCGCTCCCGGCCGGCCCTCCGCTGGACACCGCCCTGTGCCAGCGCCTCGGCGACGGCGGGATCGCGATCGAGCGGGCCTGGCTGCTCAACCCGGCTGGCGAGAGCACCTCGGTTTTCGGGCTGGGGGAATGGGCCAAGGTCGTGCTGCTGCTCCGGCCGGACCGCCCGGTGCGCCTGGTGAGCGGCGGCTGCGAATTGCGGGACCGCCATGGACAGGTGGTCTTTGCCACGGGCCTGCGGGTCGTCCGCCGCCTGATCGAGGAAATCGGGGCCGGCGAACCCCGGGCGGTCATCCTGCGCTTCAAGCTGGATCTGGCCCCCGGCCAGTACACGCTGGACCTGGGCACCGGCGCCGGGGAGCTTGAGGACAACACCTGGCAGCGGATCGTCGCGGCCGCCGTGATCGGAATCTCGGCGGCCCCGGCCGACGAGGTCGTGCACGGTCTGGTCCGGCTTCCCTACGAGGTGTCGGCCCACCGGGTCTAGTCCGATTGGGCCAGCCGGCCCCGGCGACCGGCCGGATCCTGCCCGGGCGCCCCGGCCTGCGCCGCGCTAGATCACTTCGGCAAAATAGGGCCGCAACGTCGCAAAGAGGGCATAGCCGAACACGACGATCGCCAGGGCGGCGAGGTACGCGTAGGCGAGAGCCCCAAAATTGGGCGCCAGATGCCAGAGGACGATGCGCCTGGCCTGGTCGAAAAGCACCAGCAGCGGGTTCAGGCGCAGGATCGCCCAGGCCAGGGGGACGGATTGGATGCGGGCCGGCGCGTAGAAGACCGCGCTGGCGTACACGATCGCATTGGAGGCGAAGGGCACCAGCTGGTTCACGTCGCGCACGAACACTCCGACGGCGGCCAGCGTCCACGACAATCCCAGGCCGATCAAGGCCAGCGGGAGCACCAGGAGGGGCAGGGCGGCGGCACCCGCCCAGGAGATGCCCTGGTGGGTGAACGGGGCGATCGCCAGCGCGATCAAGACGCTCAGGAGGCTGTGGTAGACGGAGGTCGCCACGCTCGAAAGGGGGATGATCTCCAGCGGGAAAACCACCTTCTTCACGAAGTTCGGCTGGTTGACGATCATCAGCGGCGAGGCGCCGATCGTCTCCACGACAATGTTGGAGAGGCTGAGGCTGAGGAACATCGCGACCGCGAAATCGCTGGAGGTCTCGCCGGCGATGGTCCCGTATTTGCCGCCGAGCAGCAGATCGAAGACGAAAATGTAGATCGCGAACAGGCTCATCGGACGCAGGATCGCCCAAAGGTGCCCGAGCCGGCTGCCCTTGTGCCGCAGCTCGACCTCTCGCCGGGTGAATTGCACCACCAGGTCGCGGTGCCGGTAGAGCGTCGAGAAAGGATTGGCGAAACGCATCCGGGGCGATTGGCTGGCGTTTGCCAGGGCGAGTCAATCTGGATCTGCCGCGCCCGCCCGGCCCCCATGCCGCTTTGCCGCCTCTTCGAAACTAGCGAGCTCCTGCCCGCCGCCTGGCGGGACGCCTTCGCGGGCGGCCCGGTGCGGCTGTTCAATCCCGGGCTCCTGCGGGAGGGCTCGGGCTGGCTATTCGCCTTCCGGGCGGTGGGTCCGGACCTCGTCCGGCGAATCGGCCTCTGCCGCCTCGGGGCCGACCTGAGCCCGGTCCCCGGCTCGTCTCGGCCGTGGTCCGACGAGGTCCTTTTCTCTCCGGGCGCGGACCTGCCCGCGCAGGCGCGCCGCTGGTTTGCCGATCCCCGCCTCTATCGCCTGGCCGGACGGCTCCACGTCTATTGGAACTCCGGCTGGCACGAGCCGCACAACTGCCAATTCCTGCAGGAGATCCGGCCCGACGACCTGCGGCCGATTGGGCCGCCGCGGGAGCTGCGCCTGGCCGGCCAACGTCGGCCCTTGGAGAAAAACTGGACGCTGTTTGGCGACGGTCCCTTCCATGCCCTGTATGCGATCCGCCCGCAGCGGATCCTGGAGTTCTCCCTGGCCGGGGAGGGCCCCATCGAGTTCCGGGAGGCAGGGGCGGCGGCGGCCCCAGCGGCCCCGCCCAACTGCCTGGACGACCTGCGGGGTGGGGCGCCGCCGCAGGCGGTCGGCGACCACTACTTTGCGATCGGCCATGCGATTTCCGCCAGTGCGGACGGCTACCGCTACGCGGCCGCCGTCCATCGGTTTGGCCGGCGGCCTCCCTTTGCCCCGGAAAGGCCGCCCCTGAGCCCGCTGAGGCTGCCCAACCCGCAGGGGGACGGCCGGGCCTTCGATCGGCTGAATCCGGCCGTGGGAGAGGTGATTTATCCCTGCGGCGCCGATTACGCCGATGGCAATTGGACGATCAGCTATGGAATCAATGACGAACGCTGCGCGATCGCCGTGGTGCCGCACGCGCAGGTGGAGGCGACGCTGCCGGCGGCCTAGGCCGCGGCGGGCGGCGGTTGCAGCCCCCGAGCCCCTGGCCCGGGGTGTCACCTCGTGGCGGCTTGAATCCTGGCCAGGAGCTGCCGGGCGACCTGATTGCCGGGCTGCAGCCGCAGGAAGGCCTCGAGCTGGGTCTTTGCGGCTTCGGCGCCCCCGGGCGAGCTCAGCAGAGCGATCGCCAGATTGAAATGGGCGGCCGCGAAATCCGGCCGCTCCCGCAGCGCCTCCTCGTATTGGGCCGCCGCGTTCGCCGATCCGCCCGGCACCTTGAGCCACGCGCTGCCCAGGTTGTTGTGCGCTTCCGGATAGTCGGGCTTCAGGCGCACCGCCGCCTCGAACTGGGCGATGGCCTCGGAAAGGCGCGCCGGACTGCCCATCCAGGCGCAACCCAGGTTGTAGTGCGCTTCGGCGTAATCCGGCTTGAGCCGCAAGGCCTCCTGGAATTCCGAGATCGCCTCGTTCAGTCGCCCCGGAGTCTTGAGCCAGGCATTGCCCAGGTTGTTGTGGGCTTCGGGGTAATCCGGCCGCAGGCGCAAGGCGGACTGGTAATAGGCGATCGCCTCCGCCGTCCTTCCGGGCACCGGCAACAAGGCGTTTCCCAGGTTATTGCAGGCCTCGGGGTAATCCGGCCGCCAGCGCAGCGCCTCTTGGTACTGGGCGATCGCGTCGCTGAGCCGGCCGGGGATCGTCGCCCAGACCTCGCCCAGGTCAAAGTGCGCTTCCGCCAGGTCCGGCTGCAGGCGCAGCGCCGCTTCCAGCTGAGCCTTCGCATCGTCCCGGTGGCCCGGCAGTCTCAACCAGAGGTTCCCGAGATTGTAGTGCGCTTCGGCATCGCCGGGCTTGAGCCGCAGGGCCTCTTCGTATTGGGCCGCCGCGTCGTGCAATCGTCCGCCCTGCGCCAAGGCGTTGCCCAGGTTGTCGCGGGCCTCGGCATAATCGGGCTCGAGGCGCACTGCCGTCTCGAGTTCGTCAATCCCGTCCTGCAGGTGTCCCGGCAATTTCAGCCAGGCGTCTCCCAAGTTGTAGTGCGCCCGGGCATAATCGGGCCGCAGCCGGAGCGCCGCCTGGAACTGGGCGATCGCTTCGGGCAGTTGCGCCGCCGAATCCTCCAGCGCCAAGCCGAGATTGTTGCGGGCCCAGGGATTGTCCGGCCGCTTGGCGACGGTGTCGCTCCAGATCGCCCGTTCGCTCGCGTAGTCGCGATTGCGCCCGGCCGCGGCGACGGCCAGCAAAGCCGCGATCGCCGCCAGGACCGGCAGGGCCCGGCGGCCGGCGACGGCGAATGCGCCGAGGACCGCGAGCGAGACGATGCCGGCGAGCGGCAGGTAAAGCCGGTTTTCCGCCATCGGCTGGCCGAGGATCGGGATCACGCTGGAGGTCGGGGCCAGGATCAGGAAGAACCAGCAGGCCGCGAAGCCGGCGGGCGGCCAGCGCCGCAGGGCGGCGGCCGCCAGGGCCAGGAGGACGGCCAGGATCAGCAGATAAGGGGCGGCTTCGACGGGGCGGATCGGGAGATACTTGCCGTAGTCGAAGACCAGCGGGCGTGGCCAGACGGCGAGCAGAAGATACCGCACGAGCGCGCGAGCTTCGGTCAACCCGTAAGCCCACCAGGAGACCCCCTGGCCAAGTCCGACGCCGCGGTCCGCCAGGCCGGCCGCCAGGCAGCCCAGCGGAATCCAGGTCGCCGCCAGCGCCAGATAAACCGGCCAGTGCCGGCGCCAGGCCCGGGAGAAGCCCAGCGAGACAAACGTCCGGTCGTAAAGGAACACGGCGAGCGGGGCGGTGGCGATCACCTCCTTGGTCATGGTGCCGGCCAGGCAGGCCAGGAAAGAAAGGAGAAACCATCCTTGGCGGTTTGGCCCTCGCTCCGACTCGGCGCCGCGCACGAAGCCATAAAGCGTGCCGAGGTAGCCTACGCCCATGAGCGATTCGGATCGCTGGGACAGGTAAGTCACCGACTCGGTCTGGAGGGGATGCCACGCCCAGATGGCCGCGATCCCCAGGGCCAAGGCGGTGGCGGACGGGCCAAAACGCGGCGCCAGCACCGGGCCCCGGAGCGTTTGGCGTGCCAGGGCGAAGAGGATCCACGCGGCCAGGCCGTGGATGAGCAGGTTGACCGCATGGTAGCCGAATACGGCAGTGCCGCCGGCCGCATAGTTCAGGGCAAAGCTCAGGTTGAGGAGCGGCCGGCCCCCCGTCCCGGCGTCGGCCGGGGGATGGAGGGCCGGCCAGAGCGGCCACAGGTGGCGGATCGTCGGATTGTCGACGATGGACGGGTGATCGTCGAAGAGGAAGGGAACGGAAAAGGTCCGGCCGTAAATCACGAGCAGGCCGGCTGCCAGGACGCCGGCGCTCGCGATGGCCGGCCAATCGGCGGCCGCAATCGGCGGTGGCCGGGGTGCTCGAGGGGTGGGGCGCAAATCTTGGACTGGCATGGGGAGCCCAGATTGGTTTAGGCCGGGACCGGGCTGCCAGCCGGCCGCGGCCCCACGGCATCGCGGCGCGCTCCGTCGCCGGCGCGCTCAATAGCGGATGCCAAGTTCATGAAGCCGGGCGGTCAGTGCGCCCAGGAATCGGACCCGCCGCGCCCAGGCGTTGATCCGCTCCCAATCGGCGGAGCTCTCCTCGCCATGGAAGCGATGGCGGATGCGGGCCATTTCCTGGGCGCCGGTCGAATGGATCTGCTGGCTGGTCTTCTGCTCCGCGTGGACCCGGAAGGCCCCGAGGAAGCGGGGCACGCGCACGACCCGCAGCCGGGCGGCCGTGAACCGCGCCAAGAGGTCCCAGTCGAGCGCAAATTGGAAGCTCAGATCCAGGCCGCCGGCCCGCTCCCACGCCCGCTTCCGCCAAAATAAAGTCTCCTGCGGCACATAATCGACCCATTCGAGCGCCCGCGGGTCGTGGCGGGGCAGAATCCAGCGGCCGATCTCGCGGCCGTCCCGATCGACGATCAGGCGGTGCCCATAGAGGACGTCGACCGCGGGATGGCGCGCGAAATAGTCGCCGACGAAGCGCAGCGTGCCTGGAGCCAGGAGATCGTCGGAGTTGAGCCAGCCCATCACGTCATCCGGACCCAGCCTGGGCGTCAGATGGGCGAATCCGCGCGCCACGGCATCGGCCTGCCCGCGGTCGGGCTTGGATTCCCAATGCGTCAATTGGGAGGCATGGCGTGCGATCACGGCGACGCTGGCGTCGCTTGAGCCGCCATCCTGGACGGCGTAGAGCAGCTTCTGATAATCCTGGCTGATAACGCTCTGCAGCGTCGCCGCCACAAAATCGCCTTGATTGAAGGAGGGTGTGACCAAGGCGATTTGCGGCAGGCGGGCCGCGGGCGCGCGCCGCGCCGGGATCCGGTCCCAACGCACCGTCCTTGGCTCGTACTGCCGCAGGACTTCGATGCGCATCCAATAGCCTTCGACCACCCGGCGAAACGACCAGGCCTTGATCGCGGCGAGAAACGATCGGCGGGCGGAGGGGTCGGGGTTCGGGCTTTCCATGGTCCGGCGGAAGTCCGCCAGGATACGGACGCAAGAGCAGAAGGGGGCCGAAGGAAAGAAGCCAAAAACAGGCTGGTGGCGGAGGTTGCGATCATGCGAGGCTGTCCTTTCCTATGCTCCCCCTGGGACTTTCCCTCCTCCTGCTCGGCTTCTGGGGCATCGTGGGGCGGGCGCTGCTTGCGGCGAGCCAGGCGCGGCTCGGCGCGCTGCGGTCCTGGCTTTTGGCCCCGGGATGCGGCCTGGCGGTCCAAGTCCTGGCCGTGGCGGTCGGCAACCAGGCGGGCCTTCCGGTGCGGGCCTTCGCCATCCCGCTGGCGGCCGGGCTGCTGGCGGCGGCGCTGGCGGTCCTGGTCTGGCGGCGGCCGGTGATCCCCGGACCGGCGCTCCTGCCGTTTGCGCTCATCGCGGGCGCATTCCTGGTCTGGGCGGGCTGGCCGGCGTTCCGCTTCGGCTTCGACTGGATCAGCTATGTGAACGACGACTTCACCAACTACTGCCTGTCGGCCGAGCGTTTCAAGAACTTCGGCTTTGCCCGCGTGCCCACCCTGACGGAGCTCGGGGGCACCGACTACACCCAGTATTTCTGGTTCATGCATGTGCTCACGCTGATCCGCTTCGGCGCCGAGCAGACGCTGGCCTTCGTCGCCTCCGTGACCGGCTTGAACGCCCTGCGGATCTTCATGCCGGTCATTCTGGCCTTTGCGGAGGTGCAGATCCTGGCGGCGGCTGGACTCGTCCTCCACCATGGCCGCTGGCGCCGCCAGGCCGGCCTCACGGCCCTTCTCCTGGCGGCGAGCCCCTTGTTCTTGTTCGGGGCCCTTTACCAGCTGATCGCCCAGGTGGGCGGCCTTGCCCTCATGCTGACGACCCTCGCCGTCTTCACCGCCCCGGTGCGGGGCCGGTCGCGCTGGTCCCTGCTGGGGCGCGCGGTGCCGATGGCGGTCGCAGCCTCGGCGCTCGCGCTCTTCTATCCGGAGTGCTCGCCGTTCGCGCTGGTCGCCTACGGCCTGTACGTCGCCCTCGAGGTCGCGCGCACCCGGCGCTTTCCCGGGGCGCGGGTCGTCGCGCTGGAGTACGCCCTGATGCTGATCGTCGTTTGCCTGCGCTTCAACCTGATCTCCTATATCTACACGTTCGGCGGGCAGCTTGCCGCGGGGGTCCGCCAGAACGATCTGTCGCTTTCTCTCTTTCCGTTCTTCCTGATCCCGCAAGGCCTGTCGATGCTGTTCGGGCTGCAGCCGCTCAACCGGCAGCTGGACGACCCCGCCCAATCCCTGCTGATCGTGCTGGGCATGGCGCTCCTGCTCCTGGCGGTGGCGGTCGGGCTGCGCCGATCCTGGGTCCCGCTGCCGTTCGCCTGCCTGCTGGTGGTGGAGGCGGCGGTGGGCGCGAGATTCTTTGCCGGCGGCAACGATTTCGCCCTCTACAAACTGGCGATGTACATCCAGCCGGCCCTGCTCGCGGGCGTGGCGACCGGCCTGCTTTCCCTGTCCCGCCGCCGCTGGGTCGGCCCGCTGGCCGCCGCCGGGCTGCTCGCCCTGGCGCTTCCGACGGGGTTCTACTACACCGCGGCCTCCCGGGGCAGCCAAGCCAACGGCATGACTGAAATGCAGCGCGCCTCCGGAGCGCTCAGCCGGCGGCCGGCGGTGCCCCCGCCGGGCAATTCCTGGGCGAGCGGGATCGACAACGTCGTCGCGGTCAAGATCGCCGCGAACTTTTACCGCGGTCCG
>Ga0302320_10020928_pt1 | contig 13009 bp, 8 predicted proteins | sample Bog_T0_3_FD_202130 | JGI IMG/M metagenome (GOLD analysis project Ga0302320, IMG submission 202130) | Peat permafrost microbial communities from Stordalen Mire near Abisko, Sweden - Bog_T0_3 | ecosystem: Environmental > Terrestrial > Soil > Wetlands > Peat | place: Sweden: Abisko, Stordalen Mire...
AAAACTCTTTTGCCCGGCGAGGCCAGTGGCCATGTACTTGCGCCCGTCCTGACTGTAAAACCGAAGGTTGTTGCCCGAACGGAAGTCATCCCAGACATAGCGCTTGTCCAGTTTCCAATCATCGAGATGATCGACCGCCAGCAGCAACCCGTCGGTGCCCTGGTCCTTGTAAAACGTCGTCGCGTGGACGACGCCTATCTGGTTCGGCATGTAAATACCGAGGCGATAATTGAGCTGTCCATCCTCGGAATTGTCGAGCTTCGGATCGTAATCGAGCCATTGGAATGATCCGTGCCAGTACTGCGCGCTTAAATCCTTGGTCACGTCCCGGTCGTAAGCGCCGGCAAAATGGTTCAGGTCGTCGGTGAGAAGGCCCTTGAGGGAAGCCCCGGTGGGGTCATTAGGGTCGATCACCGTCGCGTTGAACGGCACCATGCCTTTCCCTGGATTGCCCAGGACCAAGCGGCTATCGGGATCGAGCAGCCCCGCGCCGTAGTTGAGACGCAGCCAGGCCTGATCGTCCGGCGTGAAACCGTTCACCGTCTCGGCGACGGCCACGTGCGATTCTCCCGCGCGCAACTCAAGGTCGACGATGAAGCTTTTATCGTTCGGGAACTGATACGTGATTTCGTAACGCGCGAAGACCGGGCCGCTTTCGACCAGTTTCGTGTCGATGGAATTGACGAGCAGAGCGTCCGGCGCGGTGAAGGAACCAGTGGCCATCGGCGGTGTGGGCTGGGCCGTGCGGGAAAGGCTCAGGATGGGAGCCGGTGCCTGGGCCAGCGGTTTTCCCTGCGGGAAATCCTGGTGGCCGGCGGGCACCTCCACCAGAAGCAGGCTATTGCCGAGGATCGCCTGATCAGGATGGGAGGTCGGCTGCAGCGTCGGGGCCATGATCGAGGTCGCGGGAACGCCAGTCGACCGGAAGCCGGAGACGAGCCGAAACCAGCGAGTCGCGCCCTTGGGCAGATCGGTGCGGAAAGAAAGCGTCGCATGGAGCGCGCCGCCCACGGTTTTTTTTTCGGACAACTGGAAGGGAATCACCGTCACGTCGGGATCGGTCACGGCCAGCAAGGTCAGGCTTGCGGGGGCGATCCCTGCGGGAATTTCGACCGGATAGTTGATCTGCTGTTCCGGGAAATCGTAGACCAACATTTTTTCCGTGAACTGAAAGTCCTTTTTCCACGGCGCGGTCGCGCTGTCAGTCAAGGGCGTGGCAAAGGACGGAGCGAAAGATGCGAGAAAAAATAAACTGAAGGTGATTGAAGAGAAACGGCGTGGCATGGGATGGGTGAAAGGAGTGTTTCACTCAAACCCGAGAGCCCGAAATAAGTTGTGACGCGCGGGATCAATTAGCCTCCCGCCGCGCAACGGGGAGGGGGAAAGCGTCTACTTGCCGGGATATGATTTGAGCCCGGACGCGCCGACCATGGTTTGAAACAAACCGGGTTGGGCCGAAAGTTCGGCGTAGCTGCCATCCTGGATGACGCGTCCCTGCTCCAGCACAATAATGCGATCGCACATGGCGACAGTGGACAGGCGGTGCGCGATGAAGAACGCCGTTTTGCCGGCCAGGATCTGTTTGAGCGATTCGCCGATCAGTTTTTCGCTCAGTGTATCCAGGGCGCTGGTCGCCTCATCGAAGATAAAAAACGGGGGGTCGGGCAGGAGGGCGCGCGCGATGGCGAGACGTTGACGCTGGCCGCCGGAGAGCGACGAGCCGCCTTCGCCCACTTCGGTGTCGAGGCCCTTGGGAAGTTTTTCGATGAATTCCCAGGCATTCGCCATTTTGCAGGCCTTGATGATCTGGGCGTCGTCCGCATCCGTTTTGATCAGGCGCAGGTTATTACGCAGCGTGGTGCTAAAGAGGTACGGCTCCTGCGGCACCACGCCGAAAAGACGGCGGAGATCGCGGCTGCGGAAATTCTTCAGGTTGCGTCCGCCCAGATTGATGGCGCCCTGCTCGGGATCGTACAAGCGCAAGAGCAATTGCGTGATCGTGCTCTTGCCGGAGCCCGAGGGGCCGACCAGCGCCATCCGCTGCCCATACGGAATCGTGAAAGTCAGGTCGTGGACGACGGGCTGGACGTTGTAGGCGAAGGTGACCCGGTCCAGCACGATATCACCGCCATGCAACGGCACCTGCGGCACGAGGGGCTCCGGCGGATCGGGCGTGGTGGATTGTTCCTTCAACAAAACCTGCAACCGCCCGAGGCTGATCTCCGATGCGCCGTGCAGGCTGCTGATCAGAAAAAGCTGCTGGAGCGGGAAGCCCAGCGTGCCGAAGGCGCCCAGCGAAACGAGCACCTCGGCGCCCGTGATGTGTCCGCTCCAGTAACGCCAGGCGCAATCCACGCCGAGCACGGCAAACATCACGTAGTTGAGCAGCTCCTGCTTCATGGACTCGATGTGGCCCTGGATATCGCGCTCGTAAGTCTTTCGACCCATGATCTGGGCCTGGGAATCGAATTGCTCAATGACCTGCTTCTCCACGCCGTGCAACTTGATCGTCTTGTTGCCACGGATAAGATCGGCGACGTAGCCGCCCACGCTTCCCTCCGTGCTCTGGAAATCGGTCTGGAGGGCCTTGATGCGCCGCCGCGTGATCCGCATCACGGCAAAGTTGAGGAGGAGGGCGGTGATAAACACCACGGGGATGGTCCAGTCCCACAGGCAAACCCAGATCAGCGTGGTAATCAGCAGGAACAGCGCCTGCGTGCCCAGCATGGTGAGCTGGAAAAAATACTGCTGAACCTGCAGCAGCGGCGACCCGAAAAGATAGCTGTAGAGTTCTCCACTGCTGTGTCTCAGGTAAAAGCTGAGGCACAGCGAGTTGATCTGCCGGAAGAACTGGCTGCGCAGGGAGAAGATCAAATTTTCCCGCACGGTGGTGAAAAGCCGGAAACTGAGGTGCCAGAAAAGCGTGCCGAAAAAGGCCACCCCAAACACGTAGGTGAAGGCAGCCACGATCAGGCGCACCACGCGTTCATGATCGGTCAAACCATGAACCTCCAAGACATTATCGAGCAGATATTTCGGCGCCAGGGCCCGGGCGGAAATGGCCATCCCTGAAGTCGCGTTGAGAATCAAACCCAAAATCAATAATTTGCGATGAGGGCGAAGATAAGGAATCAGAAATTTCCACATACACTATACGGCCAGGTCCCGGATCAAGCTTGGACGCCTTCAGCCTTCGACTGCTTCATTTGAAATTGCCCGCTCGCGCAATGATTGCTCGGTCAGGCGATGGATTACACGCCGAAACACGGGTCAAAGTCAGATATGAAATGATTTCGCATTTGAAATTGTGATTCAGCGTTGTGATCACTAGCTTTTGTCTAGAAGGCTTCGCTAAATGAACCGACACCAAACTTGGGTCTGCTGTTGTCGGTCGCGACAGGGCGTTACGTTTTTAGCGACACGGTTTTTGGCTGCTTTCCTAGTGCTGACAATACAGTCGGAACTGCCCGCTGCAGAACCAGCCCCATCGCCGCTCATCTACAACGCTGTCAGCGACACCAAGTATTATGCCAAGCCCGAGTTACCAAAGCTCGGCCCGGCTGGATTCGCGTTCCAGGATCCGACGTTTCATTGTCCACTGCTCCGGGTCAGCGACGAGAAGACGCTGGAAGGCCGTTCCATCGTCACGCCGGCGACTGCGTTCAGTAATCCGTGGAATTCCGACTCGACTCTGTTCTGCCTGCTGGCTGACGGGGTGAGGAACATCCCATTCCGTTTCGACCCAAAGACCATGGCCGCGAGTCGCATTCCGGAGCTACCCATGATGCCAAACATGGTCAACGAGATGACCTTCAGTCGCCATGATCCAAACATCTGTTTTGGCAAAGACCCCAGCCGGAAGGGCATCGTCAAGTTCGATTTCTCCGTCGGCAAGGAGGTCGGATTCATCGACGTGGGCAAGCTGACCGGGCTGGAGGTCGGCTACCTCGGCACCTTGACGATCAGCGCGAACGACGTGCTGGGTCTGATCTTCGGCGGACTGGGCCAGAACGCCAGCCCCTACGTACTTCTCTATGACCTCAAGACGAACAAGTTCCGGGTGTGGAACACCCAGGCGGGCACGGTGGACGGCAAGGTGGTGACCGGCACCCCGCACTTCACCCAGCACTCCGGCATGATCGACCTGAGCGGACGATACTTTGTGACGCTCGGGCCGGGGGTGCATCGGCCGATTGTCTGGGATACGACGTCGGACCAAATCTACCCGGTGACCAATCAGCCTGAGGGCCACTACGCTCTGGGCTTCGGCGAGATGGTCAACTGCTCCCGTCCATGGGTTCTACGAACCGCGCTCGATGCGAAGTCCGTGGACAACGTCCAGCACTTGGTTGAGCCGCCGCCGGGCGACCCCTATTTTGCCTATGACAGCCACGCTTCGTGGACCAACGCCCGAGCGGACGCGCAGGTTCCGGTTCTGGTGAGTAGTTACCATATTAAAGAATCGACCGACCCCAAATGCACATGGGGCGACGAGATTATCGCCCTGGCCACCGACGGCAGCGGCAAGGTCTGGCGGTTCGCCCATTCCCGCAGCACCGTCCACAACCGCGGCCCGCTGCCCGGGGCGAGCAACCGTTACAACTTCTGGGACTGCCCGCGCGGAAACGTCTCGCAAGATGGCCGGTTCTTCATGTTCACGTCGAATTGGGAGGAAACCCTCGGCAAGGACGAACAGGGCCGCATCCGCGAGGATGGATTCATCGTCAAATTGGAAAGCCAGGTCACAGTCAAGTAACGGACCTGTTGTCAATCAGGGCAGCTTGATGCGGAGGATGGAGCCGGTGAAAGAGTCGGGGGCTTCGCCTTTGGTGCGGAGCTGGAGATAGCCGACGAAGCCGAGGCCATTGGGGCTCCAACTCGGGTCGGAGGCGATGTTGAAAGCCTGGCGGAATTCGCGCGCATCGGGTTGGTTGAAGAAAGTCAGGCGGTGTTTGTTGGTGCCGTCGGCGTTCATGATCCAGAAGTCGTTGCGGGTAACTTTGGCGTCGGGCTTTTGCTCGATGCCCATGCTCGAGGACCAGATGATCTTTTTGCCGTCGGGCGAATAGCGCGCATTCTCATTCCACTCATTGGCGCCGGGGTCGGTCAGGTAGGTGGTCTTGCCGCCGGCGAGGTCCATCCGGACGATGCTCAAATGGCGGTAATCCTTTTCGACTTTCGTGGTGGAAAAAAGGATTTGTTTGTCGTCCGGGGTGAAGTCGTCTGCTTCGTAAAAGGCGTTGCCCAGCGGGTCGAGCGTCTGGACGTCGGTGAGGTGGGGGCCGTCGCTGCCGACGCGGAATTTGCCGATGTGCATGACCCACTTTTGCGGGTTGCGGGTGACCATCTCCGACCAGAGAAGGAGATCGCCGGAGTGGGAGAAATGCGGGTGGAGGACGCCATGGCCGTTATCGAGATGGGTGAGGGCCGCCGCATGTTTCCCGTCGGTGGAGATGATCCAGAGATCGTTATTAAAACCAATTCCGGGGCTGATGACCCTATTGTAGAGAGCCGGACGAACGGTGGCCATGGGCGGGGCCGGCATGTCGGCGGCCTGGACGACGAGATAGTTTCCCGAGGGATGCCATGCGGGATCGCCGACGTCGATTTGCGCCAGCGTGGAGTTTTGGCTGGTGACGCATTGAGGCGAGGTGCCATCGGAGCCCATGATCCAGACCTGGAAGTGCTGCGTGGTGAGATCGTACTTGTCGTAGGCGATCATGTTGTTCACGCCCCAGTCAACGCGGCCTCCGTCGCGTTCAACGAAGGAGATGATCTCGGGGCAAACTTCCCCGGCGCCACTGAAGTGGTAGAGGTCCAGATCGGGATCAGCCTGGGCGGAAAGCGGCGAGACAAGCGGGAGAATGATTCCCCCGATGCCCATGGCGGCGAGGGCGAGCCTTGCGCTGGGGAAAGAATGGCGGGTTTTCACAATCTCTTTAATAGCAGACACGAGGCAGGCGAAGAACCTGCCTCGTGTGATTTTCTCTTCTCGAGAACGTGTTAGTCGGTCGGCTGTGTCGTCGTAGGCGTGGTCGTGGTCGGAGACGGAGTGACCGTCTTGGAATAAGTTTCCGTGTTGCCGATGATCTTGGTGTTGCCATTCGGCCCGGTGACGGAGCCGGTCATGGTGCGAGTGACGTCACCGTTCGCGTCATGGGTGTAGGTCACGTCGCGGTTGTCCGTGGAGGTGTTGCCGTTGGGGCCAGTGACCGTGCCGGTTTGCGTCCAGCCATTGCTATCCTTGGTGTAGCTCTGGTCGGAAGTCACCGTTTTGCCGTTGGGGCCTGTCGCCGTCGTGTCGACCTGCCGGGTGCCATCCGAGTTGCTGATGGTCTTGTCCACCGTGGAGGTTTTACCCGTGCTGGTATTGTCATAGGTGCTGTCGACGGTCTTTACGCCGTTGGTGTCGGTGACGGTTTTCGAGACGTCGGTGACCTGGCCATTGGTACCGGTATGCGTGCCGGTGTAGGTGCCGCTGCCGGTGCCGGTCTTGGTCCAGTCGCCCTGGCTGGAGGAGGTCTTGCCGTTGGCGTAAGTCGTGGAGGCGGAATGGGTGCCGGTGCCGGTCGATGAATTCCAGGTATTATCGAAGGTATGCGTGCCGGTGCCGCCCTTGGCGTTCGTCCAGGTCGTGTTACCCGCGGTACTGCCCGGTTCGTGAGTCACGGTCTGGTTGAAAGTGCCGCTGCCATGATGAAGCGAGTTATACGTTCCGGAACGGTCGATGGTTCCATCTTGACGATCACGTGCGCCGAAACCTCCCCCGTCGCGAGGAGACGCTTGGGAGGGTATCGTGGCGAGTATCGCCCCGACGCTGAGGAGGCTGAAGAGGAGGTATGGTTTTGATTTCATATCGCAACAGACGACGGCATTGAAGAAAGGTTACAGGGGGTTGGGTATTTATTTACGGTTAATTGAAAAAAACGTGCCGAACAGCGGGAAACGGAAGCTCCCTTGTTCGTTGTTATCGGAGGGAACTGGAGTGGGATGAGGAAAAAAGTGAGCGTTCGTGCACATATATAAACTGCAAGCAATTGACACATAATTGTTACTTTGGATTTTTTATCTAATTCCGATGGATGAAGGGATGGAAAAGAGTTTCTGTGCCGATAATAAGATCGATTGGACCTGTAATGTGCATCATCGGTTCTTCCTGACCGAAGGGCAAACCGTTGAGTTTGTGTATGGGAAGATGCTGGAATGGGGAATCGATTTCGCGGCGCTGGTCAACCAGGACGACGCGCCGATCGGCTTGGTGAGTTTCAGAATGGTTTCCGCCGCGTTGGGTGCCCGGTACGGGCACGCCCTTTTCGCCCGGAAGATGTTGGAGGAAACGCAAATCCCCAGTGTGCTGCTCGGCTCGGGCCGCGGCGCATCCAACGTCCTGCTTTCCCTCGTCATCCCGATGGACCGCGCTGTTGTCGTTAATCCCAAACGGACCTTCTTCGAAGTGCAGCACATGCTCGAAATGCGGTCGGTGGACCGGAGCTTCGACGATATCATCGTCACCTCCCTCGCCGGAAAGTACGTGGGGATGATCTCGATGATCAACTTCATGAAGCTCCAGATGGAAATGCTGCGCTGGCAGGAAAGCGAGCTGTTACAGCGCAACGAGGAACTGAAGGAGGCCAAGGAAGTGGCCGAGGGTGCCGACCGCGCGAAGAGCGAGTTCCTGGCCATCATGAGCCACGAGATTCGCACGCCAATGAATGGCGTGATCGGCATGACGAGCATCCTGGCCGACACCGACCTCACCGATCTGCAGCAGGATTGTGTGAACACAATCCAAACGAGCGGCGACACGCTGCTGGCGGTCATCAACGACATCCTCGATTTCTCCAAGATCCAGGCCGGCCTGATGCGCCTGGAGGCGAAGCCCTTCAATCTCCAGCAATGCGTGGAGGACGTGATCGACCTTTTCTCGGCCCAAATACGCGTCAAGCACCTCGAAGCCGTTTACCTGATCGCTTCCGAAATTCCGGCCGAGTTGACCGGCGACGCGATGCGGCTGCGGCAAATCCTCATCAACCTCGTCGGCAACGCGATCAAATTTACGGCCGCCGGCGAAATCTGCATCGAGGTCAAATTCAAGGATAACGACGAGCATGGCTGCCACCTTCTTTTCTCGGTCACGGACACCGGCATCGGCATTCCCAAGGAAGGCGCGGAGAAACTTTTCCGTCCTTTTCAGCAGGTCGACACCTCGACCACGCGCCGTTACGGCGGCACCGGCCTCGGCCTGGTCATCAGCAAACGGCTCGTGGAGTTCATGGGCGGCACCATGTGGGTGGAGAGCGTGCCCGATGTCGGCTCGACCTTCTTCTTCAACGTGATCCTGAAGCCCGCGCTCCAGGCAAAAATTGAAAACGCGCCGAGAGAGCCCGCCGCGTTGGAATCATCGACCGCCTTGATCGTGGACGACAACGCGACCAATCGCCGCATCCTGGAGCGGCAGCTCAAAGCCTGGGGCATGACGCCGACCTCGGCCTCGAGCGGCCGGGAAGCGCTGGCGCTGCTCGCCGCGCGTTCGTTCACCGTGGGGTTGCTCGATCTGCAAATGCCTGGCATGGACGGCGTCGCCCTGGCGCGGGAAATCAAGCGGTGGAAGCCGCTCCCGCTGATTCTGCTTTCCTCATCGGGGGAAATCCTCCTCGGGGAGGACGCTGATCTCTTTAACTCGCAAATCCCGAAACCGATCAAGCACTCGTTGCTCTACAATGCCTTGATGAAAATCCTGGGCGTCGCGCCGGTACCGGCTTCGCGGGCGCATGAGAAGAAGCTGAACTGCGCCATGGCGGTGGAGCATCCGCTCCGGATTTTGCTCGTGGAGGACAATGCGGTAAACCGCAAGGTGGGCCTGATGATTCTTTCGCGCCTGGGCTACGAAAGCGATTTCGCCGTGAACGGCCTGCGCGCGGTCGAGGCGATCGAGAAGAAAACCTACGACCTGATCCTGATGGATATTCAAATGCCGGAAATGAACGGCATCGACGCCGCCTGTGCCATTCGAAAAAAGCTCGAGTTCAACTGTCCCTCCATTGTCGCCCTGACCGCGGAGGCGCTGGAAGGCGATCAGGAAAGATTCCTGCAACTGGGCTTCGATGGCTACCTGCGAAAGCCCTTACAGGCGACCGTGCTCCAGGATTTGCTCAAAGACGTAAAGCCCAGGAACGCCCCCCGGCTTTCCGGGACTGGGATCAAAGATACTGTCGCGTTAGCCAACAGTGGTGTAATCCGGGACGGTGTGTAATTCCGGCTTAGGCATTGTTCGGACGCTTTTCCTTGGCTGGTGAAGTTGCTTCGCCAATCTTGATTCGAGCAGCCAGATGCCATAACCGAGGAGAGTTATCTGGGCCAAAATCACAGGCACCACCATCCAGTAGGAGATGCCTTTCGACAGCTGCAAGACGCACGCGAAGGCGACAACGATGTCTATAACGATGAGCCGACGTGTTTCCGGTTTCAGTTCGTTATGGGACCGATTGGTATTCATGCCAGAGTAAGTGCAATCGGCGTGCCAAGGTTTGCCTCTGCGGCTAGGTCCCGAGCCAAGATGATCAACTAACACACTAACCTATTGATCCCTGTAACCATTGGCGGCCCGTAATTACCCGGCAATTTTTGACTCTAGGGTCATTTATAACCCTGTAGCCATTAGCGTGGTTTGCTCCGCCAAAGCGTAGCTACTGTTGCCCCTCGCGGTCGCTTGTGCAAAACACACATTCAGCTAATTGGCCCTAGCGGAGACACCAAATCTGAGCGATGGTTCCCGAGGGTTTCACCATGCGGTCGTTTATCAACTGGGTTCATTCGTTGGCTTATGTCGTAAAAGGGGCTCACGCCTGGCGCCGGGGCGACGATGACGGTGTCATCGAGAACTATTCCGCCGCCATCGAAATCAGCCCGGAGGATCTCGATTACTATTACGCTCGAGGCCACGCCTACTGGCACAAGCGGGAACTCGGGCTTGCGGTGGCCGATTTCACCAGGGCGATCGACCTCAATCCCGGCGATCTTTACGCCCATTTCGTGCGGGGGGCGATCTACCGCGAGAAGGGCTATATCCCGCAGGCGATTTCGGATTTGAGCCTGGTGATCGAGGAGGAACAGGGGCCGGCGCTGGCCTATTATTTACGGGCGAGCTGTCAGGCAGAGAACAAGGATTACGACCTGGCGCTGGAGGATGTGAACGCCGCGCTGGAGCTGGAGCCGCATAGCGCGAAGGCACTGGAGTTGAAAGCGGAATGTGAAGGGCAACTCGTTGGCTGCGGAGAAGGGGAGAGATAGCTCATTCAAGTTACCCTCTCTTAATTCCGTTAATTTGGAAAATTTGGTAATTCCGTAACTGGCTCTCCATCGTGTCGACGACCGGAAAAAGTGAGGAAAAAGGCTTCGCGATTGAGGCGCGGGTGATTTAATATCGGCCTCGATGATGAATCCCACAGTAGAGGCGTTGCTGGTATTGCAGGAACGGGACGCGAAGGTGACGGCGTTGACGGCGGAGCTGGAAGCGCTTCCCGAAGAGATCGCCAACGTAGACCGCCAAGTGGCCGCGCGGTCCGCGAAATTCGACGAGTTGAAAAATCGCACGCGGCTGATCGAGGCCGACCGCAAGAAGCTGGACCTCGATGTCGAATCGAAAAAGGTGGCCATTTCGCGCTACAGGGCGCAGCAGCAACAGACGCGGAAGAACGAGGAATTCGCCGCGCTGAACCACGAGATCGAGCACGCGGAAAAGGAAATTACCGAACTGGAAGACCGCGAACTAGAATTGATGGAAGCCTATGACAAGGGCCTCGCCAGCGTCGAGGAAGCGAAGAAGGAGATGCTGGCTTTTCAGGAGAAGGCGAAGCACAGGAAGGCCGATTTGGAAAAGCGGTCGGCGAGTGTTTCCGCAGATCTGATCGCCGAGCAGGAGAAGCAGGCCGCGGCGGAAAAAGTGGTGCCCGCGGATGTGTTGCCGCGGTATCGCCGGATTCTGAAGAGCAAAAAGGACTCGGCGATTGTCCCGGTGAGTCACGGATCGTGCGGGGGATGCCACATGAAGGTGACGCCGCAAACGGTCCTCGCCGCGCGCGCCGGAGAGCACCTCGTCTCCTGCGATAATTGCGGCCGCCTCGTCTATTGGGCCGAAGAGTAGGCAACGTCCGGCGCTTGGTTGCCTCGTTCGCACTTTGATTACTTCGCGCTAACACTAAATACGCTGCGTGGCCTATCTTTTTAAGCTACGCAGGCCATTTAGCCGATGCAGCGCTACCGCCTCTTTCCACTTCGTGCGATAATGGCGCCATGATAACCAACGCCCCGAACCCCATCCCGAATTTTTCCTCCAAACGCGCCCCAAACATTATCCGTATCCCATTCGCCTGATTCGGTTATTTTTTTCGTCCCAAATGAAACTTGAACCCGAGCGCAGGAAAAACAGCCGCGGTCAAAAGCCGCCCCGGCAACGGCATGGGCTACCCGTTGAGAGGGAATCGTGCTATAATAGTCCGTTCATTTATCCCTGTATGAAACGACTTGGCCGATTGGCGATCATTTCTGTGCTGGTGCTGGCGGGCTGTAATCGGGCGGCTACCGGTCCGGACACTGCATCGAAGGCGTCGGATAAGCCGGCAGATCCCTCCGCCGACAAAGCGGAAGCGGATGCAGCGCCTGAGTCCGGCCATTCCGGTTCATTCGTGCCGCAAACCCACCCGCTGATTACCTCCGACGATGTTCCCCTGCTGGAGCAGATCAACCGCGAGAATGTCCGCGTCGTCGCGGCGGCTTCGCCCAGCGTGGTGCGCGTGACGGCGGTCGGGCCGGTCGACCCGCATGCGCAGCTTTTCGGGAATCTGCCATTCAAGATTCCGGGGTTGCCGCAAAATTTTCGTCCCGTGGTTCCGTCGTATGGCTCCGGGGTGATCATCAGCAAGGACGGGTATATCGTGACGAACAACCACGTCATTTCCGATTCGCAGACGGTGGAGGTCCAGTTGCGCGACCAGCGCAGTTTTCCGGCCCGCGTCCTGGCGTCGGATAACATGTCCGACATCGCGGTGCTGAAGATCGGCGCGAACGATCTGCCGGCGCTGCCCTGGGGAAATTCGGACAAGGTTCAGGTGGGCGAGCAGGTGTTTGCCATCGGCAATCCGTTCAATCTCGACGACTCCGTGAGCAAGGGCATCGTGAGCGCGACCGGGCGCAACCTGCCGGACTCGTCGAATTACGAGGGCTATATCCAGACCGATGCGGCGATCAATGTGGGCAATTCGGGCGGCGCGCTGATCAATATTCACGGCGAGCTGATCGGCATCAATTGCGCGATCGCCTCGTTCACGCGCGGAAGCGAGGGCGTCGGCTTTTCCATCCCGAGCAACCTCGTGCGTTACGCGGTGGAGGCGCTGCTGAAGGATGAGCGTGGCTATCTGGGCGTGCGGCTGCCGGCGAAGATCGACGAGGGCGTCATCGAGCAACTGGGGCTCTCGCAGAATCGCGGGGCGCTGCTGGCGGGTGTGCTGCGGAGTTCGCCCGCCGAGCAGGCGAAGTTGCGGCCGGTCGATTTCATCACGTCGGTGGATGGGCACAAGGTCGATAGCGTGGTGCAGCTTCGGCTCGTGGTGACGCAAATCCCGATCGGGAAGGAAGTCGTGGTGGACTATATCCGCAACGGAGCGCCGCACTCGACGACGCTGAAGATCGCGGAAGTGCCGAAGGATGCGACGGGGCCGCACAACGTCACGCCACTGGCCGATCCGGGTGCCGATGTGCCTCCGGTCATCCCGGCGTCCGGTGCGCCGCTGCCGGATCACGTTCTGGCCGGGTTGCAGGTAACCGACCTGAACGAGAAGACGCGCGAGAAATTCGGCGTGGATGACATGGTGACATCGGGCGTGGTGGTGACGGATGTGCCGGAGGGTTCGCCCGCGGATGAGCGCGGGCTTTTGCGCGGCGACGTGATCGAGATCGCGTGCGCCCTGCGCGGGACCATCCAGCCGCTGGCCAACGCGGGCGATTTCGCCGG
>Ga0302320_10020929_pt1 | contig 13008 bp, 8 predicted proteins | sample Bog_T0_3_FD_202130 | JGI IMG/M metagenome (GOLD analysis project Ga0302320, IMG submission 202130) | Peat permafrost microbial communities from Stordalen Mire near Abisko, Sweden - Bog_T0_3 | ecosystem: Environmental > Terrestrial > Soil > Wetlands > Peat | place: Sweden: Abisko, Stordalen Mire...
AACAGGTTGGCCGCGAGCAACCTCCCCGCCGATGTTCCCGCCTTTCTGCGCACACAAGCCGCCGTCGACGATATCGAATACCTTGGCCCCGAGCCCGATCGCTGGCGCTCCAGAGCAGAGCCCGAGCTGAGTGCCGCCCAGGCGCCGGAACATTTCATCAACCTGGAGTTGGCCGACGCACTTGGCCCGTTGCCACACAAGCGCCTCGACTTTGAGGCTAAGGTCTTTGCCGCCGGTGAGAGGCCGGAGACCGTCGGCCTGCAGCCATGGGAGGCCGACGAAGTGTGGGAACGCCTGAAAGCCGCTATGCGTCAGTACCGCTTCATGGTTGCCGCAGGTCCCGGGGCAAATGTCGACACCAAGCCAGTCGAAGCGGCCATCCTGTTCTACGCTGGCTGGCTCGGTCATTACGTGGGAGACGGTTCACAGCCGCTCCACGTCACCGTCCAGTACAACGGCTGGACCGGTCCCAATCCCAATGGCTATACGACCGAGCACAAGATTCACCACCTGTTTGAAGGACCGTTCGTCGCAGCCAACATACACGCACCGGATGTGCAGGCCAAGATGACGCCGGCGAAGGTCATCGACGGTGACATGTTCGACGCGTACGTCGCCTACCTGCGCCACACGGGAACGTATGTTGAGAAGGTCTACCAAATTGAAAAGGCGGGCGGATTTGTGGGCGCAGGCACGCCCGAAACGCGGGATTTTACCGCCGCGCGTTTGGCCGATGGCGCCAGCATGTTGCGCGACATGATTTATACCGCCTGGGTCGACAGCGCGCAGCCCGTTCCTGACCCGTACGCTGGGAAATAGGGGAGAAGACGCGCTCGCACGCGGACCTTGGGAATCCTCGTAGCCATTCTCCCCGGCACAAACACAACGGGCGCCTCGATCGGGCGCCCGGAAAGTGTGATTTCTGACTCTTTTAATCTTCAGCCGTTCCCAGCGCAGGAATGCGACGGAGCATCCGCGTCAACGCCAGGGTCATCAGCGCCACCGAGGGGACGGCGACCAGCAGCCATGCGAGCAGAGCCTGGCCGGCCATACCACCCATCCACCCGGCAAGGTGGAGAACGGGAAGATGCAGCAGTGTCTGCGGGTCGAAGGCGGGAGCGTTGTGGGGTGGCACAAGCCATCTGCCCATGCGCACAAATGGGACAATCAGAAGCAACTGCAGCGGCATGGCAACGTAGTTGGCCGCCTGGATGGCAGGCAGGTTCAGGCGCAAAGCCAGGGCCAGGGCGGCGCACAAAACTGTGGGAATGCCGACCACTGGAATGCAGCCGACTGCGAATCCCAGCGCGAGTGTGAGCGCAAGGCGGCGCGGCGAGATCCCCTGGCCCAGCCAGAGCATCGCATTGCGTTTCGCAGTTGCTGGAACCTTGCCCATCGTTTCCCGAAGATCCATTCGCAATCTTCCCCTCTAAAGTATCGACACTGGGACTTGCGCTTTGTTTACCTGAGATGAAACTTTTATGAACGAACCACCCTCGCCATTCGTTGGATGCGCTCCGTGGCATTTCGGTTTTGCAGGCGGATTTGCCTTGGCCCGCCCTTTTGCCCGCGGCCCTTCGAACCCGCTTTCCTCCTCTCCATCTTATCTGCGATAAACTTGGACCCGATGAGGGTATTCGGGATCGATTGCGGTACGGAGGTAACGGGCTTCGGCGTGGTTGAGTCGGACGACGGCGAACGTCAGCCGCGGCTGACTTGCCTGGCCATGGGCGCCATCCGACTGGCCAAATCCCGTCCTTTGCCCGAACGCCTGGATCAGGTTTTTCGCGAACTGTCTGCCGAGCTCCAGCGCTGGCAACCCGATACGGTTGCGATTGAAGAGGTCTTCTACTCAGTGAATGCCAAATCGGCGCTTAAACTGGGGCAGGTCCGCGGTGTGGCACTGTTGTCGGCGGCGCGGTTGGGGCTTCCCGTGGCGGAGTACGCGCCTTTGAAGATCAAATCGAGTGTGGTGGGCTACGGATTGGCCAAGAAAGAGCAGGTACAGTTTATGGTGGCGCGTTTGCTGACCCTTGCCGAGTTGCCACAACCGGCCGACGCCGCCGATGCGCTTGCGATCGCCATTTGCCACATTCATACAGCGCAAACTTTGGCATTGCAGGGGGGCGCGCGATGAAGACAGCGATAAAGGTCTTCTGGCTCGGAACTGCGTCGCTCACACTGTCCGCGCTGGCTGCCACAATCGGTCATGCTCAAAAGGCAGGTCCCACATTTCAGGTGGACTTTTCCGACCCTGGTCTTACGCCTTCGCAATGGACCCTGACCCTTCGGCCCGACGGAACCGGCCATTTTCGATCTCAGATCGGCAAGCCACCCGCTGAAGCCGGACAAATCCCGTTTGCACCGGCGGTGGACCGCGACATCCAGTTAAGCGCGGCCTATGCCGCTCGCGTCTTTGATGCAGCCGAGCGTCACCGGTGGTTCAACGAGCCCTGCGAAAGCCATCTGAAAGTGGCTTTCCAGGGCTGGAAGACGCTTACTTATTCAGGGGAGCAAGGAAAAGGCTCGTGCACATTCAATTACTCGAAGGACAAGGAGATTCAGTCGCTGGGAGACTCGTTGGAGGGCGTTGCGGAAACGATTCTGGAAGGAGCGCGTCTGGAAATGCTGCTGCTGCACGACAAGCTGGGCCTGGACGCGGAGATAGAGTTCCTTACTGAAGCGGTCGGCGACGGCCGCGCACAGCAGATTTGTGTGATCCAGGACACCTTGCAGCGACTGGTTCAGGACGACACGGTGTTGGAGCGCGTTAGAAGGCGGGTCCGGTTGTTGCTGGCGCAGGATTCGAGATAAATCTCTCGATGCAGGCGACTTTTTCGCCGAAAAGTGTGTCAAACCAATGGTGGGCTGCCGATGTGCGGTGACGGGGTCGCCGCTAGGCACGGGAAGGCGGGGCGCCATGAATCTCATGGGGAATCGTAAAGGAAATGCGGGACTGGCACTGCTGGTCCTGGGATTGTTCTTCCTTGGGGCCGCGGCCGCGGCGCAAAACCCTCAACAAGGTTCCGGACAGCCGGCGCGTGCAGTGCGCCTGAGCTACGTCGACGGCCAGGTAAAGCTTTCGCAGGGCGATCAGGTGCTGGCCGATCAGGCAATGATCAATACGCCGCTGCTTGAGGGCATGCAGTTGACCACTGCGGACAATGGCAAGGCCGAAATCCAGTTTGAGGACGGCAGCGTGACGCGTGTCGCTCCCGACAGTATTCTGACCTTGCAGGTATTGCGCGGGGCAGGCACGACAGCCGACGCTGAATTGACCCTCAACTCTGGTTTGGCATATTTCGAAATCCAGGGCGGGGGGCAGGCCGGGCAGATAAGCGTGCACTTTAGTTCCAGTGTGGCCACGACCAGCGGCTTTACGGTTCTGCGTGTTTCCATGGACACACCTCCCGGCAGCCTCGCCGTTTTCTCTGGAAACGTGCACCTCCAGGTCGGTTCCTCCGGTGGAGTTTCCACCGATTTGCATGGTGGCGAAAACATCGCGATTAACCCTGCCGATCCGAGCCAAAACTCCGTCGCCGAAGCGATCGAACCGAATTCATGGGATTCGTGGAACTCCGACCGCGACCAGGCGTTGACCACCGAGGCAGCAGAGCAGACGGGAGCGCCTTCAAATCTGGGTGTATCTGAGAATCCGGCATGGAACGATCTGGATGCCAACGGGAGTTGGTATGACGTGCCTGATCAGGGTTACGTGTGGTCTCCCTACGAGGCGGCGAACGCGGATTTTGATCCCTACGGAAACGGCCAATGGATGTATACGCCCGCTTACGGGTACCTGTGGGCGTCAGGCTACTCGTGGGGCTACACGCCGTATCAGTGCGGGGCGTGGAACTTCTACAGCGGATTCGGCTGGGGATGGGCGCCGGGAATGGGCGGTTGCACGCCGTGGTGGGGACTGGGTTTCTATGGCGGCCCCAACATCGGGTTTGCGCCTATTGGGTATCGCCCGATTTCCAGACCGCTCCCGCCGCACGGGCCAATCGGTCACAGGCCGATGCCGGTGATCCCGGTCAGCCGGCACATGGCGCTCGTGAACGCACCCTTGCCTGCGCGAGACAAGAACAAGCAGGTGACGATTGCGGGCAGCACGGTGATAGCGATGCGCCCACTGACCGTACGACCAGGGTACTCGCACGACACCTACACTTCAGAGGGGAATCATCCTACGCCCGGCGTTACGGGAGCAGGTACGGGCAATGGGGTGATTGTTACCCCGCGCTCGAGCTATTCGAGCAACCGTCCTGCAGGCGAAACCGGAACCACGCCGAGTTATACTCCCCTGCCGCGGCCAATGCCAGAGAGCCTCGGTAGTGCTCCTTCATACACTCCCACTCCGCGGCCAGTGCCGGAGAGCCACAGCACCCCTCCTCCTTCATATTCTCCTCCGCCGTATTCTCCGCCCAGGAACAATCCAAGCAGTGGAGGGTCGAGCCACCCGTCAGGCGGCGGTTCGAATAGCGGTGGCGGCGGTTCGCACAACGGTGGAGGAGGAAGTAGCGGTGGGGCTGGCGGTGGCTCGCACGGCGGCGGCGGCGGTGGTAGTGGCGGTGGTTCGCATGGCGGTGGCGGCCACCACTGAGCGCGTATCGAATCCGTGATGGCTTACGCCGGCTCTAGGCAAACGTAACGCGATATTGCGCGCCGACGCGAAGCTCTATCGGGACGGTTTGCGTATTCACCGAACGCAGAGGGATTTCCTTCCCGAGGCGCGTGACGCGAAGGATGTGCTGACCAGCAGGCGCGGCCAATGTGATGCGGCCATCGGCATTTGCGCGCAGGGTTGCGATGGTGGCTCTGCTGTTGGACCAGGCGCAATCCACTTCCAGACCGCCGCGCGCGCGCAATCCGCGAAAGTTGCCTTGAGGCCAGGCCGAAGGCAATGCCGGCAGAAGGCGCACCACTCCGCCATGGCTCTGCAGCAGCATTTCCACGATGCCCGCGGTTCCGCCCAGATTGCCGTCGATCTGAAAGGGCGAGTTGGCCTTCATTCCGCAAATATCAAAGAGATTGGGGCGCGTGCAGTTGCGCAGCAGCGCCAGCAAGCTGCTGTGCGCGGCCTCGCCGTCCTCCAAACGCGCCCAGCAGTTCACGATCCATGCGCGACTCCAGCCGGTGCTGCCGCCGCCATTGGTTAATCGGCGCTCAAGTGTGGCCCGTGCGGCTTTGGCGAGATCGGGCGTCTCGCGCAATGTGATCTGGTGGTCGGGATAAAGCGCGAAGAGGTGCGAGATGTGGCGATGGCCGGGCTCGGTTTCGCCATAATCATCGTTCCACTCCTGCAGCGCGCCGGTCTTGCCGATCTTGAAGGGCGGCAAACGCTTGGTTGCGTTCTCAACCTGAGCCCGCAATGCATCATCGACGCCCAGGATTTTGCTCGACCGGGAGACGCGATCGAAGACCGCGCGAATGATCTCGGTGTCCATGGCGGGAGACATGCAAAGGCTGGCCGTGGAGCCGTCGGGAAGTTTGTATTTGTTCTCGGGCGATTGGCTGGGACCGCTTAATAGCGTGCCATCCGGGCCGGGAACGAGATAGTCGAGGAAGAACTCTGCGATCTCCTTGAGCCGTGGGTACGCTCGGTCGCGCAGGAAGGCCGTGTCGAGGTTGTAGGCGTAGTGCGAGAACAGATGCAGCGAAATCCATGCCGCACCCATGGGCCAGACGCCGGCTTGCACATGATCGACAGGGATGGAGTCGCCCCAGATGTCGGTGTTGTGATTCACGACGAATCCGCGGGCGTTGAAGTATTTGCGGGCTGTGGCAGCGCCGAAAGATCGCGTCGAGTCGAGCAGATCGAATAACTGCGTGTGCAACTCGGAGAGATTGGCGGATTCGGCCATCCAGTAGTTCATCTCGGCGTTGATGTTGACGGTGTACTTGGATCCCCACGGTGGATCGAGGCTTTCGTTCCAGATGCCTTGTAGATTGGCGGGCAGGGTGCCGGGGCGGCTGCTGCTGATGAGCATGTAGCGGCCGTATTGAAAGTAAGTGGCGATGAGGCCGGGGTCGTCGCTGCCCTTGCGGAGACGCTCCATGCGCTTGTCCGTCGCGACATCGCGCAGCGGGTCGGCCCCCCCCATTTCGCCAGCATTGCCCAGGCGAAGATTGGCGCGGCTGGCGTAGCGGCGGTAGTCGGCCACGTGCTCTGCGCGCAGTTCCGAATAAGTGCGGCCGGCCGCGGAGCGCAGATTGCGGGCGCAGGCTGCGGCCATTCCAGCGGCGTCATGCGCGCGAAAATCAGTGGACGCCGTGAGCAGCAGCGTCACGGCGCGGGCATTCTCGATGCGGAGTGTGTTGCCCACGGCGCGCACCGTGCCGCCTTCGAGAATGGCTCTTAGTTCAGCTCGGAACGCCACTCCGACCTGGAGCTCTTGCGTCGCGGGATCGGTGGTCGGCTTCGCGGGCCGTGCTGCGCCGGTCATTATCAGGCGGTCGCTGGCTGCGACGGTCGTTTCGCTATTTGCGGGGCGATCAAGTCTGATGGTTAGCGCGAAGGTCCGCGTGGATTCGATGCGCGCGACGATCACATTGCGCGGCGCTGAGCTGAAGACTTCACGCGTCCACTGCGCGCCCGCGACGCTGAAGTGCGTCTTGACCACGGCCTCATCCAGATCGAGCTCGAGGCGATAGTCCTTGACCGATGCCGGCACGTTGTCGAAATCAAGCCACAGGTCGCCGAGTGTCTGGTAGCAGGGCAGACGGTCCGGCACGCCCATCATCACTTGGGCAGCGAGAGCTTCGGCCTCGTGAACCTTTCCGGCCATAAGCAGCTTGCGTACCTCCGGCGTGCGGCTGGCCTGGGGATTGTCGCGGTCGCGTCGCTCGCCGATCCATATTGTTTCTTCGTTGAGCTGCAGACGCTCTTTGGCCGGATTGCCGAAGACCATAGCACCGAGGCGTCCATTGCCGACGGGTAACGCGTCGGGCCAAGTGGCGGCGGGCTGATTGAAAAAGAGGACATGCTCACCGGGAATGGCGTCAGTGGGAATCTGCGCGTGCAACGCGGAAAGAGAATTGCGTTGTGCCAGGACAGCGCCGGTCAGCGATGCATCACGCAGGAAGCGGCGGCGGCTCCAGATCTTTTTGCCACGAGGCATGATTCCCCCTTATGTTTCGAGCAGAATTGCGCTGAACGAGGGAACGAGCAGCGTTCCCTTGTGCAATGCATTTGTGCGGGTTTCAGTGAGCGCGACACCTTGCTTGGTATCGATCGCGGGCCCGGTGAGCAGCCATTGCTTGTGTGCGTGGCGCAGCGATGTATGAATCGCCGCGGCCTTTTCCGTTTTGTTGATTATGATTACCAACTGACTTTCAGTTTTTCGAGCAGCGTAGACGCGCACTCGATTGTTGGCGCATTCGAGTTTGCTCGCTATGAGCGTCGTGCCCATGAAAGGCTTAATGAGTTCCATACCGAAGTACTCGGGACGGCGTTCGAATCCCGCAGCGAGGCTTCCGGCGATTGGCGTATAGAAGCCATTGCCGCCGCCGTGCAGATTCACGCCGGCGCAGCCGAGCGAAGCGAAGCTGAGCATCATATCCGCGACCCATAGTGCGCTGGCCAGTGTGTCGCTCACGCTCGGCTGGCCGCCGTTCCAGCAGGAGTTGCCCTCGCTCATGCGATAGGGCAGGCCGGCACTGTGCGCGGCAGCCATTGCAATCTGAAGATCGCGCTCGAGTTTGGGGTCGGGCGAGAGCAATTTGTCGATGGTCATGCCGGGCGCACCGGCAGGGCCCATGGCGTAGTAATGCGAGGTCAGCATCACGACGTCGGGGGTACTGTGCTTTGCGTCTTCGGCAAAGCCGGTGACGTAGGGCATTTTGTTCGACACATCGGGGCCGGCGAATTTGGCTTGCGGAACGCGCGCGACGATGGCGGCGTGCGCGGCGGACCACTCCTTCAAGTAATCGGCGTAGGTCCATGTCGCGGGACGATAGCGATTGCGCCACGCGTCGGGTTCGTTGCCGAGTTGGAAGGCGATGAGGCGCGGCCCCAAGATGCTTTGGACGTGGAAGGCTTCTTCGGCGGCACGTGCTACAGAGCCGCGGCCAAGATTGAGGCCGTAGAGGCAGTGCCAGCCGGTGGCATCGAGAAACGTTCGAAGATTGCGAAGGCTTTTGGGCGTGATGGGCGTATCTGATTTGACGTTCTTGCTGGTGTCGGGTCCGACGGCGTCGAAGGGCGGAGCGGTCGATGGCTCTTCGGTGGTGAAGGCGGTGAATTCGCTCGTCCCTCCACCGAGGCGGAGGACACCTTGATCGCTGAGTTCGCGGAACAGGGCGATGAGTGCGGTGTTTTTTGCGGAAAAGAAGGCAGGATTGGCGAGTTGCGCGGATTCGTAGCTCAGGCCAATGAAGTCTGGCGGAATGGTGGCGAGGGTTGTGGATTCGTCGATGGTCAGTGTGCCCGCGACGAACGCGTCGGCGTCGTATTGGTAATCTTGCGCGCGAAACAAACGAGGCGCGAGGCCGAAAACTGCAATTGCGCCCGTGGCTGCGAGGAAGTGGCGCCGTTTCATTGGACCTGCAACTCCACGGTCAACGGTTTGTCGAGGCCAAGATTGAGCACCGAGGAGGTAGTGAATCCTTTGTCGTCGATGCGGACACGCGTGCCGGGGTCAAACGGGAAGTGCAGAACGAATTCGCGGAACGCTCCATGTGGATCAATCGTGACGCGCCAGAGCTTTGCACTCACATGCGCGACGCGCATGCTCATGGCTCCGCCGGTTGAGACGGGCGCGTCGTCGAGGGTGAGAGACTTGCCTTCGGGAACCCAGCTTGCGAGCAGGCCCGGGAGCAGATGCAGCTTGCCGTCGCGCTCATTGAGGAGCATGTCGCGCAGCAGGAGTACTAGATTGGCGTTGGCCCAGGCTTCGGGCATATCGCCTGTGCCCTGCATGTTGGAGCGCTTCGAGTGCGGTGTGTCGCAGGCGCGCGGCGCGTCGACGTCGACGAGGATCTCTTCCTTCCAAACATTTGTGGTGTAGCTGTGGTTGAGGGCTGCGGCGAGCATGTCCGCGGCCTTCTGCTTTTCGCCGCGCAGCAAATAGGTTTCCGCCATGTTCATTGATTCGCCCGGCCAGACGCCAGCGGGTCCGGCCCAGGCGACGTTCGTGGGCAGGCCCTGTTTTTCTTCATGCTCCATGCGCGTGATGAGGCCGGTGACAAGCGGATCGTCGGGCGCATAGAGACCGGTGGGATATACGGCGAGAAAAGTCTGCGAGTAGGCTCCCTGCGGGTAGGTGGGCATGGCGGGCAGATACGGCGGAGTAATGGTTTCAAGCGTCACAGCGCGGTTTACATCTTCGCGAATGGCAGCCGTGAAGGCGGCGTACTCGCGATCGAGCCAGGTTGCGTCGGCGGGATGGCCCAGCACGGTTGCGGCTTTGCTGGTTACGTCGATCGCGTAGTCCGCGAGAAAGTTATGCGAGAAGGAGTGACCCTCCGGCAGGCCCGAATCGCCGTAGCTCCATGGCAGGAGGCCGTGCCAATACGTCTTCTCGCCGGGCTTGAGCGGGGGCTCAGGTTCAGTGCGGCACCGGGAAGGAAGTTGGCGATGGACGGGCCGCGCGCCGGCCGGAATGCTGTCGACGCCTTCAAGCGTGGACTCCTCTCGGTGATCGCGAATCCAACTCGCGGACTGGAGGAGGTAGGGATACGCTTTGGCGAGCCACTGCTTGTCGCGCGAGAAGAGATAGTAGTCCCAGACGGCCGCAGCGTTGCCGCCGGAGTTGTCCCATGCGGGCCATCCGCTGGTGGGAGGGAAGTCCCACTCGCCGTCGTCGTTGATGACATGGAAGGCATGCTCCACGCTCAGCCGCGCGGGGGGCATGAATCCGGCGACTTCCATGGCGCGCGCCTGAAAGTATTCGCCGCGGCCCCAGAACTGGCGGTAGACCCCGGGGCCGTCGAGGGCCCATAGATCGCCGCGTGCATCGAACTCAGTGAGGATGAGGACGTAGGCGATCGACGAGTAATAGAAGTCGGTCAGTTCCTTCTGCGGGAAATCGATGTTGGTGGCGTGCGACCAGAGACCGTCCCACTGCGCAATGGCTTTGGCAAGGAGCGCTTCGCCGTTTTCGCGCGAGAGCTCGGCGTTGCGCGCGACCGGCCATTCGTAGGGTAACTCGATCCAGATCGCTTTCTGGCTTCGGACTGGGATCGAGAGATGGAGAACAAGTGTCAGGCCGTTGTCTTCGGCGGCGACTGTGGCGCCGGAAGTGTCGGTCACCAGTGCAACGTCTTCGCCTGCGCCGTTTTCGAGCATGTGGCCGACGACATGGCCGGGAAGATTGCGCTCGCGGCCGCTCAGCTTTAGGGTAACGTCGGCAGCGGAAGCGCCGTCATTGGTGATCGTGAGGCGAACGACGTCGAAGGTCTTTGCGCCGGAGTGGGCGGTGGGAATTTCGCCAGGTGTGGCGTCGGGATCTACGGCGAAGGCGAGCTCCTCAAGGGTGAGGCTGCCCGAGTTGGCCGTCGAGACGATGAACGGATAGCGGCCGCGATAGAGTTGCTGGCTGCGGATTTTGAGCGGGTCGGTCCCGGTGAAGGCCTGTATTGCGAGCTCGCCGTCCATCTGGTCGCTGAAGCCGATGGGCGTGTCGAGCGGCTTGCGCTTCAGGCTCCATTGCGACCACTTGAGGTTGCCTTGCTTATCTACGATTGTCTTGTGGCTGCCCATCGGCAAGCCGATCAAGCTCTGCGCGTCAGTGTTCGAATAACGATGGTCGATGACAACTTGCGCGGAGAGAACGGCGACGCCAACCAGGAAGACAAGAACGACAGACAGTGCTCGTTGAAGTGACATGATCAGGTCCAATCATACGGTTTGATGTTCGTGCTGAGTTGGCATCATTCGGCCTTGATGGTCGAGAGAACCACGATCTCTCCGGGCTCAACGACCACTTCTCCTGGAGCGGCCGAGTCAGCGTTCTCATCTTCCAGGCCGGTGCGCTCCATTTCGACCCAGGGATGGACTGCGCCCTGCACCGTGAGCTTGCGCGCGGTGGCCGAGCGGTTGACGACGATCAGTGTCTCGTTGTGCTCGTCGGTGAATGCAGTTGCGAGCAGGTCGGGGTCGCCGGTATCGACGCTGACGCGCTGCATGCCCTTGAGGACGTGGCGGCTGAATGCGCCCATCATGCGCAGTTGATAGCTGCTCGGCACGGGAATCCAGCCGCGGGTGCGATCGGGGGCGAGCAGCGAACGCGAGCCGGCAAAGGTGGGCTGCTCGACATCGAGCAGAAGCCAACAATACATGAGCGCGACCGCGTCGAGTTCGGTGAGGTTCTTGTGGTAGAGCTGCGCCACGGCAAATGCGATGCGGTACGAGGGCTCCTGGTAATGCGGATCGTTGATGCAGATCTCGGTGGCGAGGAACGGTTTGTCCTTCGCGGCTTCGTGCATCTGCTTCATGCGCGCGTCGTAAAGGTCGGGGTTGGCGATGAACTCCTGGAAGTCGTACTCATGCACGGCAGCGTAGTCGATGGCCTTCCACGCCTCAGGATTCTTGCGCAGCTCGGCGGCGCGATCGATGCCGAGGAACATGTAGCTGGCGTCGGCCATGTGGATTTTGGTCTGGGTGAATCCGGCCTTGTCGAGTTCGCGGCGGAGGGCGAGCGCCATCTGGCTGAACACCTCAGGCGGCTGATCGACTTCGTTCTCGATGCCGACGATGGCCGGCGCTGAGCCGGTGGCGGCCTTTGCCTTCTGGCAGTAGGTGACGATGAGACGCGCGTATTCGTCGGGATTCGCGACACGCCGGATGGGTTTAGTCTCGACAGGTTTGTTCCATGTGTCGGTGGCGCTGGAGCCGGTGAAGGGAACAGTGGCCCAAGAAGGCAGAGCCCAAAGCTCATAGATGACGCTGCCGCCGAGATCGAGAACGTGGCGGCTGTAGTCGAAGCTCGACAGCTCGCTGTTGGGGAAGTTGTCGCCGTAATAATGCGGCGTCGCGTCGGCTGGGTCTTCGAGGTTGCTTAGGTCAGGCTTGAGCTCGGAGCCCATCGGGTACTCGCGGAAGAGGAGCAGGTTGTAGCGCTTGAGAATCTGCCAATACGCGCGTTTGCCTTCGTCGCTTAGCTCCTCGTAAGCGGCAATGCTGGGGCTGCCGCCGAAGCCGAGCATGGTCTGGTGGATTTGGGAGGGATCGATCGTAATGGTCGAGGTCTTGATGTCGGGCTTGAGGAGCGAGCCGGAGACCACTTCATGCGCGGTGCGCGAGGCGGCGAGCAGGAGCTGATGACGCGTGAGGTCGAAGAGCAGCGGGGCTTCAAGAAGCTGCTGGCCGTTGAGGAGCACGCGCACGGCTAAATGCGAGTCGGCAATGACGGTGAGGCTGCGCGGATCTCCTGAGAATTGGCGCTCGGCGGTGAATGTGGTTTTCTCAGGGAAGTTGCCCTGGCCTTCGTAGAGCGCCGTGGAATCGTAGTAGCGTTCCGAGATGCGGACCTTGCTCGAGGTGAGCTCGACGGTGAGGCCCGCGCGGGGGCCGGTGAAGATCCAACGCAACGTGGTGCGTTGCGGAAGGCCGGCGTCGAGCGTGAGTGTGCGCTCAAAGAGCGCTGTCAAATTCTCGTGAAAATATTTGCGGGCAATTTCATCGGGGCGGCTCCATCCGGGACCGGCAGGACCGTCGGAGACGAAGCGGAAGGAGTCGGCAGTTGGCGCGGTGGTCGTCGCCGGAGGCGGAAGCTGAACTGCTAGCTGCGCACAGGCACTTGCGCCAACAAGCAGAGACGCGAAAAACACAGAGGTTCGCATGGCCTCGATTGTCATGGTCCCGATTATCTGGGGCTGCGGGCTTGCGCTGTCAAGCGCGGAGTTGACCAATGCGTTTCCACTCGCGCATTTGGCCGTGAATCCCAATGCAGGGATTGGTAATCTAACGGATGTGAATCAAGCGCAAGACACACGGCTGCGCATCGCGGCGATTGATTTTTTGAATCCCGCGCCGCTGATGTGGGATTTCGAGCACCCGCCGCTCGC
>Ga0302320_10020931_pt1 | contig 13008 bp, 10 predicted proteins | sample Bog_T0_3_FD_202130 | JGI IMG/M metagenome (GOLD analysis project Ga0302320, IMG submission 202130) | Peat permafrost microbial communities from Stordalen Mire near Abisko, Sweden - Bog_T0_3 | ecosystem: Environmental > Terrestrial > Soil > Wetlands > Peat | place: Sweden: Abisko, Stordalen Mire...
ACTGGCGCTCGAGGTCCGATCCCTGCGCGCGAGCCAGGTGCCTGAAGCCGTTCGCCAGGGTATGCGCACGCTCAAGCACGCGCTGGTGCTGGATCAGGCGGCGTGGCCCGAGACGCGCACGCGCAGCGTTCTGCAGGCGATCGAGCAGGCTATTGCGGCTGTGGGCGAGGGCGCTGCCAGCTGATCGGGTGCCTCGTGCGCAAGCTGCGGCCGCCAAGCTGTCGCCCGCACCTCAAGCGGCTATAATCCGCCGCCCTCCGGCGGCATTGCGGCTGCGTGTCGGGTGCATTTTATGCATGACCCGCTCGGGCTGCGTTTCGGGATGAACTCGGTGGCGAGCGGGAATCTTCAGTGCGCCTCCGAGTCAGAACCGGCAGTGGATTGACACGGGACTCAAGGCGCCGCGCCGCGGGGCAGGTTCCATCAGGAGTGATTTATGCGCCGAACAGTGCTGGCTCTGATGTTGATGGGTGTGGTATCGATGGCGAGCGGCCTGAGTGCGTTTGCGGCCGACAACTCCTCAGGCGCCACCGCGCCGCGAACCTACAGCGATGATGAGATCGTCAAGCAGGCCAACGATTTCTTTGCAACCGGCGCCAAAGGGCTCTCTGACGTGCTGGCGAAAGTGCTTAAGGAGAAAGGTCAGCCGGTGGCCTTCATCCGCGGCGAAGAGGCGAGTGCAGCCGTTGCGGTGGGTGTGCGCTATGGGCACGGCGAGCTGGTATTCAAGGATGGGAGACACCGGATCGTGTACTGGCAGGGGCCCTCGCTTGGCTTTGATATCGGTGCAGATGCCGTCAAGGCCTTTGTGCTGGTCTACAACCTGCCCAATGCCGAGGCGCTCTTCCAGCGCTTTCCGAGTGTCGAAGGCAGCTTGTACTTCGTCGGTGGCTTCGGCGTGAACTACGTCCAGTCCGATGCAATCGCGCTGGCACCAGTGCGCTTCGGCGTCGGCTGGCGCCAGGGCATCGATGTAGGCTATATGCACTTCTCACCCGAAAAGCGTGTGAATCCGTTCTAAATCTGTCCGCCAACTCGATACGGGAAACTAACAGGATGAATTTCAAAGTCTGTGCGGCCCTGCTCGGGGCCGGCCTGCTGCTTGCGGCCGCAACTGTTGTCCAGGCCGCCGATGACTGGAGCGAGGGCCGCAATTATTATCTGGTGCGACCGGCACAACCGACCGGACTGCCCGCGGGCAAGGTCGCCGTGACGGAGGTGTTCTCCTACGGCTGCCCCGCCTGCAACAAGTTCGTGCCCACGGCCGATAAGATTCGCCAGTCGCTGCCGGCCAACGCCGAGCTCGATTATCTGCCCGCCGCATTCAATCCGGCTGAGGACTGGCCGATGCTGCAACGGGCCTTCTGTGCAGCACAGGTGCTGGGGCTGGTTCAGAAAACGCACAATGCGATGTTCGATGCCGTATGGAAAACCGGCGAGCTGGCCACAATCGATATGACGAGCGGGCGCATCAAGAGCCCGGCGCCCACCATTGAGGATGCCGCGCGCGTCTACAATCACTTGAGCGGGGTCTCGGTGGCTGATTTTCTCGCTAAGGCCAATTCCTTTACGGTCGATACCAAGATGCGCCAGGACGATGCGCTGATCAAAGCCTACGTGGTTGATCGCACTCCCACGATCATCGTCAACGGCAAATACCGCATTACGGTCGATTCCGCCGGCGGCACTGACAAGTTAGTTGATCTGGTCAAGTGGCTGGTGGCCAAGGAAAGCAAATAGTCTCGCAATGAGCGTGACCTGGGCGAGTGCGCGCCGGCCGGCCAAATCCCTGATCGGCGTGTCGGCAAAGGGTTTATGGTCTCCGTCATCATTCTGGCCGTGGCCTCGTTCGTCGCCGGAGTGCAGAACGCACTGGCGGGCGGTGGCTCGTTCCTGACCTTTCCGGCCCTGCTGTTCAGCGGTCTGGGGCCGCTCGCCGCCAACGTTACCTCGACCGTGGCGCTCTTTCCCGGACAGGTCGCCAGCGGCCTGGCCAACCGCAGCGACATCACAGGAGTTCCGGGTCTGAGCTTTCGCTCATTGTTCCTGATCAGTCTGGTGGGCGGCGCCATCGGCGCAGTGCTGTTGCTCTCGACGCCTGAGCAGCTCTTCAGCGCTCTGGTGCCCTATCTGGTGCTGTTTGCGACACTGGTATTCGCCTGGGGCAGCTTCTTTCGAAAACCCACAGCTGCAGCTCGGCAGCTGGGACCCAGGTCCGCGGCGCTCAGCCAGTTCGGTATCGCGATCTATGGGGGCTACTTCGGCGGCGGCATCGGCATTCTGATGCTCGCGGCGCTCACGTTGGCCGGGCTGGCGGTACGCAACGCCGGGGCTACCAAGAATGCACTGGCTGGCGTAATGAATGCCGCTGCAGTGGCGATCTTTGCTTTCTCGAAGGATGTGGCGTGGCACCAGGTCCTCATCGTCGGCATCGCCGCGCTGCTCGGCGGACAGCTGGGTGCCTACGCGTTCCGGCGAGTGAACGAAAAGCCCTTACGGATCTGCATTACCGCGCTGGGACTGGCCTTGACGGTGGCGCTGTTCGTGCGCGCGGCGCGCGGTTGAGCGGCGGGGCCACCGCACCGGCGAGCGATCGGCGCCGCCTAGCTGTGGTTCAATGTCGAGACGATCCCATAATCGCCGCTGCCATCGCCGCCGGCGGCGCCCATGATGATCTGCATCGGTGAGTTGTTGCTGTTGAGCAGCGCGAGGCCGGTGAAAGTGACGCCATTGAGCGCGGCCCACTCGCCAGTGCAGCTGGCGTAGCTATAGCTCACATTGTATACATCGTAATTGACATCCGGAACCGTCACGGTGCCGGTGAGCACGCAACCGGTCCAGCCGCTGGTGGCCCCCTGAGCCGACAAGGCACCGCCCGAGGATATTGCGAGACTGGCGCCGGTCACCGCATCCGTGTAGTTGCCTGAGATCTTGGCTACACTCGCGCCCGAGGTCGACAGCGTGAGGAAGCTCAGATTCCACGTGCCTGAAACCGCCATATTGGCCGACGTGTTGAACTGCAGCGTGAGATCGAGCGACTGGCCGGCTGTGACAGTGCCGGTGAGGGTGCCTGCCCCGTAGGTGGTGCCATCACTGAATGTGGAACCGTAATTGGCGTAGCCATCGACACCCGCGCTCACCAAGCCGCCGGATGCGTCCAAAGTGCCGACGAATTCCAGACCGTCGGAGCGGATGAACAATGCTTTTCCATCCCCATCGACGATCCCGGTCACGGTCAGCAGCGACACGGTATCGGTTCCGGTCCACAGTCCTTCGGCGGCAGTCTGCGGGACAGGGTTCGGATTGCCGCTACCGGCCGCCGCAGGACCCCAGTGACAGGCCGATAGGGTCAGGGCCGTTGCCAGGCCCAGCAGGAAAGATCTGATGTTGTTATTCGAGATCATCGGCGTCCCCTATGGCAGCTTGCTGGGTTAGTCACTGTGCGTGGCGCAATGTTCCGCGGTGGCACAGATTCTAACGCAGGCGGGCAACTTCGGCAGCGGCGCGCAGTGCTGCCAAAGTGCGACACCCGGGTGCGCTGGCCGGCCACCCCGTGCTGCCCAGCCGCTACCTTAATTCTTCTTAATGTCAAAATCGGCGCCGCGCACTGAATTGGGTGAGACCGGGGAGTGTGAGCGATTTGGCAGGTTTTGAAGTGCCTCGGCGGCATTGGGCCGATTCTGCTGTTTTGCCGGCCTGAATTGCCGCATGCATCGCAGCAGTGCAGGAGCACTGAAGGAACTTTCACACGCTCTCAACGCCAAATCAGCTGATTTATCTCGAGTTTCGGCGGCCGTTGGCCGTGTTGCGAGAATTTGTGAGTGTCCTCTATATTACTTCGCGCCGTTCTTCTTAGGTGCCGAGCTGCTTGGAGCGGGCACGCTGGCGCCGCACGCCTTCTGGGTTATTCAGATCCACGAGCCCGACGGCGCTACGTGCGACGGCCGGCGCGCCCCGCGTGGCGATCGGACGTGGAGCGGCTGCAGTGGATGCTCAGCGTCACAACACCGGCTCGGGAGAATATCGATGCGCAGGTTGGTTTCAGGGGCGAGCGGTTGAATCCTCACGGAGCTGTGTCATGAGAGGGAAACGGCAGGAAACCCTCATCGCCGCTGCGCTCTTGAGTTGCACTGTGCTCGCCCACGCACAACCGGCGCCCTTTGATCTGGCGGGTCCGGACCTGCAGATCAACGTCACGCGGGGCGATCGGACGCTGCCCATAGCCGAGGTGCCTAACCTGCTGGCCGGTGATCGGGTCGTGATCAAGACCGAACTGCCGGCAACGCAATCGGTGCATTACTTGCTGATCGCGGCGTTTCTCAACGGCGCCACTAATCCGCCGCCGGCCAGCCAGTTCTACAGCTGCAAGGCCTGGACACGCGCGTGCCAGCAGCAGGGCCTGAATGTCACGGTGCCCAAGGATGCACAGCAAGTGCTGGTGTTTCTGGCGCCAGAGACCAGCGGCGATTACAGGACCGTGGTGAACGCCGTCAGAGGCCGGCCCGGCGCTTTTGTGCGAGCTTCGCAGGATCTGAATCAGGCCATGCTCGATCGCTCACGGCTTGAGCGCTATCTGCTGGCCATCCGATCCTTGGACCAGGAGAGCCAGAGCAAGCTAAAGGAGTCCGCGCCGCTGCTGGCGCGCAGCCTTGCCATCAAGGTCGATGATCACTGCCTGGATCGGATTCCTGAGCTGCAGGCCCCGTGTCTGATGCAGGGACGCGAGTCGCTGATTCTCAACGATGGCCACAGTACCTCCATTGTCGAGGCCCTGACATCGGGCCCGGCCAGCGACCTGGCAATGGAAGCGAGCTACACCCCGCAGCTAAGCTATGGCTATTACAGCCCATATTTCGCGTCGATTCTCGATATCGCCCGCATTTTCGATTCTTTCCACACCGCCCAGTATCAATACATACCGGCGCTGGCGGCGGCCACGGGCGATCAGCTCGCACTGTCGCTGAACACCCCGCCATCATTCTACGATCCAAAATCGGTGCTGGTAATCGCGTTGCCGGCCGTGGAACAACCGCAGCTCCCGCCATTGCATGCGGTCGATCCAGCCGGCATTTACTGCGCGCGCAAGAGCGCGCTGGTGCTGCCGGTGGAGGGTGCGCCGCTGGTGTTCTCGACCGGTTTTGCCTTCGATATGAAGCTGAGCCTGATGGGCCAGGATGGCAAGGCGATCGATCTGCCAGCGAAGGCGGACCCGGAGCAGGGCGGCTTCGTGGTGGACACCAGTGCGCTCGGCGCCACGCACTTGGGCGATAACGTGCAAGGTTTTCTTCACGGCCGCTGGGGGTTCGATGAGTATCGGGGCCCGAGTTTCCAGCTGGTCAATGCCACGACCCAGTCCTGGGCGCTAGGGGATCAGGAAAGCAACGGACTGATTGTCGGACGAGAAGAAGTCGTTCACCTGCAGGCCAACAGTGTCAGCTGCATCGACGACATCATGCTGCGCGACCCAGCGGGCAAGGAAATCAAGACCGAATGGAAGACTGTCAAGCCCAATGTAGTTGAACTCAAACTGCCACTGCAGGAGGTGCAGCCCGGTCCCATGACGCTGATGGTGTCGCAGTACGGTGCCAGTCAGCCCCAGCCTCTGGGCCTGGTTGCTTTTTCAGAGGCCGGCCATCTCAGTAGTTTCGTGGTGCATGCGGGCGACGCGCAGGGCGTACTGAAGGGCACGCGGCTCGATGAAGTGGCCGCTCTGCAGCTCAAGGGAGTGGAGTTCGTGCCGACCGCACTTTCCAGCAGTCAGGGCGAGGATGAGCTGGTGATGAGTGTGCAGGATCCGCACGCCGGTGCGTTTAAGCCGCAAAGCGGCCTGACTGCCAAGGTCACGCTCAAGGATGGTCGCGTGCTGAGCATGACGGCTGCAGTCGGCGCAGCGCGCCCGAGCGCAACGCTGATTGGCAAGAGCGCCCAGGCCACACCCGGCAGTGTCGATCATCACATCCAGCTCACGGACGCCAATGAGTTTCCGCAAGATGGCACGTTGACCTTCTCGCTGCGAACGCAGTCACCGCTTGCATTTACGCACGATGAGATGATCGAGATCGCAACTACCGACGAGTCATTCTCCACGCTGCTCAGTGCGAGCAACGGAGGCATCACACTCGAGAATGCCCAGGTTGCGGTGGCGCAGTTCAGCCCGCTCAAGGCCTTTGGCGCATCGGCCTTCGGACCCTTGCGCTATCGCGTGGCGGCCAATGGTGTCACGGGCGATTGGCAACCCCTGGGAACACTGGTGCGACTGCCGGTATTGAAGGAGATCAAGTGCCCGGCGACCGGGGATATGGCGTGCAAGCTCTCCGGCACCGACCTGTTCCTGGTCGAATCGGTATCCAGTGACCCGCATTTTCACCATGCCACGGCAGTGCCCGATGGTTTCCCGGGCAGCGCCTTGCCAGTCCCGCATCCGGTCGAGGGACCGCTGTATCTGAAGCTGCGAGATGACCCTGCGGTAGTCAGTCGCACCAGCGTGCCGGTCGATGTACTGGCGGCCAGTCCCGAGCAGAGCGATCGGGCGGCGGCCCGGCTCGGCGCTCCCCAGGCTGATGCGAGTGGGGCGCCAGCCTCGGAATCTATGGGAGCGGTGACGAGCCAGCAAGCTGCGACTGGGAGCGCGGCTGCGGCCCCTGCTTCGCCGGCGAGCGGTACGCAACCGGCCGCAGCTGGCCGCGCGATCGAGATGGCGGTGCCGTCGGGCACGCCGGCACCCACTGATGCCGGGCCATCGGGCAAAGCGGCGGGCGCACTCAACCCACCGATCGAGCCACCTAAGGGCTGAGTTGAGAGCTGGCGGGGGAGATCACGATGTACTTTAGTGCGCGCAATCAGCTCACCGGGCGCCTGACCCGCATCAATCATGGCGTCAGCAACACGGAGATCGAACTCACGCTCGCCGGGGGCGATCGCATACTCACACTGATTACCAGCGATCGCTCACTGATCATGGGAATCAAGGCGGGCGATGAGGCCATTGTGGTCATCAACGCCTCATCCATCATCCTCGGCAACGAGCGGGGCCGTCGCTACAAGCTCTCGGCGCGCAATCAGATTCCGGCAGAGATTAAGCAAATCAACATGGGCCCAGCCTTTGCCGAGGTTCTACTGAGCCTCAATGGGGGCGACACGCTGGTGGCGATTGTCCCGAAAGACGCGGTCGGCGAGCTTGAACTGGCAGTCGCTCAGAAGGTAGTGGCGATATTTAAGGCCTCAAATGTCATTCTGGGTGTCGCCTCAAGTTAGATCCTGCCGCTCAGAACCGTAGTTTCCAGCTTGAGCGCGAATCGCGCAGGGGCTGGCTCTTGCCGCTAGTGGCCGGCTCGGACGCGCAGACCCGGGCCGCGGCCGCCGCTCCGTGTCTCGACGATGATTTATGCCCACAGTGCGCACCTTTCGGTATCCTTGCTGTTGCAAAACTTGCAAAGCCGCCGAGTCTGGCCATCAGCGAGAGCTCGGCCGGTAGAGACCGGCATCTTGATGTGGGAGTTTGGGATGAGCGCCAAGCTGCGCCGGATTCTCGTTGCAATTATTCTGGCCGCCATATTCTTCATCGAATACCGGCACCACCACCCAGCGCCTTCTGGCCACCTCAGCGCCGCGATCCGTGCCGCAAAGCCCGATGTATTGCATATTGGCAGCCTGACGCTGCAGTCCTGCGCGATCGGTAACCGCGTCGATGACGGGGTGCCGACCATCAGTGCGTACTGCAATGACTTTAGTGTCCCGGAGGACTGGAGTACCCCCGCGGGGCGGCAGATCGTGCTCAGGGTCGCCGTACTGCGCGCCAACACCGACAAGCCCAGTACCGACTTGGTGACCTTTCTCGATGGCGGGCCCGGTGGCGCCGCCACTCAGGACTATGCCACGGTCGAGGCGGGCATTAATCCGCTGCGTGAAAGCCATCAAATCCTGCTCATCGATCAGCGAGGCACAGGCGGCTCGAATCCCTTGATTTGTAGCGACACCAGGCAAGACGAGCACTCACCTCAGAAGCTGGCCACCATCGACAACGACGCCGCAGCACTCGAAGGGATCAAGGCCTGCCTGACCAAGCTTGGTTCGCGGGCAAACCCCAAGTTCTACAGCACCAGCGATGCCGTGCGGGATCTGGAAGCCGTACGTCAGGCGCTGGGCAGCCCCAAACTGGATTTGATCGGGGTTTCCTACGGCACGCGCCTGGCCCAGCAATATGTCGGTCGCTATCCGGGTGCGGTTCGCAGTGTCGTACTGGATGGTCCGGTGCCTAATCGCCTGATACTGCTCAGCGAGCATGCCAGAAACCTGGAAAACGCCCTGCAGGCGCACTTCGCTAAGTGCCGTGCCACGCCCGTGTGCGCCAAGACCTACGGGGATCCCTACGCGACCCTGTATCGGGTTCGCAACGCGCTGCGTGCTCATCCCCAGAGCATCACCGTGCCCGATCCGATCAGCTTCAAGCCCCTTCACCTCACCCTGACCGCCGATGATCTGGCATCCGTGGTCAGGTTCTACGCGTACAGCCCGATTACTGCAGCGCTCCTGCCGCTGATGCTGCAGCAGGCAGACCAGGGCAACTACGGACCGCTCCTGGGCCAGAAGAAATGGCTCGCCGATGATCTGTCGGATCATCTCTCGCAGGGCGTCGAGGCATCGATCATCTGTGCTGAGGATGCCGACCTGCTCACAGCGCGACCCGAGGATGAGGCAACCATCATGGGAAATCGCAGCATCGCGCAGACCCAGAAAATGTGCCAGATCTGGCCCCATGAAGCGCGCCCGGAGAATTTCCATGCGCCGCTCGTTTCCGCCATCCCCACACTGGTGCTCGCAGGGGAACTGGACCCCGTGACGCCACCGCCCTACGGGAGCGAGATCGTGCACAGCCTGAGCAACGCCAGGCTGCTGACGGCACCCGGGCAGGGGCACAGCGTGATCGATATTGGTTGCATGCCGCGGCTGGTCAGCCGTTTTGTCGAGACGCTGGATGTAAAGGCGCTGGACGCGCACTGTCTCGAGCGGCTTGGCACGACTCCGGTCTTCATCGACTACAACGGAGCCACGCCGTGATTCAGGCTGAGGGTCTGTACAAGAGCTTTGGTTCCAAGAAGGCTGTCGAGGGGGTGTCCTTTATAGCGCGCGATGGTGAGATCACAGGCCTCCTGGGTCCCAACGGGGCAGGCAAAACCACGACACTGCGCATGCTCTATACGCTCATGCGGCCAGATGCCGGTCGGGTTCTGGTCGATAGCATCGATGCGCAGACTCATCCGGTCGAGGTACGTCGGCGCCTGGGGGTGCTACCGGATGCGCGCGGGCTGTACCGGCGGCTCACCGCCCGGGAAAACATCCAGTATTTCGCCGCGCTGCAGGGCCTGTCGGCCGAGCAGACGCGCACCCGCATTGAACTGCTGATCAAGACTCTGGCGATGGAGGATATCGCTGATCGACGCACCGAAGGATTTTCTCAGGGAGAGCGGCTCAAGACAGCCATTGCACGCGCGCTGGTTCACGATCCTGGCAATGTGCTGCTTGATGAGCCAACTAACGGCCTGGATGTGATGGCGACCCGAAGCCTGCGTGAGTTCCTACGCCATCTCAAGGGCGAGGGGCGCTGCGTGCTCTTTTCCACTCATATCATGCAGGAGGTGGCGGCCCTGTGTGACCGCATCGTGATCATCGCGCAGGGGCGCGTCGTGGCCGATGGCAGCGCCGAGGAGTTGAAGGAGCAGGCGCACGAACAGAGTCTTGAAGAGGCCTTCATGAAGATCATTGGCGCCGCCACCATCGGGGGTCTGGCATGAAGGCCGCGCTGATTGTATTCATCAAGGAATGCCGTGAGAGCATGCGCGATCGACGGGTCATGCTCAACGCACTGCTGCTGGGCCCGATTCTTGGACCGGTGCTGTTTGTAGTGATCCTGCGATTGACGATCAATCATCAACTGGATCAGGCCGAAAAACCCCTGCCAGTTGTTGTCGTTGGCGCTGAACTGGCCCCCAATCTGATTGCGGATCTTAAGCAACAGGGCCTGAAAGTGCTGCCACCGGTGGCCGACGTTGAAGCCGCCGTGCGCTCGCAAAGCATTGACCTGGCGCTTCGGATCACCAAGAACTATGGCAGCGACTGGCAGGCCGGGCGGCCGGCCATGGTTGAACTGATCTACGATTCATCGGCCAGGGAAGTCAGCTCCGAGGCCGAACGGCTGCGGGGTATGCTGGAGAGTTACTCGCGCCGCAATGGGGTCATGCGGCTACTGGTGCGCGGGCTCGCGCCGGCGCTGATAGCACCGGTGGTTGTCGCCACGCGTGATCAGGCGACGCCCCAGGGCCGCGGCGCGCTGCTGTTTGCCATGCTGCCGTATTTTCTGGTGCTCAGTGCACTGGTGGGGGGCATGTGGCTGGCGATCGATTCGACGGCGGGTGAGCGCGAGCGCCAGTCACTCGAACCGCTGCTGATCAACCCGGTGCGACGCGATTCGATCTTGCTGGGCAAGATGCTGGCCACCAGTGGATTCAGTCTGACGAGCCTGGCCCTGAGCCTCGTGGCCTTCACAATCGCCGGCTGGTTTCTGCCCGCCAACAAGCTGGGCATGAGCTTTAATCTCAGCCCGGGTGTCATCATCACCATACTGCCGGTCATGGTGCCCTTAGTGCTGCTGCTGGTTAACCTGCAAATCCTGGTGACTTCGATGGCCAAGAGCGCGCGCGAAGCACAAACCTACCTCGGGCTGCTGCAGCTGGTGCCCATCATTCCCTCGGTAATCCTGAGTGTTCTGCCGATCAAAGCCCAGACGTGGATGTACACCGTGCCACTGATGAGCCAGCAGCTGTCGGTGACCAAACTGCTTCGCGGCGAGAGTCCGCCAGTCCAGCCCGTGGCGGTTGGCTTCTTGATTACGCTGGTGGCGGCGCTGATCGCATTCTTGCTGTGCAAGCGCAACTACGACTCGGAGCGGCTGGCCATCTACGGCTGAGGCGGCCCTCGTCCCTGGTGCCCCCCGCGCGCGCCTCGCTTCGACGACGTGGCGCTCAGGCATGCGCTGGCGCACTCTCCGCGGCAATTCCGTCAAGCCGTGCAATTGCCGCTGGCGGCAACTTGAGCGCCCCTGCCGCCAGATTTTCGCGCAGATGCGCGAGCGAGGAAGTTCCGGGGATCAGCAGGAGATTTGGCGCGCGCTGCAGTAGCCAGGCGAGCGCCACTTGCATTGGCGTAGCGCCAAGACTTGCGGCGACATCAGACAGTGTCGCCGACTGTAAGGGCGTAAAACCACCGAGTGGGAAGTAGGGCACATAGGCAATGCCCTCCTCAGCCAGCTCGTCAATCATCGCATCATCGGCTCGCTGGGCCAGATTGTAGTGATTCTGAACGCAGACGATCGGCGCTATCCGACGACCCTCCCTGATCTGCCTCGGCGTAACATTGCTCAGGCCGATGTGACGCACCAGACCCTTGCGCTGCAATTCAGCGAGTGTCGTCAGCGGTTCCTCAATCGAGCCCTCAGCGGCATGATGCACCGCAAACATCGCCCGAAAATTGACCACGTCCAACGCATCAAGGCCCAGGTTGCGCAGGTTCTCATGCACCGCCTGCGTCAGCTCCTCAGCTGAAAAGGCCGGAATCCAGGAACCGTCAGCGCCGCGGCGCGCGCTGACCTTCGTCGCAATGACCAGATCATCCGGGTAGGGCGCCAGCGCTTCGCGAATAATCTGGTTGGTGACGTGCGGCCCATAGAAGTCGCTGGTGTCGATATGATTGACGCCGCCCTCTAGCGCCGCGCGCAGGACTGCAAGCGCGCCGGCGCGATCCTTGGGCGGCCCGAACACACCCGGTCCGGCCAGCTGCATCGCCCCATAACCGATCCGCGCGACCACGTGGCGACCCAGCGGATATGTGTGCTCGTTGCTGATACTCGACATGAATGCGGCTCCGCCCTGGATTTGGCTCATGGTACCGGTTACCGGCGCATTTCATCACTGTTTAGAGCGTGCAGGCCGCGCGGCGTGCGCCACAGCCGGTCCAGCGCTCGCCTCAGTGAGGCGGTTTGCTCGACAGTTCGGTTAGCGTCTTTGCAGCCGCGTGAAGTCCACAGGCTTCGCAAAATGATCATCAAACCCGGCCGCCAGCGCCCGCTCACGATCCTCGGCCTGACCGTAGCCTGTCAGCGCAATAATGCGCGCTTCATCGAGCAACCTGCTTTGGCGCAGTCGCCGCGCAATCTCATAGCCGTCGATGACGGGCAATCCAATATCAAGCAGCACAACATCGGGGCGCAGCGCGATCGCGCGCTGCAGCCCATCCTCTGCTGAGTAGACCGTTTCGCATTCGTGCCCGTCCATCCTCAGGATCTGGGCAAGTGCAGTGGCGCCATCGACATTGTCATCGATTATCAGAATGCGCATAGGGGGCAGCGGGGCTGCGAGATTATTGAGCTGTCGCGCTGCCGGCGGGAGGCTGCGCGGCAGGTTGATCGAAAAGGTGGACCCGCGTCCCAGCCCAGCGCTGTGGGCAAACACTTTCCCGCCATGCATTTCGATCAGTTTTTTTACGACGGACAGGCCGACGCCCAAGCCCCCTTGCGCTCGATCGAGGGTTCGATCGGCCTGTATGAACAGTTCAAAAATCTTCGGCAGCAGATCGGGTGAGATTCCCACACCGTCATCGGAGATCTCAATGCTCACTTCCGATGCCTCAGGCTCCACGACCCGCACGCTGATGTGGCCGTGCGGGTCGGTGTACTTTGCCGCATTGGTGAGCACGTTGGCGAAGGCCTGGACCAGTCGCGCCGGATCACCCCGCAGATAAATCGGGCTGTTGGCATAGCTGATTGTGAATTCGTGCTGCTTGTCACGCAGGAGCGGCGCCACGGTCTCGCGCGCCATGTCGAGGAGTTTGTGCAGCTCAATGGTCTGAAGTTTAAGGGTTATGCGCCCCTGGGAGATACGCGCCACATCCAGCAGATCATCGACTAGTCGTGTCAACTGAGCGACCTGGCGCCTGACAATTCCGACTGCAGCGTGA
>Ga0302320_10020934_pt1 | contig 13007 bp, 9 predicted proteins | sample Bog_T0_3_FD_202130 | JGI IMG/M metagenome (GOLD analysis project Ga0302320, IMG submission 202130) | Peat permafrost microbial communities from Stordalen Mire near Abisko, Sweden - Bog_T0_3 | ecosystem: Environmental > Terrestrial > Soil > Wetlands > Peat | place: Sweden: Abisko, Stordalen Mire...
GAGACCTGGACCCGGCGCATCAATTCGTTCCCGGACCTGGAGTGTGTTTGCTCCTGCATGTCTGCGGAGGAGGCGTTGACCACGATTCCCGAAATGCACCCCGACGTGGTATTGATGGACATTTTCCTTCCGCGCATGTCCGGCATTGAATGCCTGGCCCGCCTCAAGGCCAAAATGCCGGACGTTCAAATCGTCATTCTTACGGCGATGGACAACCAGGAACTGCTCTTCATGGCCTTGGAAGCGGGCGCAGATGGCTATTTGCTGAAGCGGACCAAGGCCGCAGATTTGCGCAGGGCTTTAATGGACGTGCTGGACGGGGGCGTGCCCATGACCAGTCAAATCGCCCGGCGGCTGATTGAGTCGTTTCGGAAGAACTCAAAGAACAAGGATGATTCATTAAACTTGTCCCCGCGTGAAGAGCAAATCCTCCAACTGGTCGCGAAGGGCCATTCCAACAAATTGATCGCTGACAATCTGGACATGAGCTTTGACACGGTCCGAACCCATCTCAAGCGCGTGTTTAAAAAATTGCACGTAAAGTCCAGAACCGAAGCGGCCATGCGTTACATCAATTCCAAAATGTCCGAGCAAAGGCCGGATGAAAATCGAGAGTAGGCTGCCACCGCAGTCCATGACGCTTTGGTCCACGGCGATACCTCCGTCGTTTTTTGGTAACGACCTGTTACATGCCTGCCAGATGTTCGTCCAGACGCTTGGGCGAAACCGGAAATGCAGTGCCCAGCTCCTGGGCAAACAACGAAACTTTGAACTCCTCCACCATCCACCGAAACGCCTCGGACTGCGCGCGCGCCGCCAACGAACCAGGCGGATTGGCCTGAAGGGTTTTAAGCCGGGCTATGTAAGGCGCGATCTGCTGAACGCGTTCCCGGTCCTTCAAGGGATTTAACTTGGCGCGCTCCATGCGCATGGCCAGCGCCTTGAGATAACGCGGCAGGTGCGCGAGTTGCGCGAACGGAACCACGGTTAGAAAAGTCGCCGGCACAAGCCATTCCAGTTCTTCCGCCCAGATGTTTGCCGGCTTCACCGCATCGCGCGTTGCCAGGTTCAATTGGCTCAGGTCAGAAAGTGTCCTGGGTTTCACGGTCGGCAATATTGGCGACGGGCCGCAGCGTTGTTGGATTTCCTGGCGCGCCCGCAAAATCACGCCGACCTGGTCCACCAGCTTCATGGCCAGACCCGGCAGTTGCAGCCGGGTTTGCTGGGTTGCCTTTAAAAAACTGGCCTCGGTCAATGGCCAAAAAACTTCCGCGGGCAGCACATGCCGTTTCAAATTTTCCAAGGCAGTCTCCTGCAATTCATCCAGCGGACACAAATTCGCCGCCAGTGCCTCAAAGCGTTTCAATTGCTGCAAATCCCGGTGCAGCCACGCAAAATCTTTGGAAAGCGCCAGTTCAATGAGTCGCTGCATTCCCCCAAGGCTGGATTGTTTCGCGAGGTCTTCCGTTCGGAACAGCCGCAACCTGACGCCACCCTTCTCCACGAGAAGTCCCGGCCACGCATAAACCGGCACCGGGCCGTTCTCACTGACGGTGATGCGTGCCGGCAGGTCGCCAAAATTCCAGGTGGCGATCTCGGCGCGCTCCCACTGCTTCGCGACCGCCGCCCACGCTGAATCATCCGGCGGCGGTTTGGTTTTCACCTGTTCCAGTTTTTGGCGCAATAGAGAAAGGTCCCGGCCCGCGCTGATGATTTTTTGATCGTTGCCCACCACCTCGATGCGCGGGCGGAGATGCGCGGGAATCTCGCCGGTCAGCCACGAATCTTCTGATATTTCCACGCCGTAACGTTGCCGGATAAAAGCCGCCAAGTCGGCCTGGAGTGATTCGCCGGCCGGTTGAAGCTCATTGACAATTTCCGCCACTTTCGGCGGAAATGGCTGCAGCTCGCGCCGGATGCTTTTCGGCAACGCGCGCAGCAGTTCGTTCACCAAACCCTCGCGCAGCCCGGGCACGGACCATTCCACCCGCGATTGCGAGATCGTCTGCGCCAGGCTGAAGCCAAGCTTCACCGTGACCCCGTCCTGTTCCTCCCCGGGTGAATACGCGTAAGTGAGCGCCACCGGCTGGCCGCCAAGCGGCACGGAGTCGGGAAACGCTTCGCTGTCAAAGCTCAGGGCCTGTCCGTCGGTCAAGTCCGCTTCCGTGGCGAAAAGAAAATTGGGCCCGCCGCAGTCGCGAATCAACCGGTTCAATTCGTGAAGAGACGAAACGTTTTGAATTCTTTTCGCATAAAAGTCGAACAGCTTTTCATCCAAATTACCAAAGTCGTGCCGGCGCACGCGCGTCTGCCAGGTCTCAATTTTCTGGCGCACCTTTCGGTTGTGTTCGAGGAAGGCGTATTGCGGCGGCAACGGTGGTTTGCGGTTCGTGCCGGCAAAAATGCGCGTGTCATCGTCATCATTTTCCTCCCCCCCGGCAGATTGTTGCGCCGGCAGCAGATTGTCTTCGACAAGCGCGGAGAGGAGAAAAATTTCCGTCGCCTCCACGGCGTTGACATTGCCGTGGGAGACTTTCACCTTGCGCACTTCCAGGCCGTAAAGCGTTGTCTTCTCCTCCACGAGCACGTTGCCCGCGGTGACGCTCCACTGCGGATTTTGATGCGTGACCTGGCATAGATGCGGGGCCAATTGCACGACCCAGAGCGGATCAATGCCTGCCACTGTCCGGGCGAAGATCTGGGAAGTTTCCACGATTTCGCCCGCCACAATCCAAGGCGGCTGGTGCGGGGCCGCGGGTTTCGGGGCGGCATGGCCTTTATGCGCATGGTGCGGCTGTTTCGGCTGTTTCTCGTTGCGGTCGAACAGGGCCGAGCCGGGAAAAAGCGCCAGCTCACGGTTGCCCACGCCTTGGTAGATATTGCGCTCTTTGCGCGTGGCGATGTGCGCCAGCAGCCCCGTGAGAATCGAACGGTGAATGGCTGCGTAGTCCGCGCTGCTTTCGTTCAATTTAAAGCGGCCCAGTTCTTCCAGCGCGCCATGCAACTGCGCGTACAAATCCTGCCATTCGCGCATCCGCTGGTAGGACAGAAAGCTGGCCTTGCAAAATTTTCGCCGCTGGTTCTGCGTCCGCAGTCCCTCCCATTCGCCATGGACGGCGTCCCAAATTTTCAACAGCGCCAAAAAATCCGACTGTGGATCCACAAAACGCTTGTGCGCTGCCGCCGCCGCCTCCTTTTTCTCCAGCGGACGTTCGCGCGGATCCTGGATGCTCAACCCGGCGGCGATGATAAGCAGTTCATGCGTGGCATGTTCCTGTTGCGATTGCAGCAGCATCCGGCTCAGCGTCGGGTCAATCGGCAGACGCGAGAGATTTTCGCCTAGCGGCGTGAGTTGGCGCGCTTCATCGAGCGCGCCCAGTTCCACCAGCAGCCGGTAACCGCCGTCAATTGCCGCAGGCGGCGGCGGGTTGACAAATGGAAAGGTCTCGATCTCACCGAGGCTGAAGGCCTTCATGCGTAAAATGACTTCGGCCAGGTTTGAACGCTGAATTTCCGGCTGCGTGTAGGGCGGGCGTTCGCTGAAATCTTCCTCCGAATACAAGCGGATGCACACGCCATCCTGCACACGGCCGGCGCGGCCTTTGCGCTGGTTGGCGCTGCTTTGCGAAATCTTCTCGACCGGCAGGCGTTTCGTCCGCGTGCGCGGGTTATAGCGGCTGATGCGCGCCAGGCCCGAATCCACCACATAGCGAATCCCCGGAATGGTCAGGGACGTCTCCGCGATGTTCGTGGCCACGACGATTTTGCGCCGGTCGCACGGGGCAAAAACCCGTTGCTGCTCGCCAGCGCTTAACATGCCGAACAGCGGGATGATTTCCGCCTCGCGGCCGAAGCGGCCTTCAATCAGGTCGCTGGTCTCGCGGATGTCACGTTCACCCGGCATGAAAATCAGCACATCGCCTGCGTTCGATTCCGCCATGATTTGTTCCGTGGCGCGCACCGCCGCATCCACATACGTCAAATCTCCGCTCTCTTCGGACGCCTCGTCCAGCGGCTCGTAATAAACTTCCACCGGATACAACCGGCCCGAAACCTCGATGATGGGCGCGTTATTGAATGCGCGCGAAAACAAGCCGGTGTCAATCGTGGCGGAAGTAATGATGAGCTTCAGGTCGGTGCGCTTGGCAATCAGACCCTTGAGATAGCCGAGCAGGAAATCAATGTTCAGGCTGCGCTCGTGCGCTTCGTCAATGATGATGCAGTTGTATTCGGAGAGCAGCGGGTCGCCGCGGGTTTCGGCAAGGAGAATGCCGTCCGTCATGAGCTTGATGTACGTTTGCGGGCTGCTGCGGTCATCGAACCGGATTTTGCAACCCACCTCGCGGCCCCAGTTGGCGCCCAGTTCCTCGGCAATGCGCCGCGAAATAGACAACGCCGCTACCCGGCGCGGCTGTGTGCAGCCAATTTTCGCCTCAATGCCCAAGCCGGCTTCGAGGCACATTTTGGGAATCTGAGTGGTTTTCCCCGAACCGGTTTCTCCGGCGATGACCACCACCTGATTGGCGCGGATCGCCGCCACGATGTCTTCTTTGCGCGCGGTAATGGGCAGTTCCGGCGGATATTGAATTTGCGGAACGCCCAGCCGCCGTTGTTCGCGCAACGCCACGGACTCGCGAACTTGGGCGAGAATCCGGTTCACAATGGCATCATGCGCGCCGGCATGAAGCTGGTCGCGCAACAGCCGCACCATCCTGCCGCCAAGCCGTACCCAGTCGTGGACCATGGCCTGCGGCAGAAGTCGTCGGATTTCGTCAATGCGGCTGTCTTCCATGCGCGAACCGCGAGTATAACAGAACGCCGGTGCCCGGCGCGAGTGTGACCCATGAAATTATCACGAGTCGGGAGGCTCGGGTGGGCGACCGAGAGCAGCCGAAACCTGAACTGCGCGATGGGAGCGCCGAGCCCCGTCTTGGCGCGTTGCAAGCAGGGTGGAAACTTGCCGAGGCGGTGCTCGGCGCTCCGGTTCTTGGAATGAAGGAGGGTTTGGATGAGGGAGTACGTTTAACTAATTAAATTCCCATCGAACAGGAAGTGTGATTGTTGTCCTCCCTCACCTGTTTCCTCTCCCCAAGGAGAGGACATACCTGGCACGTTTTTGGGTTTGCGCAAGCGCCCACACCAATCCAGCCGCATGACCTGTGACAAACGCTGCGCACGTGAAAGCCCTCTCCTTGGGGAGAGGGTTTGGGTGAGGGAGTACGTTTAACTAACTTTTCTTACTCGCCCTCATGGGTTGCGTGTATTCCGGCAGCGGATGCGGCGCGCGCTTCTGTAAGGCCTCGAATATCGTGTCCCGGATTGATTGCGGATTACGGCGCAAATGCGAATTCCAGAACCGCAGCGTTTTGATGCCGCGCGAGACGAGATATTTTTCCCGTTCGAGGTCATGCTTTCGTTGGTCGGGAAAACCGTGCTGGCCGCCATCCAGTTCGATGTTCAACTCCGCTTCTTCGCAAAAGAAATCCAGATAAAAATCGCCCAGCGGATGTTGCCGGCGGAATTTGTAGCCGCTGAATCGCCGATCACGCAGCCAGCGCCACATGAGTTTTTCAGCCCACGTTTCAACCTGGCGGAGTTCGCGGGCGCGTTCAATTTCGGCCATGTGGGCAGTATAAAATTCTGGAGGGAAAATTGAAGTTGGATTATTGTCCTCCCTCACCTGTTTCCTTTCCATGAACCAACACTTCTAAGGCCCCATATAAAACTGTTTTAAGCGTCTTATAATTAATTGTTTGACGCTCGCCCTCAGCCGAACGTCGGCCTCGCAACCGGCCCTCCCCCTGGGAAGAGTTGTTCCAGCGTCCTGACGATTGGCCAGCGCTCATTTTACCAAGCTTCAGGGGTTTCAATCACGGGGAAAAGTTGCCGCCGTGAAATTTTCCGAAATTGCGGGCGGACGGAATCGAGATCAAAAGACCGCCAATGCCGACTGCGGCAACATCCGCGATGGAATGGACATCGAATGTTCCCACCTGAAAAATCAGGAAGTAGCCGACGAAGACATTGAACCATCCCCACAGCACATTCACGGTCGAGGAAGAAAGCCCCTTGCCGGGAGGCTTGGCGAAGGGACTCTGAAAAGCCCGCCCCATGAGGCCGCTGACGAGATGAGGGATGGCGTTTGTTAAAAAAGCACCACCGAACAAATACGAAATATAGTGTGACCAGTGCATTGATTGTCCTTTGGTTTATTCTTTCGACTCTTTCAAGATTTTGTGGATTTCAATTTAACCACAGATGTACACGGATGGACACGGATAAAATCCGAAGGCCGAAATCCGAAGGCCGAAAGAAATCCGAAGGCCGAAGCCCGAAGGCACTTTGCCAACTTTTAGGTAATTCCCACGGACCATCGCAGATGAACACGGATAAAAATCCAGGGGGAAAGGCTGTTCCAAGTGAGGCGCGTATCTGTGTCCATCTGTGTGCATCTGTGGTTGAACTGAATTGTTTTGGCTTAGACCGCCAGCTATTCGGCGACTGTGGCCGGCAATTCCCAGCCGCCGCCGAGCGCCTTGACCAACTGGACACTGGCCGTCAGTTGTTCCATCTGTAAGTTTAGCGCGGTCCGCTGATTGGTTAACAAAGTGGTCTGGGCCGTAATCACATCCAGGTAGCCGTCCAGGCCGGACTGGTAGCGGGCGGTGGCCTGCGTCAGGTAGCTTTGGGACGATTTGACGGCGGCGTTTTGGTGCTGAAGTTCCTGGGACAGAATTCGCAGCGTGGAAAGATTGTCTTCCACTTCCTGGAAAGCGGCCAGCACGGTCTGGCGATAGTTAGCGACGGTTCCCTGATAAATCGCCTGGGATTGTTCGGTGACGGCCCGCCGCAATCCGCCATCGAAAAGTGTCTGCGCCAGCGCCGCGCCGACGGACCAGGCCAGGCCGGGCCCGGAAAAAAGATTTTGCATGGAGGTGCCCTCGAAGCCTGCCGAACCGCTCAATGTAATGGTCGGATAGTAAGCCGCGCGCGCCACGCCGATCTGCGCATTCGCCTCCGCCACGCGGCGTTCGGCGGCGGCCACATCGGGCCGGCGTTCGAGCAATTGCGACGGAATACCGAAAGGGATGGCAATGGGCTGGGTGTCCGCCGAATTGGTGGCTATGGAAAAGGAGGAAGGGGATTTCCCGACGAGCATGGCGAGGGCGTGTTCCAATTGCGCGCGCTGAATGCCGAGGTCAATGGCCTGCGCGCGGGTGATTTCGAGTTGTGTTTCCGCCTGCTCGCTGTCCTGGCCGGAGGCGAGTCCGGCCACCTCTTGAACCTTCGTGAGCTTGAGCGATTCCTGATAATCCAGCGCCGAGGCGTCCAGCAGATGCGTTTGCGCATCGAGAACCCGCAGTTCAAAATAATCCACCGCGACTTCGGCCTGGATGGTCAGCCGCACGTTTCCGAGGTCCGCCAGCGTGGCTTGCGCTTCCAGCGAGTTGGCCTTGACCGTGTTGCGGACGCGGCCCCAGAAATCCGGCTCCCAGGAGGCATCGAAGGGCAGCGCGTATTCGGTGCCTCTAACGGAGGTGACTGGCGTTGTCAGGGATGGCTGACGCGAGCTGATGACCGAAGGATTGGCACTTACGGTTGGGAAATACTGTGAACGCGCTTGTTTGACCACGGCCCGGGCGGCGAGGAAGTTGGCGAGGGCGGCCGCGACGCTCTGGTTGGAAACCGTTGCCTGATTTTCATAGGCATTCAACTCCGGCTCCTGGAACATTTCCCACCAGTTCCCGCGGATCAGGTTATCCTTCGGCTCCGCAGTTTTCCAGCCGTCCGTTTCATTGAATTGCGCGGGTGTCAATTCCTTGAAGGCAGCCGGCGTTTGGACAGGCGGCATCACATATTTTGGCGCGAAGCTGCACCCGCCAAACCCGCTCACGCAAGCCAGAGCCAAGGACACGCGGACGACAGCCTCGAAGCGAGATAACATATTTGACAATGAATGGTTCATGGCTAGCCCCGAAAGATGTCGAACGGCTCGATTTTTAACACCTTGCGTATCCCGATATAACTGGAGATTCCGGCGATCAGCAGGACCATGCCGAAAGCCAGTCCCAAGTTGCCGAACGTGATCGTGGCGGCGTAATTGGGCAGTCTGGATTTGGCCAGGACAATCATCAGCGTCACAAGGCCGATGCCCAGACCATACCCGATGAGCGCGGTAAAGAAGGCCATGAACAGAATCATGTAGATCAGCGCGCGCCCCTTGGCGCCGATGGCCTTGAGCGCGCCAAATTTATCCAGATTTTCGAGCACAAACGTGTAAAAGGTCTGGCCCGAGATGGACAGTCCAACGATAAAGCTGATGATGGTCATCAACAAAATGTTGGTGCCAATACCGGTCTGATAGACATAGTAGTTGCTGATCTGACTATCGAATTCCTGCCTGGTCAAGGCGACATAGCCGAGTTTGGATGTCTGTTTTTTGATGCCTGCGATGGCCGCGTCGTTTTTCGGCCGCACGAGCACATAGGACAAGGTGAAGCGCGGGGAAGGAATGTATTCAATCGCACGATGGTAGGTGGTATAAAGCGTCGGCATGCCGTTCAGCCCGTCCGAGACGACTTTGGCGATGCCCACAATCTTCCCCTGATGGTCATTGAGTTCGAAGGTGGTGCCGATCTTCGGGTTCCCCAGCTTGGATATTTCCGGGTCGTCCACTACAAAGAATGTGTTGTCGTCATAGATGTCCAGAATATTTCCCTGTTCGAGGGTGGGCCGGCCAAACAGGCTTTCGTCATCCAGACCTACGACATTGACTGCTTGATAGGTGCCGCTGGCAAGCTTGACGAGCGCGCCGCCCATATACAATGGCACCGCATAGCTGACCCCGTCCATGCTGCGCGCCGCGTCCAGCACGTAATCGGGCATGGGAATCGGACTGGTGGCCGTGTTGACCGCGGGGTCCATGATCCACATTGCGGCGCCGATATTGGTGACGGGCGAGAAGGCACGGTTGAGGATGCCGGCAAACAGCGCGGTCATTTGCATCATCAAGAACACGGCAAAGGTGATGCCGATCAACAGGGCGAAGAACTTGCCCCGGTCATTGACCAGCAGCTTAAAGCCGATTCGCAGGATGCCGCTGTATCTCATGTTCGGATGGTGTTCAGGGAACTGGCGCCGGTTATTTTTGTCCGATAAAAACATCCACCATCTGGCCGGGATAGACGGGCAGATCCTTTTTCTCAAACCGGAAAATCACCGGGAGCACCCGGAGATCCACTTGCTCCTGCTTTTGATTGGACAACTCAATCTTGGGCGAGATATAGGGCTGCACGCGGACGAACTCCAGCGGCACCTTGATGTCCGTCCCCATCGGCTGCATTTCAGCCTCGATATGCCACAGGGTCGGCAGCTTGGAGACCAGGATCTCGTCCACATAACAGCGCACGTCCATGTATTCTTGCGGCCCGCTCATGACCACCAGCGGATCGAACAACTCCGTGTAGGTATCGAAGTTCCCTTGCGGCGAAACATAGCCACCAACCGCGGCATTGACCGCCAGCACGACCCCATCAACCGGCGCTTTGACGGAATAATATTGCAGCAACGCGTTAGCTGCCTTGAGCGAGGCGGCGGCCTGAGTAACGGTGTCTTCCGCGACATCCACCACATTCCTGCTGATGGACTTGGGTTCCAGATCGTAGGAAGCGCGGTCCTTGTCATACTGGTCGCGGTCCAGCTTGAGCGTGGCTTCGGCCAGTTTCGTGTTGGCCCTTTGCACCGAGTCTTCAATGGTGAACAGCAAAGCGCCGGCCTTTACCGACTGGCCTTCCTTCACCAGCACCTTGATGATGGGACCGGAAACTTGCGGAAAGATGTTGATATTTTCGCCGCTGGGCAGGTCGCTCTCAATCATGCCGTTGGCATAGATGGCGGAACCGTAGGGATTGCTGATTGGTTGGAACACCGGAGGCTGCGACTTGCGCGCCATCCCAAAAACGTAGGCGGCCACCAATCCTGCCAGAATGCCGAGAGTAGCGATGGTAAAAATGACCGTGTTACCGAGTTTCCGCTTGGGCGCGGCGGTCTGGGTTGCGGGCTTGCTCTCATCAGCTTTGATTGCCGGTTTCGTTTCCGCTATGGCCTTGGGTTTACTCCCGGCCTTGGCCTCACGCATGGGTTCAGGCATGGCTTCGGTTTTAGGTTCGGCTTTGCCGCCGGGCTTTGACTCGGGCGCCTTGGCATCGTGGGTTAGCGCGAGTGCTTTGGGATCGGGCTGCTGCCGGACGGCTCCGGCATTGGCCGTGGGTTCGGTTGGTTTGGCTGACGGCGGAGACGCGCCTGCATCCGGTTTGGATTCAGCCGCTTCGACTTCGGGTTTTGACTCGTCGGCATTCATTCGGTTCCCCCGTCCACGGCGGTGAGAATCCCATCTTCCATGTGGAGGATGCGATCCGCATATTCGTTGATGCGCGCATCATGCGTGACAATCAGGATGCAGCGCTTTTCATTAAGTATTTTCTCTTTGACGAACGCGATAATCATCCTGCCCGTGTCTCCATCCAGGGAGGCGGTCGGTTCATCGAGAATGAGAATCTCCGGCTGGCTGATGATCGCGCGTGCAATCGCAACGCGCTGCTGTTCGCCGCCGGAGAGCTTTACGGGCAGGATCCAGCCCCGGTCTTTCAGCCCGACAATCTCAAGATACTGTTGCGCTTCGGTGATGGATTCTTCCCAGTTGCGCTGCTTGAGGATCAGCGGGATCGCGACATTTTCCGCCGTGGTCAACCGCGGAAACAGATGATAATCCTGAAACACGAAACCAATCGTGTTCAGACGGAAATCCGCCAACTGGTCATTGTTCAGCGTCCAGATATCGGCCCCCTTGACCATTACCCGGCCGGCGTTGGGACGCAAGATGCCCGAAAGCATGCTTAGCATCGTGGTCTTCCCGCTGCCGGAAGGACCCACGATGAACAGCATCTCGCCAAAATGAGCGACCAGGGCCACACCGTTCACCGCTATCTTTTTGGTCTCACCTTCACCAAACCATTTCGTCAGGCCGGTCGCGACAATTGCCTCTTGTTCCGTTTTGGTTGCGCTCTCAGAGCTCAGGGACATGGCCGGCATCATTTCTCGGACACCACGTTGGTGATGCCATCATCGGCCACCAGCGTCCAATTGGTGTCCGGGTTGTATTCCTTCAAGTCCGCGGCGATCCGGGAAGTTTTTTCGCCTAAATTCTGCTGATACACTTTGCCGTCTTGATTGACAATAAAAGTCATGATGCCCGACTGGTCCCAATGCTCTGGATAAGCCACCAGAGCGAACCCACCCGTCAAGCCGTCGTGGCCCAGATAATTCACCGTGCCGCCGGGCGCCGCTTCCCCTTGCCGGGTCAAAATTCGGAAATAGTATCCGTGAAACGGATGCTGGCCCGTGCCCCGATGCAGGAGGTAACCCTCGGCGTGAGCTTCCGCCACCAACGGCCCAAACGGGCTGGCCGTTTCATTCTCCGCCGCGCGCCAGTAGAGACCATCCTTTTTCCCGGAGGTGCTTTTGAATTTTTGCGCGTAGGCCGGCTCCCCTGCCCCCGCTGGGTTCGCGGCGAAATATTGTTGTTGCGCGGTCACATAAGCCCGGCAAACGCCGATGGCGCAGAGTTCATCCTTGCCGATGTGGCGGTTGATGATTTCCTCCTTGCCCGCCGCCGTGTCGAAATGCCATTGCCCGTCCGCTTTCACCAATGGAATCGGCATCGGCCAGTCGTTCGTGCCCACTTCCAGGGTGATTCGGTCGTCGCCTTCTTTTACCTGGTTACAGCTTTGGGCAATCTCGGCGGCAAAACGTTGGGCATTGTTGGCGTCCTGCACTTTATCGCCGGTTTTAAGTTCTTGAAACTCCGGGCCGAAGATGGTCTCCAAAGCCGCCTGGTCTTTGGCTTCGGTGGCCGTCCGCAGGGCTTTTATGGCCTCGTCCGGCGACGCGAACAATTGTTCGGAAACCACCGGTTTTTGCGAACTGGAATCCGGCTCCGCGGCCGCGAGAATCGTCGGCAAAATGACGCATGCGCCCCCCCCCAGTACGATGGTTAACCGGCAGGAAGAACGCTTCAACAGTTTTAAAAAATTCATAATTATAGATTTATCAGGATTGATTTTGTGCCAGGACATCAATTATCCGGTTCACCGCCGGCCTCCACCACCACCACCGCCGCCGCCATGCCCGCCACCACCGCCCGCATGCCCGCCGCCACCACCGCCATGTGCCACTCCACGACTTGCAGCGCCGCGGTCACTGAAACCACGTACATCGCGCCCACGGTCACCGCGCCAACCGCCGCCACCCCACCAGCCACCATCGTTTCCCCACCAGCCCCCGCCATCGTAATAACCGCCGCCTCCACCCACCCAGCCGATGCATCCTGTGAAAACGGTCAACACCGCCAGGGCCAGCCCGAGCTTGATCCGGTTAACCATGGTTTTTGACCTTTTCATACCGGCCATCCTTTCCCGGAAAGGACCATACCGCGAAGAACCTGCGGCCTTGCATTATGCGCATTTCGAACTGGCTTTCGAGCCCGGCACGACAGCCAGCTCTCGTATGCCGCCGTAATGAGACCTGCCAGCGTGAACATCGGGACGTGTTTCATTTTCATATCCGATAAGATACCGGCCTGAATCGCCCCGCTGCCATGGGGTCTTCTCCCCATGGATACTTCCCACGATTATCCCCGCATCTGCGAGCAAGGGGGACGAAAGGAAGGGCCTGCAAACTAAACAGAGATAACGGCCCGCTTGGTTATGCTGTCTTCACCACCCCGACACACCTCGTTTCAGGCACCCTCTTTCATCGCATGGTCGGCCGGCAGGGATTCGCCGGACCAGATGCGTTGCTGCGTCCAGCGCGCGGGCGGTGCGCTCCAGAACTCGTCTTCGGGCGCCAGGCCGAGCGGCAGCAGCGCGACCAGACACAGATACAGGCTGCCGGTGGAAATGTATGACTCCCCCAGCGTTGGCTGATGCCCGTAAAATCCAATGCGCAAC
>Ga0302320_10020936_pt1 | contig 13006 bp, 10 predicted proteins | sample Bog_T0_3_FD_202130 | JGI IMG/M metagenome (GOLD analysis project Ga0302320, IMG submission 202130) | Peat permafrost microbial communities from Stordalen Mire near Abisko, Sweden - Bog_T0_3 | ecosystem: Environmental > Terrestrial > Soil > Wetlands > Peat | place: Sweden: Abisko, Stordalen Mire...
CCGCACCAGCGCCGTCATCCGCCCCGCCACCACCGAAGAACTCGCCGCGGTGGTGCAGCTCTGCGCCGCGCACAAGACCCCCATCGTTCCGCAAGGCGGCAACACGTCAATGGTCGGCGGCGCCGTCCCCAACGAGGACGGGTCCGAAGTGATCCTCTCCACCACCCGCCTCAACCGCATCCGCAACATCGACACCGCCGACATGACCCTGACGATCGAGGCCGGTGTCACCCTGAAAGCCGCCCAGCTCGCCGCGGCCGAACAGGGCTGCCTGCTGCCGCTGTCGATCTCCTCGGAAGGCACCGCCCAGATCGGCGGCGTGCTGGCAGTCAACGCCGGCGGCAACAACACGGTGCGCTACGGCAACGCCCGCGACCTCGTCCTCGGCCTCGAGGTCGTGCTGCCTGACGGCACGATCTGGAACGGCCTCAGACGCCTGCGCAAGGACAACACCGGATACTGCCTGCGCCAGCTCTTCGTCGGCTCCGAGGGCACGCTCGGTATCATCACCGCCGCCGTGCTGAAACTGTCCCCGCAGCCGAAGGAAACCGCAGTCGCGCTCTGCGCCGTTGCGTCACCCGAAGCCGCCCTGACCCTGTTCACCCGGTTCCAGGCGCACGACGCCGCCTCGATCAGCGCATTCGAACTGATGTCCGGGCTCGGAACAAGCTTCGTCTTGAAACACATCCCCGGCGCGGTCCTGCCACTGCAATCCCCCGCACCTTTCTACACCCTCGTCGAACTCGCCTCCCCCCGCCCCAGTGCCGGTCTGCGAGAAATGCTGGAGCAGATCCTGGAACAGGCGCTGCACGATGACATCGTGCAGGACGCCGCCATCGCCGAATCGGAAGCCCAGCGCGCCTCGATCTGGCGCCTGCGCGAAGAACACTCCGAAGGCCAGAAGCGCGAAGGCGCCAGCGTCAAGAATGACGTTTCTGTCCCGGTGTCGAAAGTCCCTGCCTTCATCCGCAAAGCCACCGCGGCCTGCGAGGCACTTCTGCCGGGCATCCGGGTCGTTCCGTTCGGCCACATGGGCGACGGCAATATTCATTTCAATCTCGAACAACCCGTCGGTTCGGACGCGGCATGGTTTCTCGCACAGGACCACGCGATCATGGACGCGGTGAACGAGGTCGTCCGCGAGTACGACGGCAGCTTCTCCGCCGAGCACGGCATCGGCAAGCTCAAGCCCTACATGATGCCGGACTGGCGCGGCGGGGCGGAACTCGCATTGATGCAACGCATCAAGGCGGCGATTGATCCCGCCGGGATCATGAACCCCGGCAAAGTGCTGCCGTAGTTCTTCTGGCTTGGCGCGGTTGTTCCGATGGTTGCGGCGGACAAGAAAGCAAGTTTGAACGAAGATTTGGTGGAGGCAGGGCACAGAATGCCGAGCCTCCCTTCGTCATCGCGCGTTTGGGTCCGTAGGCGGACAGTTCCGATATCGGGCCGTTTAGCATCTACATGTGCGGTTTACTGGGGTCGTCGTTCGGATTCGCATAGACGATGTCGAACGGGCCTTGTGCTTGGATCTGAAAGATCGTCGGCACGCTCACCCACAGGAAATGGTTCATCTTTGCCGGAAGATATGTGAAGCCGCCCACCTCAAGCTTAGTGCTGGCTTTCCGGTCGAGCTTGTCGCCCATGCCGACATTCACCGCGCCGGAAAGGACGGTGAGGCTTTCAGCCGTCGAATGCCAATGCGCCGGAAGCTGATAACCTGCCGGGACCTTGACGCGAATGACATAGGGGTCAGCGTCGCCCGGATTGCCATAAATGACCGCGAGCCGTGCGCCTTTGGGCAGCGCGGACGGAGCGTTGCCCCACTTGAGAGAATCAGGCCGGGCGACGACCATGTCGTCGGCTCGCGCAGCGGGCACCGTTAAGAGCAGTGCAGCAAGACTGAGTGAAATTCGCGTCATGGTACATCCCCGTACAGTGATTGTTGAACACAGGTACATATCCGTGGCCGACCGTCCTCACGTGCATGTCATTTCAATGTCGAGGTATTCGGCTTCGACATGTGTTGTGTCGTCGCAGGCGCGGTTATGCTGTGTGTATAGACTTTCCATGTCGCGACGCAGCGCCGTCTGCTTTTCCTCGGACAAAATGGCAAATGCCTTCTGGGTGGGCCCGTAGTAGCTCCGGTAGAATTCGACCGTCCGCGCCACCGCGAACGGGAGTTTCAAATGCGCCACCCTGCACGTCATCCGCAATGTAGTCGTGTGGTCGTGAAATCTGTCGCGAACAGTTGCCGGCTCTCCCCATAACAAAGCCGAAGGCACGTTCAGGGGCGGCGGCACATGCCTGCCTGTGACGGCGAACAACTGACCGATGAAACCGGCCGGCGTCCAGTTCGCCATTGCGATCTGCCCACCGGGCCGGCACACGCGAACGAGTTCTGTCGCCACCAGTTCCGGACGGGGTGCGAACATTGCGCCGAACATGCTGACGACGAGGTCGAACGAGCCCTCTTCGAACGGAAGATTCTCGGCATCGCCGATCTCAAAGCCGATCGCGAGGCCATCCCGGCTCGCGCGGGTGCGTGCCTGGTCAAGCAGATTCGGGGCAATGTCGATTCCTGTCACCTGGGCGCCGCCCTTGGCCGCCGGTATTGCGAGATTGCCGGTTCCGCACGCGACGTCCAGCACACGCATCCTTGGCTTTAATCCTCGCCGCGCCATGAATTCGATTGCCGTAGTTTCGGTAAGTTTGGCGACTTCCCCAAAGTCTCCCGCCATCCACGTGGCCTTCTGGCGCGCTTTGAGCGCATCAAGATCGGCACCAGTCAAAGTCGTCATCAGCCCTCCTCCTTCAATCGATATGGCATCGTTTCCTCCGCCAGTTCTGCGCGGACTGAACGCGGTCCTTTTCCTTGCCGCACCACGCCCCGTCGGAGGATTTCGGCGACATTCTGTCGCGGCCGCCTCGGGCCCAACTATCCGAATTGCGTCCCGTCCAGCCGTTTTGCGCCCGATGCTGGCTACAACCGAGGTTTCCCATGTGCTATGCCCACCGCTTGGAGGGATCGTGATGTTTCCTGGACTGCTTCCACCGGCTGTCAAGAAGGCGATCCACCTTCTCCAAGCCGACCCGGCGCGTGCCTGGACCGTTGACGATCTGGCAGCCTCTTGCGGGGTCCCACGCCGAACACTGGAAAAGCAGTTCCGGCGCCACGTCGACCAGGCGCCGGTTGAATTCCTGCGCGCCCTACGGCTTGATAGGGCTCGCGTGAAGCTTTTGACCGCACCGCCTCGGGCGACTGTCACCGAGATCGGTTTGCAGTGTGGCTTCAACCATTTCGGTCGGTTTGCCGCCTGGTATTGCGCGCAATATGGCGAAAGTCCGTCGACCACCCTCAGGCGCAACCGGAACGTTGCGGTGACACCGGCTGTCCTGCCGCATCATTCCGCCATGGCGGACAGGCCTGCCATTGCGGTCCTCCCGTTTGATCTGAGTGATCCGGAAACGCGTTGCGCCGCCGGCATGAGCGAAGAGGTCGCCGCTTCACTCGGCCGTGTTCGCTGGATCGCGGTGACATCACCCGCGAATGCTCGTTATCACCTGCGCGGCAAGGTTCGAACCGACGCCAGAGGACAACTGCGCGCCACGGTTACCTTGTTCGACGCGTCGTCGGGGCGGCATCTCTGGGCCGATTGCTGGGACGGCCGGCTCGACGAGGCGTTTGAATTCGAGGATCGTGTGTCCGTCCAAGTGGCCCGCGCGCTGCAGCCGGCGTTGCGCGATGCCGAGATCGATCGGGCATGCCGCAAGGATCCCGCGCAGCTCACCGCCTGGGAACTGACGATGCGTGCGATGCCGAACGTCCTGTCGGTTGAACCGGCAGCCGAACGGATGGCGCTTGAACTGCTCGAACGGGCAATGGAATTGGCGCCACGAGAATCCCTGCCGATAGCGATGGCGGCGTGGTGCCACGGATTGCGCGCAGGCCATCATTTCACCCCACAACCCGACAAGGAAAGGGAGACGGCGCTTACGCTCGCCGGACGAGCAACCTTGCTCAACGCCGATGAATCCTTGACCGAGACAATGCTCGCAGGCGCCTACACGCTGGCCCACGACCTCGCGACCGCCGCAGTCCATTCGGACCGGGCGCTTAGGCTCGACGGTGGGTCGGGCTGGGCGTGGGGTCGCAGCGGTTGGATCAGTGCCTATCGCGGACAATCGGCGGATGCTGTCGAACGCTTCCAGTTAGCACGAAACCTCACTCCGTCCGATCCGCTGAGCTTTCTGTGGTGCGTGGGGATCGCCGCAGCGCATTTTGAGGCCGCCCGCTACGACGAAGCCGTTCGCTGGTACCGCCGTGGGCTGGCCGAGCAGCCCAAGGCGGTCTGGATAAACCGCTTCCTGACAGCAAGTTTGGCGCTGGCGGGTCACAAGGATGAGGCGAAGCGGAGTCTTGGCATCCTCGCTTCGGCGTTCCCGACCCTGACAATCACTCAAGTGAGAGCGGGCCTGCCCCACAGTGCTAACTTGCTCGATGCCATGGCCAATGGTCTCGAGAGCGCCGGAATGCGAACCAGCTAGCAGGTCATATCGTCGGTCGCAAAGCCACCACCGCCGGGTGTGAGGCGCTGCTGCCGCGCGTTGGTGTCACGCTACCCGGCCTGATGGCGGACAGCAATATTCGTTTCGATCGCGAACAACCCGTCGATTCGGATTCGGCATCGCTCCTGGCACAGGACCAGGCGACAATGCGTGCGGCCGCCGATCTGTCGGCGCAATCCGTGTTCTTCATCCCCTGAATTCGTGTTATCCTTTACTTCATCGAATGAACCCATGCACCGGCCGATTCCCCACGCCAGGGATGCATGACCTGACAGGAACCGCTGCCAACGATGCCGGCAACAGCCGATGTCTCATCCGCCCCACGCCAGCGCGAGAGCGACCTCTACGCACCGGTCAAGACCCATCTCGAATCTCTCGGCTACACCGTGCGCGGCGAAGTCGGCCGATGCGACGTCGTCGGGCTCAGCGGAGAAACGATGGTCGCCGTCGAACTGAAACTAACCTTCGGGCTCCCCGTCCTCTACCAGGCGCTGCAACGCCTGCCGTCCGTCGATCTGGTCTACGTCGCCATCGCCGTCCCCAACGGACGCGCGGCACGCCGAAACTGGGACGCCCAACTTCCCGACGCGGCCCGTCTCTGCCGGATGCTCGGGGTCGGACTGCTATCGGTGCGCGACGGCAACCTTGTGACGCACGCCGACCCCACCCCCTTCCAGCCGCGCAAAAGACCCAAACTCAGGGCGCGCCTGCTCAGCGAATTCGTCCGCCGCACCGGCGACCACAACATCGGCGGCACCACAAAACGCCCCCGCGTGACCGCCTACCGCGAGGACGCACTGGCCTGCGCCAGCGTGCTGGCAACCAACGGCGCCATGATGGGCGCGGCAGTGCGGGACGCCACCGGCGTGCAGCGGGCGAGCACCATCCTGCGCGACGATGTCTACGGCTGGTTCGGAAAAATCGCCCGCGGCACCTACGAGATCGCCCCCGCCGGACGCCATGCGCTCGAGCTTTACGCCGACGTTCTCGCCATGCGGGCCTGCAAGCGGTAGTGAACACGCTCAACCGGGGAAAGAGGTCCATCATGCCCAACCCAACGCGCCGTCATCTCGGCACACTTCTGGCCGCCGCGTCCGCGTCGGCAGCCCTCGCGACGCCCCAGGCCGCCAACGCAGCGCCACCCAACTTCGTCGTCGCCTGGGCCGCCTCCGCCCAGGGTCCCTACCCCGTCGGCAACGCCACCGCCCAGCCCGAACTCCGCTTCGCCTTCCCGGACCCCGCCAAAGGCGCCTCGGACCAGTCCTTTCGGCTCATCGTCCGCCCTGACATCTGGGGCAACCAGGCCCGCATCCGCCTGTCCAATGTCTTCGGCGCCAGCCCGGTCACCTTCGACGGCGTCCATATCGGCCTTCAGCAGAGCGGCAGCGCAATCGTCCCCGGCACCAACCGCCCCGTCACCTTCGGCGGCCGCCCGACACTGACCGTAGCCGCCGGAAAGGACGCCGTCAGCGACCCCGTCACGCTGCCGTTCGTCCACGATCCGAACGACAAAATGCTGACCGGCCGGCGCCTCGCCGTCTCCTTTCACATCGCCGGCGACAGCGGCCCGATGACCTGGCACGCCAAGGCGCTCACAACCTCCTACGTCAGTCCGCCCGGCAGCGGCGCAACAACGGCGGATGAAACCGAGCAGCCGTTCCCGTATTCCTCGACCTCCTGGTATTTCCTCGACGCGGTGGACATGAGCGCACCCGCCGGCACCAAGGCGATCGTCGCGTTCGGCGATTCGATCACCGACGGCACCGCCTCCACCCTCAACGGCGACGACCGCTGGCCGGATGTCTTCGCCCGCCATATGCACAGGCTCTACGGAAACCGCTATTCCGTAGTGAATGCAGGCATCGGCGGGGGCATGGTCATCGGCCCGGCCGACTACGCAGCCAAACCCTTCTCCGGCGGCCCAGCGGCAACCGAGCGGCTGGACCGGGACGTGATCAGCCTCGCCGGCGTCGGCGCCGTCATCTGGCTGGAAGGCATCAACGATTTCGGCAACGCAGGTGCCAGTCCGGAAGCCGTCGAAAACGGCGTGCGTGACGTCGTCCAGCGGCTCCGTGCGCAGATAAAAGGCGTGCGCGTGTTCATGGCGACGCTGACCTCCTCGCTCAACAGCACCAACGCCGGTTACGGCGCGCCTGCGATTGAGGAGAAACGCCGTGCCTACAACCAGTTCATCCGCACGTCGGGCATTTTCGATGGCGTGATCGACTTCGATGCGGCCACTTTCGACCCGAAGACCGGCGAACTGAAGGCTGAATTCCAGCCGAACTCATCCGTTGGCGGACCCGGCGACAAGCTCCACCCCAACCGGGCGGGCTACATGGCGATGGGGCTTGCCATCGACCCCACGGTCATCACCGGCCAACACCCCCACATCGCGAAACCGTAGCCGACCGGCACCCTGGTGCAACGTCCCAGAAACCCCACATCTTAACGAGACCAAAAGGGACTGCCCGTGACCCAGGCCTGGCTCAACCGGATCGGCACCGCTGTCCCGCCGCACGATATCCACGCCGCCTTCGTCGAATTCGGCCGCGACACCGTCGTCGACTGGCACCGGGGCGCCTTGTTCGAGCGCATGGCCAAGCTTTCGGACATCGAGCACCGTTACGCGATCCTCGAACCGGCGCCGAAACCGCGCGACAGGATCCTCGACACGGCCGGCTTCTACCGGCGCGGCGCGTTCCCCTCCACTTCCGCCCGCATGGCGATGTACGAGCCGCACGCCCTGGATCTTGCCATGCGCGCGGTCCGCCGGCTGGACGCCGATCCGACCACGATCACCCACCTGATCGTCGCCAGTTGCACCGGCTTCACCGCCCCCGGCCTCGATTTCCAGATCATGCGCGCCGCCGGCCTGCCGGACAGCACCCAGCGCACGATCGTCGGCTTCATGGGCTGTTTCGCCGCCGTCAACGCGCTGAAACTCGCCGACCAGATCGTCCGGGCCGACCGTGCGTCGCGGGTCCTGGTGGTCAACCTGGAACTCTGCAGCCTGCACCTGCAGGAGGGTTTTCAGGATGTCGCCAAGATGCTGAGTTTCCTGTTGTTCGCCGACGGCGCCTCCGCCGGTCTGGTCACGGCTGACCCGACAGGTATCGCCCTCGGCCGCTTTCAGTCCACGATCATCCCGCGCAGCCATGACCTCATCACCTGGCGTATCGGCGACAGCGGCTTCGATATGCATCTGTCCGGCCAGGTCCCCGGCCGTATCCGGCGCTGGCTCCCGGAACACGGGCCGGGACTGCTGCCGCCGACCAAACCGACCCTGTGGGCGGTCCACGCCGGCGGCCGGTCGATCCTGGACGCCGTCCAGGAGGGCCTCCGCCTGGCCCCCGATGCGCTGCGCTACTCCCGCGAAATCCTGCGCGACTACGGCAATATGTCGTCCGCCACGCTGATGTTCGTGCTGGACCGGATCATGGCCAACCCGGACGCGCGCGGGCCGGGCATGGCAATGGCCTTCGGACCCGGCCTGTCGGTCGAGACCTTCGCCTTCACCCGCTCATGAACCTGTCCCAGCGCAGCACCCGGCAGGAGCGGATGGACACCGACTGCCTGGACTTCGAGGACTACAGCAACTGCCTGCGCGACCTCTCCCGTGTCAACATCGTCACCCTCACCCACCGCCCGATGCTCGGCTGGCTGGCCCGGCACGCCACGCCCGGCTTCTCGTTGCTGGACATCGCCTGCGGTCACGGCGACGCACTACGGAAAATCCGCACGCACTACCCCGACGCGTCGCTGACCGGCATTGACCTCAATCCATGGGCCGTCCGGGCCGCCCAGGCCGCAACGGACCCGGCCGCCCGGATCGCGTTCATCAATGACGATGCCTTCGCCTACAAACCCGCACAGAAGTTCGACTTCGTCATCACCTCCCAGTTCACCCACCACCTGACAGACGAGCAGGTCGTCGCATTCCTGCGCTGGCTTCAGGAAAACGCCGCCCGCGGCTGGTTCATCGGCGACATTCACCGGCACATCCTGCCGTATTACGGGTTTCCCGTGCTCGCCCGTCTGCTGTTCTGGCATCGCTTCGTCCGCGAGGACGGCCAGATCTCCGTCGCCCGCGCCTTCATCCGCGCCGAGTGGGAAGCGCTGCTCCGCCAGGCCGGGATCACCGATGAACAGGCCACGATCGCCTGGTACATCCCGTTCCGCCTGTGCGTCGCGACCCGCTGATCATCGGTGCCGGCCCAGCCGGGACCGCCGCCGCGATCACCCTGGGCCGAGCCGGCTGTCAGCCTGTGCTGATCGAGCGTTCCGCCGGCCCCACGGACAAGGTCTGCGGCGACTTCCTCAGTGCGGACACCATCGAGCAGGTCCGCACACTGGGTGTCGATCCCGCTTCCCTGGGCGCCGCCTCGATCCACCGTGTCCGCCTCATCCACAACGAGCGCGTCGTGGAAACCGACCTGCCCTTCCCCGCCCTGGGCCTGTCCCGCCGCATTCTCGATGAAGCCCTGCTCATCCAGGCCGAACGCGCCGGCGCCGTGGTCCAACGCGGCCAGACGGTTCGCCAACTGGCAAGCGACGCCGGCGTATGGACGGCCCGAACCGGCGATCAGACCCCACTGACCACCGAGACCGTCTTCCTGGCCACCGGCAAGCACGATCTGCGGGAACTCCCGCGCGCACGCACCGATCGCGGCGCCATCGGCATGAAAATGTACTTCGACCCGGCGCCAGCCCCGGCAAAGCGCCTGGAAGGCACCATCGAGCTGACACTGTTCCCCGGCGGCTACGCCGGCATGCAGCATGTCGAAAACGGTCACATGGTTCTCTGCATTGCCGCCCAACGCCACGCATTCCACAGGTATGGCGGCGGTTGGTCAACGCTGATCGCCGCGATCGAGCAGCGCAGCCGCCATTTCGCCGCGATGCTCGCCGGCGCCCGCCCGCTGCTGGCGCGGCCGTTAGCGGTTGCGGGTATCCCCTACGGTTACCAGGCCCGGCGCGCAGCGTCGCCCGATGGCCTGTTCCGGCTCGGCGATCAGGCCGCGGTGATCCCGTCCCTGACCGGAGACGGCATGGCCATCGCCTTGCACAGCGGCACAAGCGCCGCCGAAATCTGGCTGGCCGGCGCCGACTCGGGCACGTATCAGGCGGCCCTGGCACGCACCCTGGCGCCACAGATGCGACTCGCCGGTGTGCTGCACCACGCGTGCATGAGGGGCGGCGTTCAATCAGCGCTTATTCGAGGGGCCGGCCTGTTTCCGGCACTGCTGCGCCAGTTCGCGCAACGGACGCGCTTACGACCGCATTAATCCTGACCAATGTCGCCGGGTCCCGCCTTCGCGCCCGGTATGGCCAGGACATCTGTATCGCGTCATGCACGGTTCACTTGGCGACTCGGCGTGGGTACCGACCGCGGCGTCATGCCGTCGGCGGGCGGCATCCGCCTTTGACACGCCCTTGCGTTGCCACTTGGCGACTTAAAGGTTTTTATTATGCAATTTTTCTGTTCTCAAACCGGAAGGCCCCCGCTAGACTGCCGCATCGAGCGAAACCGCCGCTCATTGGGTCTCATGAGGGGAGGCTGGCATGCGCCGGTCGTCAAATCTCGGAATGTCACGCAGACACAGCAACGAAAAGTCGCGCCTGGCATCCGTTGTCGCGGCTGTCTTTGCAGCCGTCCTGCTGGGCGTCCCGCGGCCCGCGCCGGCCGCGCTCCCGTGCGGAGAGCAGCCGGAGCTCGTTGAAATGGACGGCGCAGCGCAAATGAAGCGAGACGTCGCAGAAAAAGCCGGTCTCATCCTCCAGGCACCGCCCAGCACCAATCTGCGCGCGTTCGTGACCGCCAAACGCCGAGAGCTGCGGCAAAAATACGCCGAGATCGACAAGACGGCGCTCGACCAGTATCTGATGTGGGTCACCTGCCAGGCCATATCGAGAGACCCCGATCTCGTCGCAAGCCAGAAGTTCGACGAGTATGCGAACCTCTACCGCCTCTTGAACGAACCGATCGCACAGGCCGCTAAGCCTGAATGACCGCCGCCTGCCGGCCGCGAGCAACCAAGCGGACTGCTCACAGCCCGTCTCCTGCCTGTGTGTGAAACGACGCGGCGCGACGACCGGGGCTGATCGTTATCATCGCCTCCCCTGAAGACCCGGAGGACAGCTCAACCTGAACCCGGCATGAACAAAAGCCGGGTTGCATCGCGCCCACGCCTGCCGCAGAAAGCCGTATGTTCTCCGGCAACATGTTCACCCGGCTCGATATCTATATCTTCCGCCAGGTGCTGTTCGCGCTGGTCGTGGCCACCGGCGGCCTCACCGCCCTGATCTGGCTGACCCAGTCGCTGCGGTTCGTCGACCTCGTGGTCAACCGCGGTCTGTCTCTCCTCGTGTTCCTGCATCTGACCGGCCTGCTGATCCCCAGCTTCGTCGCCGTGATCCTGCCGATCACCACCTATGTGGTGATCCAGTTCGTCTATCAGCGCATGGCAACCGACCGCGAACTGACCGTGATGCGCGCCGCCGGCCTTTCCCCCTGGGCGCTGGCGCGGCCGGCGCTGGCGGTGGCGCTGCTCGCCACGATCGCCGGCTATGCCCTCAGTCTCCGGGTGGTGCCGGCTTCCCTGAACGACTTCAAGCAGTTCCAGTGGGAAATCCGCAACCGCCTCGCGGCCTTCCTGCTGCAGGACGGCGTGTTCACCCCGATGTCCGACAAGCTGACGGTCTATATCCGCTCCCGCGATCAGGACGGCACGTTGCACGGCATCCTGGTCGACGATGCACGTGATCCCACCGCCCACGCCACCATCCTCGCCGAACGCGGGCGGCTGATCGACAGCCCCAGCGGACCGCGCGTGCTGCTGCTGGACGGCAGCCGCCAGGAGATCGACCACCAGACCGGCCGGCTCGACATGCTCACCTTCAAGCAGAACGAGATCGACCTGGCCGAAGCGACCAAGGACGCGACCGCGCGCCCGGCCGATATGTCGGAGGTCCCGTTGAAGGATCTGCTCGATCCCCATCCGCTGTTCGAGCGCGACCGGCCAAAATGGATCGCCGAGGGCCATAAGCGGCTGGCCGCCCCGCTGACGACGCTCTCCTACGCCATGGTCGGCCTGTTCTCAGCTCTTGGCGGCATGTTCAGGCGCCATGGCGGTGTCGTTCGGCCGCTGGTCACCGTTGGCGCGATGGTCGGACTGCTGGCGCTTGGCCTCGCCTTCGGCACGCTCGCCGCGCGCGACAACGGCCTGCTGTTCCTGATGTGGGTGCAGGCCATCGTACCCGGCCTCATCTGCGCCTGGCTGCTGCTGGGACCCTCGATCTCGCTCTTCCACACCCAGCCGGCGGAAGCCTGAGAGTTTGACCGCATGACCGCCGCGCTGACCCTCTCGATCTATATCGTCCGCCAGTTCGCCCTTGCCGTCAGCGGCATGCTGCTCGCTCTGTCCGGTCTGGTGGCCATGTTCGACTTCATCGAGCTGCTGCGCCGGTCCGCCAGCCACCCCGAGGTCAGCTTCGGCACAGTCAGCGAGATCGCCGCCCTGCGCCTGCCCTACGTCGCCATGCAGATCCTGCCCTTCGCGGTCCTGCTCGGCGGCATCCTGTGTTTCTGGCGCCTCACGCGGTCGTCGGAACTGATCGTCGCGCGCGCCGCCGGCATCTCGGCGTGGGAGTTTCTGACCGCGCCGACCTTGTGCGCGCTGATGTTCGGCATCGTCGGCACGACGGTGATCAGCCCGGTCGCGTCGGTCATGCTGGGCCGGGCGGAGGCCATGGACAACGTCTATCTCCGCAGCGGCGGCGGCCCGCTGGCGCTCAACGGCGGGCAACTCTGGCTGCGCCAGTCGGACCGGCAGACCTCGCCGCAGGGCGTCGCCATCATTCACGCCCAACAGGTGGAACTGCACGGCAAGCAGCTTATCGCACAGCAGGTCAGTGTGTTTCGCCTGGACGGGTCCGACCGGCTGCTGACCCGAATCGAGGCGACAAAGGCGACCCTCGGCGGCGGAAACTGGGTTCTGGAGAGCGCCCGCTCGATCCGCCCCGATCAGTTGCCGGAGCCGCCGCAACTGATGAACCTGCCGACTGATCTGACGGTGAACCGGGTGCAGGAAAGCTTCGCCTCCCCCGACACGCTGTCGTTCTGGGCGCTGCCGGGGTTTATCGCCCTGCTCGACCGTTCGGGATTCTCCTCGATCCGCCACCGGCTGCATTTCCAGGCGCTGCTCGCCCTGCCGCTGCTGTGCGCGACGATGACCCTGGTTTCCGCCGGTTTCTCGATGCGCCCGGCCCGCCGCGGTGGCGTGGCGAAGATGATCGGCAGCGGCGTCGCGGCCGGTTTCGCCCTTTTCGTCGTCTCGAAGATCGCCGAGGAGATCGGTCAGTCCGGCGCGCTGCCCGTCGTGCTTGCGGCGTGGGCACCGGCTGCATCCGGCCTTATGCTCGCCGTCGCCCTGCT
>Ga0302320_10020939_pt1 | contig 13004 bp, 9 predicted proteins | sample Bog_T0_3_FD_202130 | JGI IMG/M metagenome (GOLD analysis project Ga0302320, IMG submission 202130) | Peat permafrost microbial communities from Stordalen Mire near Abisko, Sweden - Bog_T0_3 | ecosystem: Environmental > Terrestrial > Soil > Wetlands > Peat | place: Sweden: Abisko, Stordalen Mire...
TCGGCATTGTATTCCTTGATCGTGTGCTTCTCATCATCGATGGCGTAGAGCTGGGCTTGCGCGGGCGCTACATAAATCCAAATCGACAGGGCCGCTAAAATGGCTTTTACGGGCTGGCTCATAGTGTTTCCTTGATGTTCTTGTCGGACAGCCTCTATTTATTAAGGCCCAAATCGGTGATGATGGCGGCATGGTCCGCTTCGGGAACGATCGAGCGGTCCCAATTGTCACCGAGTATCTTGAACTGCTCCCGCGCGATATCCTTATGGCCGCCATCATAGGCGTGCTTGGCAAAATAGGTGCGGTAATTCACGCTGTCGGGATAGCGGCTCAGAAATTCGCGGTAAACTTTTTCCAGTGGTTGCCAGATGTCGTCGCGACTGTAGAGGGTCGGATCTTGGTCCGAAGCCTCGGCAATGCCCGTCGGGAAAATCATGGGGATGTTCGCCGCCCAATTCCCGGTTTTCACACACTCGTTTCCAAAGCTTATAATATCCTCCACTGAACCGTACCAGCGCGGTTGAAGATACCACTCCTTGGCTTTATAAGCGGCATAGTCGTCGGGATTAGCCTTGATGGCACGTTGGAACCATATCTCCATCTGATCCCTACCCTTTCCCTGGCCGAGCTCCACGTCGATCATGGCACGGGCCATTTCACCCTCGGCTGGATATTTTGCGTAGGCGGTTTCCAGAATATCGTCCGCCTTGGCCAGGCACTCCGTGAATTTCTGACTGCCTTGGTCGGTCACGGTGTTGGCCCAACCGGACCCCCTGGCGCACCAGGCCGCATTGACGAAATATTGGCCGTCAAGGGCCAGCTTCACCGGGTTGGTCGGATCGTTTTCGTTGAAAATCTCGTCGATCTCCGCAATGGCAAGATTGAGCAACTTTTCATCATTCTGGCAGACGCCAAGCAAATGGGCTCCCGCGCTATAAAGTTGTTCGTGAGAAAATTTGCTCTTGAACATGTGGCGATAGCCGTCACCCCAGGCTATGAACAGATACGGAGCCGACCGAAAACTGTTGCCGTTTGGATCGCCGTTCGACTCCGTCTTGTAGTTGACGAGGTTTCCCAGCGCCGTCGCGCAGCCCTGCATCTTAAGCTCGAAGGGATAGGCTGTCTGGACGAGTCGGAGCGTGGCAAAATTGGTGTATTGCGCATCACTGTCCGCCGATGAGTGGGAAGAGACAAGCCTACTCTCCACGAGTAACATATTGACACTCCAGTCGATTATGGCCCTGGTCATAAGGTGCTCGGCAATGCGAGAACCCTGCGACCAGAGGCCCTCACCATAGGGATCACCCCAGACCCAAAGATAAGCCTGGATGCCCATGAATACCTTGATCTCATCATCGACGGGCACCTGCGGATGGGCTTTCACAAAAGCGGCCAAGCTATCGTCACGAATTTGGCGATAGGTATCCTGATAGTTCTTCATTCGCGCCGCCATGGCATCGATATTCGGGAGAGGCGGGGCTGTGGTCCCGGGCTGCTTATCATCTGCGAAGGAGGGCATGGAACTTAAAATGAAAAGAACGATTGCCACCGCACCTAGGTGAAGAGCGCCGCCCGTGATCAAAGATAGCCTCAACATTGTCATAGAGTTTAGCGAAGCATTGTTTCTGAAAAAAGAACGATATTGGCGGGGTCCTACTTTGTCAGCTTGGGCACAATACGATCCATCAACTTGTCCGCCGCCTTTTCGAGGGCGTCCTTGCCGGCGGTGCGGGCTCCCACCGCGACAGCGATCTGAGTTTCGCGATCTGCCCAGATCACAGCCTGAGGAGTGTTGCGCGTGAGTTTGATCTCGATCCGTCCGCGTCCGGAGACCAGGTTGCCGTGAAAAGCTCCCAGTTCGCTGAAGGCCTCGCCGGTGATGGCGATATCGGCCGACTTGTGGCTTTGGTCCGGGTCAATGACCTGGAATCCGAGTTGCTGCAACAGCATCGTTATCTCCGTCTGCGCCGCGGGATCAATCGTCTCCGACGTGTAATCCCGCTCCGTGATCTTGACGCTCACCGTTGGCAGCGGAGTCGGGCCCAAAAGGCCGCGCAGTCGTTTCAACCGCTGCTCGGGAGTTTCCTGTACAGCGAGCAACACGTTGCGGTGCAATCCAATGACGCTATCGATCTTGGCCGCGAGGTCCTGGGCCGCCTGGGGAAGATTATTGAGACTGTCGAGAGTGGAGGTGACGCCGTAAACGCGGCTCGTTTCCGTACTAATGATTTTTGCGACGAGAATGAACTGGTTGCCCGCGGCGAAGAGCCGTCCGGTCACCAAAACCTTCGCCCCAGTCAAAGAACCGATCTTGGCGGCGGTATCGGAGGAAACGAGGCCCGACGCTCCCAGTTCCTGTTCGCTCAAGACCTTGTTTACTTCCTCACGTTCAACCATGATTGCATTTTGGCTGGTCGACAAATCGGCTTCGAGCAGCGTGGCCACGTCGGCACCCTGCTTTTGGATCAAGTCATCCGAGCTTTGAAAGTTGAGCACGGCGGTGGGCAAAGGTTGATCCGTTGCATCCTGCGCTGCTGCGGCGACAGGCGCGGTCGCGGTCGCGGCCGGCGTTGCCGGAGTCGCCGGAGTCGCCGGAGTTTGCGCCGCTACGGGCGCGAGGGCCAGTGCTGCTGGCAGAAGGATGGAGACAAGGCGGATGTTCATAAATGGACGCTTGGGTTGATGGATGAGGGCGGGGCGATTAGAAGATGAATGATTTTGATGAGCGCGAGCTGGGCGCGGGGGTCGTCGTTGAGATTATCGAGCAGTGGCAAAGTCACACGGATAAAAACGGCATCGGGCGCCTGCTCGGCGTAGACCCCCGCAGGCAGGGATTGATCAGGAGCGAAGACGGCCATGCGGACGCGCTGCCTGATTTCCTGCGTGATCGAGTAGGACTCTTCGTGGGCTGCCTCGCCGAAATAGATCCGGTTGGGCTCGAACTGATCGGGCAGATCTATTCCGCTGACATCATAGGGAATCTTGGCCAGGGCCAGGAAGCTCTGGAGCTTGCGCCCCGCTCCGAAGAGCACGGCCGGAATCGTACCGTCGGTTCTCGGCTTCAGCAGGTCCTCCAACTCTTTCGTGATGCTGGCCGGATAAACCTCTAAGCGAAGATCGCCCACCTGAACCGGAACCGTGGTTGATGAGCGGGAAACCAGTGAAAATCGGACAAGGGTTTCCGCACGCTTTTGCACATTCGGAAATTTGATTGAGATGCGCAGAGTCTGGGGTCCCTTGCCGTCCAGGGTGACTGCGTCTTGCACATGAATACCCCTCGCCAGGGGCAGTGCCAACTCGCCGGAAGTCTGAAAGAGATCGGCCACGAGATCGCCGGACGAGGGCGCGGCATTGTCGATCTCCAAATCGAGCGTCTGGGCGCGATTTCCGAAAACCGCATGCAGCAGCGGCGCCGGCTCCGTACGCCCCGGAAAATCAGCCAGTCGCACCGACGCAGCGCCGAAGCCGCATGCGGCGGACAAGAGCAGCAGCCCTCCGCAGCAGGCGAAAAGGCGGGATTCCCTGCTCATAGCGACGCCTCCAGCATTTGCGCCCGCACCGAGTAGCCTGCGACGACCGGATGATTGGAGCTTAGCCAAACTTGATTTTCCGCCTCGAGAATGACGCCTCCGCCCGCAGCCGCCAAAATATCAAAGCAGTTGTGCTTCCCGCCGAGGGCCAGACAAATGCGATGTCCGCTGTAACTGAGCACCTTGATGGAGTCTTCTCCCCGTTTGAAGACCACCACCACGGGCTGGTCCGAGCCGACCGTGGAACTTTGCGCGATGGAGAGCTCGACCTTCCCGTTCTCCACCACCACGGCATCGACCTGATTGGGAAAGAGCTGCTGCATTTGCCGCAAGATCTGCCGGTCACCGGCGATGTCTTCCGCCTGGGACGAAGTTCGTGGATACACCAATGCCAGCATCGATACGAGTGCCACCATGACCAGCGCATATCGCCAACGCCAAAGCGATCCGCTCGTTTCGTTCTGCGCGGGTTCACCGGGACCGGGTAGCTGAAGGGCAAGCAGAGCCCGATGCCGCGCCCGGGCCCGGGCTGAATCCGAAGGCGCAGGTATCGGCCAACGGTTCAAGATTTCGCGAAGGCGGACGTCGTTCATGGCCCTTCTCCCTTCGCGAAAGTGAGCAGCTTGCGCAAAGCGCGCTTGGCCCGGAAAATTCGCCAGGAGACGGTCGTTTCTGCGCAGCCCATGACCGCAGCCGCTTCGCGATGATTCATGCCGTCGAGGTAAACCAAGGCCATCGCTTCACGCATTTCGGGTGGAAGTTTTCGCAAGGCCTCGTGGACCTCGTCATAATTCTTTGGCTGCTGCGGTGGGAGCGACTCCATTCCGGCGGCCAGCTCAGTCAGGCGCTCCTTGTCCCGTGCCGTCCGACGCCCCCGATCGATGGTCAAGTTGTGGGCGATACGGTAGAGCCAATTCTTGAAGGAGGCGGTGGCGTGATAGCCCGCCAGCCCGCGCGCCGCGCGGATAAAGGTCTCCTGGGCAATGTCATCCGCCTCGGTTTCAACGAGGCAAACCCGGTAGGCGAAAGCGTGGATCATGTCGTAGTAGCGGTCGAACAGAACTTCAAACGACCGGGCATCACCGGATCGGGCGTTGTCAACCAATGCTTCATCCGGCAAATCCCCTTTGTCCAAGTTCATTCGATCTTTGTAGGTAAAGACGACGCTCCACGCCCGATCCTTGGAGATTTTTTAGTCATGGGCATAGGGGTCGGACGGAGTGACTGGCACAGGCCTAACTGTAGGAGCAATTGGAGTGGAGGGCGGCGGCGGGGGTGTCGTGCCGGGTGCGACCATGGGAGCAGTCGGGGTAGTCTGGGGTGGCATGGCGGGCGGGGTGACAAGTGCAGGCGGGGCAACAGCGGCCGGTGCCTTGGGTTCGGTGGCCCGGACGGTTGCGGCAGGGCTGGCGGCGGTTTGAACCGATCCTCCAGAGAATGGCGCTCGATAGGCGTCGATTGCACTCCAGGGGACCACCCAGAATCCTCCCAGTTCCATCTCCTGCACGATGATCAATCCGTAATCCGTAGTTTGCAGGCTCTGATAGTCATGTATGACTGATTGCGCTCCCAGCAGCTTCGGGTCTCGAATGTCCTTCGCCTGGAATCTCAAGGGGATTTTGACGCCGCCCTTTTGTCCCTTCGCAAAATAATAGACGCAGGCCTGAAAACCATCTTGGGTGGCGTTCCGCACATTACAGTAAAGGCATAGGTCATCGCCATGCATGACGGCGCTGGCCTGCCAGAGCATATCTGGCGGTATCTTGGTGATTTCCCCGGGGATGTCCCAGCGTGCCATTGGGTCGCCGTTGGCTGGAGCCCGATTGGGATTGGTCAGGAGTACCTCGCTCTCCGTTCCGTTCATGAGAACAATCTGTGCAAAACCATGATCATCGAAGCCTTTTCCAACCAAAGCTCCTCCCGAGCCCACTTTGACATCGCACCACATCGGGTCCGTTGTGACCGGAGCCCAGTCATTTTTCCCTGCGGGCGTGCCATAAACCTGAAAGTGGGGCGAGTCGGCATCGACCGCGAGCCTCAGTCCGGCCGGAGAACTCCATAGATCGAGCGGGTATCCCAAGGGTTTGCCATCGAGGTTGCTTTGTGGCGGAACCCGACGGGTGCTGACGAGATTCTCGATGCCTCCATCCGGCAAAGAGACGTGGATCAGGCCCGAAATAGCCGACGCTGCTCCTGTGCCCTTATCCTGATAGTTTTTTAGTTCTGTTTCAGCATCATAGGCCAGGTAAAGTTGCTGATCCACCCAGCAAGGCTTGTAATTGGAAGGTGGCACCTCCAGCCGGCGCCAGCTGTTATCGGCGCGGGCACAGAGCATGGCGTGGCCGAATACCGCCGCGACTAGAAATTGTGGCGTCACCTCAAGGGCGACCCCGCCAGGACTACCAACGTGATCGCTGATCAGTTGATCCGGAATGGTAAAGGTCGAGACGGTTTGAAGTGTGGAAGGGTCGACGCATCGAATGTGCCTGCCCCCGAACATAAAAAACCAGACCCTGTTCTCCGCTGTCGTCACGCCTACGGGATAGACCATTGAATTCGGGTCACCTTCCGTCCCGTCTTGGACGGGCCAATGTTGATCGACAGTAAGAAAATCTTCCCGGGGGCTTTCAGGAGTTGCCCCGGCATAGACGACCAGAGCTCTTCGCACATCATCCAAGGCCTTGACCAACTCCGCATCCTGCGGAACCTGCGTCAGGTACCATTGACGATAAGCATCAAGGCTGGCGAGAATTCTTCCCGCCATGTCGGGGGGCGCCTCCCGATAGAGCACCGGCATCCATTTGATCCACTCCGGAGCGACAGCCGCCTTTTGTTTTAGCAACGCTTCCCCCAAATCGCGAAGCCGGTTGAGATTGCTTTTGTCCTTGGGGTAAAGGATGTCCGAATACAAGGGATAACTCAATCCGACCATGAAATCGTTCCCGCGAGGCCCGGCAACGCATGGCTGGTTTTGCTCCAGAAGGGCAATAAGTCTTGCGCCATCTGCAGCGGCATTTTCATTGGGTATGCCTAAAGTGTAAGCGGGACTCGATTCAAATTTCAACGCATCGGCTTGCAGGACCGGATCGGGTGACGTACGCAACTCCTTCAGAAAATCGTCCCAGACTGCCAGGACCTTGGCCTCAGGACGATCATCCCATGCGATTATTCTGGGTGATCCCACGTACCAGATCCCCATGTTGGCGATGCGCGGGTCGTTCGTCGGATTCGCGGCTTTCAACTGCTCTTCCGAAGGGAGATACGCGGGATGCAACGAAAAATAGAACGTTATGAATAATTCCGTCCGGATGAACGCGCCATCCGTCTTGCGGTTTAGCAAATCACGATAATAGGCAACGGTCGCCTCCGGCGTTTCGTGCCAGTAGGGGGCATAGCGAACCTCGTACTTCAGAAGCGTGTCGTGCGCGTCCGACGGCTTGGCCGGCGGCAGCGTATCCATCTGCGCGATGAGATTTTGCACGGCTTGTCGCAGCGCAGTCGTCTCGTCTCCATGATTTTGTTCAAATCCTTTTTGGTAGGCGAACCGTAAAAGACGCAGGCAATTGTCGAGCGCCGGCAGGCACACCGTTACAGGATCTTCCAGGCTGCCCGGCTGTCCGGAAAAATTTTGGTTCCCCTTCAAATAACGAAGGGCCAAATCTGCTGCCGTCGTTCCCGACTTGACCCGGCTTGGCAGCGATTCAGGGTCCATCTTCGGGGCGGCCGGATCATAGATCGACTCGGCATTCGGTGGCTCGTTGGTGTAGGCGAGCGATGCGTAAGCCCTGATCTGTAAACAATGCGTTGCCGGAGAGTCATCTCCCAGCGCCAAGGCCGATTCAATCGCCTCCGCGCCTTCGTCATAAAGGTGGTTGTCCAGGCACCACTTTCCGAGTTCCGCATAATGGCCCGCTTCCGCAGACGGGTTCCAGGCATCTTGAGAAATCGGGTGATTCCGAATTTTGTCCGCCAAACGTCCAACTAGAGCAGGCAGGTTATTGGCGGTATCTGTATCCGAGATGGAAACCTCCGCTCCCTGCGGTGGTCGCATCCGCAAGGTCACCACGACGTGTTTGTCTTCCCACTTCATGCTTCCATCAATGAGACTGCTCCCCGTCCAGAATGGCGCAGGCTCTTGCGCGGTGATCGACTTCTCGAAGACCGCATCATTGAGCCGCCACCGTTCCAGCACCATGGTGTCCGGCTCGGCACTGAGCCGGCTCGCCAGCATAACGTTGATGCTCCGCTCAATCTCCCGGGTCTCCGGCGCATCGACTTCAAAACGCAGCCCCAGCAGCGATAACGCGGTTATCTTGCCCTTTTGGATTGCCGCCAACTTCGACCAGTAAGGCGTAAATTCCTTCACCAGCGCCTGGGCTTGTACCTGCGGATCGGCACTATCAGGCAAAGCGACCTCGCGTAAAACTACGCCGGGCTGAACCGCCACCAGTCGGGCAAAAATGCCGACCTTCCCATCCTGCTTCACTGCGCGCAGGAGCACCAGGCCATCCGCCGGCAATACTCGCACGCTAGAAAAATCATTCGAACTTAGCACCGACTGTAACGCCTGCTCCTGTCCCAGCTTGTCCAGGTCCGCCCGCTCCAGAACGGTAAGTTCGGGCTCGGTGGAAAGTTGCACCGTCGTAGCATCGATCAAATTCGCCAGGGAAGGATCTCCCGCAACAGCAACCCGCGCCGATTGCGCCAAAGCATCGCCCGCTACCACCAGCCAAAGCACGCAAGCCGTGCTCAATAGAAAGTGAATGCCTTTGTTCTTCATGGTTTTGGGAATTCTCCTCTTCTAACACTGTCTTATGCGAGATAAAGACGGATATAATCTTCGAATCCTTGGTTTATCTTCATCACTGATGCTGTGTTACCCTCTCCTGCTACTAATAAGCGATAATCCTCGCGGCTAGCGAAAAGTGGGCGGGCATAATTAAGAATGCAAGCGGCCCGTCCGAAACGTGTCTTACCTATCACCTTTAGTCTGGGGTAACCCCCGGCGGAACACGCCAACTAGTCCTCATGTAAATGGCGCAGCCGTGCCTGCGGCACCGCTGCGGGGTTGGGTGGGGGCTATGCGCCCGCGACCGGGTCGGACTGCGGCCCCTTGCTCCCCGCCGCACCCGACCCCGTCGCTATGGAGACGCATTGGCTCGGTTGAGAAAGCGCTGACCCCTAAATTGGATATGAGCGCCAAATTCGCGGGCAAATTCTTGCTGGAGACGCGAGGCCCACTGGCGGGAAACGCCATGTTCCCTTGCGCACCAAGCCGCCGAGGGGTGTTTGCAGGGCAGCATTTGAGGGCACATGGACAAGGTGACGAGATCGTGGCGCAAAGCCCGTTGCTTGGCCTTTCCCCGCGTAGCCCATTCCTTGATGCGAGTCATCCCATGGCCCGCGATGGTAAATGGCGAGAGTTGTTCATTGGCCGGACGGTCGAGCTTCTCTGCCGGGTCATCGTAGTAAGCACCGGGCGGTGCATGGTGTGGCCCAATCATGCGATGGTTCCTTTCCGCACAACTTGCCGTAAACGGTGCGCCGACAGGCCTCGATTGGTTACGAGATAGTCTTTGATCTCCTGCGGGAGAAAGCGAACGGCTCCGCCCAACTGGACATAGGGCAAGCCCTTCTTCCGAAGATTGAAGACTGTTTTGAGACTGACGTGGAGATACTTGCCCACCTGTTCGGTTGTCCAAAGCTGGTCATGCGGCGCAGGGGGATTCTGATTTTTAGCGCTCTCGTCAACCGATGGATTCACAAGGGCGCTGGTATTTTCTAAAGTGTTCATAAAATTGATTTTGAAGGATTTTTAAGATTTGCGTTAGAGAGCTTTCGGAGAGTTCGATTTTGTATTCACGAATAGTTCCGTCGGCTCGCGTTTAATAGACACCATTCTATTGAATTTTGCCGATAACTACTTAGTAGTTTTTGGTAGTTTTGGTAGTGCGGGCACTACCACGTCGCGCTTGACTCGTTGAGGTTTCACGCCCATGAAAACCCGAAGATTTCCGAGAGTGCCGATACTTTGTGATAAATTCATATTCTGATTGTGAAGGTTTTTTTAAAATACCGTTAACGGGTAACGGGAGTGTAAGCGTCGCTTAGCCCGGAAAATGGGAGTGTAAGCAACATGACGACTAGAATGGGGCGGATTTGGCTCATGTCTTTCAGACACGGCCGAGGGCAGTTCCGTCTTAGGCTACTTTGTAGCCATTTTTATCTCGGCTCGGAAATGAGCCGAAGGCCCCGATCCCAGCTTCGCCTAACCAGAAGTTTTTTCGGCGATTTCAATACGAGTGACACCGGGGGATGTTCCCTGCCAGGATGATGACGGCAATTCCCGCACGACGCGGAGTTGAAAAAGCTCCGCTGCCTCATGCAACTCTCCGAGATTCGTGCCGGCAATAGTCACGACGGAATGGCTATAATGGAAATAAAGTTCGGTCGCAGCCTCGTTCAGATCGGCGTAGAGTAGCCACGAGTAAGGGATGAACCGGCGGCGGGATGGCAAATAAAACGAGATCCCGAGATGAGAGCCTGAAAGCTCTCGCTCGAAGCAACGGGGAGGCAGAGTAGTCGCGCCTTTGAGTGGCATAAAATTTAAGGATGAGAGTTAATTACATGCCCATGCGCGGCCCTTGGCGCTGGGAGGGTGATTGGACAGGGTTCCAGTCGATTTGGGGACGCACCTGGGGCCGGGGAGCGGTCTCTTGTTTTTTCGTGATTGTTTCACGCTGCTTTTGCCGGAGCTTTTGCGCCATTTCTTCTACGGAGGGTGTCAACCGTTCACCCGGCGCCTGCCGAGTGGTTTCCTGTGCGGCAGGCGTCAACTTCTCCTGTTCCGTGAAAGTTTCCCGCACCTGCGGGCGTAGCGAATGAAAGCGGGCGAGATGCTGGCGAACCTGTTCCGCCAATTTTTGAGCGGACATGCGCGGCAGAAATTCTTTCCCCCAGGCGCGGACGGCAAGCAGCAGCTTTCCCTTATTGACCGCTGGAGCCGGAATCATCCCGGCCCGCGCGGGCACGACCGGCAGTCGTTCCAAGTGCAGGGCGGAAAATTTCACATTTGTCCGCTGGATGGCTTCCACGTAGAGGCCCTTGTTTTCGACGTGCAACACCAGGTTTTTGACATGGCGCGTCCCTTTGACGTGAAAAGCTTCCTTGTTGGCCATCGCCATCGCGGAGCCATTGTCTTCGATGCCGCGCACCTCGACGCCTTTAAGCCCTTGCGCCTTGTAATCGGTCAGGCAATCGCCCTGCCTTACCCGGCCATCATTCGCATAGAGACGCAGGCCACTTTCGAAATAAACCATCCCGCCGTTCACCTGGGCAATTGTTTGGCGCGAACCCTTTTCAAAAATGCGGTCATCCTGTTTGATCTTTTCTTGCAGGAGGAGTTTTTCACCGGGACCGCGTTCGATGCGGGAGGGATCGAATACGGCCCGCACCTGTCTTAACGGGAGATCACGGGATTCCCCGTTTCTCTCGACGACAACGGCGTTTGCCAGGACAGACGTAACCGACGCACGCATGACGACATCGGCCTGCTTGTATTCGACGACATCCCCGACCCGGTAAAATTGAGAGGAACGTAATTCGGCGGGCTGCAAATCGCGCTTCACATGGACATCGAGGAGGGTTTGCCCGTCATGGCCTGTTTTCTCGACATGCAAATCATGAACGCGATCCGCGAGGGCCTCGTTGATCCGGTGGACGGACGAAACCGCCACCACTTCTTTGCCAGTGGCGCGGCTCTCAACGATTTCCTTGGCCACCTTTTCAATGGCGGCGTCAGGAGGAGTTTCGCGGATCATCCCCCGGTCAAGCATCTTATGGACAGCCCCGGCAAATCTCCCGTCGTTGCCGGAGGACAGATCGGCCGCAAGCCGCTTGTCGGCCGCGCTCAGTTGCCTGCGGGAGATCGAAGCACGGGGAACGTGCATCCCAAGCCCAAGTTCATCCTGAAGGAGCTTAATGGGCTGGCCCCGGCCCACCGCCGACATTTGCTCAGTGTCGCCCTGAAAGATCACCCGCGCATCCACCCGTTCCGCGAGCCGCACCAGGGCGAGAGCTTTCGGGGTGTCGAGGAGTCCCGCCTCATCGACATAAATATCGGCCCCGCGAAACGGTAAAGGATCATTTCGAGCCTGCATCAGCAAGGAATCAACGGTGTTGGCCTGCGCGAAAATCCGGGCCACATCATTTTGTCCCGAGGCTTCCAGACGAGGGGCTTCGTTGCGCAGAGTGACGCGGGCCTGCTCGCCGTAAGGCGCACACAGGAAGACTGGCCGACCCGCCTCATGACTTTGTCTCACCAGCTTTTCCATAGTGAATGTCTTGCCCGTGCCCGCCCCGCCACGGGTGTTCAGGAATTGATCCCTCGACGTGCAGACATACCCATGAATGGCCGCAAATTCCGTCAGCCATTTTTCGGCTTGAGAAGGGGTTAATTGCTCACCACGGGCATGGGCGTCCTGAACGATTTCATGGATGCGTTGCGGCGTGGCGATAAGATCAGTCGGAGGCACATAGTCGTTCATCAGCGGTTCCCGCTGACCCATCCCCATGATGACTGAGGTTAGAAGCGTCTTTTCTTCCCCAAGGATTTGCCGAGTGGTGACGACCTCTTGGCCATCCATGCGCCGGATCAAAAACTGGCGGTTATCGCGGAGTTGTTCTGCCATCTTATTATTGGCAATGGCCCCCGGCGCGAGCCGGACAATCTCACCGAGGAGATGGTCGAGCCGAACGACGCTCTCTTTTTCAAAAGCGATTTGCGTTCCCTGCTCGATGGCCTTAAGCAGATTGACCGCCGCCTTGACCGGAAAGACGGAGGGCGTTTCGAGCACGAGGCCCGCATCGTTCAATCGCTTGGCCACATCCTCCCGTAGCGTTTTGCTGGTAATGCGAACCTTTTTCGGGCGCGTCAACGTCACCGCCTGGTCGTGAAGCCGATAGTCGGGTACAACACGAGGCGGCGCTTGGGGCGCTCCCATTCGTTCCCGGAGAGGGTCGACACCTTGTGTCAGCCATTTTCGCTTTTCATCCCCATTCACTCCCTTGAAAGCGCGACCGATTTGCTGCGAAGTGTAGCCGCGCTTGAGTAACGCCATGACCGTTTCCACCTGGCGAGTCCGCTCGCTAAACATGGCCATCGCCGGGGCCGGAACTTCCTTTAAACCGAAACCGGACGGAGCCGTTTCAACGTGATAACCCAGGCCACCCATCCGAGCGGCCAGATTGTTGTGAATCCGCGCGTCGAGGGTTTTACGGAGTTCGAGCATCCGGCCATAATGAACCGCGAAGTATCCCTTCCTCTCGTCATCCCAGGTCACGTTGCCAATGAGGGTATGGACGTGGAAATCGGGATCGTTGGTGCGACTCGTTTCATGCTGGAACAGAGCAGCAATCATCTTGCCGGTAGGCTTGGTCACCTCTTCATTGGCGAGGCTTCCCCGCCGATCCCGT
>Ga0302320_10020940_pt1 | contig 13004 bp, 12 predicted proteins | sample Bog_T0_3_FD_202130 | JGI IMG/M metagenome (GOLD analysis project Ga0302320, IMG submission 202130) | Peat permafrost microbial communities from Stordalen Mire near Abisko, Sweden - Bog_T0_3 | ecosystem: Environmental > Terrestrial > Soil > Wetlands > Peat | place: Sweden: Abisko, Stordalen Mire...
CGACGCGCTCGAGGTGTTCGATCTGCCCCGGGCGATGGCCAAACGCAATCTCACGGGCGCGCCGGGGACGAAGGAAGTGGCCAAGCAACTGGCGCGGTGGCGCAAACTAATTGGATGATCATTTGAATAATCCAGCCGCCGGTCTTTCCACCGAGGCGGCAATGAATTCTCCTTCACCTGGGGGAGAAGGCCGGGATGAGGGCGAGCGTTGACTTGAGAAGCAACATTCAACATTCAACATTCAACATTCAACATTCAACGCCCAACAATCGGTAAGCGCACGAATTGAAAGCCTTTGGGGGTTCGAAGTTCAATGTTGAATGTTGAATGTTTCATATTTCCCGCAGTTCAAGGCTTTCCTGTGCGCTTTTCTTGGAGAAATCTCTCCCCCCACCCGCCCGACGTTTCTTCAACGGCCCAGCAGCCAGTTCCAGCCCTGCCACCGATTGGGCTGCGCGGCACTGAAGCTGGAGCTGTGGAAGCGGCCGAGGTCCACCTGGATCAGAAAACAAATGCTGCTCGCGCCGCGACCTGAGGCACGGATGGCATCCACGGCATAGGCGTAGGAAACGATGCACTTGAACTTGTCCGATGGGGACCGGTACATGATGCCCGCGCCGACGCCGCTGTCCCAATTGCCGGGCTGGCCGGTGCCGGGGAGATAATCAATGTCCGCGGTGGCGCCATTGAACTCCAGGTTCCAGCGCTCGCTGGGGGCGATGGGCACGATATAGCTGGCGTTGATGAGCGCAAAACTCCGCGCGCTGAATTCCTGGAAATAATAGCCCGGAAGCGACAGCGGATATTCGGCGACCAACGGCAGAAAGCCACCGAGCCGGTAGGCGCTCATGCGGTCGGCATCCACGCTGGTGCCGGCCACGATGCGCACGAACAGATTCTGTTTGCTCTCCGGCCAGGTGTAGGACAGCGCGGCGGATCCCCAGAACAGGTGCGCGGCCTCCTCGAGGCTGCGGTCACCGTTGAAGCCGTAGCTGCCGCTGTCGGTGCGGAACTGGCCTTCATACCAACCGGCTAGCTCCATGGCCAGCTCGGGAAACAGCGTCGGTTCGATGCCGCCGTAACGCAGGCCGGTGCGGAAGCTGAAATCCGCGCCGTCGTCAGGCAACTGGAAGCGGGGTTCGGTTTCACTCCGCGCGTACACGGAATAATGGCCGGTGCCCCGCACCACCAGGTTCAGCGGGATGAGTTGGCCGGGATTGAACAGGTGGTACACGCTGGCCGAAAGTTCCCCGCCATAGCCGTCGAATGATTCGCCTTCAATCCATTTGCCCGCCCGAATTTCGTTGTAGTTGTCCGCGAAACCGCCGCCGGCCACGCCAATTCCCAAGTCGGTGTTGGGGCCCAGCAAGTGGCGGAACCCGAGTTCGGAATCCAGGTAGGTGGGCGCGACCGCCAGCCGCAGCGTGAGGTTGGTGCGGAGAAAATCCGGGTCGTTGTGGTAATAGAAGGCGTAAGCTGCCAACTGTTCCCGGCCTTCGTTCGGCTGGTTGTAGCCGAATTGAATGAGGTCGCGCGCGATCGGGTCAATTTGGGCGGACACGGCCAACGGGACCAGCAGCGCCAGCCCCTGCAAGATTGAAAACATCCACCGCATCACCATTTTCTTTAAAGCAAAGCCGCCGGGACGGCAAGCGGGAATAACCTCGAAATCCGAAATCCGAATCCCCGAAATCTGAAAGAAATCCCAAGCCCGAAATCCGAAACAGCGGGTCGACGGAGGGATAGGCGACGGGGAGATCGCCTGAACCCGCCGGCTTTCCCGCCTGCGCCACGGCCGACGTGTACGGGAAGCGGCGGCGGTCGGCTCACGCGTTCATCCAGATGCGTGAATTTCATCCGTTTCGCGTGAACCTCACGCGTTCAACCCGTCGAAACGGCTCGGCTCTAACGAAAATCAAAGGAAAACCGCACTGGCATTGCCCATGCTGAATCAATTTCCTCAGCTACTTCATCAACCCGGACAGCACCGAAGCGAACCCGCAGGACATCATGACCGGGGACGACAGTCTGGAGATCCGCGGGGTGCGGGTAAGATCCGGTCTGTTGACCATCTCCTCCAATACTCCTATTGCTTGGTCTGCCGACCGCCACGGATTCAGCGGCAACGTGAGGATGGCGGACGGCAGTTGCCCGCCGCTGGCAAGACTAGCGACAGGATGCAGGGGATTACTTTCATGAACGCCAAAAATCCTCACTCCTCGCTTCCCTCCGTCGTGGCTTCCACGATTCCCAGAGCCTCGAGTTTCCGATAGAGTGTTTGTCGGCCGATCCCGAGGCGTTTGGCCGTTACCAACCGGTTGCCGCCGGTCTCCTTGAGCATTTGGATGATGGCGTCGCGTTCGACTTTCTTCACCAAAGCTTCCAGCGAAAAGGCCATCCCTTCGCCCGGCTCCGAACCCAGGCTGGGCTGGGCATTGGCATGGGCAATTAATAAAGACTCCACTTCGTTGATGGAGAGGTCGGTGACATTGACGGCGGGACCGTCAGACAGGAGCACGGCCCGCTGGATCTGGTTCTGCAATTGGCGAACATTGCCGGGCCAAGCGTAGCTGGTGAGGAGTTCGACGGCCTGGGGCGTGAAGCCGGTGAGGACGCGGTTGGCTTGTGCGGCGAAGCGTTTGAGAAAAGCGGTGGCCAGCGGCAGGATATCATCACGGCGTTCACGCAATGGCGGGATATGGACGGAAAAGGCGCTGATCCGGTAAAATAAATCCTCCCGCAGCTTGCCGTCCTTGATGGCGTCCTCGGGCCGGCAATTGGTGGCGGCAATGATGCGGCAGTCCGTTTGAAAGTCGGTCTTGCCACCGATCGGACGGACTTTCTGGTCCTGCAACACGCGGAGCAATTTGCTTTGGATTTCAATGGGCATCTCGCCGATTTCGTCCAGGAACAGCGTGCCGCCCTCGGCTTGGAGGAAGATGCCGTCCCGATCGGCGCTTGCCCCGGTGTACGCACCCTTGACCGAGCCGAAAAGTTCGCTTTCGATCAGCTCGCGCGGCAGCGCGGCACAGTTGATCTTGACAAAGTTGCCCTTGGCGCGGGGGCTCAAGCCGTGGATGAGGTCGGCGATGACTTCCTTGCCGGTGCCGCTCTCACCGGTGAGGAGAACAATCACGTCGCTGGGCGCGACGCGTTCGATGGTGCGAACGACTGCCCGCATCGCCTCGCTCTGAAACAACGGTGCCGAGCCGCCGCTCATGGCCGAAAGCGCTCGCAACAGAGAATTGTTCTCCAATTTCCGCTGGCGGTTTTCGATGGCGCGGGCGATGGTCACCAGCAGCGTCTGGGTGTCGAACGGCTTTTGGATGAAATGAAAGGCGCCACTCTTGGTCGCTTCCACAGCGACATCAAATGTCGCTCCACTGGTGAGCACGATGACCTCCGTATCCGGCCAGTTCTTTTTGATTTGCGGCAGCAGGTCCAGACCGCTGGCGTCCGGCAATTTGAGGTCCAGCAGGACTACTGCGGGCGCGGTCTCGGCGAATTTCTGCTGCAATTTCGCCCCGCTGTCCGCCTCCGCCACGTTGAAATTCTTCGCTAACAAGCTGTTCAACAGGGTTCGCCAGATGGGCTCATCCTCCACCACTAAAATGTGTTCTTTCATGGTAATGACTTCAGACCCAAGAAGTTGCCTGAGGTGCGGCTTCCGGGCATTACGGCGCTTGAGCTAGCCTTGCCCTGCATCCTAATCGTTACCGTTGGTCATATCCACAAAAAAACCATTCGCGGGGAAGCCCCGGATTCAAACCGAAACCCGAAGTCCTAAATCCGAAGGCCCCGAAAAGGGAAGTTTGTATGGAGAGAACTTCGTCCTCACCCCAACCCGCTCCCGCGGGGAGAGGGAGAAATGGCTGCCGCGCCTTGGCCAGATGATAGCGCCAGATCGGCGCTGGTTCATGGCCCTGATGCGCAGGAGTGGGCCGTGGAGGCTTCAACCCCTTTGCGATTGCAAGACAGCCGTCACAAACTCTTGCAATCGTAGCACGCCATTCCACTCCAGACAGCGAGGAACCATTCACACCATGCCTTCGAGCATCAGGGGGATCTGATCGAGCGTGCGCGAGAGGGAGGCCTTGACCATGGCCTGTTCGGCCTCCGGTGTGCGCGCCAGCAGCACGTTCCAGATGGGCGAGGCATAACAGGCGTCACGGGAAATCTCCACATAGTCCCCGCTACAGCCCACCTTGGAGCTGCGCAGCAGCAGGTCGGCCAGTTGCACGGCGGCAATGGTATGGCGGAACTGCGGGGCCTTTTCCGGAGCATGGTGGTAGCGCGCGGCATAAATCATCAATTCGGGCAGGCGATGACGTTCCAGATACAGCGCGCCGAGTTCGGCATGATTGATCCCGAGCACCTCGTCTTCAATTTCCGAAATCGCGCGCGTGCCCGGCAGGGCCTGGCGGTGAATCTCCGCGAAATGATCGGGAAAGGACCAAGCCATGACAATCTTGCCAATGTCATGCACGAGACCGGCCACATAATCGGAATCGTCGGTGGGGCCAGGCACGTTGGCGGTGACCTCCCGTGTCAGCAGGGCGGTGCCGATGCAATGCTGCCAGAATTCGCGCCACGGAAAGCTGCATTGGCGCGTTAGGCGCTGAAAATCCTCGATAACGGGGGTGACCATGGCCAGTTGGCGGATTTGCCTGACACCGAGATAGAACACTGCTTCCTCAATGCTGTTGACCGGCGTAGTGAGGCCAAAATACACGGAATTTACCAGCCGCAGAAGCCGCGACGTCAGGCTGGGGTCGCGCCGGATGATTTCGGCAATTTGCGCCGTGTACCGCTGTTCGGTGAGGAGCAGCCCCTGCAATGCCTTGTTGATGCTGCCGAGCGAGGGCAACGAGGGACAGCGTGCGAGCTGGGTCTGGATTTCGCCCCGGCCGAGCCGGACAACACTTTGAGCCGTCAATATTTGCGCCATGATAAAATTGGAAATTAATCCAACCTTTCATCGGCTAGTTGCCTGCGGACTTGACCCCCATTCGTGAAAATCTGCTGTGCGGAGTTCGGTTCCGTCGGCAGGGTGAGAATTCCCCGAGGAATCCGCCATTGGACCCCTGGACTGTAGCTGCCGACCTGAGGCTCTGACATGGCTTCATGAAGCTCAGTTCCGGCCAGTTGGCAAACAGTCGGCTCCAACGAGCCGGGTCGGAGACCGGTTCACGGAAAGGAATTTCCCTTAAGTCCCGGCAAAATTTTCCGATGACGTGTTGGGCGGTGTCTCTCCGCCTTGAATTATGAAACGACCCGTGCAATTGGGAATCGCCTCGTTGAAGGCACTAGCAACCGTGGTGGCCTTCGGTGCGATGGCGCACGCTGCCATACCGTATCTGCCGCTCGTCGGCCCGCCACCGCTGCGGATACTTGCAGTCAAGCGGCCCGTCGCGGCGGTCGTAAAAGTCGCCCCTGCCCCCGCCCTGACTGTCACCAATCCACCGGTTGTCACGGCTGCCACCAATTCCATCGGCACCGGATCCTCGGCAATTTTGGGGCCGGTGCTCGGCCCAGAGACGAACAAGTCGTTGGCGGGTGCTTTCAGCGCTTCGGTTTTCGAGTTGCCAACGCCGGATTTGGTGGGCATCTCGCCTCAGGCTCTGGCCGCTTATTTTCGACCCATCTCACACGACACCAATTCCGTGGTGCCGATCGGATTGATACCCGTGAGTTTCGTGCCACCCGTGCCGCCGGACAAATCCAGCCACGCGGAATATAACGTTAAATGACTGGTTTGAACCCAGCGTCCCCGTTCCTCCGCCGCTGGTCGGCGGGGTTGGCCGTGTTTGGTCTGGTCCTGGCCCGGCTTACCGCACAGCCTCTGACGCTCTTGCCAACGAACGACCCCGCCACGAACGCTTTCGCCCTGACCAACCAAATCGCACCGCAATTGGTCACCACCTCCACCGAGACCAGCTTTTCCTCGCGCACGCAACTGGAGCATTATGACTTTATCCTGGCCACGGCACGGTTTCAGGCGAATACTCACGCCTACGCGGACGCGGAAAAGAACTTCGTCAAGCTGTTGGCGGAAGATGTGCCGGAGGTGACGCGACAGACGGCGCTGCTGGAGTTGGCTCAGGTGGTGCGGTCAGAAAACGACCTGCCCCGCGCGCAGGCCATCTATACTCAATTTCTGCAACGCTGGCAGGGGGATAGCCGCACACCGGAAATCTACTTGCGCCAGGGCCAGGTTTTCCGCGAGATGGGCCTGCCCAATATGGCGCTGGCCAAATTTTATGGGGTGATGACCACCGCCTTGTCGTTGAAAAACAACCAAATGACGTATTACAAGGGTTTGGTGTTGCAAGCCCAGGTGGAAATTGCGGAAACCCATTATCTGGCCGGACAGTTTAAAGACGCGGTGGACTATTATACGCGGCTGCTCACTCAGAACGATCCGGCGTTGGACCGCGCGCAGATCCAGTTCCGGCTGATCCGTTCGCTGGAGGCCATCAACCACCACGCCGAGGCGGTGAGCCAGGCTCAGGATTTCCTGGCCCATTTTCCAGAATCGCTGGAGGCCGCCGAAGTGCGGTATCACCTGGCCCAGGCTTATAAAGGCCAGAACCGCAACACCGAAGCGCTCCAGCAGGTCAAAATATTTTTGCAGGAAGAGCACGACCAGAGCACTAACAACCCCGCCATCTGGGCGTACTGGCAGGAACGCGTCGGCAACGAAATCGGCAACGAACTTTATCAGGAAGGCGATTATGTGAAGGCGTTACAAGTTTATCTCGCCTTGAGTCAGCTCGACGCGGCGCCGGCTTGGCAGTTGCCCGTGCGCTATCAAGTGGGAATCACCTACGAAAAACTGCTGCAGCCGCGGCTCGCCATAGAAGTCTATCGCAACCTCCTCACCAATGCCGTACCCAGCTTGGGCACCAATCTTACGCCCAACCTCAAGGCAGTCACGGAGATGGCCGCCTGGCGGCTGCATTTTCTCGAGTGGAATGAACGCGCGGGATCATTCAACCACCCAACTGGCACCGCCACCAACCTTAGCCTCAACCAACCATGACCCCAGATGCCTTTACGCCCCACGAGGAGCCCCAACGGGAGCATTCCTCGCTGCCCGAACGGCCCGCGACACATGAGGACGCCAGTCGTTTTCCCCACCTGGCTGGCGAGCTGCGGAGCTTCCTTGACCTCGGTCGCGAATTTCTGACGGTGTTCACCGAAGAGAATCAGGCGCTCCGCCGTCCCCAAGCCTGGTCACCCAGGGTCTCCCAGGAACAAAGAAATCGCTTGCTCCCTCGATTGGAATCAGGGTTAATTGAGTTACGCAATATTCGCCTGGGTTGGGAACGGATGCCGGCCGGTGAACGCGAGTTCTGCGGGGAAGCAAACGACTTGTTTCGGGACATTCAGAATTTGCTCCCGCGACTATTGTTGCTCGACCGCGAAAACCAGCAGGAAATGTTGCGGCGAGGCTTGATCCCCGCCGCGCAACTGCCGCCCGCCGCCGCCCAACGGCCAAATTTTGTCGCCAGTTTATATCGGCGGCACGCTGCGGTTTGAACCATGTCCATCGAAAAAATCATTGTCCTCGAGGACGACGCCATTGTCCGCAATAATTTGGAGAACTTTCTCCGGCGGCAGCGGTTTGACGTGGCTTCCGCGCCGACGCTGAGCGCGGCCCGCGACTACCTCAACCGGGACAATTTCGACCTGATATTCATGGACATGCGCCTGCCGGACGGCGAGGGCATTGAGCTGCTTAAGCAGTTGCAGACCCGCCCGCAACGGCCGCTGGCGGTGATCATGACGGGTTTTGGTTCCGTGGAGTCCGCCGTGGAGTGCATGAAGAACGGCGCGTTTGATTACCTCATCAAGCCGTTTTCCACCGACCAGATCGAATTCACGCTGCGCAAGGCGCAGGAATTCAATCAATTGCTCAAGGTCAACACGCTCTTGAGCCAGGAGTCCGATGACGGCGACCATGATTTGTTGGGACGCAGTCCGTCAATGGATAATCTTCGATCGCTCATCCGCAAAGTCGCCCGCACCCAAGCCACCGTGCTGATTCAAGGCGAAAGCGGGACCGGCAAGGAGCTGGTCGCCCGCGCCTTTTACCGCGAGAGTCCGCGCGCCAACGCGCCCTTCATCAAAGTCAACTGCGCCGCGGTGCCGGAAAACCTCATCGAAAGCGAGTTTTTTGGCCACGAAAAAGGCGCGTTCACGGGCGCGCTGACCAAGCGGGAGGGCCGTTTCGAATTGGCGCACGGCGGCACGATCTTGCTGGATGAGATCAGCGAGATTTCTCCCGCCGTGCAGGCCAAGCTGCTGCGTGTGTTACAGGAGCGCGAACTCGAGCGGGTTGGGGGCAACCGAACCATCAAAGTGGATGTGCGCGTGATTGCCACCACCAACCGCAATCTGGAACAAAGCGTGGAGAAAAAGGAATTCCGGCAGGACTTGTTTTTCCGCCTGAACGTCGTGCCCGTCTCCGTGCCACCGCTGCGGGAACGCCGGGAGGATATTCTCCTGTTGGCCACCGAATTCATGCGCCGGCTGGGTCGCAAACACGGGGTCCACGTCAAAGGCTTTACCGATGCCTCGCTGCAGGTGTTGAATGAACACTCCTGGCCCGGCAATGTCCGCGAATTGCAGAACGTCGTCGAACGCGCGGTGATCTTGTGTGGTGAGAACGGCATGTTGGAGCCCGAACACTTGGGGCTGTCCGGCCACCTGTTCGGGGCCACCCCAGCCATCGTGGCGACGGCTTCCGCCACCGCCGCCGTTGGGGCGGGCAATCCCGGCGAATTCTCCACCCTCGCGGAGCTGGAAAAGCTCCACATTTTTGCCGCCTTGGACCGCTGCAAAGGCAATCGCACGCACGCCGCGAAAATCCTCGACGTGAGCATTCGCACTCTGCGCAACAAGCTCCACGAATACAACGGCACAGGCGCGAAGGCCGAAGAGGAGGGGTGAGGGCGATTTACGATTGCCGATCCTGCCCGGGGGCAAAGGCCCGGCGTGGAATCATCTATTTCAATTCCTTCGCGATCTGAACCCCCAGCAACGCTGCTTCCGCTACAGGCCGTTTGGCTTGGCCGCGTTTCACCTGTTCGTCTCGGAAGGAAATGGCTTGGAGTGAAATGTTGTCGCCGGAAACTTCCGCATGCGCGCCCACGGGACTCTGGCAGCCACCGCCCATGCCGCGCAAAAAAGCGCGTTCCGCCGTCACGGCTTGGAAGGTCGGCAGATGATTTAGGCGTGCGCAGATTTTCGCCACGCGCTCGTCGTCCGCGCGGGTCTCCATGCCAATCGCGCCCTGTCCCACGCACGGCAGCATCTCGTCCAAATCCAGCACGCTGGCCAACAGGCCATCCGGAACGGGGTCACCGTGGATCGTGCCATCGGCATTGATTTTGAATTTAAGCCGCGTCATGCCCGCCAGGGCGAGAATCGTGGCGTCCCATTCCCCGCGCTCGGCGACCTTTTGCATCCGGGTGGCCACATTGCCACGAATTTCCACGATGTTGAAATCCGGTCGCACCGCGAGCAACGACATTTTCCGTCGCGTGCTGCTGGTGGCTATGGTAGCCCCCTGCGGAAACTCCTTCAGTTTGAGGTGCGGTTTGAACCCGCGCAGGGCGCTTTGACCGGGAGACCGGTCCTTTGACTGTTTGGTGTCCGGTCTTTGATTTTCAAAGGCTTCAGCGGATCGGTAAATCAGCACGTCGCGCACGTCCTCGCGTTCCGGCGTGGCGGCGAGCACCAGTCCGGCGGGCAAATCCGTGGGCAAATCCTTAAGGCTGTGGACGGCGAGGTCGGCCTGGCCCTGGAGCAGCGCCACTTCGAGCTCCTTGGTGAACAGACCCTTGGGCAAACCGCCTTCGATTTTGGCCAGGGACGCCTTTTGCAGCTTGTCGCCGGTGGTCTTGATGATTTTCAACTCGAACCGCAGTTGGGGAAAGGCGGCCTGGCATTGCGCCGCGATCAGGTTCGACTGCGCCAGCGCCAGCGCACTCCCGCGCGTGCAGATGATGATGGGTTTTTCGGCCATAAAGTTGCCCCCACAGATGAACACAGATTCACGCTGATGAAAAGAAAACAAAGCTGAGGTTGACCGGTGGCAGCAGAGAGCGTTTTGACAAGAAGGTCTTGAATCTCGCACTCAGCCGCATATTCCCGGACATTCCCGACTATGAACATCGGATGGATTTACAAGGATGGCGGAGTGATTGAATTGCCGTCACTAACGGCAGTCATCCAGCGAGAGAATGGGTGGTATGTCTCCGCTTGTCCAGAACTGGGAATAGCCAGCCAGGGCAGAACCCGCAAAGAGGCGTATGCCATGCTGGCGGAAGCAGTGGAGCTTTGGTTGGAAGCTGCCAGCGCGCAGGAAATTAAGCGCCGGCTCAAGTTGGGAGGCAGCGTCCAACCGCTCCAACTGGCCCATGCCTAAACGGCGCCCACTCTCTGCCACCGAATCAGAACCTCCTGACGCCGGCTGCTACCTGGTCGAGAATCTGCGTTCATTCGTGGTTGCATACCGATTCGCCTCCAGCAGCGTGGCGACTTTATCGGCGATGATTTGCTCGCAGCGGACGACTTCCTCCTGGCGCAGCTTCAGGTAATCGTCGGCGATGCTTTGCAAATCATCCACGTTGTAGAGATAGACGTTGTCGAGCGCATTGACCGCGGGATCAATGTCGCGCGGAACGGCGATGTCAATCAGCAGCAATGGGCGATGCTTGCGGCGTTTCATCAGCGGTTCCAGCCGGGCACGATCCAGGATGGGCTGTGGCGCGGCGGTGCTGCTGATGGCGATGTCAATATGTTCGAACGCGTCCGGCCATTGCTCAAAAGGCACGGTGCGCGCGCCCAGCAGGGCCGCAAGCGCGGCGGCGCGGTCGGGCGTGCGGTTGGTGACGGTGATTCTTTTGACGCCGCGCGACTGGAGGGCACGGGCCGTTTTCTCGCTGGTTTCACCGGCGCCGATCACGAGGACTTCGTGCTCGGCCAGCGAGCTGAAAATCTTCTCGGCCAATTCCACCGCCGCCGACATCACGGAGACGCTGCCGCGCTGGATGTTCGTCGCGGTGCGGATGTGCTTGGCCACGTTGAACGCACGCTGAAACGCCTTGTTCAGCAAGGCGCCGGTGTGCTGGTGCGTAAAGGCGAGATCGTAGGCCTTCTTGAGCTGCCCGAAAATCTCCGTCTCACCGATCACCATCGAGTCGAGGCCGGCGGCGACCTTGAACAAATGCCGCAGGCTGTGCGGTTCGGCCAAGGTGTACAGTTCGTCGCCAAGCGCCCCCTCGAACGCGTGTTGGAGAATGAGGAATCGCCTTATTTCCACGAATGCCTGTTCCGGCGGGAGCGGGGTGGCGGCATAGATCTCCACGCGGTTGCACGTGGACAGCACCACGCCTTCGGTGGTCAGGCCAGCTTCCCGGAGCTCCCGGAGCGCGTCGGGCACCCGGGCCTCGGTAAAGGCAAACCGTTCCCGCAACGCCACGGGCGCGGAACGGTGACTCAGACCGACGACGACAATGCTCATTCGCAAAAGGTGACGGGTAACGGGCGACGCGTGACGAAGGCTGGCACCGGACAATCTGCCCTGGTCCCGGAGTGGGTCATGGAGGAGGGATTTTGGTGCATCTGAGAAAACTTGTTGGTCAAGCCAAACGTCAGCAGCAGAAACACAAAGGCGATGATGATCACGACGGCAAAGCGGCGCGCCGAGCGCCCGAAGAACTTGTGGGCCACCAGCGCTTCCAAATACACCAACCAGAGGAGCGCGGACCAGAGGACCTTGGTGTCGGCAAAAAAGGAAACGCCCGCTTTGCGCGGCAACTGGCTGCCCACCGCCAGTCCGAGGGTCAACAGCGCGAACCCCACCAAGGCCAGTCGCGTGGTGACCAGTTCGAGCCGTTGCATGGACGGCAGGAGTGACAGCAGCGCGCGGAGCTTGTGAACCTTCAAATCATGTTGTTGCGCTAGAAACATGGACGCCGCCACCGCCGCCAGACCGAAGGCTCCGTAGGCTTGCAGGATGGTTGCCGCGTGCAGGCTGCGCAGCGCGCCGGAGAATTCGGGTTTCGGGCCGGGCGGCGGATCCAGCGCGGGCATCAAGGCAAACACCCCGATCGTAAACAGCACGGGCGAGGTGAAGGCGCCCAGAAATTTCAACCGGGGCAGGAGCGAGTAGATCAGGCTGGCCAGCCCCAGCGTCCAGAGCAGGAAGGTGGTGGCCTCATAGAGGTTGTTGACGGGACAACTGTGAAAGGTCAGCCCGCGCTTGGTCATGGCCAGGGTGTGCAGCGTCACGCCGGCGGCCAGCAATCCATAATTCACCCAATCGTCGCGGCGGAAACCCTTGCGCCAAAGAAAGACCGAGTAGATGGTGCTCAATCCGTAAAACGTCACGGCGAGCAAAAAGCAATTTCGGTCAGTGAACCAAGCCATGCCGACAGGTTAAAGGCCGGGACTGGCCGGTGACAAGCAACGAGTGACCGGAGTGGGCGACCCGTCACACGCCCCCGGGTTTGCGCGCCCAGACAGGTCCGGCACCGCGGCGCCCGAATCCCGCCGCCGCCGGCTCAGTGCGACTGGCAGCCGTATTTGATGAAGGTGCCCAGGAACACGCCCACAGCGGCGAGCAGGAGCCAGGGATGGCCCTTCAGCAGTTCGACCACGCCCCAACTGATAAAGCAGGCAAACAAGACAAACACCAAGATGGCAGCGGCGAATTTCATCGGCCCCATCATAGCGCATCTAATCCTGGATGCAAGCCATTGAAATGAATTTCGCCGCCGGCCCGTGGGCGGAGTCGGGCCTGGGGTGGGGACGGCTTGTCCCCGCGGTGGACTGGCCAAAGTTGGAAACCTGGGGCCCAGCCGTCCCCACCCCGGTTTTCGCGCGGTCCTGAATCCGTCCCGCTGAAATCCGGCAGGCGCAAAATGCCTCTGTCGCGGGGCGAGCAAAAGGAGACAGCCGTGCTAGCAAAAGGAGACAATCCGTAGTTAGCA
>Ga0302320_10020941_pt1 | contig 13003 bp, 6 predicted proteins | sample Bog_T0_3_FD_202130 | JGI IMG/M metagenome (GOLD analysis project Ga0302320, IMG submission 202130) | Peat permafrost microbial communities from Stordalen Mire near Abisko, Sweden - Bog_T0_3 | ecosystem: Environmental > Terrestrial > Soil > Wetlands > Peat | place: Sweden: Abisko, Stordalen Mire...
GCTGCCCTTCCGTTGCAAAACCATCCAGGCCGGTAGTATCCAGAATCACCTGGCTGAACGAGTCCTGGGTCTGGGCACGGATCTGCTTGAACTCCGGAAGTGAGAAAATTGGGAGCAAGGCGCCATTTTTCTGCCGCTGGCCCAGCATCGCAAATTGTTGGGGATTTGCAATCGGCAGCGGCTTCAGCAGCAGCGAGTTCACCAGGCTGAAGATGGCAGTGTTTGCGCCGATTCCAAGCGCCAGCGTCAGCACCGCCGTCACGGCAAAGCTGGGAGCCTTCCTGAGCTGACGAAACGCGAAACGAAGATCCTGAAGCAGATTCCCCATCGATTCCTCCGAGGACACCAGTACGTGCCAATGAATTTGCACGTTCCCTGCCAAACCAGCAAGAATCGCAAGCAATTCATTTTGCAGCAGATAGTCGCCTTCAACAATTCGCTCGCCTCGAAATCCTGTACGGAAACGCAATTCGTTGTCCGAAAGCGAACAACGCGGGACTCAAAAATCGCTCGTTGCCAAACGACAAATTTCAGAGAATAGGATTCGCAGGTCGCACAATGAATAGGAGGCACATATGAACAGAAGAACCTTCATAGCACAGGCCGCAAGCCTTTCTCTGGCAGCGCACGAGGCTCTCACTCCGGCACGCTGCAACGCAGCCTTCGAAGCCGCAGGGCCGGCCGCAGGATCCGCGAGGGAGTCCGAACCGGCAGCCGGCCCCGACATAGCCCGATATCGCCTCACGCGCGACCGCGTCCTTCACGGCACAGCTCCCGTCTACACTCCCGAGTTCCTGCTTGAAGACGTTCAAGGCGGCACCGGCCGCCGGTTTACGAACTTCTCCGGCGATCTTTCCGGCCGTTGGATTGGAGCCCTGGCCTCGTCCGCGCGGAGCTTTGGTGAGTCCTTCCCGTTGTTGCCCAATGTGGTTAACAGAGTGGTTGCCGAGCAGCATGTGGATGGCTATTTTGGCGGCGCATTCCATTACGATCAGCCTGGCGACGACGACCTCGCCCTGCTTTGGGGAAACGGCCGCCTCCTGGTCGGTCTGATGGAGTACTATGCATTGGCCCACGACCCTGCGGTTCTTGCTTCCGCGAAGAGGCTTGGCGATTTCCTGCTGCGCATTGCGCCGCGCTTTAACTCGCAGCAAATGACCGATGCGTTCAGCGCGGACCATTTCGCATCTTCCTATATTTGCTGGACTCAGCAGACAGAAGGGCTTGCGGCGCTTTACGCTGCCACACGCGACGACCGCTATCGCGATTTATGCGCAGCCATTTCAAGACGAATAAGCCGCCGGCCAGGCGACCACGTTCACGGCTATCTCACCAGCCTTCGAGGGACTTTGGATTTACATATCGCCACTGGCGAAGCTGCCTGGCTCAATCAGGTGATCGCAGCCTGGCAGGATGTAGTGCACTCCGGCGACCTGCTCATTACCGGCGGCGTTCCCGAGGGGTGGACACCAAAGAAATATCGAACCGAGGGTTGCGCCGAGTGCGACTGGCTTCGCCTAAACCTGTCCCTCTACCGCGCGACAGGCGATCCAATCTATCTGAATATGGCGCAGAACACTTACTTCAACGAGTTCTCAATGAACCAGTTTGCGACCGGGGATTTCGGCCACGGCAAGCTCAATCAGGATGGCGTCCCGGAGCAGGTCATTGTGCGGGCCTGGTGGTGCTGTACCTTGCATGGCTTGCGCGCCTTCCCCGATCTGCGGAACTCATCGTTTCGCGTATCGGGAGACGAATTGTTCTTTGACTTTCCCATCGACAGTCGATTCGATTCAAATGCCATTTCAGCCCAGGCCACATCGAATCTCCGCAACAATGGCGAGGTGATAATCGAAATACACGCTGCCCAGAAAGATCAGAAGCTTACTGTTTTCAAACCATCCTGGGCAGACCGCGTAACCCTCACCCACAACGGCTCCACTGCGAGCGGTTTAGTCATCGACAAGGCCGCGGCCGGAGACATCATCGCCGTGAAATATCACATGAGTTTGCATGTTGAAGCATTCGGAAAGAGTTCAGGGCCGGCACGGAGCCTGCGCTTCGGTCCATGGCTCCTCGGTGTATCGTCCGGCGCGAATCCTGTTTATTTCAGTGAAATGCAGGCTCAAAACTCATTTGACCTATCGACATTTCACCAGGTTCCCGCAAGCTCGAAGTCCATCTTCCAGGTGCCGGTGGCCAATGCCCAAATGCGCTGCAAGCCCGCTGAATTTCCAGAACAGCCGGTGCAGGTTGCGCTCGTCCCCGTCGCTGAACAGACCGCGAATCCCCCGCAAATGTGGCAACTGGTCTTTCCTACCGATCCAGCCGCTGGCCAGTTGGAGCCGGGCGCACAATAAGCCGGTGAGAACCAGCGCAGAGCTGGCCTGGGGCCCCCGGCAATGCCCCGACCCTCAGCCCGCATTTCTCACAGTGGGCGCAAGGGGCGGGAAATGGTGTTTGGCAGCCGATGGGGAAGGTCTGGAGGCCGGCGCTACATTGCCAACGGCGCGCCGCCGCGAGTGCGGTCAGTTGCGTACGCAGCGATGGCAAAATCACCGCGTAGCGTACGCGTATGCGCGTACTCAAACGTGTGACAAACAGTGCAAAATGACATGAAATAAGGCCGTTTTTGACGCTAAAAGTGCACAAATTGACATGTTTTTTGCGCACACAATTGTGCGTGTAAACCTTTACATAATGAGGAAAGTGCTAGCACTGATATCATCCGGTTGCGTACGCCGTGCCGTATCAAATCAGTCCTCGCAGTCGCAGTTTCCGGACAGGTTCTCAGGTTCCGGATACCTAAACTAGAAAATACTATTTTACAAATAGGTATTGTTGATGTACTATTCTCGCTATGGCAAAGAATCCCGAACACCGCGACCTTTTCCCCGGCGCGCTGGAGATCATGATCTTGCAGTCGCTGCGCTTGAAGCCGATGCACGGCTATGCGCTCGTGAAGCACATCAAAGAGGTTTCAGACAACCTGCTGCAGGTGGAAGAAGGCTCGCTCTATCCGGCTCTGCAACGGATGCTGCGCGAAGGCTGGCTCGAATCGGAGGTCGGCGTCTCCTCCAAGGGCCGGCCCACCCGGATTTACCGGCTCAAGGAGGCAGGCTTGCGCCACCTGGAAAAAGAAGTCGTCAGCTTCGAAAAGATGTTTACCGGCATCACACGAGTGTTGGCTGTGGCTGGGGTCTAGTTCCGCGACCACGTGGATATGAATCTGCCAGGTCGCCAAGTGCGAGGGACCTGGGGCACCCAGAGCGGGAGGTCAGGCATGCAGTTTCTTTACGGGTTATTCCGGCGCAGCCGGCGCTACAACGATCTCTCCGTCTCGATTCAGGAGCACATTGCGGAGAGAGCCGACGAACTGATGGACGAGGGAATGCCGCGCGCCCAGGCCGAGCAAAGGGCGCGGCGCGAATTTGGCAATGTCGCGCTGATCGAGCAACGCAGCCGCGAAGCTTGGCAGTGGCCGGCTCTCGAATCGATTCTTGCGGACGTGAAGCTCACCTTTCGACGGCTCAGAAAATCTCCTGGATTCGCGGCCACGGTGCTGCTGACATTGGCCATCGGGATCGGCGCGAATACGGCGGTGTTCAGCGTACTGAACAGTGTGCTGCTGAAGCCGCTGCCGTATCCGGATTCAGACCGGCTGACGTCGCTGTGGCTGGATGCACCCGGCGCAGACGGGCTGGCCAACTTTAACAGCGGCCTGCGCCTTTCGCCGTCGATGTTCTTAACCTTTGCAGAGCACAACCATTCGTTTGAGTCGATGGGGATCTGGGCAATGCGTTACGCCAACGTCACCGGCATCGCGCAGCCGGACCAGGCAAATGCCGCATTGGTGAGCGGCGGCGTGCTGGAGTCGCTCGGCGTTCCGCCCGTGGCCGGCAAGTGGTTTTCGACTGCCGATCAAGACCCGCGCGGCAGCAAAACGGTGATGCTGAGCTACGGCTACTGGCAGCGGCGATTTGGTGGCGAGCGCGGTGTGATTGGCCACGTTATCCAGGTGGACGGGGTGACGCGGGAGATTGTGGGCGTGATGCCGCGTGGCTTTCGGATGATCGATCAGGATTTCGATCTTCTGCTTCCGATGGCTCTGGATCGCGCGACGCTCAGGATGTACCCGTTTGGATATGACGGCATTGGGCGGCTCAAGCCCGGAGTTTCGCTCGCCCAGGCTGACGCTGACCTTGCGCGGCTGGTTCCCCTGTGGATGGATACCTGGTCGAACGGCCCCGGCACCAATTCGCACTCCTACGAGAAATGGAGGATCGCGCCCAATTTTCGTTCGCTCAAGCTCAAGGTCGTGGGCAACATTGGCAGCGTGCTGTGGGTGGTGATGGCGACGGTGGGGCTGGTGATGCTGATTGCGTGCACCAACGTGGCCAATCTGCTGCTGGTGCGCGCGGAATCGCGGCAGCAGGAGCTTGCGGTACGAGCCGCGTTAGGAGCGGGTCTCTGGCGGACCGCGCGCGAACTGCTGGTGGAGAGCGTTGCGTTGGGCCTGATGGGCGGCGTGCTCTCGATTGGAGTAGCCTACGCAGGCCTGCGGCTCCTGGTGGCTATCGGCCCCGCAGATTTGCCACGCATGAGCGAGATAGCGCTCGATGGGAGTTCGCTGGGATTCACGCTGCTGCTTTCGGTTTTCTGCGGATTGCTTTTCGGCTTGATTCCAGTGCTCAAATATGCGCGGACCCATGCTTCCGCAGGGCTGCTGGGCGCAAACCGGACGGTCAGCGCAAGCCGCGCGCGTCATCGTTCGCGGAATGCACTGGTTGTGGCGCAGGTGGCCATGGCGCTGGTGCTTCTGGTGAGCGCGCTGCTGATGATCCGCACGTTTGCCGCGCTGCGCAACGTTGAGCCGGGCTTTAAAGACGCTGCCCATCTGCAGACCGTGAACATCTGGATTCCAGAGTTGCAGGCTCCCGATCCACACACCGTGGCGCAAATGCAGCGCAATATCGCCAACCAGCTTGCGGCCATTCCAGGCGTCACTTCCGTTGGATTTGCCGCTGGCGTTCCCATGGACGGAAATGATCCGAACTGGGACCTGATGGCAGTTGAAGGCAAAAAGTATGAGGGCGGAGAACCGCCGCTGCGGCTCTACAACTACGTTTCACCCGGATACTTTCACACGCTGGGCACGCGGGTTGTGGCAGGCCGCGACTTCACATGGGATGACCTGAACAATGTGCTGCCCATGGTGATGGTGTCAGAGAACTTTGCGCGCGAGTCATGGGGTTCGGCTGCCGCTGCCATCGGCAAACGGGTTCGAAAATACTCGAGCTCGCCCTGGCAGCAGGTGATTGGCGTTGTGGAGGACGTGCGGGTACACGGCGTGGATGATAAGGCCCCGGCCATCGTCTACTGGCCGGCCATCTTCTCGGACCGTTACGCAACTCCGCCCCAGATGGGCGGGCTGCGATTTGTCACGTATGTGATTCACAGCGACCGCGCCGGGACAACAGGTTTCCTGAACGAGATGCAGCAGGCCGTCTGGTCAGTCAACGGAAACGTGCCGCTGGCGACGGTGGAAACGATGCAGAATCTCTATAGCCAGTCGCTGGCGCGGACTTCGTTCACGCTGACGATGCTGGCGATTGCGGGCTCGATGGCGCTGGGGCTTGGGATTATCGGTATCTACGGTGTTATCTCCTACACGGTTTCGCAGCGGACGCGGGAGATCGGCATTCGCCTGGCGCTGGGCGCGCAGAGGAGCGAGCTGAAGTGGATGTTCGTACGATCCGCTTTGGTGCTGACAGGGGTGGGAGTGGCGATTGGTTTGGTCACGGCAGCGGCCCTGATGCGGCTTATGAAGTCGCTGCTGTTTGGCATCAGTCCGCTCGATCCCTTCACCTTCATCACGGTCCCTTTGGTTCTGGCGGCGTGCGCCGCATGCGCGAGCTATCTTCCAGCCCGCCGCGCAGCCGCGGTGAATCCAGTTGAGGCTTTGAGAGCCGAGTAGTGCGGTAATTTCAGCGAACAGAGGATCGGGGCAACGGGGCTAATTCTCGGCTTCGGCGCTGAAGCAGGTCCGCAATGTCAAACGCCGATTGCAACTGGAGGGCTCCTGCCTCCAAGCCAGATTGCCAAATTGTGCGCCAAATGCGAGCGGTCGTCGAAACGCGGTTTGGGCATTTAAGGTCAACTGACATTGCGTTCCTGTGAAATCGGGTGTCTCTTGCTGACATTCCAGGACCGATTCTGTGACACAATCCACACGCGACGGGCCGGAATAACCCCACCGTCAAGCCAAGGTGCCCATTCCATGGCAATTCGAACGTCTCTGCGCGCCAAGGGTTAAAGGTGAGCGGAGCAACAACCATTTTGAATCGTCGAAGCCGGAATTGGCCCCGGCCGGATCGTGGCCGGGATGAAAACGCCACAATCCATCGAGCGGCGCGATTGGCTCGCGGCCAGCGCCGAGATCGAAGCTCTGCCCGCGCAGCACGCCGCAGGCGCAGGCACTGAGGAGAAGGCCGAGAAGAAGCAGGGGAAGCTTATTCATGCGGTAGTTGCGGATCACGGCCGTATCTGCAACCTATATCACGACGAATATCCGAAGAGAGTGACTATCCTTCACGAGTTCGCAGCGTTGGCCATGAGGGTCCGAAACAGCTATTTACCTGGCGATGGGAGCGCTGGCAGGCTGCCCGGAATTCACCTTGCACGGTCCGTAGTCCCTGCTGATCTTCTCAACCGTAAATGGCTGATTGCCGGCGCTGCCTTTCACTTGCTTTACCTTCGTCCCATAGAACCGGACGAGGTCACCCACCGTGATGTTCGCTGTGTTGCCAGCCAGGGCATAGGTCTTCATATCGCCTTGATCCTGAACCTGGAGACCATTTGGGCCACTGAAGACACAGCCCTTCACAGTGTGATGACTATGATGAACATGAATAAGGACGACCGTGCCAACCACCACCACGACGCCAACTCCGATTGCGGCAGCGGTGACCTCGGCTCCGGACGGACCGAAGCTTAATTTTGTGTTTTGTAAGCCACTGGTGCAGCCGGTTGAACCAACCGTGGCGCAACAGACCAGAGAAGCCAGGGCAATTGCAACCATCTTTTTCGTCCGTCGCCTTGCGGGGGAGGGCCTTGAATCTGAATGGGACGGCCGGAGAATTTCTCGATCAATTGTCATGTCGATCTCCTCAACTGTTCAGATTTCCGCTGGAACTGGGTAGGTACGCGTCTGCGAGTGGCTTCAATGTTCGAGGCGCGGTACGACCCAACCGGTCCGGCTCTGAGGGGGAATGCGGCAACGAACGAGTCGTATTCCGGGACCATACACTGGAATCGCGCCCGCGTGCAATGATCTAAAAGATAGCCTTTGCGAATTTCCATGCTAAAATTCCGCGAGGTTCGCTGAATGCCGATTACTTGGCGCCCCGCCACGTGGAACGATATCGAGCCAGGCCTGTCGATTCAGCCTAAGTACCGAGGTGACGCCCTAGTGGGAGCCGAGGCTGCTCTTGAGGCGTGGAAGCAGCTGATTCGAGATCGATTTTTTAACTCGTGTGTGCTCGAGTCGAGCTCCCTTCATCGAGGGCACAGAATGGTTGGTTTTGGCGCTTCGGTGCTCATCTCGCCTGAATTCGCGGATACGGAATTAGCCAATCCGCGTCCGGATATCAACTCCCGGGTTGTGGCAAGTATTCAGTCGGGCCGGTCGGTATTGGCAACTCCTCACGAAGTTGCGCGAGCAAACTCCGGAGATGGGGTTAACGTGCTGATCCTCTGCGGTACTTGGCGTGACGAGATACTCAGCACCCCGGATCTGCAAGAAACGCAGAATCTTTCGGTCTCAGGCTTTGTGGAGGTGCATGCAGGGTATCGGATTCGAAGAATCTTGCAGGAGCCAGCCGGCGAACCGGAAAAGAGTTTTGTGCGGCGCTCCATGGAATTCCGGCTCGTTGCGGACTTTCCGGAAGCTGGACGAGAACTTTTTCTCATGACACGAGAGTCCGTGCAAGGACTGCCCGGGTCTGTCGGAAACGTTCTTTTCAGCTTTCGTGAGCCGGCGCTTCGCCTACGAGATTCAGATCAGCAACTCCTTATGGCGGCGCTAAGAGGAGCTACCGATCGGGAGTTGGCTTCAGACCTCGGATTCACACTCTCCGCGGTAAAGGCAAGGTGGCGCTCAGCCATCGCTCGCGTGGAGGAAACGATGCCCGATCTGGTGTGCGACGTTGTCTGCCATGAAGGCCGCGGCGCTCAGAAGCGCCATCGAGTCCTGGCCTACGTCCGAAGTCACCCGGAAGAGCTTCGGCCCTTCGTTTGGGCAACGAAAAACCTCGCATAAACAGTCCTTTGGCGAGGGATCCGCTTGGATTGTGGTCCGACTGGCAGTTGGTTTTTCGGTTAACAGACAAGGTGAACCAAGCCTGCAATGGGCCAGAATGGGAGTCTGTGCGAGCGTCCCGCTACGCCAAGTTCAGTCCATGTTCAGCCCAGCCGACAGCATCGGTAACGGCAAACGCCCATTTCGCCTGGAGGACTTCCCGGGGATTCTAAATCGCCAACGAGCCCGGCGAACGCGTGCGGCTCCCTCAACCCGCGTTTGCAGATTATTTGCTTTCATTGGCGCATCCTCGTTTCAGGAGAGAAGACAATCCATGCCCATGCGCTCTTCCGTGCCCGATTCACAACTCTCTCCGGATCAAAATGTCAGTGATGTGACCGGTTCGTACCTCCAGACACCCACCCCCTCCCCCCGCCTTTGTCTTCTTCCGATTGAATATCCAATTATAAGTTACGTAGAATGATAGCTTTACAGGAATGCTTCTTGGCGGGCCGGTAAAAGGTCTTCAATTTCACTTGTCGTCGGGTGCGGGAACGAAGTCGGGCAGAATGCGCGCGGTACCACGAAACAGGCGATAGTTTGAGAATTCAATTTCGTTGAGCAAAGTGGAATAGGGCCCGTAGGTCATGAAACTCTCATCCCACTCCGATACGTCGCTCACAGACCGCGACCGCATCATGGAAATGCCTCGCACCGGGCAGATGTACTTTGTTCCACCAATCTCCACCAGCCCGTATTCGATCACGATCCTGGACAGTGCAATCGGTGTGGTGGATTTGAAGTCGGCCGACTGTTCCAGGCGGAACACGGCTCCGCTCTGCGGATCGATCGCAATCTCTCCGTGATACCCCACATAATGCAGGAAACTGCTCTTTCCATCGCCGTCCGGAAGGCAGCAGGTTCCGGCCTGATACTTCGATATCTCCGCGGGTGTGGTATACCGAAACACTGCAACAGGTCCGGTCGCGCCCTGTTCCCATCGACTCCAGGTCAGGTCGGCTCGCCGTGCAATCGCATTCAGCACCCCAGTGAGAACGGGCCCAAACGTGCCGTAGGTGTCCAGTTGCGGATCGTTCGCATTCTTTCTGCGGAACTTTGGCTTTTCCTGCTCCGCAACCTCAAAGCCGTTCCGGTAGAACACCGTTGCATTCAGAGTGTCTTTGACATGTAGAGACCGATACTCGGTGGCGATCGGACCCCATTTAAGCAGCGGAGTCTCCTGATAGAGCACGGTGGTCCGTTTGGCAAGATAGTTGGGAAGCTTGTGAATGGTCGTGGTCAGATACTCAGCCGTCATCGACAGCATGCGGCTTTGCTCATCGGGATCAGGCGGCGGCTTGGCCGGGATATCCTCTGCCGGTGGATCGAGAAAGTCCGACGCGTCGGCCACGATTCTCAGGGCATCCCGTGCGCGCTTGCCCCGCACCGCGGGCGCCAGGGCAGAAAGCCTCGTCTCGCTGAGCCGTTCGGTCAATTCCACGTTTGAAAGCTGGCGGGCAATCTCCGCATCCAATTCGGAGCGGCTCTCTGCCAGCATCTGCTCCAATTGCTTCACTGTCATCGAGCGTGCGGGGGGATATCGATCTACTGCGTACCACGGCTGATCGAAATAACCGGCGGTTGTGCGAGCCGTCAGCTCGGGCTTGTTCATCAGCACCTTCAGGTCGTGATGCTCGTTCAGCGAATCGGCGTGAGCGGGGTCAAACGTGAGCGTGTAAAAGGTGTCGGCTTCGCGAACGCAGCTCTCGATCTGCTCCAGGATTGCTACGCTCCCTTTCATCACCAGCCCGCCGCTGTTGACGGCGAGCACCTTCCTGTCCCGGCTCATATAGGTTCCCTTTGGAGGATCGAGCCCCGGCGCGTACCCGTTTGCATAATTCTCGGTTTCGCTTAATTGGGCACGCGGATCGTTTTCCCCAACGGTAAGGACAAAGAGAACGATGCGAGCCTCTCGCATGAGGACTGAAAACCAGCAGATCGTGTCGAGAGTATCCTGCGCCATCGTTTTGCGAACTTCATATAATCCCTTTCCCATGCTCAAGCCTGGTCCCACCCAGATCAGGAGTTTCCGGCCTGCCCTGCGCCTCTCATCCGTTGCAATCTGCCCGATCGACTTTAATGTCGACATCGCCGCGGTGTCAGCCAGCGCCGCACTGGCTGCCAACGCTGTTAGCTGCGTCTGACCAAACCGGCGAATCAATTTTAGCCTGTCATGAACAATATCGTCGGCCATTGCGTTGCCGTCGCCCGCGGGATGGGCAACAGTCCAAAGGCCGAGGCCGTTGATCAGGTAGACCGACACTGGCCGTGTGAGGCGGCCACCGTTCTTGCGCAGGTAATGCTCGACGGCCACGTGTTCCTGTAACAGCAGATCCTGCATCTTCGGGGGAATGTCGATGTCATCGATGACCAGGATGAGCCCGGAGGGAGGATCCGGCTTTGCAGATGTCCCATCGGATTCATGGAACGACAAAATCTTCTCCGGCTTTCCGTTGTCCAATATCGCGAAATCTTCAGGGCGCAGCCCGGAAACCGGCTTTCCGGATGGATCCGTGACCAAAGCGTCGAGATGGATGAGGCCCCCGGCCACATCTCTCGTGACCGGCGACTGGGCTTCGTGTTGAGTTCCGGGCGTAGCGAAACGCGCGTCCTGCCCGGCAAGTCCGAGCGAACTGGCGCAGAGCGCCAGAACTGTGCACGCACGGGATAACCTACCCATCTCGTTCATAAAATCCACCGCTGATCAGAGCCTTGAAGCCCGCTTTTTCGTAAGGTCTCCCGGTGCGGAAGCAGCAAAACAGGGCATAGGAACCCGTCGCCGCTGCTCTAGATATCCAGGTTCTTCACGTCCAGCGCATTGTCTTCAATGAATTTGCGCCGTTTTTCGACGTCTTCGCCCATCAGCGTGGTGAAGATTTCATTGGTTTCAACAAGGTCTTCGAGCTTGACCTGCAGCAGCGTGCGGTGATCGGGATCCATCGTCGTCTCCCACAATTGGGTTGCAGTCATTTCGCCGAGACCTTTGTAGCGCTGGACTGAATATTCCTTCTTGCCCTGCTCCACAATGTAGGCAAACAGTTCGCGGGCCGTCTGCTTCTCGACCGGCTCTCGAAGGACGCGGGCGGTGCGGCGGGCTGCCTTGGCTTCCGCCTGAACCTCTGCGCTTTCGGCAGCAGACTCGGCGTCGCTTTCCTCGGGGCTAGCCTCCACCACTGCGGCCTTGCTGGCGTACTCAACCAGAAAGGGCGGCTCCAAAAACTCCTTGATGAGCGAGTATTTGGACATCATCTGGCGGAATTCGGGGCTGGAGGCCAAGTTCCAGTCGATGCACCGCGTAGCGCCCTGCGCATCGGTAAAGCAGATTGACCAGGTGTGGTGTTCCTCATCCTCCACCGGCTCGCCGACCTTGAACTGATATTCGTCGGCCAGTTCCAGTAGCTGAGCGTGAAGCTCGGCCAGCTTGGGCGGAGTTTCGCTCTCGGCCATTGAGGCGAAATCGGCGCGATGGACGAGTTCGGCGCGGGCCAGCAGTTCGGTCAACTTCTCGTTGCGAATGCGCTTGTCTACGCGTTCGACGAAGCCGAGATACTCATCCAGCGTGCCCATGAACCGTGTGAGGTCGGCGCCCTCAATGCGGCTGGCGCTTTCGCCGTGACGCACAATCATTCCCTCCGATGCGCGATTCACCATCACCTTTACAAACTCGCGCTCGTCCTTGATGTATTGCTCGAAGCGTCCCTTCTTGATCTTGAACAGCGGCGGCTGCGCAATGTAAATGTTGTCGCGCTTGATCAGCTCCGTCATGTGGCGGAAGAAGAACGTCAGGAGCAACGTTCGGATGTGCGAGCCGTCCACGTCGGCGTCCGTCATGAGGATTACCTTGCCATAGCGGATCTTGGTGGCGTCGAAGTCGTCTTTGCCGATGCCGCAGCCCAGCGCCGTGATCATGGCGCGGATTTCCTCGTGGCCCAGCATCTTGTCGTAGCGGGCCTTTTCAACGTTGAGAATTTTGCCCTTCAGGGGCAGTATGGCCTGGAAGCGGCGATCGCGGCCCTGCTTGGCGGTGCCCCCGGCGCTCTCGCCCTCAACCAGATACAGCTCGCAGCGGTCGGGGTTGCGCTCAGAGCAGTCGGCCAGCTTGCCTGGGAGTCCACCGCCATCGAGCGCGCCCTTACGGCGAGTCAGGTCACGGGCTTTGCGCGCGGCCTCGCGAGCGCGGGAAGCCTCGATGGCCTTGTTGATGATGCGCTTGGCGATGGGCGGATTCTGTTCGAGAAACATGCCCAGGCGCTCATTGACGAATGCCTGCACAGTGCCTGCGATGTCGGAGTTGAGCTTGCCCTTGGTCTGACCTTCGAACTGCGGCTGCGAGAGCTTGACGCTGACCACGGCGACCAAGCCCTCGCGCACGTCGTCGCCGCTCAGGTTCTCTTTCATGTCTTTAAAGAGGCCGAGCTGCTGGCCGATGGCGTTGATGGTGCGGGTGAGCGAGGTGCGGAAGCCGGAGAGGTGCGAGCCGCCGTCCACCGTATTAATGTTGTTGGCAAAGCTGAACACGGTGTCGGAGTAGCTGTCGTTGTATTGCAGGGCAATGTCGATCTCCACACCGTCCCGCAATGCCTCCATGACGATGGGCTTCTCATGCAGCACTTGCTTGCCGCGATTGAGATGCTTTACGAACTC
>Ga0302320_10020942_pt1 | contig 13003 bp, 13 predicted proteins | sample Bog_T0_3_FD_202130 | JGI IMG/M metagenome (GOLD analysis project Ga0302320, IMG submission 202130) | Peat permafrost microbial communities from Stordalen Mire near Abisko, Sweden - Bog_T0_3 | ecosystem: Environmental > Terrestrial > Soil > Wetlands > Peat | place: Sweden: Abisko, Stordalen Mire...
CGCCCGCTCCGCCCACCGGTGAGTCCCCGCTGCGGTCGGTGAAGCGGCCACCGGCCTCCTCGACGATGAGGGCCAGGGCGGCGAAATCCCAGAGGTTGGCTCGCGACGACCAGCCGATGTCGGCCGTGCCCCGGGCCACGGAGAGATGGGAGAGCGAGTTGCCCATGCCGCGGCTGTCCCAGCAGCGCCCGGCCAGCGCGCGCAGTCGATCGTCCTGCCCGATGCGCACGAATCCGGACACACTGGTGTGGGCGAGCATCGCCGCTTCCACCCGGTCGATGGCGGAGACGTGGATCGGCTTGCCGTCGACGGTCGCCCCCTCGCCCCGCGCCGCCGCGTAGCGCTGCCCGAGGGCCGGGACCGACGCGATCGCGCAGACCGTGACCCCGTCCCGCTGGAGCGCGATCAGGCAGGCCCAGGTCTCGTAACCGCGGATGAAGCTGCGCGTCCCGTCGATGGGGTCGACCACCCAGCGGGTCCCGGAGGTGTTGGCGAAGTCGCCGCCGAACTCCTCTCCGACCACCCGTTCGGAGGGGCGGTGGACGCGGACCTGTTCGCGGATCAGTTGCTCGATCTGGCGGTCCGCCTCGGTGACCTCGGTGAGGTCGGGCTTGCGTTCGACGCGGAGGTCGAGGCTGCGCCACCGGCTCATGGCGATCGCGTCGGCCATGTCGGCCATCCCGTGGGCAAAGCTGAGATCAGGGTTCATGGGCTCAACCCTAGCAGCCCGTCCGGGTAAGCCTTTGCTGCCCACACCATTCATAGAGGACCTGCCCGATGGCACACCGCCCCGTCGACGTCGCCGCCCGCCAGGTGTAGCGCCGCAGACCGCGGGGGTGGTGGCGACGTCGCTCCCGCGGTCGCCAGGCTCAACCCTGGGCGGTGGCCGCGCAGCCGGCGCAGGTGCCGGAGAACTCGAGCTGGTGGGCGACGTTGACAAAGCCGGCGTCCGCCGCGACCCGCTCCGCCCAGCGCCAGACCACGGTGTCCTCCACCTCCACGGTGCGGCCGCATTCGCGGCAGACCAGGTGGTGGTGGTGCTTGGCGGTGTCGCAATGACGGTAGAGGAGCTCGCCGCCGGCTGAGCGCAGCGAGTCGATGAGGCCGGCCGCGGCCAAGGTGCGCAGTTGCTGGTAGACGGTGGTCAGCCCCACCCGCTCCCCGCGGGCCCGGAGGGCGGCGTGGAGCTCTTGGGCGCTCCGGAAGCGGTCGGTCTCCGCGATCACGCCGGAGAGGGCGCGCTTCTGCCGGGTCGAACGGACATCGGCCGCGTGCGAGACCGCCGGGAGGGGAGCCCCGAGCGCGGACAGAGGGGCGCTGGTGCCGCGAGCCGCCGGCGGCTTGCTATCTGGAACCATACCGGATAAACTTTGTAGCTGCATCCATTACGGATAAGCCTACCACGGACCAGGGGAATTGATGGGCAAGACGCCGACGAGGTGCGCGGGGAGCCGGGGCCTGGGCTCTGTGGCCCTCGTGGCAGCCGCTCTGCTCGCGGGCGCCCTCTTCGCCGCGTGCGCTCCCGGGTCGGCCTCGGACCCCGGGAAGATCGCTGCGGTCGGAGCCGAGAGCGAGTACGCCAACGTCATCGCTCAAATCGGTGGGCCCTACGTGGCGGTGAGCGCGGTCATGAGCAACCCCAACATCGACCCGCACACCTACGAGGCGAGCCCGCAGGTGGCCCAGGCCGTTGGCGTCGCCCAGCTGGTGGTGCAGAACGGGGCCGGCTATGACGGCTTCATGCAGACCATCGAGGCGGCGACGCCCAGCTCCACGCGCAGGGTGGTCGACGTCCAGACCCTGCTCGGGCTGCCGGCCACCACCGAGAACCCGCATCTCTGGTACAGCCCCACCACCATGCCCGCGGTCGCGAAGGCGATCGGGAAGGATCTCGCTGCGCTGGCGCCCTCTCATGAGGCGTATTTCACGGCGGAGGTCACGGCCTTCGACACCTCGCTGGCGCCCTGGACCCAGGCCATCGCCGCGCTGAAGTCGAGCTTCTCCGGCACCCCGGTGGCGACCACCGAGCCGGTGGCCGACGACATGCTCCAGGCTGCTGGGCTCGACAACGTGACCCCGTGGCCCTTCCAGGCCGACGTCATGAACGGGGTCGATCCGTCCGCCCAGGATGTGAGCCTCGAGCAGGGTTTCTTGACCGGGCACCAGGTCGAGGTGTTCATCTACAACCGGCAGGTGACCGACTCCCTGACTCAATCCCTGCTGACGCTCGCCCAGCGAAGCGGCATCCCGGTGGTCGGCGTCTACGAGACCATGCCCACGCCGGGCTACGACTACCAAACCTGGATGGTGGCCGAGGTCAACGCCGTGCAGCAGGCGCTCGCACGCGGCGTGTCGACGAATCGGCTGTGAGCGGCCCCACTCTCGACGAGAGTGCCGATGACGCGATCCTGGACGTCGATGGCGTCAGCGTCTGGCTGTCCGGGCGGGAGGTGCTCCATGACGTCCGCTTCCGGATCATGCCGGGCGAGTTCACCGGTCTGATCGGCTCCAACGGGGCGGGCAAGACCACCCTCTTCCGGGTCATCCTCGGTCTCCAGGCGGCCAGCACGGGGAGCGTTCTGGTGGGCGGCCGGCCGCTCACCCGGCGCAACCCGATCATCGGCTACGTGCCCCAGAAGATCTTCCTCGACCCCGACATGCCGCTCCGTGCCCGCGACGTCGTGGCTCTCGGCCTCGACGGGCACCGGCTCGGGGTGCCCCTGGGCTGGGGCCGGCGCCGCAAGGCCGTCGACGCGATGCTCGACGCCGTCGACGCGCGGCGCCTCGCCGACGCCCGCGTTGGCAGCCTCTCCGGGGGCGAGCAGCAGCGGGTCCTCATCGCCCACGCCCTGATCAGCCGGCCCCGGCTGCTGCTCCTCGACGAGCCGCTCGCCAACCTCGACATCGGGGCAGAGGGTGAGGTCGTCGCGCTGCTGGCCCGCATCGCTCGGGAGCAGCGCATCGCCGTGTTCATCTCGGCCCACGACGTCAACCCGCTGCTCCCGGTGATGGACCGGCTGGTCTACATGGCGGCCGGCAACACGGCGAGCGGGACCACTGCCGAGGTGATCCGGCCCGAGGTCCTGAGTGCCCTCTACGGCCAGCACGTCGACGTGCTCCGCGTCCACGGCCGCATCCTGGTGGTGGCAGGGGCGGAGGGGCCGTCCGGGGTCACGTTCGAGGAGACCGACGGCGCCGCGGTCGGGCCGGACATCGTCGCGCTCCGATGAGCCAGGTGCTGCGCGCGCTCTTCGCGCCCGGCTTCTTCGCGAGCGATCCGGTTCACGCCGCACTGGTGGTGGGGGCGGTGGTGGCGCTGGTAACCGGGGTGGTAGGGGTCTTCACCGTGATCCGCGGCCAGGCCTTCGCCGGGCACGCCCTCGGTGAGGTGGGCTCGGCGGGGGGCTCCGCGGCATTCCTGGGCGGCGCCAACCCGCTCTGGGGGTTCATGGGCATCGCGATCGTCGCCGCGGGGCTCATCGAGCTGCTCGGGCTGCACCGGCCGCGGGCCCGCGACGTCGCGACCGGGCTGGTGCTCGGAGCCGGCCTGGGGCTCGCCGCCCTCTTCCTCTACCTGGACGCGACCTCCTCGAGCACCACCGGCGTGACCGTGACCATCCTTTTCGGCTCCCTCTTCGCGGTGAGCCAGCAGATGCTGCCGAGCATCGTGGCGCTGAGCGCCGTCTCCCTGCTGGTACTGGCCGTGTGCTACCGGATGCTGCTGCTCAGCTCCCTGAGCCCCGATCTGGCCGCCGCGCGCGGGGTCCCGGTGCGTGCCATCGGCATCGCCTACCTGGTGATCATGGCCGTGGCGGTCTCGCTCGCCGCCGAGACCATCGGGGCGATCCTCGCCACGGCCCTCGTGGTCGGCCCTCCCGCGACCGCGCTGCGCCTGACCAAACGTCCCGGCGGTGCGCTGGTCGTCGCCGGCTTGATTGGCGTCGTGGCGGTGTGGCTCGGCATCGTCCTCGCCTACGACAGCTACTACTGGCCGCCGGCCGGGCACGGCTGGCCGGTCAGCTTCTTCGTGGTGGCCCTGGTCTTCCTCTTCTACCTGGTCGCGGGTGCGGTGGCGCGGATCGTCCAGGCGCGCCGGCGACGCCACTCCGAGGCGGCGCCGCGTCTGGCCGCGAGCGGGTGCGCCGAGCATCCCGGCGACGCGGCGTAGAGGGGCCGAGAGTGTTCTCCGGCTTCATGGTCAACACCTGGATCGCGGCGACGCTGGTCGCGGTGATTGCCGGCGTCGTCGGCTTCTTCGTGGTGCTCCGCGGTTCAACTTTCGCGGCCCATGCCATTCCCCATGGCGCCTTCGGGGGCGCGGCGGGCGCCGTCCTGATCGGCGTCAACCCCATCGCCGGGCTCGGCGTCTTCGCCGTCGGCGGAGCGCTCGGCATCGGCTGGCTGGGGAGGCGCGGACGCCACGACGTGGCCACCGCTCTGGCGCTCGTGCTGATGCTCGGGCTGGGCGCGCTCTTCCTCTCCTTCAGCGTCGAGTACGCCGCCGCCATGTACTCGCTGCTCTTCGGCGAGGTGCTCGGCGTTCCCTCGGACGAGCTGCTCCCCATCGCCGGATTGGGCATCGCCTGCATCGCCGCACTGGCGGTCCTCTACCGCCCGCTGATGCTCACCTCGATCGCCCCGGACGTGGCCGAGGCGCGCGGGGTGGCGGCCCAGCGCATCGAGACCGGCTTCCTGCTGGTGGTCGCGCTGGCGGCGACGATGACGGTGCCGGTGGTGGGGGTGCTCCTGATGTTCAGCCTGATGATCGGGCCCGCGGCGACGGCGGGATCGCTGACCCGCAGCCCGCGCAACGCCATCGCCCTGTCGGTGCTGCTCGCCCTCGCCACCGTCTGGCTCGCGGTCGCGGTCTCCTACCTGACCAACCTGCCGGTCGGCTTCTTCGTGGGTACGCTCGGTGCCGTCTCATACGGCTGCGCGCGGATCTGGACGGCCCGGCGCCGGGGGCGGACAGCGCCGGCGTGAGCGAGGCGCGGCGGCCGGCCGCACCAGCTCAGAGCTCTGCGTCCGCGGGCGACATCCCGACCGCCGCAGACGTTCTGGTCAGAGCTCCGCGATGGCGGGCAGCACCTCCCGGCCGATGATCTCGAGCGGTGTGATCCGCCACACGTCGGTGACCCGACCGTGGGCGACCTGGAAACCCCGCTTGTGCAGGTCGCGCAGCCCGTCGACCAGTTCACCGACGCGCTCACCGGCCGGACCGACGTCGAAGTTGAAGAGCACCGTCTTCTCGATCTCGTCGTAGTCGCGGCCCTCGGTCTCGCAGTGCTGGCGGAGCACGTCGAGCTTGTGGTCGAGGTCGGGCCCGGGGAAGAGGTTGCAGGCCTGGGCGTAGCGGGCCACCAGGCGGAGCGTCTTGCGCTCGCCGGAGCCGCCGATGAGGATCGGCGGGTGGGGGCGGCTGATCGCCTGGGGGGAGTTCAGGGTGCGCTCCAGCTTGGCGTGGGTGCCGGTGAAGGGACCGTCGTCGCCACTCCACATCTGCAGGCAGATCTTGAGCGCGTCCTCCAGCAGCTCAAACCTCTCCGCGATCGGCGGGAAGTTGAGCCCCAGGCCCCGCGACTCCTCCTCGTTCCAGGCGGCGCCGATCCCGAGCATGGCCCGGCCGCCTGACAGGACGTCGAGGGTGGTGACGGCCTTGGCGAGCAGGCCGGGCTGGCGGTACACCACTCCGGTCACGAGCGTGAGCAGCTTGACCCGTGCGGTGTGCGCAGCCAGGTATCCGAGGGTCGTGTAGGCCTCCAGCATCTCGTGCTCGGGGGGGCCGACACCCCGGATCTGGAAGAAGTGGTCCATCACGCTGACGCGGTCAAAGCCCGCCTCCTCGGCGGCCTGGGCGACGCGTGCGAGGTCGTGCCCGAGGCTGTCCGGCCCGCTGGGCCAGGTGTAGTCCGGGATGTGCAGACCCAGCTTCATGGCGCTGAACCTCCTGTGGCGAGTCGGGCGGCGTGGGCGGCGAGCAGCCGTGCGGAGAGGGCCGGATCGACATTACCCCCGGAGAGCACCACGGCGATGCGCGAGCCGGCGGGGGAGGGCGGGATGCGCCCGGCCATGAGCGCTGCGACGCCGACGGCTCCGGAGGGCTCGACCACCAGGTGGAGCCGGCTCCAGACCGCGAGCATCGCCTCCTCGATCTCGGCCTCGGTGACGGTCACCACCTCGTCCACCAGCCGGCGCCGGACGATGACCTCGAAACCGTGGTCACCGATGCTCAGGCTGCGCAGGCCGTCGGCGATGGTCGCCGGGGTTGCAGCCAGCCGCTCGTGATGGCCGCTCCGCAGGGAGGAGGCGGCGTCCGCCGCGAGCTCGGGCTCCACCCCGATCACCCGGACCTCGGGCCGGGCTGCCTTGACCGCGATGGCGCAGCCGGAGATGAGGCCGCCTCCGCCGACGGGACAGACCACCGTGCCGAGGTCCGCCATATCGTCGAGGAGCTCGAGCCCGATGGTCCCCTGGCCGTGGATGGTGTCCCAGGCGTCGAAGGGGTGGATCATCGCCAGCCCGGTGCGCTCCTGCAGCTCGCGGGCGCGCTCCTCGCGGTTGGCACCGGTCACTCCCTCGCTCACCACCCTTGCGCCGAGAGCCCGCACCGCGGCCACCTTGATCGGGTTCGACCCCTCGGGCATGACCACGGTGCAGTCGAGACCCAGGGTGCGAGCGGCCAGGGCGACCGCCTGGCCGTGGTTGCCCGAGCTGACCGTGATCACGCCGCGCGCATCCGGCGAGCTGCCGAGAAGGGAGAGGGCGGCGTTGAAGGCGCCTCGCACCTTGAACGAGCCGGTCGGCTGGAGCATCTCCGGCTTGACGGCGACACCCGCGACGAGCTCGTCAGCCGGGAGAGTGGGCGTTCGGCGCACCTGGCCCGCGATGCGCGATGCCGCCGTGTGGATCGCGGCGGCGTGCTCGGCCAGGAACCCGTCGTTGTCGCCCAGATCCGCAGCTGCGTCAGGCTCGGTCACCACATGCTGAGGCTACCCGCCCGACCCCGCCTCCTGCTCGGTGGACGCGAGGGGGCGGTCGTCGGCCCACCCGACCGGCTACCCGATCAGGTCGCTCAGGTCGCCGTTGCTCGCCTGGGCGGCGGCACCGAGCAGGGGCAGGCCGTAGGCGTCCTCGATGCTGCGCAGGACGCCGAAGTGGTTGCCGGCGGTCGCCACGTTGCCGTGGCCCTGGGCATTGGCTGAGATCACCGTGAGCGGTACCGTCCCGCCGACGCCAGTGGTCAGCGGGCCGTTGTCCACGGTGATGATGACTGTCCCGTCGGCAGCGAACCACGAGGACGAGAGCACCGACGGCAGGGTGGCGCTCAGCCACGCGTCAATCTGTGAGTTTTCTCCGCCCGTGGTGCAGACGTCGTGACCGTCGTCGCACAGGTTCGGGGTGATCCACACGAAGTCGGGCGCGCTGGTCGAATCCAGGGTCGTGACCATGGAGGAGACGCCCGGGTAGGGGCGGACGTCGCATGCGTTCGGCGGCATGTCGTCCTGGTAGTAAACCCAGGGGTCATGCCGGCGGACGTACTCAGTGGGGTCGGCGCCGTGGGTGAGGTCGGTGTCGCACGCGGTGGGCATCGATTCCATGTAGGCGGTCCAGGGGATGCCTGCCGAGGTCAGCTGCCCGCCCAGGTCCTGGGAGGTGATGCTGTCAGGCAAGCAGCTGTTGTTGGTGCAACCCTGCATGGAGCCGCCGGTGATCGCCAGGTAGTTGGGGAGGCTGTACGGTTCCTCGATGCCCGACCAATTGGTCATCGAGGCGTACTCCGAAGCCAACGAGCACCAGTAGGGGTCGGGAGCTCCGGCGTTGCAGGTTCCGAGGGTGCCCGCGTAACCCTGGCTCTCCTCCATGATCACGAGGATGTGCGGGTAGCCGCCCGCGGGGGCCGGTCGCGGGGTGGTTGCCTGGGTGCCACACCCGGCCACCGACCCGAGCACGGCCAGCGCGGCCACCACCACGCGGCCGTGCCCTCGCAGCGGTGCCCGACGTCTCACCTGATCAGCCTGTCACGTCTTCCGCCGCCGCGGCGATCGGCCGCCGAACGGGGATCGAGGCGATACAGGTTCGCTACCAGGGGGTTTACCTCCGGAGATGATGTCGAGGTAGTTGGGCGGTGACGCGTGCTCAGCCGCAGTGCGCCGTCACTACGCCGGTGGCTCCAGCGCCTCCAGGCGCAGCTCGAGCGGCGGGTGGGTGCCCGCGATGACCCGATCCCAGCCTGACTGGCCCGGTTCCAGCTCCCCGAGCAGGCTGAGCGCGCCGTGGAGCGCCTCGCCCCGGCCGGTCGCCGCCACCGCGGCGTCGGTCGCAAACTCCTGGTCCCGCGAGGCGACGGCGACGATCGGCCGGATGATGAGCCGGACCAGCAGCCAGGCCGGCCACAGCACCACCCATCCGACCAGCGCGATGAGCCCATTCCCCTGTTGGGTCAGCCGGTAGCCGGCGTTGTAGAGGAGCACGAGGGGCAGACCGCAGCAGCGGACCAGCAGGTCGCCCACGCCGTCACCTACCGCCCAGTGCTGGAGACCGTGGCAGAGCACCGCATCGAGGACGGCGTCACCGGCCGGTCCGTCCCCGATCTCGTCGCCGAGGAGGCTGCGGCCGATGACCACATGGCGGGCGCACACCCGCACTCGCAGGTCATCACCGTCCGCCATCAGCACGAGCGGGAGCGACACCAGGCCCAGGTCCGCAGCCCCGACCTCGAGCAACGGCATCACTCGGGACGCCTCGCGCCGGCTCATGCGGCGGAAACCGCGGAGGCGGAGCAGCCAGGGCTCCAGACCCACGCAGGCCATGAGCAGCGCCAGCGACGCCAGCAGACCTCCGCAGAGCGCGCCGAGAAACTGCAGGGGCTCGTTGACGACCAGCGAGACGAGGCTCGACACCAGCCCGGCACCGGCACCCCGGAGGGCGCCTCCGGCGACCGAGAGCGCGGCCCCACCCGGACTCCCGCCGTTGCTGCCCACGAGGGCCGCGCTGATCGAGGAGCCGATCGCGGAGAGGAGCGCGCCGCTCAGGGCATCCGCCACCAGCAGCCAGACCGCGAGCCACACGCCGGACCAGGCGCAGACCAGGGCGACCGCTGCCGCCGTTCCGCGCCTGCGGACTCCGGCCGGCATCCACCTGGCCGTCCCCGTGTGGCCGGCCGGACTGCCGCGTGGGCTTGGCGCGCCCGGCGCGGGTGGGGGAGGGGCATATTCGACGGGAGCGGTCATGCCGCGCCCGCCGACACGGGCTGGAGCACCCGGAGGGTGGCCACACGCCGGCCGCCGACGATGCTCAGGACCACCGCCTCGCCCGTCGCCAGCTGCTTCATCACGTTCGGGTCCACGGTGTACCGGTCGATCGCGCGCACTGACCGCCGGGCGGCCTCGCCGTCGTCGCCGATGGTCCGGGTGACCTGGACGCCGCGTCGGGTACCGATGACGCGGGCGACCGCCTCGGCGTCGTCGGGGCCGATCCGGTGGGCGATGACCACGCCGGCGCCGAGCAGGGCGCTGCGCAGCGCGTGCGCGGTGCGCGGGTCCGGGAGCTGCTGGGTGCTCACCACCGTGCTGACCCGCGCCTCCCGCGCCTGACGCAAGAGGTCGTTGATCTGCTCGGGATCGTCCAGTGCCGCGAACTCGTCGAGGAGCAGCATCGCCGGTGCCGCATCGGGTTGCCGGAGCCGCTCGAAGGCCGCCTGCTTGAGGTCCTGAATCAATACCCGGGCCATCAGCGCGGTGTCCTGGCTGACCGCGAGGGCGGGCAGGCTGATGTACGTGACCCCGGGGGAGGCGAGCGCAGCGGGGAGATCCAGCTGCGGACCGTCGCCGTCGAAGACGGCCCCGTACTCGCCATGAAGGAGGGCACCGAGACGGCTCCGCATCCCTTCGAACGCGTCGGCGGTGACGCCGCCCCGCTTGGCCAGGTCAGCCAGGTCGTCGGCCAGCTCCGGGGTGACATCGCGCGCACGGTGGGCGAGGCCCGGCATCCGGGTGCGGTCGAGCTCGCGACGCAGCCTCCTGATCGTCACCGGCTCGCCCAGTGCTTGGAGGATGCCCACCAGGATGGAGATCGTCTCCATGGCGATCACCCGGTACACCTGGCCGGCCGGCCCGTGGGTGAAAGCCGAGACCAGTTTGTCCGCGACTTGGGCCCGGCTGCCCACCGCGCAGGGGTTGTAACCGAGCGTGGCCGGGGCGCCCGGGACCACATCGCGGTAGTCGAGACCACTGGCGGTGGCCAGCCGCCGGGCCGCGGCGCGCAGGCTCGCTCCCTTGGCGTCGATGACAAGCAGGGCCACTCCGCACGCGACGGCCCCCTCCGCGAGGCGCTCCGCGGTGGTCGTCTTCCCGGAGCCGGTCAGACCGAGCAGGGTGACGTGCTGCGCCAGGCTCTCGGGGACCGCGATGTCGAAGGGCTTCCGAGCCACGCCCTCGACGCCGAGCCGGATGTGCCCGGCGGGATGCGCGGAGGCGTCACGCGGCGGGGATGGAGGTGGCCCCGGAGTCCGCGGGGCGCGGCCAAACGGCGGCATTCGGCGGGGGATCGTCTCACGTAGACCGATCGCCTTTGTGCAGCCGGGGGTCGATCAGGTGTTCCAGCCCTCTCTCGTCCACCAGCGTCCGCATTCGGGCCACCGCTGTCTCGCTGGGGAGGTACCACCAGACGGTGTCGACGTCGCGGTCCACCGCGTATGCGCCGGCGAGCATCTCGAGCCGGGCCGAGCGCTTCGGGGTCAGGTCCAGCTCGATGGCGATCCGCGTGCCGGCCGCCAGCTGGAGGATGCCGTCGGGCACCCGGCGCTGCCGCTCCCAGCGCCCGCCGGCGCGGGCGGCCCGCATCCGGTCCCTGCGCAGCTCGCGCTCGGTCGTCCAGGCACTCCCGGGATGGGCGGCGAGCAATTGCTCCGAGAGATCGACCAGGGCCAGGTTGTGAGCGATCCGGGCCAGGTCGAGCGAGGCCGGCGCCAGGTCGCAGCCGGCGAGCCGGGTGCCCGCCGGTGTGGCACGCACCACCGGTGGGGCGGCCACCAGCACGCGGTCCCTGACCAGCAGTCCGGCGGACTCCAGCGCGCGGAGCCGGCGGAGCGCCAGCGGCGGAGCGGTGAAGAAGCGCGTGGCGAGCTGCTCGGGGGTGACCATGCCGTGGCGTGCTGCGAAGCGGAGGACGTCGAGATCGCGCGGTGTGAGCCGCAACGGTCAGCCTCCGATCACACGCATGCCGCGAGACGGTAGCGCGGCGGTGTCGGCCGCTGCGTGAGCACGCCAAGGCTGCCGGCAGAGGGCGAGACCGCACACCTCGCGCGCACCACCCTGGAGCCGGAGCGCCCGGGCCACCTCGTCCAGGGTCCGGCCGTCGGTGAAGACATCGTCGACGACAAGGATCCGCCTCCCGCCGGTCCGGCTCCGATCGGGCACGTGGAGGACGGGGCGGAGCTGTTCCTCGGCGACCCGGCGGCGCTCTCGGTGATCGAGCCAGGCGAGCCGCGGGGTCGGCTGAGTCTTGACGATGGCGGGGACGGGACCGGTGTCGAAGGGCCAGCCCCCTCCATCGCGGACCTGGCGTGCGGCCTCGACCAGCATGGATCGCGTGTGGTCGAACTCGCGTCCGCTCCGCCCCACGAAGGTCGGGCTGGCAGTGATGAGGTCAAAGGGCTCGACCAGGTGGCGCCGTCTCTCCATCAACCCGGCCAGCATCCCGCCGAAGACGGGGGCCCACTCCCGCGCCCCGCGGTACTTGTAGGCGTTGAGGGCCACCTCCAGGGGGCCCGACCGTTCGGCTGCCGCGATGCTCCAGCGGAACCAGCGCGCGCTGCTGGCGCAGAGCGGGTTGGGGCAGCGTGACGTCCCCGCCATCAACGGCCGTTCGCACACCCGGCAGCGGCCGAGCGCCGGTTCGGGGGCGGCAGGGGGCGGGGGTGGTTCCGTCATGGTGGCAACGAATACACAGGATAGACGGTAGCGGAGCGACGGCTGCATCCGTTCCTGGAGTCGGGCCGGGTTGGCGTCCGCCCTCCTCGGCCGGCTCAGTGGAGGAGGTCCACCACCTCGCGGGCCGCCGCGGACATCTCCGGGTTCAACTGGTGGAAGGTCCAGATGCCCCGGCGCGTGGAGACGATCAGCCCGGCCTCGCGCAGCTTCGCCAGGTGATGGCTGATCGTCGGCTGGCCCAGGTCAAAGGCCGCCGTGAAGTCGCAGACGCAGACCGGCTGGGTGGCCTCGGCGAGCATGTGGATCATCTGCAGCCGCGTCGTGTCACCCAGGGCGCGGAAGACGGCTGCGCACTCCTCGGCGTCGGGCCCGGGGATGCGGGGCGCCACGGGTTGGCAGCAGCCCCGGGTGCGCAGGGGGATCGCGTCACGGACGGGGGTCTGGGTGGCGCCGGGCATGGCCTCATTGTACGCATTGACAACCATCGATGAGACCCGGTATGCTCCGGGCGACTGATCGACATATATCGATGTGAGGAGACGTGATGGGAGTCACGGGGAGCGACCAGGCGGAAGGGGAGAGGGTTCGCGAGGCGGTCCGGGAACGCTACGCGTCGGCCGCCAACGCGGTCGCGTGCCGCGGAGTGGCGGCCGAATCCGTGCTGCCCACGACCGACACCGGCGCGTCGTGCTGCGGGGCTGCGGGCACCGTGGCGCCCTCGTGCTGCAGCCCCACCGCGCCCGCCGATGTGAGCCGTGACCTTTACTCGGTTGACGAGGTGTCCGCACTGCCGCCCACGGCCGTTCTCGCCTCTCTCGGCTGTGGCAACCCGACGGCCCTGGCCGAGCTGAAGCCCGGAGAGGTGGTGCTCGACCTCGGCTCCGGCGGCGGCATCGACGTGTTGCTCTCGGCACGGAGAGTCGGGCCCACGGGCTTCGCCTTCGGAGTCGACATGACCGACGAGATGCTGGAGCTGGCCGCGCGCAACGCCGCCGAGGTTCAGGCGACGAACGTCAGGTTCCTCAAGGGCACGATCGAGGAGATCCCGCTGCCCGCGGAGGCGGTCGATGTGG